>Ga0074199_1000321_pt1 | contig 85703 bp, 65 predicted proteins | sample EPASupsiteSAE347_FD_64528 | JGI IMG/M metagenome (GOLD analysis project Ga0074199, IMG submission 64528) | Bioremediated contaminated groundwater from EPA Superfund site, New Mexico - Sample SAE3-47 | ecosystem: Environmental > Aquatic > Deep subsurface > Groundwater > Contaminated ... | reverse complement strand
GTTCCTAAATCATATTGACCAATATGTCGCTGAGTTGCGACCGTTAATGGTGGAGAAATTTCAAATCATAAGCGCTCCACAAGCATAAAATGTGCCAAGAAAAACCAAAGTTGCATCAGTATACCCATTAACTTCGAGTTCCTTTTCGAACTCCTCAAGGGTTATCGTCGGCTCGTCCCTTCTTTCCGCCACAATCGCCAGGTCATGCAGATCTTCAATAAGCTCTTCGTATTTTCGCACGGGCAGCAGGACAAACGTTTTCTTGCCCGATTCGTTGAAGAGGTACTGTGGTTTCATGGATTGCGTTTTCATGCGTTCTTCCTCCCCGGCATCTGCACTACTTGCCCATTCGGTTTCTGAATTGCCTCAATGATATCTCCGGCCAGGTTTGGCACTTTCCACATCGCCTCATCCCCTAATTCAGCATATCTCCGGGTCATCTGCGGCGACTTATGTGTCAAGAGCTTCTGCAGTATACTCTCCAGAAAAACATCCAGCATTGCGCCGGTGTTTCCGCATATCTCCGGGTCATCTGCGGCGACTTATGTGTCAAGAGCTTCTGCAGTATACTCTCCAGAAAAGCATCCAACATTGCGTCGGTGTTTCCGCCCTTCCGGGGCGACCCATAGATGGCGAGCACCTGCATGATCTCATTCCCTCCCTTTTCCGTGAACTTCCGCCGCTTGCTCCACACCGGGCCGTGACGTTACTCCCGGTCCCCCAAGCCGACATTCCCTTTACAGCCATTGTCTCCTTTGGTACTCTGGGAGCGATCGCCATGTCTCTCAAGCCGCCCCGCTCTCGAACCGCCGCCGCGACGGGAGGCCCTCGCCGCCAACGGCGTTTTCCGGCGGCATGCCCCATACGTCCGGAGGGTATCATGACTGACTGCATTTTCTGCAAGATCGTTCGAGGGGAAGCCCCGTGCGGGAAAATCTACGAAGACGATCGGGTACTGAGTTTTCTCGATATCGGCCACATCAATCCCGGACATGCCCTCGTCATCCCCAAGACACACTACGCGACCCTCTTCGACGCCGACCCGGAGGACCTGTGCGCCTGCATCACGGCTGCAAAACGAATTGCGGCAGCGGTTTTCGGGGCAATGGGCGCCGCGGGTCTGAATTTCCTTCAAAACAACCTGCGGCCCGCAGGACAGCATGTGGATCACATTCATTTCCATCTCATTCCGAGGCACGTGGGAGACGATTTTTTTCCGAACTGGCCCGCCAAATCATACCAGCCCGGAGAAATGGAAAAGATCGTGCAAAAGGTGAAGGCGAGGCTCTAGCGGCGCGTCCCGCGAACGAACGTGCTTTTCTCTTTGCCCCAGACCACAGGACGCCCTTTTTTTCAACTCGGCCCGGGGCATGCAAACCCAAGGGGGGCACAAACCCGGCTGTTTGAAATCACAGCATTATCTATTGTGGTTTTTTCCGATCGAATACTGCACTCGGCTCATGGACTTTACGCATCGTTCGGGTTAACATCCGTTCGCCTGCTGTTTCCAGCAAGGGGTAATCGATTCATTCACCATCGCGGGCCGTGCCGCCCGCGGTTACAGGCCATCACGAAGCGCCCGCCCGGCGAAAAGGAGTCACCATGTTCAGCATGCCCGACATTGCGGTCATCATGGCAGTAGCCCTCATCATTTTCGGCCCCGGAAAGATCCCGCAAATCGGACAATCTCTCGGCAAGAGCATTCGCAATTTCAAGAAAGCCACCGAGGAGGAAGAATCCGTGGCAAAGGTGGAGACGACCGAGCAGAAAGCCCTGCCGACCGAGCAGCAGGCAAAATAGGCGCGTTCGGACGGGGGAGCGGTCTTCCCTTTGGGAGCGGGGTTTCAAACGTCCAGAATCACCAGGGCTTCCCAGCCCCGAGGGGTCTCTGCAACCCGGTAGCGGTGGAGCGTAACGGCTTTCACATCCACCACGAGGTCGTGCTTTGCGGGGTCGATCTCCTCGCCGCGCGCTTCGGCTTCAAGCACGAATCGATCGGCTTCCCTGCGAATGACGACTTTCGGCACGCGCAAGAAGAGCCTCTCTGCGTCCTTGTAGTAAATGAGTTCCTGGAGCAGCGCGAAAAGAAGCATGTCGACGGAGTCCGATTCCACGCGGATCGTGCGGCACTCCGTTTCAGCGACCGTTGAGAGGTCGACGACCATGACGTTCAGCGTGGCGTCCGCCGCCGAGACGAACAACTCTTCGAGCGTTTCGGCCCGAGCCTCGAAGGCGGCGTCGGCAATGGCGATTTCGCCGAGAAATTCATAGGGCATCGGAAACCTCGCAGGCCCGCAGGCGGTCGAGGATGGATTCTCGCACCTCGTCGAGCGAACGCCCTATGAACACCAATTCGGTAGTCTCCGCCTCATACTCTTCGATGTCCGTACGTCCCGTCACGTAGTTGAAAAGGCAGCCGCTTCCGTTAGAGAAACGCACGAAGCCTTTGGCGCGATAGACCTGGAGCGGGAGGTCCAAAACCGCCTTGCGGAAAGTCGCCTCGTCCAGGAACGCGTCCGTCGCATAGGAAAAAGACTGGAATTCGGGATCTCCGCGAAGGCTCACCGGGATGGTCCGATTCTTCACGTCGAGACCGAAGAGCAGGCGGACGTCCACATCGCACCCCACCGTCTTGAAGAACACGGCGCTCTCGTTGTACTTGCGGATCTGCGTCTCAACCTCTCTCACTTCTTCGTTGGTCACGAGGTCCACCTTGTTGATCAGCACCACGTCGGCTGCCGTCAACTGGGTACGGGTCGTGAATCCCATATGCGGGTGCTTCACGCTGATGAAGGAATCCGCCACGTAGACGACGCCGTCGAGGCGCACTTCGGGGAGATTGTCCCTCACCTCGAAGACCAAAACGTCGGCCTCAGCGACGCCCGTCGTTTCCACTACGATGCCATCCGGCTGAATCCTCTCGACAATCTCCCGAATCGCAGCTTCGAATTCCCCCGTCAGGGAACAACACACGCAGCCGCCCGCCAGTTCCACGATGTCGACGTGCTCGCCCTGGACCACTTTGCTGTCGATGGCGATTTCGCCGAATTCATTCATGAGGACTGCCAGCCGCCGCCCCGTCCCGTCCAGCACTCTCTTGAGCAGCGTGGTCTTTCCGCTGCCAAGGGACCCTGTGATGAGCATCAGGGGGGTCTTCAATACCATGGAACCTCCTGCCACGTTCGACTTTTCCACGACCGCCTCTTTACGGTTCTTCAACGGGCAATCAGATCAAGAAACGCCTACCCCTTCACGTTCCCGACGGGAACGAGGCGCGCCACGCGTCTGCTGATGCCCGCCTCCTCCGTCGCGGCCACCACGTCGTCGATGTTCTTATAGGCGGGGCCGGCTTCTTCCGCCAGTCCGGCAAAGGACGCCGTGCGGACGTAGATTCCCCGTGCCTCCATGTCCTGTAGAAGTTTCTTCCCCTGGAATCTCTTCTTGGCCTGATGGCGGCTCATGGTCCGTCCGCTCCCGTGAGCCGTGCTGAAAAAAGTCTGCGCGCCGCCCTCCACGCCCGCCAACAGGTAGGAACCCGTTTCCATGCTGCCGCCGATGATGACCGGCTGACCGGTCTTCCGGAAGATTTCAGGCAGGGCTTCGTGGTGCGGTCCAAACGCCCGGGTCGCCCCCTTGCGGTGTACCAGAAGCCGCCTGACTTCGCCATCGATCGCATGGTCCTCCAACTTGGCGGTGTTGTGCGCGACGTCATACACCTGGTGGAGGCCGAGATCCGAAGGGTCCCTGTGAAACACTTCGGAGAAGACTTCCCTTATCCGATGAAGGATGACCTGCCGGTTGGCAAAAGACATATTGATGGCGCACTTCATTGCGGCAAAATAATCCTGCCCTTCCGGCGAGTGAAAAGGCGCGCAGGCGAGTTCGCGGTCGAGAATCCCGATGCCGTACTTTTTCTCCATCACTTTGAGGAAAAGCTGGAGGTAATCCGTCGCCACCTGGTGGCCGAAGCCGCGGCTCCCGCAGTGAAACATGACGGCCACCTGGTTTGGCGCGACCACGCCGAACGCCCTGGCAAGCTCGGGATCGAAGATGCCTTCCTCTTTGACCACCTGGATTTCAAGGTAATGGTTACCGGAACCGAGCGTTCCAATCTGCCTGTAGCCGCGCTCGACCGCCCTGGCGCTCACCTTGGACGCATCCGCGCCCGCAATGCAACCGTTCTCCTCGGTCCGCTCCAGGTCTTCTTCCCACCCGTAGCCGTTCTTGATGCACCAGCGCGCGCCCTGCTCCACCACGCGGCGGAATTCGTCCTGCGATATCCGTACGAAGCCGCTGCTCCCGACTCCTGCGGGAACGCGGGCGAACAGCCTGTCCACAAGGTCCTTGAGACGCGGCTGCACTTCATCGAAGGTGAGATTGGTGAGTGCGAGCCGCATGCCGCAGTTGACGTCGAAGCCGATGCCTCCCGGGGAGATGACCCCGCTTCTCGCATCCATGGCGGCGACGCCCCCTATGGGGAAGCCGTAGCCCCAATGGCCGTCGGGCATGCAACAGGCGTATCGGACGATTCCCGGGAGCGTCGCTACATTCGTCACCTGATCGATGACCCCTTCGTCCATCTCCCGGAGAATCCCCTCCGTGGCATAGATGCGCGCGGGAACGCGCATGCCATCCTTGTAACTCGTCGGAATCTCCCATATGGTGGAGGATATCTTAATGAAATCCTTGACCAACGCCATAGCTCGCCAACCTCTTTCCGGACTGCCCGTCCAATAGCGAAGCCTCTCACTGTGGACCGCCGCCGATCCCGCGCCTGGCCGGCCATCCAGTCGCGCTTCTCCGGGCACACCCGCCCGTTCGATCTTCAGCCATTGGACCTCGAGAATACGTGAAGCCATAGACTCGCATCTTCACGACATCCTTCCCCTGCTACCCAATATAGGACCGAAGTGCATTTTGTCCAGAGAACGTACGAGAAACATCGCACAAGAAACCCCTCTCCTCGTACGGAACCTCCTGGCTGCAAACGGGAACGCGCCGGACACGATGGCCGGACTGCAAGCGGTCGTCACAATTCACTTGACAGTTTCCTCCTTCCCCTTTTATTCTATATGCTGAGATAGTGGGAAAGGAGTGTTACGAATTCATGCCGGGTCGAACGAGTTATTATTACTATTTTTATTTTCCCGTCGGAGACGGTGGGCGGTGCTGACCTGGCTGTGATTTTTCAGCAATAGCCGAGAGCATGAAAGCCGCGGGTTCAGCCCGCGGCTTTTTTTTACCCGATATCGCCCAGTGCGTGGCGTCGAGGACCGTTTTCACGCACGAACTGTGCGTTCCCATCAACCTATCAGGAGAAACCTTGAAAGAAGCCTGGGTGATTTTGAAGGAATGGTCGAAGGAGATGGTCGAGACCGCCCTGGAAAACGGCGCCGATGCTCTGGTGGTTCCACCGGGTTGGCAGGACAGGGTGAAGGCGCTCGGAAGAATCCTTACGGTGAGCGAAGACGGGGATTTGAAACCGGGACGGGACGTTTTTTTCGAGCCCCTGCGCTCCCCCGAAGATGAGAGCCGCATTGAGGACCGCCTCGCAGCGGGTCAGGTGGTGATCGTGGAAGACGATCCTCCCGAAAAGAACGGGAACCAATCGGCAGGGGCAAACGAGGAGACGTCCGGAGAGGACCCGCCCTTGCCGGAGTGCCAACCGATCGGCAGCGGAATCGTTGCGCTCAAGGGAAAGGTCATCCCTCTTGAAAACCTGACGGCTCTCGGAGGAAGGCTCCTCGTGGTGGTTCGTTCCCTGGGGGACGTCGAACTGGCCCTCGGAATTCTGGAGGAGGGCGTCTCGGGAGCGGTCGTCGAAGCGGAAAGCCCCGAGGAATTGAGGGTTTTCCTCGCGCTGGTGAAGACCGTGAGCGAGCGGGAAGTCCTCCGTACGGCATCGGTTGTGGCCATTCAACCGGCCGGGCTTGGCGACCGCGTCTGCGTCGATACCTGTACGCTCATGGGCGAAGGCGAAGGACTCCTCGTGGGGAATTCCAGCAGCTTCCTTTTCCTGGTGCAGGCGGAAGCCAAGGAGAACCCATACGTGGCGCCGCGCCCCTTCAGGGTGAACGCCGGTCCCGTACACGCCTACGTGCGGGTCCCGGGCGGCAGGACCCGGTATCTCAGCGAACTCCAGGGCGGCGACCCGACGCTCATTGTGGACTTCGCGGGCGCCACACAGCAGGCAACCGTGGGCCGGGTCAAGATCGAACGCAGGCCGCTCCTCCTCATTGAAGCTGAATTCGAGGGCGTAAGAGGATCGATTCTCCTTCAAAACGCCGAGACGATCCGCCTCACGGCGCCGGGGGGAGAAGCCGTCTCCGTCGTGGATCTCGGACCGGGAGACCCGGTGCTGGTGGCCACCGAGGAAGCAGGACGCCATTTTGGAACGAAAATCGAAGAAACCATCTGGGAGAAGTAAGCGTGGATGAGGGACTCGAAGCATTGAGGAAAGCCATCGATGGAGTGGACACGGAACTGTTGAGTCTCCTCAACAGGCGGATGCAACTCGCCCTCGAGGCAGGCAGGCTGAAGCAGGCCAAAGGCCTTCCGCTTTTCCATCCGGGCCGGGAAGAGGAGATTTTCAACCGGCTCGGGGAAGCCAACATCGGCCCCTTGCCCGATGAATCCCTGCGTTCCATCTACAGGGAAATCCTGACAGCCTCGCGCCTGCTTCAGAATACGCAGCAAGGGGCTTTTCAGGGAAAAGGCGAGATCCATGCGATTGCTCCGGCGCCAGGGACCGCGCCTTGCGGATGCGCGCCCGTTGCCTCCGGCGGCGGTCTTTCCCTCCAAGATATCGCGGAAAAGCCGACATGATCGTTCCCGTTCCCAGAGACCTTTACGCCGTGGTAGGAAATCCGGTGGGCCACAGCTTGAGTCCCGCCATGATGAATGCGGTCTTTTCCAGCCTCCACATCCCGGCGGTCTACATCGCTCTGCAGGTGGATTCGTTCGCCGACGACCTCGATACACTGACCAGGATGGGGTTCAGCGGGCTGAGCGTCACGATCCCCCACAAGGGAGCGGCCTTTCGTCTGGCGGCCGAAATGGACGAAACGGCGCGGGCCATCGGCGCCGTGAACGCACTGAAGCGGGAAAGGGGCCGGTGGGTCGGGCGGAATACGGACTGGATCGGGTCCACCCGCGCGCTGAAACAGACGACGGAACTCGATGGGAAGAACGTCCTCGTCGTGGGTGCGGGCGGGGCGGCCAAAGCCGTGGTCTACGGTCTCGTGAAGGAAGGCGCCTCCGTCGCCGTGGCCAACCGCACCGTGGATCGGGGGATAGCCCTTGCGAAACAGTTCCCGTGCGAATTCATTCCCCTTTCGGAACTGGAGACGCTGAAGGCAAAGAGACAGTTCGACGTGATCGTCCAGTGCACTTCGGCGGGCATGGCGGGAATGGAACCGGCGCCGGTTTTCGCCGCCTCGCTCTTCCGGCCCGGGATGACGGTCATGGACATCGTTTACCGGCCGCTCTGGACGCCCTTCCTCACGGCTGCGCGCGAAGCGGGGTGCACCATCGTGGACGGGGTGCAGATGCTGCTCCACCAGGGAGTCGCACAGCTTGAATGGTGGCTCGGGCGGCCGATCCCCGATGAAAACGGGGTGGCGGTCATGAGAAACGCCCTGATGGAAGCTCTCCGAAGCGGTGAAAATCCGTAGGAGGTTTCAAACGGAAAGCCGCAGCGGCGGACGGAGGAGGACGGGAATCTGAAATCGACGGAGATCAAAAAGAGAATTGAAGCGGCGGGAGCCATCAATGCACGGGTCCGCCTGCCCGGATCGAAGTCCATAACCCATCGGGCGCTTCTCATGGCGGCCCTTGCGGAAGGGGAAAGCGAGATCGGAAATCCCCTTCGCGCCGAGGACACGGCCCTCACCGCGGGGGCACTCGAACAGTTGGGCGTGCGCGTAAGATGGGGCGAAGACCGGATCTCGGCAACGCCTCCCCGGAAGCGGTGGGAGCAGCCGCAAGGACCTATCCTGCTCGGCAACAGCGGGACCAGCACCCGGCTTCTCCTCGCCGTTGCAGCGGCTGGAGAGGGCCGGTTCGTTTTCGACGGCAGCCCGCGTCTTCGGGAACGGCCCATTGGCCCCGTCCTCGAGGCTCTGGAAAAACTCGGAACTGGATGCCGATGGCTCGACCGCCCCGGATATCCCCCCGTGGAGATCGAGTGCCGTGGACTCTCCGGAGGCCAGGTGGAAGTGGACGCGAGCAAGAGCAGCCAGTTTCTCTCGGCTCTCCTCATCGCGGCCCCTTGCGCGCGCGGGGAGGTGCGCATCGGGTGGCGGCAGCCGGTTGCTTCCTTCCCATACGTAAGGCTCACCCTCTCCATGATGCGGGAAGCGGGAATCGACTTCCGCCCCACGGGAGAGAGCGGCATCGCCGTCCCCGCCCCCCAGACCTATGCCCCGCTCCGGCTGACGGTGGAAGGGGATTTCTCCTCCGCTTCCTATTTCTGGGCGGCGGCGGCCGTCTCGGGTGGAATGGTCCACGCCTCGCCCCTCTCCGAGAGGAGCGTTCAGGGCGACCGCAGGCTGCTCGACGTTCTGGAGCGGATGGGATGCGCGGTCTCCTCGGAGGAGGACGGCTTCCGGGTGACGGGCGGCGGCGAGTTGAACCCCGTGGACGTGGACATGAACGACATGCCCGACATGGTTCCCACCCTGGCGGTTCTCGCGGCTTTCGCCAGGGGACGCACCCGCATCCGAAACGTGGCCCATCTCCGAGTGAAGGAATCCGACCGTCTGCGGGTGGTAGCCCTGGAATTGGGAAAGCTGGGCGTTTCCGTTTCGGAGTTTGCGGACGGCCTCGAGATCCACGGGGGAGAAGTCCACGCCCCGACGCTTCCCATTGAATCCCACGACGATCACCGGATCGCCATGGCCTTTGCCGTGGCCGGACTCCGCACGGGCGGCATGGAGATCCACGGCGCCGAAGCGGTGGCGAAATCCTTCCCGTCCTTCTGGGACCTCTTCGAGGGTCTGACCCGATGAAACGATACGGTCTTTTCACTTCTGGTTCCCGCACTCCGGCACGGGAATCCTCACCGGGATAACGAACCGACGAACGCATCTGAATCCTTCCTGCAGGCCACTGCCAACATGATCGGCGGCAACGGACTCCGTTCATTACAGTAGCGCTCGCGGCCCTTTCATCCGGCGCACCCCCCAACCGGTGGGAAACGCTGTGTGGCAGAGAGTTGCCCTCTATTTCGCTTAACGGTATGCTTGTTTTGTGAGACTATGAGAAACCACTTCGAAGCAAACGGGAGACTCGAAGGGATCGTTCACGAAAAGGAGCAGGCATGAAGCTCAAGGTAATCGTTCACGAAGCGGTGGAAGGTGGATATTGGGCCGAAGTGCCTGCCATCCCCGGTTGCGCCACGCAGGGAGAGACATTCGAGGAACTTCTCCAAAACCTTTACGAGGCTGTTGAAGGATGTCTGTCAGTAGAGATCGAGCCTCTCGGCCCGATGGACCCTAAAACAAGAGTTCTTGAGATCGCCGTATGAAAAGCCTCTCCGGCAAGGAACTGGCAAGAGTGCTCGAGCGCAACGGCTGGCGGCTCCTGCGCATCCAAGGCAGTCACCACATCTATGGAAAGAAGGAAAGTATTGTTCGTCTGTCCATTCCGGTCCATGGAAATCAACCGCTGAAGAAAGGTTTACTCGACCATTTGCTTAATATGGCAGGACTTGCTGAAGAGGACCTTTAGATAAAATTCATGAAGTGGAGCATGATTCCATCTGATTTGATCGGCTGGCAACGGACTCATGAGACACGAGGAAATACCTGAAAAACAGAATTTGCCGGGGCGCATCAAGCTTGCTCGCTGCTCCTGCTCGGGGTGGCATAGCAGGGGTGGATGAGCCCCTCCAACAACCGAGTCCCAGTCATTTCGGACTGGAGAAGCAAGGATTTGAAAGCCTGTCCGATGAAACGATATACTATTCTTATCCTTTTCGTGCTGATTGCCGGGCTGGCTCTCCCGTCCCCTTCCTTTGGAGCGCCCCCGAAGCGGAAAGCCCCGAAGCCTCCTGCTGCAACCCCTCTTGAAAGGATGTTCGAAGCCGCGGGAGAGGTTGGCATACGGGCGGTATCACTCTCCTCCGGGCAGGCACTCTTCGAGTACCACCCGAACGACCCACTGATCCCCGCATCCCTCGTCAAGATTCTCACCAGTTGTGCGGCGTTGAAAGGCCTCGGCCCCGATCATCGTTTCACCACGTCCGTCTGGGCGGCAAACGATCCGCAAGGCGGGGAAATCCAGGGAGACGTCTGGATCAGGAGCGAAGGGGACATTTTTCTCACGGTGGAAAATGCCCGGACGCTTGCACAGAGGGTGAAGGATCTCGGCATCCGAACCATCCGGGGCGGAGTGTACGCTGACGGCGGTTTCTTCAGTCCGGATAAGGAAAAGATCTGCCTGAATGAAAAGTGCAGCGACGCCTACAACCCCGTGGTTTCCGGAACCGCCTTCGAGTTCAACTCGATTGTCTTCCGTGTCCTGCCGGGGCCGAAACCGGGGAGTCCCCTCCGGGCGGAATGGTCCCCGCCGGGTGATTATGTGCGGTTGAGCAACCTGGGTGTGACCGGATCGAAATCGTCGAAGACGCCCGTCACATTGCAGCCGATCACAACCACCGGAGACGGCGGAGAACGATATCAACTGTCCGGGAGAATGCCGCCCGGCATGAAGGGGGGCCGGGAGTTCCGCTTCAACGTGAACGACCCCGCCGGGTTTGTGGCGCGAACCTTCAAGTCCCTCCTCGGCCGCGCCGGGGTGGAGGTCCGGGGTGCGGCCGCCATGGCAGGCGCCGTGCCGCCCGGGGCGAAGCAGCTCGCCACGTATGAATCGGCCCCGCTCGGCGATGTGCTCTACGGCCTCAACCGGTACAGCAACAACTTCATGGCGGAAATGCTCCTGAGGAGTCTCGGGGCATCTGAGGCGGGATCTCCGAGCACGGCTGAAAAAGGCCTCGCAGCGACGGGGAAAATGCTGCTCGCTCTCGGCGTTCCGGCAGGGGAATTCCAACTCGACACCGGATCGGGCCTCAGCAGGGTCTGCCGTGTGAGTCCGCGGGCGTTTTGCACAGTGCTCGAAAGCGCCTACCGGGATCCTTCCATTTCCTCCGTCTTCCTGTCTTCCCTTGCCGTGAACGCCCAGGATGGGACTTTACGGAAACGGCTGCGTTCGTCGGCCGTGACGCTGCAGGGGAAGACAGGGACCCTGAGCGACGTGGTCGCCTTCGCGGGATACGTTTCGGCTCCCGGCAAAGACACCGTCGTCGTGACGGTCATTCTGAACGGAGTCCGCGACCTCGCCCGGGCAAAAGGGGCCGTCGACGCCTTCCTCGAAGAGACGGCATCCCTGGCCGACTGCAGGTAGGTGCGGCCCGACTCCGTGCCGAAAACCCTGAAAAGCGATCTATTCCGACCCTTAAGCGAGAGGTCCTTCAATGACCAAAATGCCGAACCTTCTAATTTCAGGTGTGATGCTCATCTCGATCGCATGTTCCTTCGCCGCTGCGGACGCTCAGGAGTATGCCACGTACTGCAACGCCAGATACGGATTTTGTGTCAGCCATCCCGGCCACTTAAAAATGGAGCCTCCACCGGAAAACGATGACGGAAGGTGCCTTCTGGATGGACAAGGCCTTTCCATAACAGTCAGTGGCATCAACAATGTGTCTGACGGCACGCTTCAAAGTGAGATGAACTTCCGAAGCGAAGCTTTTGATAAGATTACCTATCGTATAAATCGCGATGATTGGTTCATTCTCTCCGGATACAAGGGAAACGATATTTTGTATGTAAAGACATATATAGGAAAAGGCTCCATCAATAATTTGCAGATTGTGTATCCGGCTAACCGGAAAACAGCATATGATGGGATCGTGGATAAGATATCGCGCTCCTTCAAGCCTGGATCTCTCAATATCTCCCATTAGAGAGCGCTTTGCTCCTGAAGTACATCTATTACGTTAATGGAGAATCCAAAGGGGTGACAAATGACAAAATTATACATCGCCATGTTGACCCTGGCACTGTTTTTAATTGGCATTGAATTTTCTTACTCGTCGGCACCGGTATATAAATCCATTACAGGGTGTGTGATCGACGGGACGCTCTATTCCCTTCAAACGGGCAATACCGCAGCCGGCAAAAAGGGGATAATCGTCTATCCCATGAAAGTGAACGGCCTCAGACTGAATCAGTATGAAGGGCAGAAGGTGCGGCTCAATGGGTATCTTCATCCGGGCGACCGTTTTGATGCAGACCCCAAGTCATTGAAAATCATTGGTCCCTGTGACAGGAAGTCTCGGCATGCAATAAGCGCTCGGTGAATCAGGGTTCGCTCGGGACATCCACCGATCATTCACTGCCGTTGTCTCGCATGGCCGCCACGGCTTCGGGAAGGGCGTGGTAGAAATTCTCGGGACCGAGGAAGTCGTAGAAGCCGGAGCGGCGCATGACTTCGTCTACCGGCCTGGTTACGCCTGCCATGAGGAAATGGATGTCCTTGAGCATCATCATGCTGAGGAGATCCCAAAGGACTCTGTCACCCGAGGTGTCGATGTCCGTGATGGCCCGGGCGTCCATAATGACGGCCCGAACGTCCGGATTGTCCGCAAGGAGGTTGACAATGGAGTTCTCGACCTGCTTGACGCCGGCAAAATAGAGGGGACCTTCCACTTTGACGATGAGCAGATCGAGCCACGTTTCCGCCTGGCACGCTTCGACGTCGTGGAAACTGGCCTCAGTGCCTTCCACCCGTCCCAGAATGGCGATCCGCGGGCGAGCCGCCTGCCAGATGATATAGCCGAAAGAGAAAATGATCCCGAGCAGGATGCCCGACTGTACTCCGAGGGCCAGCGTGGCGATGAAGGTCACTACCATGACCATCCCGTCGGTCTTTTTCACTTCGAAAGCCCGAACGATCTGAGGAATATCTATGAGGTGATAAACCGCCACCATGACGATGGCTGCAAGGCACGCCTTCGGCACGATGGCCAGAAACCGGGTGAGAAAGCACACGGTGAGGACCACCATGACCACCGCGGTCAACGCTGCCAACTGACTCTTGGCCCCCGCCTGGTAACTGACCGAGGACTTAGACAGGCTTCCTGCCGCCGGATAGCACTGAAAGAAGGCCCCGCCCAGATTGGCCAGACCCAGCGATAGGAGCTCCCGGTTGACGTCCACTCGGCGTCCGGTGCGTCCGGCCATGATCGTCGAAATGGAAAGGGTTTCGATGAAGGACACGAGACCGATCACCATGCCTGTTTCCACTAGATTGGCCATCCTGAATGACCCCGTATAGAGCCAGGAGTTCATCAGGTCGGGCAGCTTGAGCGCGGGCAGATGGCCCTTGATTTCCCCGATGGTTTCGATTTCCGTTCCAGCCATGCCCCCCAGGACAGCCACAATCCCCACCCCCAGCAGCACGTTGACCAAAGGACCGGGAATCAGAGGACTGATCCGGCGGCAGAAGAAAATGGCGGCTATTCCGGATAGACCGACGATCAAAGTCACCCAGTTGCACTCCCCCACGTGAATGAGGGACAGGTAGAGAGTGTAGAGAATATTGTGCGCACCCTGGTCCACGTCCAGATGGATGCCCAGCAGGTGAGGAACCTGGGTGATGGCCACGATGATCGCCGCCGCTGTCGTAAAGCCGGACAGCACGGGGTGAGAGATCAGGTTTTCGAGGTAGCCCGCCCGCATGATTCCCAGAAGGATGAAGAAGACACCGGCCACCAGGGAGAGGATCGTGGCGCAGGCGATGTATCGGTCCGGGCTCAGTTGGTGCGGGCTGAGCGCCGCAGCCACCATGATCGACACCACTGATACGGGAGCAACCACCAACTGCCTGGATGGCCCCACCAGAGCATAAACGAAGAAGGCCACAATGGCCGTATAGAGTCCCATGTTCGCCGGAAGGCCCGCCAATGAAGCGTAGGCGATGGTTTCCGGAATGAGCACCACCGAGATGATGATGCCCGCCAGAAGATCCTCGGCGTAATCGCGTGGCCGGTGCGTACTGAATACATCGACGATCGGGAAAAATCGGGCCAGCGGATGAGGCGATCTGCGCGACTCCTCATGCCCGTGGAGAATACTGTGGGCTTTCATGGAAATCCCTCATGGGGTACAAGCAAACGGAACACGGCTAAACGGGCGATCCTCCCATTCTGACCGCCCATCTATCCAGTGTGGCCTGATGGAAGTCTAGCACGGCTTCCCGGACCGGTTCAAGAATGGGATGCACGGTCTCGATCGCAGACTCTGCTTTGTCAACCCATTTTTGAAACATGTCTCACTTTTCCGGCTATCCATCGAGCGTTTTCCTGACCTTGACAGCGAGATCCTTTATGGAGAACGGCTTCTGGATGAATTGCACACCTTCATCCAGCACCCCGTGGTGGGCGATGACGTTGGCCGTGTAGCCTGACATGAACAGGCATTTCATTTCCGGTTCGCCCGCCAGAAGCCGTTCCGCCAGTTCCCGACCGTTCATCTCGGGCATGATCACGTCGCTCAGCAACAAGTCGAACTCCCCGGCGTGCTCCCAGGCCAGGTGTATCGCCTCGGCCGGCGTGCCCGCGCTCAGCACGGTGTAACCAAGCTTCTCCAACATTCCTTTGACCATTTTCAGCATGGTCGCTTCATCCTCGACCAGGAGCACGGTCTCATCTTGGCCTTGGGGAAACTCCACCGCCCTTTCATCTCTGGTCTCGACGATGCCGGCCGCGTGCCGGGGTATGTAAATCTTGAAGGTCGTCCCCTGGCCGGGTTCGCTATAGATGTTGACGAACCCGTCGTTCTGCTTAACGATGCCGTACACCGTGGAAAGCCCCAAGCCGGTGCCTTTTCCAGTTTCCTTAGTGGTGAAAAACGGCTCGAAGAGGCGTCTCCTGGTCTCCTCGTCCATGCCGCAACCGTTGTCGCTTACAGCCAGCATTACGAACTCGCCGGGTGCAAAGCCTGCGTGACCGGCGCAATAGGCTTCGTCCAGGATGACGTTCTGCGTTTCGATGGTGACCTTGCCCACGCCGGCAATGGCATCCCGAGCATTGACGCAAAGATTGGCCATGATCTGGTCGATTTGGGCGGGGTCCATCTTCACCGGCCAGAGATCCGCCTCAGGCAGCCAGTCGAGATCGATGTCCTCACCGATGAGCCGCCGGAGCATCTTGAGCATGCGTTCTACAGTCCGGTTCAAGTCGAGCGCCCTGGGGTCGATCGTCTGTTTTCGGGCAAAGGCCAGCAGTTGCCGGGTAAGGTCGGCGGAGCGCTGGGCAGCTTTCCGGATTTGTGTGAGGTTGTCATGGAGGGCTGTCCCGCGACTCGCCTCGTCCTGGGCTATTTCCACATAGCCCAGGATCACGCCCAGCATGTTGTTGAAGTCATGGGCCACGCCCCCCGCCAGCCGACCCACCGATTCCATTCTCTGCGCCTGCTGAAATTGATCCGCCAGTCGCAAATGCTCCTCTGCCGCCCGCACACGTTCGGTTATGTCCGTGTGCGTGCCGATTGCCCGCAGTGGTTTGCCGTCTTCCGTCCATTGGATGACCTTGCCGCGGTCGAGGACCCACATATAATCGCCGTCCTTACACCTGAGCCGATATTCGCTGATGTAAACCGGCTTCCGGCCTGTAAAATGGTCGTCGAGCTCCGCGTGTACGTGCCTGCGGTCATCCGGGTGCAGGCGCGTCTCCCAATCGGCAATGGAATTGCCGATTTCGTGTTCCTCAAATCCCAGCATGGCCTTCCACTGGCGTGAGAAGAACACCTCGTTGGTCTGGACGTTCCAGTCCCATACGCCATCACCCGCACCTTCGAGAGCGAACTGCCAGCGCGCCTGACTCTCCGCCAGTTCGGCCTGCTGTGCGCGAATGCCCCGGTCGGTCCGGCTCACCAGGACATAGACAAAGCTCAACACCGCCGCCAAAACCACGCCGCCGGTAATCCCGGCGAGGCTCATCATGTGTGCAAAGGACTCCTTCTCGGCCGAGATGTCGTGCATGACCAGGAAACATCCGATCTCTTTGCCCGATGCGTCCTGCAATGGCCATGCGGCGGCCTGCCAACCTCTCCCGTCTGAAACGACCTCCAAATCGGTTGCGCCCCGGGAATGCCCGCTTGCGGGAAAAGGGTCCACCAGCGGCCCGAACGCCTCCGGAAGCCGGCCCTGAGAGGCGTAGACGACCACGCTTTGGGGAAAACGGTCCCAGTCGCCATCCAATCCGAATCGGCGCATGCCATCCTCCCATTTTTGCCGCGTCAGGTGCTCTTTGCGGATGACCAGCGCCAACTCGACACCGGAGCGTTTGGGCAGCATTTGGAGGATGTGGGTGACCTCTTTTCCCAATTCAATGTAGCCGACGAGCTTGCCGTCGCTGAAGACCGGCCGCACCACCCGCAGGGCCAGGTTGCCCCACTGACCCAGTTCCATGCCGGAGACGGTTCTGCCGATGCGCTCGGCCTCAAGAACGGTGAAATGTTCGATCCGGTCGCCGCGCTGTGCAGGATTATGGACCCGCAGAAGGCAAAGACGGGTGGGGTCCAGAAAATAGAGATGGGTGACCATATTTTCTTTCTTCAGGGCGTCGAACACCGGAAGGCATACGGCAAGGAGGCCGTCGACATCGCGTTTGCTCAGGGCATTTTGCACTCCGGCATCGGCGGCCATAGACTTCAAGGCGGCATCCAGCACAAGAGCCTGCTGGTCCATGGCCGTGCGCAGGTCGTAAGAAGCCGCGGCAAGGTTGTTTGCGATGCCCTCGGCCAGGCGTTGTTTCTGCATCTGCCATAGGAGCCCCCCCGCGCCGGCCATCAGGATGATCACCATCGCTGCCAGGGGCGGCAGGAGACGCCTCTGAAGCGGCTTTGGGGATGCGTCGGCGCGGCGTGTGACGACAAAGGCGCCTGTCAGAATGACGATCGAGACCAGGAACAGCCCCACGGGAAGAATCGCCCGGGCAGCGAGGTCCCATTTCCAGGCGCGGGCGTCCACGTCCATGCCCACCACAGCGAGGACGGCGCCGGTCTGAGGGTCGATGAGCGGCACGAAAGCGCGGACCCGTAAGCCCCGGCGATCGGATACCGGCCCTTCTACGATGGCGGTTTTGGTGTCCAACGCACGGCGAAACTCTTCCGAGACCTCGTCGAAGATCTGCCCGGGCGGCGAGTAGGCCCTGGACCCGATCGGCTCGCTGTCCACGAAGAAGAACACCGTGCTATCGGCCCTACGGCCCACAAGATAGAGGAACCGGCACTGAGGATCGGTAGAACATGTGGCGGTGAGTTGCTCCTTGAGCCGCTGATAGACGGGCGAAACCCGGTCGGCTTCCGTTCCCGAGAGCAATTTGACACGTTCGATGTGCAGTGCATTGGCCACCAGGCGCACCCGCTGGAGTAAACCCTGGCGCATCTGTCGGTCAGTGCGCTGCGCCGTCCACCAGGCAAACACTGCACAGGACGCAAAGATGCCCAACAGCAGCAGCGCCAGTCGCAGGTCTTTTTTCTCAAGGCGCCGGGTTGTCTGGGTATCGCTCATAAAAGGTAGCCCCCTGATGGTTTCCCGTGATTTGCGCGGATCGCCACAGGCAACAGTCCTGGCCGAACAGCGGCGGCGCTGTTTTGACCGTAAGGCTGTCTTCCGCAGGAACACACCTGTAGCTTCGCGTTCGTTTTTTCTGCTATATTGACGTATTATGTTCGGTTGTCAATCGAACTTCGGGCCAATTGACTCGCTGGTTCCGTTAAATCTTGCCTGGCTGAGATGGCAAAAGAAAACATGAGAATCTCTTCCCGCCGTCATTGCCGTGCAGGCGGGAAACCGGGAAATGGCACGATTGCCCGCCCTCGCGCTTATGACGAACGGGCTTTAGTACTATGACGAGAATCAATCGTTCGGACGAAGGGATCCTCACTCCCGCTCGGGGATCTCAAAAAGTCGCAGGAGGCTGAAGAGGGGTCTTGCCGGGGGGCCCGCCAGGGGAATCTGCACGTGCGCGCCGGGGGTCGAAGCGAGATAGAACTTTCCTTTGGAGATGGATCGAACGGGCCATTCCCGGCTCACTTCGATGCCGTTCCCTTCGAGGCGCCCCGCGAGTTCCAGGCTGTTCCGTTCGCACTCGCCGCGCGTGGCAAGGCTCACAAGGAAGCTCTCCGCGATGTATTTTAGCGCCCATCTCTCGAATTTTTCCACGTCTTCATAGAGTGCGTCGAGAAGGATCACGCCCGCAATCCGGCCAGCCGCACCCCCTCGGTCCAAGACGTAGGCGGTTGCCTTGTAGCCTCCGCTGAAGGCAGCCAGAACGATGGGCGCATTCCGAAACCTCTGCCGGTATTCCGGCCCCAGTCTGCCCGCCAGCGCCCCCGCCGCCTCATCCATGAACGCCCTGAAGGCGTCCGGTCTGAAGAACTTCCCGGGGCTCGAATCGGCTGCGTCCTTCGCCAGTTGCGGCATGACAAGGACAAAATTCTTCCCGCAGGCATTGACTTGTCCGGCAATGTCGTAATCGGTATCGGTCCTCCGGATATTCGTGTCGAGGGCATGGAAAAAGACCACGAGGGCAAAGGGCCGGTCGGGATCGAAGTGTGGCGGGACGTGAAACAGAACGCTTCCGTCCGAGTAGTGCTCCTTTTCCGGAAACCGCACCCCGTAGCGATTCGTGTGATAACGCGCACCCGTTTGCGGATCGGTATAGTCGAAAAAATCCACGCCGGCATCGTCGTATTTGCCATGGTAGGGGTAGGGAGCGGCATCGAGGGTCGTGACGAAGGTTCCCGTCCGAGCTTCCGCGCCGCGGGCGGATGTTGCCCCCCCGTCCTCAGGCCGGGTGGAATCTTGGGCGGAATCCGCCGAATCCGTGGAAAACGATCCGAGGGAAAGGCAAACGAGAACGAGAGCCGTGAAGGCAAGGAAGAGCAGGAGCGGGGGAATCGGTTTCATCTCTCGATGCGCTCACTGCGAGGCGGGCGAAACGTCGGCGCTCTGCAGCCCTCGGAAGGAAACGAGCGCCAGGAGATAGGCCGCCGCCGAAAGGAACAAAGTCGAGGAAAGCCCGAAGGAGACCGCCAGGAGCGGAGCCAGCGCGGACCCCACCACGGAGAACGAGCCGTTGATTCCCCAGGCCCACACGAAGAATTCCTCTTTTCCCATTTCCGAAAGCGTAGACATTCCCAGTGCGAAGGGAAATCCCATGAGAAACGCAAGGGGAAAGAGGAGCGCCAGGCAAGCGAGGATCCTCACCCCGTAGGGCGCCATGCCGACGAAACCCAGCAGCGCGTCGAGGCAGTACGCATAGAAGAGCAGCATGGCCGCAATGGCGCAGCACGTCAGAACAATCGTCCGTCTGGCCTTCGGGACGAATCCGGCCGAAACGTAGCTCCCGACACCCGAGAACAGAAGCATGCCGGTGATGAGCACCGCCACGGACACGGTCGCGTTCCCCAGGCACTGGAGATATTTGCCGATGAGACCGATTTCGACGATGATGTACCCGAGTCCCAGGCAGAGGAAATAAACCACGATACCGAACTTGCCGCGGCGCTTTCCAAAAAACGCCTTCCAACCGAAGGCGACGGGGAGGGAAAGCAGCATGAAGCCGAGGAGCGTGGACACGAGCAGCGTGGCCCAGAGGAGCAGATACCCCCACTCATCGGAAATGGCTTCAAGCTTATCCAGAAACCTTGGGATATCCCGCAGCTTGACGAATCCCGCGAAATAAGGCCGGTCGTTCGTGAGATGGTCCGTATTGAAGACGTAGCCATCACTGATTTTCTTGATATCACCGTGTATGAGGCGATCGGCAACCAGGCGGTAGAGGCTTCCGGCCGAGACGTCCCCGACCGGGGGATTCTCAGCCTGCGGACCTTCCGCCCCGGAATCCGCAGCGGCAAGGCCCTCTGCAAGCTGCTCGCCCGCGGGAAGATCCTCGCCCCTGACATCCGAACCGGTAGCCATTCGCGCACTTTCGGGGATTCCATCGCCCTGCGGGGCGAAATAGATGCTGCGGTACGCTTCGAGCACGCCGCCGATATCCCTGCTCCCCGCTCCATCCTCCCCCGGGGGCCAGATGGTCTCGAAGCTCATCTTTTTGCAATGCGCGGCCAGTTCCTGAAGCTCGGCGGCGCTGAACCCGCCTTTCTTGTAGAGCACGGTGAGGGTGGAAAGATAGGTGTGCGCCATGAAGAGGTTCTTTCCGGCACTCCCCTTCCCGGCTTCATCCGCCGCTTTCACGATGGTGGTCATGAGCTTCAGTGCCGATTTGGGCGGGTCTTCCTTGTTCCAGACCGTGACCGCCAGGATGCCCCCGTCGCGCAACGCCTCCATGCAGGCGAGAAACGTCTCTTCGGCGTAGGTGTACTTTTCGGTAATCGGAGATCCGCCCGGCATCGACAGCCCGGTGGAATCCGCCAGGCTGAGGTCGACGATGTCGAAGGCGTCGTGCGCCTGCCGGACAAAGATCCGCCCGTCGCTCGGAATCAGCCGGACGATGGGGTTTTCAAGGATACGGCCGGTGAAACCGGCAATGAATTCGCTGTCGCGCACGGCGTGTATCACGGCCGGGGAGCCTTCCGCCACGACGATGCTTTTGGCTCCCATCTTGAGAGCCGCATTCGTGGAGATGCCGCCCCCGAACTGCATCACCAGCACGTCGGGATTTTTCTTCAGGAGATAGGGCATGGAGACGGGCAGAAAGTTGAAGTATTCCTTCTGGCTGTCGGGAAGGTTCTTCATGATCCCTATGGGGCCGTCCCCGTCGATGTACATGCCGAGAAAAGCCGCCTCGGGCATCTCCGCGAGGTAGAGCGAGGCCACGTCGCTCAAGCCGGGCGCGAAGTGGAAGTAGGAACTGGAATAGACCTCCAGGAATCCGAAGGGGCTCGAATTCCGGTAGACCCTCTTCGCGTCCGGAAAATTCCGGGCATAGCTCACGCCCTTATAGGGCGAGACGTTGATCTGTACGAACCACAGCCCCATGAACGCCGAGAGAAGAACCGACAGCGCCAGGGCGGGGAGGAACTTCGTCCTTCCCTGCCCGGACAGCCACAAGGAGCCGCCCGCGGCCCAAAGCGCAAGCGGGGCCCAGTAGAGTCGATCCGGCGGCATGCAGTACATGGCGGCGAAAAGGACAACCCCGCCCATGCCGGACCCGCTCATATTTGCGAAATAAACCTTCCCGAAATTCTTCTGCCCCATCAGGAAGAACAGGCCGAGGAACATCGCTCCGAGCAGGAAAGGAATGAAGTAGAGGAGAAAGTAACCACAGAGATAGTACTTCTGGTTCGCATCGGAAACCAGGAAAATGGGGTTGAAGGGCACTCGCTGCGCGGCGGAATTGGCAGCGATCATCGAAGGACCGAAAAGGAGAACGGCCCAGTTCATCCAGGACATCAGCCGGTTCTTGAAAGACAGCTTCCAGATGCAAAAGACGGTGCTGAACACGCCGAAGCCCAGCATCGCGATGCTCACGATGGTCGAGCCGAAATGAGACCATCCGCTGTTTGCAAAAACCCGCATGACAAACAATTCGTAGGCGATGACGGCGCCCGAAATGAGAGCCAGTGCGAGATAGCGCCCGAGAGGAAGCCCTTCGGCCGTCTGGCCGGGAACTGAGTTGTCGTTCATTGAAAGTGCGTGCCGCCTCCCTTCTTGGTGAACGGAACGAACGCTTCCTTCTTGCGTCCCTGGTAGATATCCTCCCTGGCGATGGTGACGTTCCCTTGCGCATCCTGGTTTTTTACGACCTTGAGGATCACCTGCGCCCCGGGCGGACCAACGGGGATCACCATGACCCCGCCCACTTTCAGCTGCTTGAGAAGCGGCGGGGGAATGTGATCGATTCCGCAGGTCACGATGATCTTGTCGAAAGGCGCGTGCTCTTCCCAGCCGTAGTAGCCGTCGTCGGCCTTGCGCTTGATGTTTCCGTATTCGGGGTAGCCCGAGACCTCGAGGCTCGAGTAGAGTTGGTCAGTGTCCCTGGCCAGCGGGTCGATGATCTCCACGGTGAAAACCTGGTCGGTCAGGTAGGAGATCATTGCGGAATGGTAGCCAGAACCGGTCCCTATCTCAAGCACCTTGTCTCCCGGTTTCACTTCGAGGGCGGAGGTCATCCGGCCCACCAGGTGCGGGCCGGATATGGTCACACCGTAGTGGATGTCGAGAAACGCGTGGTCGTAAGCTCTTCCGAGATTCCAACCCCGGCAGAATTTTTCGCGGGGAGTCACCAGGTAGGCCCTGATCTCGCATTCACTGCGGAGATCCTTGTTGTGGATCATGACGATCCCCCGCTCGAAGCGCTCTTTCAGGTATTTCTCCTCTTCGTTCCGGACACTTTTCATGTAGTTCACGTACTTCTGGAGGGAATCCCTGGGCGGGTCAAGGGTCTGCGGACTCATGCACGCGGCTTTCGGGCCGTCCGGGGTCTTGTTCAGGGAACATACCTGACCGTCCGGGTTTGCTGCGGGTTGGGAAACGTTCTTCTCCGCCGGCGCTGGGCGAGAGAGAACCGATGCGGCGCTGGACGGGCCGTCCGGAGCGGCCTTTTTGCCGCCGGGCTTTTCGCCCGCCGCGAAGGCCGGGGAAAGAATCAGAAGCACCCCGAGCGCCGGCAGAAAGGATTTTGCGATTCTGTTGAAATTCATGGCGTTCTCCGTGATTTCATATTTCTTTCGGGTACAAGGTTGCGGCAGGGAACCTTGTGGACACGCGAATCCCCTGACGCTTTCAACCGGCGGGCCGGCCGGTTTCTCACCGGCCCTCGCGTGTTTTCCCCGCCACAGGGCAGACCACGGGGCACCATACAGCAAAATGCGAAATATTTCGATATGCGAATGCATCGCGCCGGGGAACCGCGGCTCGGCGGCCCCGGCACGATTTCCGCGGTCTCCATCGGGGCGGTGAAAAAGCTCCCTCTCCTCCCGCTTTCGGGGAGAAGGAGTTTAACTCAACACCATTGAGGGGTAGGGTGGGTGGGCGCGTTCAGTCGAAACGGAGGGGAAAAAGCTTCTTGGACGGATTCTCAGCAGCCTTCCGGCCGGGGATCGAAAGCCTTGCGTATGGCCACCGCGATATCCCGCTTCAGGATGGGCTTTCGGAGCAAAGCTCGAAGTCCCATCGAGATCGCATCCTTCCCGTTCAGGGAAGCGCTGAAACCACTGCACAATATCACGGGCAGTTCGGGGCGTATTTTCAAGAGCGCCTCCACCAGTCTGTCTCCGGTCATCTGCGGCATGGTCATATCGGTGATGACCATATCGAATCGCAGCGGCTCGGCGCGGAACGCATCCAGCGCCTCCACCGGGTTGGTCATGCCCGTGATCTCGTAGCCCAATGATTCGAGGATGTCCGTTGTGGCCTCCACCAACGATATTTCGTCATCGACCAGCAGGATGTGCTCGGCCCCAGTGGGAATCGGTTCCTCCGAGGAGATTGTCTCCATGCCGTCAGCGCAAATCGCCGGAAGGAAAACCTGGAAGGATGTTCCTTTGCCGGGGCTGCTGTAAACCATGATCTGTCCGTTCAGTCCCTTCACGATGCCATGCACGACCGACAGTCCCAATCCCGTTCCTTCGCCTTTCCTTTTCGTCGTGAAGAAAGGGTCGAAGATCCGGTCCACTACAAACCGCGACATTCCGTGCCCCGTGTCGCTCACAGTCAGCCGCAAGTGAGGGCCGGAAGACAACCCCGGGCACCGTTGGGTGAAATCGGAATCCAGGAAAACGTCCGTGCAGCTGACGTCGAGCACTCCCCCCTTCTTGCGCATGGCATGTGCCGCGTTGGTGCAAAGATTCATCAGCACCTGATGAATTCTCGTGGGATCGGCCATGACGGCCGACTCGCTTTGGAAGTCCTGACGGATTTCGATGGTGGCGGGCAGGGAGGCGCGGAGGAGTCTGAGCGCTTCTTTTGCAATGGGGACCACCTGGATGGGGTTTGCAGCCTGCCCGGTTTCCCGGCTGAAGGTCAAAATCTGGTGAATCAGGCTTCTGGCGCGGAGAGCGGCGTCGAAGACATGCGACAGGTACCGGTGAACCGTAGCACCCTTCGCAACGGCGCCGAGCGCCAGTTCGGTATACCCGAGGACGGCCGCGAGGATATTGTTGAAATCGTGGGCAATCCCTCCCGCGAGCGTGCCGATGGCCTCCATTTTCTGGGATTGCTGCAACTGGGCCTGAAGTTTGAGGCGTTCGGCTTCGGTCTTCTTGATCTGCTTGATGCTGGCCTGGAGGTCCGAAGCATGCTGCTGCAACTGCTCGTACAGCAGGCTTTTCTTGAGTCCGACAGACAGCTCGTTGGCCAACGCTTCGAGGAAAGCGCCATCGCTACTGAAATCCCTCGGGTTGACCGCGGCAAGTCCGAGGACCCCGAGGATTTCCGTCCCGATCTTCAAGGGAAGGGCGGTAAAAGAGGAGAATCCCGCGATCCTGCACTCCTCCAGCGTACACCGTGGGTCCAGGTGGATATTCTCCGAGAAAACGGGCCGCTCTTCCTGGACGGCCAGTCCGCAGAGGCATTCTCCCACGTGGTGTTCGTTTGCGAGCTCCCACGGTCTCTGAAAGGACTCGGGGAAGAGGCCCCTTAGCACGAGACGTTCGCCGTCACGCAGGAAGACGGCAACGAGATCGGAGCCCGTCGCCTTCACGATCTCATCCACCCCGGCCCGGCACGTGGCATCCACCGTCATGCTCGCGCCCACTTCACGGGCCAGGCGATTCAGGATGTCGAGTTCCCAGGCGCGGCGGCGGAGCGACGCTTCGCTTTCAGCGAGCGCCCGCGTGCGCCTGTCCACCAGTTCCTCCAACTGATTCAGATATCGGCGGTTCTCCTCTTCGAGCCGTTTCCTGTCGTCGTTGAGGGACTTAAGACGGAGCGCGTTTCGAACGGATTTCAGGATTTCGTGCTTGGATACGGGCTTCTGCAGGTAGTCTATCGCGCCGAAGCGGAGCGCCTCGGCGGCCGTATCGAGGGTCGGCTCTCCGGTCATCATGATGACGCGGACATCGGGTGACGTCTCCCTGATCTTCTGGAGCAGATCGAGACCGGACAGTCTGGGCAGGATGATGTCGGTCAGTACTACATCTATGGGATTTCCCTCGATGATGGCCAGGGCGGAAGGCACCTCCTCGGCGGTGTGGACCTGGTGGCCGTCCTCCTCCAGGAAAGCCTTGACGGTAACGCGGATGCTTCGCTCATCATCGACCACGAGGACCGATCCCATATTCATCTCCTCAATTCCACGACATTTCCCATCCGTTGTCGACGGGCAGATCCACGTGGATGCGCGTATATTGTCCCGGCTCGCTCTCGACGGTCAGTTCCCCCTTATGGCCCTTCACGATGCCATAGGTGATGGAAAGCCCGAGGCCGGTCCCTGTCTCTTTGGGTTTGGTGGTAAAGAAAGGGTCGAAGATCCTGTCCCGGATTTCATGGGCAATCCCCGTGCCGGCGTCCTCGACGGTGGTCCTGATGAACCTCCCCGTCTGCTTATCGATGAGACGGGCGGAAACCTGAAGCCGTTTCTCCGGGCTGTATTTCGGGTATTTCTCGTTGAGCGCATCCCGCGCATTGGTCATGAGGTTCATGAGAACCTGCTGGATCTGCTGGCTGCGGCATTTGAACGTTGGCAGATCCTCCGGGACCTCGATTTGCAGATCGATCTGGTCGTGGCGCATGACCGTTTGAATGAGGGAGAGCACCGACGCCACGATGTCCGGCAGCCGCGCCGGGCTGTGGGATTGTTTCTCGTGCCTGGCGAAGGTCAGAAGGTTCCGGACAATCCCGGCCACCCGCTCCGTTTCGTGGATGATTTCCCTGGCCAGTTCCGTTGCCGCATTCCCTTTTTCAGACCTGTCGACGATCAATTGCGCGTAATTCATGATGCCGTTGATGGGGTTGTTGATTTCGTGGGCGACACCGCCCGCCAGAGTCCCTATGGACTCTATCTTCTGGGATTGTATCAGCTTCTCTTCAAGCTGCCGGGTTGCAGTAATGTCCCTGACATTGGCGACGACGCCCGAAATCTTACCGGTATCGTCGAAGAAAGGGTAAAAGGACATATCCACGATGCGCCGTCCTTGCCCCGGCGAATCGAACTGTTCCTGGTATTCCACCGTTTCCCCGGAAAACGCCCGATCGAGGAGGGGCTGAATCTTGCCTTGGAAGGTCTCTTTTCCCGTGACTTCCTGCACGCTCCGTCCGACGACCTCTTCCGAAGGCCGCTGGAAGGCGGCGAGGCAACTCGCATTGGCGGCCTCGAAGATGTAATCCCTGTTCACCAGGGCCATGATATCTTTTGAAGCGGAGACGATCTGTTCGTACTTACGGAGGCGGTCCTCGTACTCCTTGCGGTAGGAAATGTCCACGACGTCCACGATCAAATAGAGCGGATTGCCTCCGGCATTCCGCACCGAAATACCGAAAACGCGAACCCATGCAGGGGTTCCGTCCTTGCGGAGGATCTTCGTTTCCAGGTTTCCGACAGAGACACGACTGTCCAGCATGGTTTGCACCACCTGGAGTATTTCGGGCAGGGCGTCGGGATGGATGAGTTCCTTCCAGTTCTTCCCTTCCAGCTCCTTCCGGGACATGCCGAATATCCGGGCCGCAGCGTCGTTCACCTCGAGCAGCGATCCTCCCGGGAGCACGATGCCGCGCCCGACCATCGCGCTTTCAAAGGCCGCCCGGAATCTCTCCTCGCTCTCCCGAAGCTGTTCGACCGCGCGCTTTCGCTCGGTAATATCGCTGTGAGTGCCCACCATTCTCACGGCAGCGCCGCTTCCATCGAATTCCACCACTCTTCCCCGGCTCAGCACCCATTTCCACCCGCCATCTTTGGTTCTCATGCGAAATTCGACGGCGTATCTTTCCAACCGCTGGGCGATATGGTTCTGAATTCCGGCCAGCGCTGCATCCACATCGTCGGGATGGACGAGGCTTCGCCACGATTCGAAAGCGTGAGGAAATTCATCGGAGTCGTATCCGAGCATGGTGCAGTACCTGGGACTGAAGTAGACCCTCCCCGTCGGGATATGCCAGTCCCAGAGACCGTCGCTCACGGCATCCATGACGAGGGCGAACCGTTCTTCGCTGAGGCGGAGCTTTTCCTCGGCCTCTTTGCGGCCGGTGATGTCCTGGAACGCCCCATGCATTCGTACGCACCGGTCGTCCTCAAAGACCGGCTGCCCGATGACGCGCGCCCAGATGAGCCGCTTTTTCGCCGTGTGGCATTGCAGTTCGAGGTCGAAGGGTTCGCCCGTTTCCACTGCACGCCGGTATGCGTCCCCGAGAACGTCACGGTATTCGGGTGGATAGTAGGCGAGGTGTTGCTGCGGTCCGGGAAGCGGTCCGGATCCCCATTCGATTAGATCGTAAAGCGCCCTGGTACACGTGGCGCGCCCCGTAACCAGGTCGTGCTCCCAGCCCCCGATTCGTGCCATGGCGCCGGTCTCGTCGAGGATGGCCAGGTTCTTCTGCAACTCTTCCTCCAGCCGTCTCCGTTCCGTGATATCCCGCACGAACCCGAGATGTGCCTTACGTCCTTCCACCTCGATCATCCGCCCTTTTATCTCGACCGGGAATATCGTTCCGTCCTTTTTTCTGTGCCATCTCAGGGAGACGGCGAGGACGTCTTTCGTGACCGCTTCGATGGTGCTTTCCGGTTCCATGGATACATCGATGACATCGATCTGCAGGAATTCTTCGAGGCCATATCCGTACATTTCACAGGCAGCCTTGTTGACGTTCAATATCCGTCGATTCACGGAATCGATGAGAATAACGGCGTCAGGGCCGGTTTCAAAAAGCATCCGGTACCGCTTTTCCGCTTCCCTCAAGGCGCCTTCGGCTCGTCTGCGGCGCATGATCGCAAAGCACAGCAAAACGACCAGGACGGCCAGGACCCCCATAACGCCCAGGGCTCCAAGCACCGTTACCCTGTAGGCTTCAAAGATCGAGACAGGCTTATTCAGAACGATGCTGTCCGCCGGCAGTTTGTTTGCAGGGATATTCCACCGTTGGAGTTGCACGTAGTCGAACATGGCCCTGGCAGTACCTTTCCTGTCCACGGGAATCGTCCCGGGGTCTTCTCCGGTCAAAATCCTCAGGGCGATGTCCGCGGCCCGCTTCCCGTGTTCCTTGCTGCCAAGCAGAAAGCCGCCCACGACGCCGCATCCCAACCAGGCTTCATGAACGGCATAGACGGGAACAAGGGATGCCAAAGCCAGGAATCGGCTGCTTGCAGCAATAGGGAGGCTGAGTCCCGTGCGGTCAGTGGTAAAGGAGAGCAACAAGGCGAGAGAACCCGGACGTAGCGAGGCGATTTCCGCCTGGATCTCATCGAAGGTCGACGGCAGCGGAAAACGCAACCGGACGCGCCCTGCGAAAATCGGCTCCACCGCCTTCACCTCCCGGCACAGAGCGGCTCCGGTAACCGTATCATCGCAGACCGCCAGTATCTCTTTCGTTCGAGGGTGGAGGGCGAGAGCCAGTTCGATCGTTCCCTGAATGTCCGGCACTTCAGCGACTCCGGTCACGTCCTGATGGCCGGAAAGAACGGCGGGATCGAAATCGTTCACCCCGGAAAAGACCATGGGCGCCCCTGGGAAGATCACCCCGCGGTTGTCCAGGAGCATGCTTGTGGCTGGATTGTCCAACCCGATCACCAGGTCGATCTTCCTGCCCCGATATTTGTCGATCAGGAATGCCTTGACCCTCGCCAGATTCTCCGGACCCGGATAGCGCGCGGAATCCAGGTACTCGATGGCCGGGCCGATTCCAGGGTAAACCTCCCGCAATCTCTGGATGATGCCGGCTGCCTCACCGTCGGACCATATGTAGCCGGGATGATAGGAGTTCAGAATGACTATTTGCGGCGCATCCACGGCGATTGCCGGAATAACGGGCAGGAGACAAAAGATGACGGAGAAAAGCGCTGCAAAAATTCGCGCGCAGGCCCCGTCGCGTGGAACTTCAGGTTGCGTGCCGACGTTCTGCCTGCGCGACGCCGGGGCTCCGATCTTCGCGCCTTCGCGCCTTCCTTTGCCGGCTCGTTTCCCAGATATGGCTGGCGGCGTTCCACTCGCCTTCTTCGGCTCGTGGTGGACACCGCAATCGCTACCGCTCATGTCCTCGCTCCCCCTCCCTCGCGCGATTGCACTCTCCAGGCGCAACGGGTCCGGCCGGACCGCCTGTCAGCCAATCGAGCCGAATACGACGCCCCCGAAAGCGCATCCGACAACCGCTGAGTCCCGTATTCGTTCACGACCCGCCGGATTCGGCTTCCCGCCTGCTGCGGCCGGAGGAAACGTAAAGTAAAAAGCAGCAGGAGAACAAGACTCGTCTATCAGCCAAGTCATCGGACATGATGGATACGTGGGATTCAAGAATAAACAGCCGTGAGAGAATAGGCAAGAGGTTTGATGCAGTAAATGAGGGGTGGCGAAAAGGGATAGTGACCGGTCCTTGCGCCGCGCCGATTCGTGTGACGCCGGGGAGCGAGACGCCGTCGCTCAATCCCCGAGGAGCTTTTCCCTGGCTTTTCTACAGAGCGGATAGACCAGGACCTCCTTTGGCGATGCGCCGTGCCGCTGGTGCTCGCGATCCATGCGTCCCCGTCCGGTCGTCTGCCCGAGACTGATCCAGTTGGCGGCGCGATAGCACGTACCCCTAAACCGGGATCGATCCACCAGTGTTTCCATCAGAACGGGTCGGATGGCATAGCGGGCCTCCCAATCGGCTGCGATTCGGCGAGCCAGAAGACCGAGCGACGCGCTCGCCAGATGGGGAATCCGCACCCAGGGGAGAAGCAGAAACCGGCTGTTTTGAACGATCCGCTGCAGGTTCAGAACGCGTTTGGCGGCATCCCAGCCGATCCATCGGTCCCGGGACGCCATTTGCCACGCCGGGCTCGAAAGCTGTATACAGCCCACTCGTTGGCCCTCCAGCCCTTTCAGCCGGATGAAATAGCGCAGGCTGGCACCAAATGGAACCGTGGAACCCAGGTAGTGATACCGGTCGACCCACTCGCGCCACCGGAGCTGGTCCTCCGGGCCTTCCACCGGCTCCAGGTCCAGTGGCCCCAGATCCCGCAGCGTCCCCTCGATGGGATCGGGTCGAACTTCAGGGGTCTCGAGGTAGGCTTTGGAGGGTCCCCGGTGCTTCCGCACGCCATCTTTTCGACCCGCCAACTGCACCATCCCCGCCGCCTCCAGTTCTTCGAGAAACAAACGGCACTCGTGGGCCTTCAGTGCCCCGGTGGGCCGGCGCCAGTCCAGGAGTTCACAAACCGTGTGCGCGAGCTCGGTCGGGCTCAGATACTTGCAATCGCGCACGGTGTCCAGAATGAGTTCCAACTGCTCCGCCGTGACATCGCTCCCGCAAAATCGCCAGGTTTTATTTTCCTGCAATTAACGTCGCCTCCTCAAGTATCCGCCCAAATGGTGATTATATAATCGGTTCCACCACACTCCCCCATTCGAAATCTCCATTCAAGAAAACCACTTCCTGATGACCAGATCCAGGAATGTCGTTTTCCCGCTGGCGTTGGGTCCTACCAATACCTGAAAATCTTCAAGGGCCTGGTCTATGTATTGCAGGCAGCGATAATTCAAGGCCTCAACCCGACGAATCATGATTGCTCCTTCTGACCCTGCAGACAACCCCCTTGTACAGAACCGGCGTCTCAGCCATCGGCGCAGCCGCATGGGCCGAAAACCCTGGCTTGCCGCATTTTCTTTCAAAATCAAGAGGTTTCTCCTTTTTTACATCGTTCACTTCCCGATGTGAAGGAGAAATCTCCTGGCGAAAACCCGACATCAATATCGTTTTGATACCAGGGTCCGAGTGAAGGGGCTTCCATAGCCGATCTTCCCTCACCCTGGCCCGCTCCCACGGGAAGAGGGAACCCTGATTCAAACGACCAACGGACAAGATCGGAAGCCGCTCTTTTACCAACTAATTGAAAATTCTCGTATATTTGCTTGAAAGAAGAGATCGGCCTCCGTTCTCAGGGAATTCGATAGGGGGAATCAGGATTTTCGCCATCCAAAATCAGGGATTCCTCTATAGCAAAACCCAACCGGAAGTTTATTGTATCAATCGGCTATCATGTTTCTCTCAAGGAGGCGGTTTCGGAGGAGGAGAAGGATATGAGAGGAAAGTTTGTTTCACTTTTGACGGCAATGATTTTTGCAGCGGCAGTGCTCATCATGCCCGCAGGCGTCTCGGCGCAGACATCCAGTGCAGCCCCGACAACGGGACAGGCGGCAAAGGCCGCTCCGGCGAAGAAGGCTCCCGCTAAAGCCAAGAAGACAAAAAAGACGAAGAAGCGTGCTAAACCCAAAGCCAAGGCGAAGACCCCCGCCAAAGCCAAGAAGAGCACAGCCAAGAAGACCACGAAATAACGAATCGACGCTGAACCACGAAAAAACGTTTTGCCTCCGCGAGAGCAGCATCTATCTTCCGGTGACGTACACCGAATTCCGAGAACGCCTGGGTAGTTTCCCCCAGGCTTCTTTTTTTCGAAACCCGTGCCTTCAGGTTTCAGCCGTCCTCATGCAGCATGCAGACGCGCATCGCATGTGTCGGGCCAAAGCCTCTTTCCCGCCGATTCACGTCCTCCCGTCCGGTTCGTCCGGCCGGGCTGTATTCCCGGCATGACATAACAGAACGGGACTCCGCTCGGAGTGCGGGGGATCTCCTTTCCTTGAAGGCATGAGTGTGGTATTTTAACACCTTATGGCGGGTTCCGCCTTCCATTCCCCCTGCACGCGCCGAAGCCGCTGGGGCGCGCGCGGTGCAGGGCAGGACGTTTGTTGGTTTCCCGTGGCGTCACGGGAGAGTAGATTGCTGGAGCAGTGCGATGAAAAGGACAGGTGATCCCAAACGGGCTCCTAGACCGAAGGTTCTCCGTTGGTTTGTTCTGGCCTTCCTGACGGGTTTTTTCTGCATCATTTCCTTGGGGGTCATAGCCCTCTTCGGGTTCTATATCCAGCTCGACCGGTCGCTTCCCAGCGGGGAAGCCCTGCGAAGCTATCATCCCCCTCTCGTTTCCAGCGTTCTGGCCGCGGACGGCACGCTGATCGGCGAGTTCTTCACGGAAAGACGCTACGTGGTGCCTCTTTCCGAATTGCCGCCCCATCTCATAAAGGCTTTCCTGGCGGCTGAAGACGCCCGGTTCTACGAGCACGGCGGCGTGGACCTGGTGGGAATCATTCGGGCTTCTCTGAAGAATCTCCAGGCCGGCGAAATCGTACAAGGAGGGAGCACCATCACCCAGCAGGTGGTGAAGTCTCTTCTGCTCACCCCCGAGCGAACGCTCACCCGCAAACTGAAGGAAGCGCTCCTCGCGTACCGGATCGACCATACGCTCAGCAAGGACCAGATCCTTTACCTCTATCTGAACCAGATCTACTTCGGTGCGGGCGCCTATGGAGTGGAAGCCGCTGCGCGGGCTTACTACGACAAGCACGCCAAAGAGCTGGACCTTGCGGAATCCGCGCTCCTGGCGGGACTCCCCAAAGCGCCGAGCCGTTTTTCCCCTATCCAGCACTACGCGATTGCACGGGAACGTCAGCAGTACGTGCTGCAGCGGATGGTCGAGGTCGGCTTCATCTCCCGGGAGACTGCGCAGAAAGCCCTCGAAGAACCTCTGAAGCTGGTCAAACCCAAGCGGTGGACCCTGAAGAATCTGGATTCCTATACCGAAGAGGTGAGGCGGCAGCTCGAAGTGCGGTTCGGCCGCGACGGGCTTTATAAAGAGGGAATGACCATCTACACCGCAATGGACGTGAAGGCCCAGCGGCTTGCCGAGAAAGCCCTCGACCAGGGGCTTCGGGAACTCGACAAGCGCCACAGGCGTTACAGGGGAATCCACGTGAACGTGCCCAGAGCGGACTGGCCGAGTTGCCTCAGGATTCTCAAGGAAAAGAATGGCGTTCCCGCTCAGGGGCTGGTCGTCGGCGCGCTCGTGACCGGGTTCGACCCGAAAACGGAGACCTGCCAGCTCGACCTCGGGGGCAAGCAGGCGCGGCTTCCTCCTTCCGGATATCGATGGGCCCAGGTTTCCGCAAGGAGAGCGTCCAAGATGTTCAGGATCGGGGACGTGGTCCGGGTCCGGCTGGAAAAGGCGGAGGAAGACGGCGGTTGGCTGGCGGCGCTGGAGCAGGACCCTGGAATGGAAGGGTCTTTCATGGCGATGGCGCCTGACACGGGGCGAGTGATCTGCCTGGTCGGCGGGAGAGATTTCGAGAAAAGTCAGTTCAATCGGGCCACCCAGGCCATCCGGCAGCCCGGATCGTCCTTCAAGCCGGTCATCTACTCGGCGGCGCTGGACAAAGGCTACACGGAAATCTCCACGCTCGTCGATTCTCCCCTGGTGCTGGACGATCACAGCCTGCGCGGACCGTGGAAACCGGCCAACTACGACCGTCAGTTCTGGGGACCCATCCCCCTCAGGAGGGCTCTCATTCATTCCCGCAACGTGGTGACCGTCAAGCTTCTCAGCGCCATCGGCGTGAACTACGCCATCGGCTACGCGAGAAACCTCGGCATCACGTCCCCGCTCACGCCGACCCTCGCCCTGGCCCTCGGCGCATCGGGGGTCACGCTCTGGGAGTTGCTAACGGCCTACACCCCGTTCGCCAACCTGGGTGAACGGGTGGAACCCTACCTCATTGACAAGGTCTACGACCGGACCGGGCGCCTCCTCGAAGAGCATCAGGTGAAAAGGGAGAGCGTCATATCCCCGCAGACGGCCTTCATCATGACGCACCTTCTCGAAGGGGTAATCGAGGAGGGAACGGGGAGAAAGGCGAAAGAACTCGGGCGGCCCGCGGCGGGGAAAACGGGCACCACCAACGAACTCAAGGATGCATGGTTCATCGGTTACACCCCCGACCTGCTCGCGGGCGTCTGGGTGGGCTACGACGACCATAATCTCTCGCTCGGCAAGGGAGAAACGGGGGGACACGCCGCGTGCCCCATCTGGCTCTATTTCATGAAGGAATGGATGAAGGACCAGCCGGTGCAGAGTTTTCCCATCCCGGAGGGGGTGGTGTTCGCCAGGATCAACGGACAGAGCGGGGCGTTCGTGCGATCTGACGAATCGGGAGGCGTCTACGCCGCATTCGCCGGTGAAGTACCCACGGGAAGAGGACCCGGCGAGGCCTACTCGTCTTCCAACTCTGGCGCGGCTGAATCGCCTACCGAGTCGTTCTTCAAGTCCGATCTTTTTTGACGTTCGGGAGCGATGCGAGCGCGCGCAGCCCCATGAGCACGCGCAAGCCGGATGAACGGAAGCTTTTGTGCTTACGGAGGGGGAGGAACCTGCCGTGAGCGCCTGCGAGATAAGAGCGTGTCTAAAAAGCCTCCTGTACCGTTGCACGCCCCACAGGCGGGGGCGGCAGGGTGGGCAAAAGCGAGAGCGTTGCCCACCGGATAGAACGCTCGCCCCGTTGTGGTGGGCAGGATAAGGCCCTGCCCACCCTACCTCGGAACGTCTTTATTGACACGCTCTAAGAGGGTCCGCGAAGGGAGCCGAAGGCGGGCTCCTCGTTTTCGACTGCTCACAGCAAAGGCTGGCGCGAAAAGATGGAAAGTTATTTCGGGCCTGACGGTCTCCTCGCTCGAAAGGTCGACGGCTTTGAGTATCGAGCTTCCCAGCAGAAGATGGCTCAGGCGGTCTACGAATCCCTTTCGAGCGGCGTCCCCCTGCTGGCGGAAGCGGGCACGGGCACGGGCAAGACCTGGGCGTACCTCATCCCGTGCATCCTGAGCGGGAAAAAGGTGGTTGTCTCCACGGGTACCAAGACGCTTCAGGATCAAATCCTGGACCGCGATATTCCCCTTCTCCGGCGCCTTGTCGCGCCCCAACTGCATGCGGTCTGCCTCAAAGGACGGAGGAATTACCTCTGCCGGCGCCGCGCTCGGGATTTCGCCTATCAGCCGACTTTCCGGAACAGAGAGGAAGGCAGGCTCTATCAGCGCTTCTTGAAGTGGACGTCCGGGACCGATTCCGGAGACAGGGCCGAAATCGCCTGGCTCCCGGATTCCTTCCAGGCATGGAATGAAGTGAGTTGCTCGAGCGAGCAATGCCTCGGGCAGCAGTGTGAGGACCACAACCGCTGCTTCCTGACCCGAGCGCGCGTGGAAGCCGCACGCGCTCAACTGGTGGTCGTCAACCATCACCTGTTTTTCGCCGATCTCGCACTTCGGACCACGGGCGCGGGCGAAGCCATTCCTCAATACGATGCGGTCGTATTCGACGAAGCTCATCAACTGGAGGATACAGCGGGCATCTACTTCGGCGTCCAACTGAGCAGCGTAAAGGTTGCCGATCTCGCCCGGGACCTCGCCAAAGAGTCCCGGAAGGAACCCGTTTTCGGTAAGAGCCAAAAAGAGATCAAAGGCATAACGGACCAACTGGAGGCTCTCGCTCGAACGTTGTATCAGTCTCTTTCCCATGGACGCGGATCGGTGGGCCGCTTTCGCCTCGACCCCGAGAAGGCGGGGAAGTCCTTCGCCCAGAGCTGCGAACAAATCGGCTTCGCGTGCGACCGGTTGAGCGCCATCCTGACGCCAAAAAGCGACAGTAAACCGGTCATCGAATGCTTCTTCCGCCGGAGCGCCGAACTCGCACAAGCCTCCCGGGACATCCTCGGCCAGGGAGACCCCTCCCTCGTCTACTGGTACGAATTGACCCCCCACGCCGTCTTCCTGCAGGGAACCCCCATCGAGATCGCTCCGCTGCTCGGGGAAAAGCTCTTCTCCAAGACGCCTGCCGTCATCATGACGTCGGCCACTCTATCCATAGCCGGATCGTTCGAGTATGTGCGCCATTCGCTTGGAGCGCCCGAATCCTCGATAGAGATGGACCTGCCCTCGCCGTTCGACTACGAAAAACAGGCCATGGTCTATATCCCGCGAGATTTCCCGGCGCCCAACGACGCCGTCTTCTGCAAGCACGTGGCCGACCGGGCCGTGAAAATTCTCGAGAACACCCGCGGACGCGCACTCTTTCTTTTCACCAGCTACCGGAACATGAACGAGGTACACCGGCAGCTCATCGACCGTCTGCCCTACCCGCTCCTGGTCCAGGGGCAAAAACCCAAGCGGGCGCTCTTGAACGAATTCACGGAGAACATCGATTCGGTTCTCCTCGCAACCAGTTCCTTCTGGCAGGGGATCGACGTGCCGGGAGAATCGCTGACGTGCCTTCTCATCGATAAGCTGCCCTTTGAGGTTCCGGACGATCCGTTGGTTGCCGCCCGCATGGAACGCATCGAACAGCACGGGAGGAGCTCTTTCTACGGTTTTCAGATACCGAGAGCCGTCATTCAGCTCAAACAGGGAATGGGGAGGCTCATCCGCACGGCCGCCGACCGCGGAGTCATCGTGCTCTTCGACAACCGCCTGCTCACCAAGAGCTACGGACGCATTTTCATGAAGAGCATGCCCGCGTGCCGAACCGTTCATAGCGTCGGGGAAATCGGCGAGTTCATTTCAGGCGCCAACGCATGAACTGCAACGTATGGAACCCGAACCGCCCTGGCTCATCCACACGGCGGGAAAAGGCGCAGGGGGAGCATCGGCCTGAAGGGGCGGACTCCCGTCAGCGAGTCACCGGACCGTAAAAAGCAGAGGGTTGAGGGAATAGGCGGAAATCTCCATGGTGCAGGAGAGTTTTGCATTCTTGTCCGCCGTGACTGCGATGGTATCTATGGACAGGAAAACAGTATGGGTTTCGATACTGTAGATTAAATCGTAGAGCTGATCGAGGTAACATTGAAAGGTGAGCTTCAGTGGAACCTGGGTGAAAAGTGGACCGGGACTTTGATACATCCATTCCAGGTTCGTAAGCTTGATCCCCGTGGAGGCCACCGTGCCCTCGAGGTACTTCTGGATGTTGAGCTGAGCGGGTTCCCCCGTATCGCTGACCGGCAAGAAATACTGCTGCGCCTGCACGATGCAGCCTTCGAGCTCGGACATGCTGGTGGTGATCTTATCCCGGCTGGAATAAATGCTCTCGAGTTTTTGCACTTTGGAATGCATGTGTTCAATGTTCTTGACAACCTCATCCCGCCACGAAAAGAATGGAACGATCACCACGCGCACGAGAAGAACAACCAATAGGAACCCGAGCAGCAGGTGCAACCTCGAAATTTTGGCCGCCACCGGTACAAATCTCCCAAGATTCGGCCGCGCCGTTCGCATCGCCGGCGCAGCTTCCTCGTCAATTGACCCCGCAACCCACGCTCATTCAAACCACAGGTTGCTGAAGCCTTTCAGAATATCATCGCGTACCGAGTCCGTCTGCTCCTGAGATTGAATGATCCTGGGGGTGAGGAAAACGACGAGTTCGGTACGCTCCAGCGTCTTGCTGTCCGTTCTGAAGAGAGGTCCGAGAAAGGGGATCTTCCTCAATCCCGGCACTCCGGTTTGAGCCGTGCTCTTGTTCTCCCTGATCAATCCGCCCAACACGACGGTTTGACCGTCGCCGGCCACAACTTCCGTAACTACCTGCCGGTTGAGTATGATCGGAGAATCGATGTCGGACGACGTGTTGGTCGACGCCTCGCTGACTTCCTGCGAAATCTCGAGTGTCACGACGCCGCGGGCATTGATGGTGGGTTTCACCTGGAGAATCACGCCCGTGTTCCGGTACTGGATCGATTGCAGCACCTCGGTGGACGAGGAAGTGTTCGTGGCTTGCTGAGACAGGATGGGCACTTCCTGGCCGACGTTGATGGACGCGGTTCTTCCATCACGCACGGTGAGCGTGGGCCTGGAGAGCACCTTGACCAGGTTCTCCTTGGCAAGGGCCGACAGTTTTATCTGCAGTTCGTTATTGCCCCAGGAGCCGACGAAATTCAAGACCCCGTTGCTGGGCACGAGCGAAGACGAGGTCCCGAGCTTGACCGAGCCGTCTTTGAGCGTCCAGTTCATCCCGAAGCTGAAGGAGTCCGTAAGCGTAATCTCGACGATCAGCGCCTGCAAGGTCACCTGAGGCGGCATTCGGTCCAGTTTCACCAGGAGGCTGCGTACCTTTTCATAGGTGCGCCCGGTGGTGAAGAAAATGAGAGCGTTCCGTGTCCCGTCGATCGCAAAGGACATATCGGGGCCATGGGCCACCATGACACCTTTCTTGTCTCCACCGGCGCCGGATTGTTGCTGACCTTTTTGCCTCCAACCACCGGACCCCGTCTGGGCAACGCCGGTCTGTCCGGACGCGGCCGGCTGGTCGCTAGCCGCAGGTGCGCCAAAGCCGACCCCGCCGCTCGTGAGGGGACTCTGAGAGTAGGCGCCGCCTCTTTGCGACTTCGTGGTCTGCCCCTGGGGTCTGGCTTCCAGCCCCAGCAGAGCCGCCAATGCGTTCGCCAGGTCCTCCGCGGTGGCGTAGTCCGGGGTGTAGATGTGGTACGCCTTCTCTTCGGACTGACTCGCCACATCCAGCAACGCCAGCCAGCTCTTGACCCGCGCCAGCCAGCTCTTCTCGGAGGCGAACACCAGGACGGCGCCCAGACGATCGACGGGCATGAACAGAATTCCGACCTGTCCGGGCGCCCGCGCTACGGGGATCCCCTCTTCGTAGAGGATCGGATGGACCGTCGCGATAAACTCCTCCGGAGTGAGGTTCTTCAACGATACCATCGCCACGTGCCTGCCGCGGAGCGCCGGGCGATCCATGATCTCGATGAAGTTCAAAGCCGTCATGATGTCTCTGCGGGCGCCCCGAATGGAGATGATGTTCTCGCGGGAGTACTGCTGCAGGTTGAGGTTCATTACGTTCTTGAGAACCCCCAGAAGTTCCATGGCATCCGCGTACTGGATGGGCACGAGTTGGATGATTTCACCGGACGACTCCGGAATGTCCGACGTGGATCGCCCCACGCCCAGGACCACGTCCGCGGGCTTCCCTTCCTTGCCCTGGGTCCAGAGATAGAAGACTTTGTCCTTGTAGACGATCCGGACTCCCTCCCGGGCCAGTACTTCTTCCACCAGGTCGAAGAGGCGGCGTTCGCCGGCTGCCTCCTTGAGATCGAGGCTGATGGGCTTCTTGTTGTTGTTCACCTCATCGCCCGCCACGTAACTGACTCCGAACACGTCGCCGAAAATGTGATTGACGAAATCGTTCATCGGCATGGCCTCGAAAGTGACCTGAACTTTTCTCGCGTCGCTGAACGGAAGCGCTTCCCTCGTGATCGCCTTCTTCGCCATCTCCTGACGGCCCAGGGGAGGAATTTCCACGAGCGTCCCGCTGTCGGTCGGCTTTTTCTCGGGTTCGGGGGCGGGAATTTCCTCAGACTTCACAAAAGGTTTGGCGAGCGTGGATTGCTCAACCCTCACTCGCTCCGCATCTCCCTCAGAAGACCGCCTGGAGGCAACGGGCGAGACGGGCGCACTCATGCAGGAGACGCAGGAGACGATCAGCAAGAAAACGACGAATGCTCTTATGGCTTCGTACACGGCCCTCAACTTTCTACAGTGTTGTTTTTCCTGAAGATGGCGAGAGTGATCTGCTGTCCGTTTTCCAGGCTCTCGAAGACGATCTCGCGGCTGGATATCTTGACGACCTTGAGATTCAGCACCAGCGATCCTTCCTGAACTTTTTTCACCTCCCGTGCGGCGCCTTTCCTGGCCTGCTTCGGAGAAATTTCAAGGAGCGCCATCCTCCGGCCTGGAATGCTGGAAAGCCCCTCCAGGCGGATGATGTGGGTTCTTGTTTGAACGGAGGGCTTGCCGGTTTTCGACGATTCCGCATCTCCTCCGGCACTCTTGCCCGTGTCCTGCGACACTCCGAAAACAGGCCGCAGGCCTTGAATCTTTTCCGGCGCCCGCCGCTCCAGCCGGGTCACACAGGTTTCTTTCCTCGGTTTGATGTCGATGCGGAGCCCGGCCAGCCACCTGGCGTCCTGAACGGCCGTCAGGCAGAGCCACAGGAAAAGGACCGCATTGCAGACGAGGAGAGTTTTCTTCAACATCATTTGTTCGATACCGCCTTGAGCCGGAAGGCTACGGTGAATTCCTCCAGGTCTTCCCTGGCTGCCTTGTGCACGCCGGTCACGAAACGGGGTTCATCGATCTCGGCCAGCCCGTTCAGCGCATCCAGAATGCGGGTCGCTTTCGGCGTTTTCCCCTGGATCTGCACTTCGCTTCCGGCGGCTCGGAGCGACGCCAGCACCGTCCCGTCCGGAAGGCGCTCGTTCAGGAGATTCAACAGGCCTGCGCTCGGGGCGTATCCCTGGAGCTTCTTCACGAGCTTCTCGTAGATTTCGGCCTGTTTCCGAAGCTTCTCCTCCATGTCGACGTATTTTGACACCTGCGCCTTTTTCTCCTTGTAGGCCGACATGAGGTTCTGCTCGGTCCGGTAGTATACAATGGAAGAGCCCGCCAGGTACAAGACAAACATGGCCGCCGCCGCCCCTATTCCACGTGTGAGCAATGTCTTTTGACGGGACGGCAGCCGAAAAGGCCCGTGGAACAGAAACGGAGCGACGTCGGAGATGCCCAGTTCAAAAAGCCCTTCGTGCACGCGGCCGAGGTATTCACCGAAGAGGTCGAGAGAGAACTCTTCTGCATCGCGGGCCTCGTGGCCGATCATCCGTCTGAAACGCTCCAGGGCATCTTCAGGCGCGCGAGCGATCTCTTCCAGAGAGATGCAAATGCCCTTGCCGTTCACAAAAGCAAACAGGACGCGGCCATCGCCTTTCTTGACGGAGAGGATCGGCGCGGCGCGCCCCTCAGTCCCCGTCGCCTCGAGAGATTTTCTCCCAATCGGTTTCATGAGAGCCGTTTCGGGAATAACGAACGCGGGTTGAAGGGTTTCGAGCCTTTTCGCCGCTTCATCCTTCAAGAACCAGAGATTCACCGCGCTCTCATTCTGAGCGATCTTCACGGATCGAATGAACAGTCTCTCACAGGGAAACGGGCATATCTCCCCTCTCTCCAGTTCAACCGCCTTCTTGATGTCTTTGGCCGAAGTAATCGGGAACCGTCGAGACGTTTCATAGTAGAACGACCTGCCGAGGATCGCGATGGAAAGTCCTTTTCCACTGGAGGTCTGCCCGCCGGCGGGAGGAATCTCGACGGGCCGGAACTCGACCCGCCTGGACGCCGCGTTCCAGGAGAACCGGTACGAAGTCTCCCGATCGACATAGAAAACTCTACGGATGACGGGCCGGAAATATCTCAGCGAAATGCTTGCCTGGCTTAGCATGGACGTCGGTCCTCGATGAGTCTCCCGCAAGTCCGGGATTGCCGCTTTGCCGGGAGTCCCGGTGGAGATCTTCTGCCGGAGACCCCGGTGAAATCATTTCTTCCAAAGGTACGTCTGATACGGAGATCTGAGCGTTTCCTCCTTGCCGTAGATGCTCTTTATCGTTGCCGTGGCATCCCCGTGCCTGGCTTCCACGACGATTTGCACCCGGTTGGGCAGGCCCGTGCTCTCCTCGGACCCCGGCAGTCTGGCGGCGATCTCCAGAAGCGCGCCATCATCGATCGGACCCCGCATTCTCAAGTCGATGAGGGCCCTCACAAAGTTCTCGTCCGTTGGGAAAACCGCGCGGAGCAGCGTGGGCGAGGCGTTCAGAAGATGGATCGTTCCCGTCCCGAGATAAGTCATCTCAGGCTGCAGTTTTGCAAAAATCTCCTTTGTCATGCCGCGGACCAGGAGCATTTCATCGAGGGTCTGAAGACGGGAGTTCCTCGGCACGTACTTGACTCCCGCCATCTTATAATCCCAGGCTTCCGCCCCGTTTAGACGTTTGAGATCGTCCCTGTCCTGCCAATCCAGTATGCCGTCCAGGATTTGGTTCGCTCGTCCGGAGTCAACTCCGCAGTGCTCCAGCAGGAGTGTCCTCAGAAACGCCTGATCTCCCCCGATCAAGGGCGTCAGGCTGGAGACATCCTTGAGGGTCACTTTCACTCCATCCCCCCACTGAAAGGCTTCGCCGAAGAAATTCAGGAAGATTCTCGTGTCCTCGAGCCTGCGGGCAGAGGTGGTAAAAGGCCCTGCGGAAGGCACCGAAAGATAGATGCCCGTCTGAGTGAAATAGCACGTCGTCAGGACGTAGATCATATCCTCGTATGCCGACCATGCCTTGAGAGAAGCCGTCACATAGTCGTCCACCCTTTCCGCGGCCCGGATGCGCTGCCGGACCACGCTCGCAAAGTACATGGCCACGGCCGCGATCATCAAGGAAATGAGAAGGCTGCTCACAAGGATGAAACCGCCCTGCGACATCGATCCCGCGGTGGAGTGAGAGCTTCTCCCCCTCATTCTTCGACGGCCTCTAGATTGAACAACTGGGGCCTGGCCAGATCCATGGTCCGCAACTGAAAGATAAGGCGCTTCTTCTCATCGTTTGCAAGAGTCAAAACGATCCTGACCTTTTGGGGCACAATCGAGCGCCGATCGGCATTGTAGTCGGGATACCATTCATAGAGAGGCGGCGGCAAGAACTCCGCCAGCTCCGGAGGTTCGGGCAGGAGCCCCGCCCTTGAGGCATCCTTTGCACCATAGTAAGCTATATCGTACGCGCGTATCCCACCGTGAATCGTGTACGCGTGATTGTACTCTATCGGTTCGTCGCCGTAGACCAGGTATTTGTCCTCCAGGCCCGTCTCCTTGTATTTCAACGCGAAAAACTCCCCGTCCCGGACGAATTCAACACGGGCCAGGCAGGTCTCTCCAGTACCCCAAAGGGGACTTGCCGTGGCGAACGAAAACCCCGTCCCGTCCGTGCGAAAGTAGGGAACGTAAGTCTCCGACTGTTTCGATGCCTTCACGTAGTAGTCGTATGCACCTTCCACTGCCTGCTTCAAAAGGATCGTTCGCGAGAAACGCTCCAGGTCGTTCCGAGCCTCGATTCGTCCTCTCGCGAACAGGTCCAGGAACAACGAAAGGCTGTAGGAGCCGGCCAGAATCAGCATGGTGCAGATCGTGAAAGCGGCGATCGTCTCCACCAGTGTGAAGCCATGGTCGTTCTCTATGCGCCCGATGGTCATTGTTGGATACGGTAGACCGTCTCCCTGTATTTGAACGATCTTGGTTTATAGTTCTTGCCGGGTTCGCGTATTGCAACCGAAACCTCGTAAAGGGTCATAATAAATCCCCCCGTCGGTCCCTCGACAGGAAGGCCTCCCGCTCCGAATCCGGGTACCGCCGCTTCCGGACTCCCGAGCACAATCTCCGCGGGGATCTCCGAGAATTCCGGAGGCGCGCTTCGACATGGCGCGCTCAGGAGTTCCTTCGCGTTCCACGTATAAACCACGCCGCCCCACTGGCTCTCTCCTTTCGTGCGGCCTTCCGCGATCTCGTCCCTCACGGCGTCCTGAACGAAGAACAAAGCCTCCGCGGTCCTGGTGTGATACCCGGTGCGATCGATATGGTTCGTCGTCGCTTTGAAGACGATGCCCGATATGCTTATCACCGAAAAGAGGATCGCCGTGGCGATCAGCACTTCAATCAGAGTGAAGCCCCGTGCATTGGCCACCTGCTTCATTCGAGCGCCGGCGATTCCCCTAACCTTCCGCATCGAAGGCAATATCCCGGACCCCTTCATCTATAAGCACCTGAACGTTCGCCCTGTCGGGAAATCCTTTTGCGTTGAAACGAACGGCCACCTGCTGCGGGAAAGAAATCCACGTAAATGAGTGCTTTTCCCCTCCAGGCGAGACGATCATATCCCTTTCGGAGAATTCCACCGACACGGGAACGTGTTTGAGGAAGGCGCTCCACCGGGCATCCCGCATCAATTCCACGAGCAGCCTGATCTCCGTGCCCCTTTCCACCTTCTCGTATTGCTTCCAGAGTCCGGGCACGACCATGCTCAGACCGATCGTCACGATCAGGAGGACGACGATGACCTCCACCAACGTGAAACCCGCCTGACCGTTCGACTTTGCTTTCCCTCGCATGGCCCCGCCGCCGCCCCCCCAAAAAGCCCTCAGAACTTGATGTCCTGGAGCGCCAGGATGCTCATCATGAGCGTTACCACTATGGACCCGACGATCAGCCCCATAACGACGATCATCAACGGCTCGAGGAAGGCCGTCGACCGCATCATGACCTCTTCGAAACGGAAGCGAAACCGCTCCTCGATCTCCCCGAATATCTCATCCAGATTTCCGGCGTGCTGGCCTATCTCCACAAGGCTGATGTAGCTCATCGGGATGAATCGGCTCATGGCAAGCAATTCGCTCAATTGCCTGCCTTTCTTGATTTCAGCGGGCAAGTTGCAGATCCGCTTCCTGAAGTAGGAATTGCTCACGGCCATCGTGGCGTGTCCCAGGGCCTCGTCTATCAAAATGTTGTTCTTGAGCAGCACCCTCAGCGCCGACGCAAACCGGAGGTTTTCCAATGAAAGCACCACAGAACTGATTCCGGGAAGCCTGTAGAGCAGATAATCCGTCATCTTCTTTACGGCCTGAACTTTCGATGCTCTTGTTGCGAAGATCCACAGCACCGGGATGGCGCCGAAAAGCACATACTGAAAAGATTGGAAAAACTCGCTGAAATCGAGCAGCATCCTTGTGTAGAAAGGGACCGACTGCCCCGAGTCGAACAATATGCTGAACTTGGGTATGATGAAATCGAAAATGAACGTCAGCGCAACAAGGGAAAAAACGAGAATGATCGCGGGATACGCGAGAGAACTTTTCACCCTGGAGGCAATTTCTTTGCGAAACTTCAACGTTTTCTCGAGATCGCCAAAGGCCTGGGCGAGATTCCCGGTCTTCTCCCCGATGGCCACAACGCGCATGTAGATGGGATCGAACTCCCCCAGGTGCTCCGCAAGGGCGTCGGATAAAGGCACTCCTCGGCGAACCGTGTCGTGCAGGGACTGGAGCATCTCTTTCAACCTGCGGTCTTTCACGGCCCCATGCCTCAGCAGGTCGAGAGCCTTGTCGACCCTTACCCCGTTTTTCAGGAGCATCGACATCTGCGAACAGAAGAATTCCAGGTCGGAGACGCCGAGCTTTCTTCCGCTCAAATAGTTCCCGATACGGCTCGCCGTACGTTCTTCCGATATGGAAACAACAACGAGCCCTTCCGCCCTGAGCTTCTCCTTCGCCATGCCGAAGCTCTGCGCCTCCACGGCGCCGTGCACCCTCACGCCGTTCCCGTGATATGCGTCGTAGATGTAGTTCATACTGGATTCAGGCCGTTACCCGTATGGCCTCCTGAAAGGTGGTAACGCCCCTCAGGGCCTTGAGCATCGCGTCTTCATACAAATTCCGAACCTGGTTTTCCCGCAGATACATCCTGGCGTTTTGAACGAACCGCTGATCCTTCTCCATGGATTTCAGTCCGCCGTCGTATCGCATGTATTCCATGATCGCTATTCGCCCACTGTAGCCGGAACCATCGCACCGCCCACACCCAGCCGCCTCATAGATCGTCGGCTCGAATTGCAGACGATCCGCCAATAACTCAACTTCCTGGCGGTTCACGCCATCAGGAACGCAAGACACCCTTCTCCTGCAATGGACACAGAGCTTCCGGACCAGCCGCTGGGCAATGACGGAGACGATGGCCGCGTTCAACAGGAACTCCTCTATCCCCAGGTCCAAAAGCCTCGTAAACGCGCTCGGAGCGTCGTTCGTGTGCACAGTGCTGAAGACCAGGTGTCCCGTTAGCGATGCCTGCATTGCTATTCGAGCGGTCTCGATATCCCGGATCTCGCCGATCATGAGCACGTCAGGGTCCTGCCGCAAAATGCTTCGCAACGCCTTTGGAAAATCGTAGCCGATATCATGGTTGATCTGCACCTGGTTGACCCCATTCAACTCGTATTCTATGGGGTCCTCGACCGTGATGATTTTCTTCTCTTCGGTGTTGACGTGGTTCAACGCCGAATAGAGCGTCGTCGTCTTCCCGGAACCCGTCGGCCCCGTCAGCAGGATCACCCCGCTCGTTCGAAAAATATCTTCATTGAACATCCGCAGCAGATCGTCTTCAAGACCCAGAACATCGAGGTCGTACCGAATGGACTCCTTCATGAGAAACCGAAGAACCAGGCTCTCTCCACTGCCAAGCGGAAGCGTGGATACACGGATATCCAGGTCCCTCGAGGCCACCCTCATGGAAATCTTGCCGTCCTGGGGCCGCCTCTTCTCGGCGATATCAAGCCCGGCCAGAATCTTGATGCGGCTCGCCACGGGCAACTGCATCTCGATGGGCAGAAAATCCGCATCGTGCAGCATGCCGTCGATTCTCAACCGTACCCGGTACATGTTCCGGAAAGGCTCGAAGTGCAGATCCGAGGCGTGCTTTTCAACCGCACGAGCAATCAGCATATTTACCTGATTTACAATCGGCGCCTCTGAAGCCAGCTCCTTCAGCCGCTCCACGTCGTTCGTATTCAGATCCGTCAGCTTCAGCGAGTCGGATCCATCGCCAAGGCCACCGGCCTTCATCGATGCCTCACGGAATTGCGCCTCCGTGCAAAGCATCAACTTTGCACGAAGACCACTCTCCGCCATGTAATTTGCAATCTCCATATCCAGCGGGTCCACCGCAATCAAGACCACTTCCCCGTCCGGGCGAATAAGTGGAACCGCCTTTCTTCCCAGCAAGAATCGGACGTTCACCGAACCGTTCTCTCCGCCATCCGCCATCGAGCTTTCGGTCAATGCCTCCGCCGTCACCACCTCTATATCCAGTTGCCTCGAGAGAGCCTCCATAACCGTCTCCGCCGAGGCAATCCCCATATTCACCAGAATGGATCCCAGTCTACCCCCATATTGCTCTTGAAATTTCAGGGCCTTCTCGACGTCCTCGATCCTTATGCCGTATTCACGCACCAGAAGTTCACCGAGAAGCATTCTTTTCGCTTTCGTTTCATCCTTCACCAGACCGCCACACTCCAACGGCCCAAAAGTCGGGATCGCGTCCGTCAACCTTCACCCCTGGCCAATTCAGTCACATCCATCAACGCCCCAATCCTCGCCAGGCCACGATCCCTCTGCAATCCATCCGCCTGTCAATGCAAAGCGACTTTCCCATAAAACTGAAGGGAATGCCCTTCAGCTATATAGCACTTGCCGGTCAATATTGCCATTGCTCGTTGACCGGACAAGGCCCCGAAGCCTCGGGACATCCCCTCCAAAAACCTCTACCGCTCTAAATTAGCCCCGTTCCCAAGCGTCATCCGCCCAGCGCCTCACGGCGATGGGCGGATGAACTCACTACCCGAACAGGAGCCTATCTATTTCACTTACCTTCTACCTCAAACAAACACTCCCGTCGTTACTTGACTACCACAACGTAAGAACTGCGAACCTGAGTGCTCTTCTTCCCGGTCGGACCCGTAGCCGTAAGCTTCACCGTGTACTTACCCGCCTTGGTGTACTTATGGCTCGGAGCCTTCTTGGTGCTGGTCTTCCCATCTCCAAACTGCCACAACCAGGAATCGACCGTACCCGTCGTCGAATTCGTGAACTTCACCGTCACTGGCGCAGTCCCCTTTCGCGGCGTACCGGTGAAACTAGCCTTCGGATTCACTGCCTTCACGTTGACATAGTTGTCTTTCGTCAGCGTGGACGTAGCACCCACCGAATCCGTAACCGTAAGCGTCACGCAGTACTTCCCATACTCCGAGAACTTGTGCGTCGGGTTTTTCGCGGAACTCGTCTTTCCATCGCCAAAATCCCACGCCCACGAGACGATCCCCGAGCCAACCGAAGAATTATCGGTGAATTCCACAGTCACCGGGGCATACCCCGACCTCGGAGTCCCGCTGAACTTCGCCTCTGGAGGCGGCCAGGACGCCGTAATGTAATCACTGCGCGTCCGGACCGACGTCGCACCCGTCACGTCCGTGATGGTCAGCACGACGGTGTATGAACCACCTGCCGTATAGGTGTGAGTCGGATTCTCTTCCGTGCTAGTACATCCATCGCCAAAATCCCACGCCCACGAAACGATCCCTGCGCCAGCCGAAGACTCGTCGGTGAAGGTCACCAGGAGCGGTACCGTTCCTTCCGTCGGATCGCCGCTGAATCCCGCTGCAAGCTCCCCGGAAATAATGGAAACGAAGGCATCGCTTACGCCCTTCATTTCATTTTGGTAGGCGGTGGCTGTAATCGGGAAGTCCGCCGAACCCGTCACCCCGGTAACGTACGCGACGCCATCGCTTGTAACGGCAATCCCGTACGCGTTGTCGCCCTTCGTACCACCGAGATAGGTCAGGTAAGAATAACCGGATGCGTCAGCCTTGTAGGCGGCAACGAACGCATCCGCACAAGGCCAGTCTTCGGAACAATCCTCACCGGAGTGATACGACCCCTGATCCTCCAGGTAGTTCACCACGGGGAGGTCAGCGGATTGCGTCCAACCGGCCGCATAGAACACACCAGAACCGTCAACGGCAATCCCGTTCACTTCATCGTTTTGAGACCCGCCGACATAGGTCGAGAACAACAGAGCCGCTCCTGAAGCAGACACCTTCGTCACGAAACCATCTTCGAGACCGCCAAGAGTGCTCTTCAGCGCCGACTGCAAGGGAAAATCGCTAGACGTTGTCAATCCACCCACGTACGCGACATTCGAGCTGTCGACCGCGATGGAATACCCCTTGTCGTCCGACGACCCGCCCAAGAACGTGGAATAGGAAATCGTATACGCAATGCCGTCGATCTTCGTCACAAAGGCGTTGTATTCGCCATTGAGCGCCGTATGGAATGCCCCGGCCGACGTCGGAAAATCAGCAGAACTCGTACCGCCCGTCACGTACATGGCGCCTGTCGTATCGAGCGCCACGCCATAAGCCACGTCCTCGCTGCTTCCACCCAGATAGGTGGAAAAAAGCTTCGCACCGCTTGCGTCAAACTCGGTCACGAAGCCATCGCCGCATACATCCTCGCACCCGCCTTCCAGCGTCGATTTGATGGCGTTGGGGGTCACGGGGAAATCAACCGAACTGGTGGAGCCGACAAAGAAGACTCTCGACGCCGACCCGACCGCCGCTTCGTTCGCCTTGTCGTCGCCCGAGCCACCGAAGTAGGTCGAGAACACCAGAGCGCCCGCCGTGTCGAGCTTCGTCACGAACGCATCGAAGCCGCCCGCGTTGGCCGCCTGCGTGGGCGACTTGGTCGGAAAATCAGTGGACGAAGTGTATCCGACAACATACGCATTGCCGGTCGAGTCAGTCCCCACGCCCCCGGCGTAATCGGTCAGCGTGCCGCCGAGAAACGTCGAGAAAACCAGGGAAGTCCCCGTCGCATCCATCTTCGTCACAAACGCATCCATGCAAATCTCGCCATCGCAGTCGCCTGCCCCATGGGTGTTCTGGGCGGCGCTCTGCAGAGGGAAATCCACGGAGAGCGTATTACCAACCACGAAAATGTTGCCGCTGGCATCCAGCGCTACGTTCACCGCTCCATCGTACGCCGTGCCCCCAAGATAGCTGGAGTAGGCCAGCACGGGGTCGATGACCAGCGGCTTGCCAGCGTCATATGCGCCGACGGCAAAGGACAACATCTGTGCGCCATTCTGCCCGTTCGACAAAATGTAGGAGCACGGAACGTCCCGTCTCGCTCCGTCGATCTGCTGGTAGGCCACAGGTTTCTGAAACACGACGTCCTGGCCGCCCGCACGCAGTATAAGGCTGCCGGAGCCTGCGATCTCAGCCTTCTCCGCGCCGGAGAAACTCAGGCGGATGTCCGCCGGGTTCGCATTGGGAGCAACGAGGAAATCGTACTCGAGCTGTCGTTGCTTGCCATAGTAAACGAGGTCAATGCCGTTGTACAAACCGGAGTATTTTACTCTGGAGTAGTTGGAAGCGCCGGTAACCCAGCCGCTTTCCTTGTTTCCACGATAGTAATTCGACTTAGCGGGAAGGATTTCTTCTCCCGCGATTGCGGCACCGCTATTCGTGCCAAGCAGTTGCATACGCAACGTCCCGGCGCCGGTTTTGCCCTGGCCGACGGCCAGCACCGCCTCGTTATCCGTCAGGAAGATGCCGAATCCGCTTCCTCTTGACAGAAATCTCACGGTGGGATCCATCTGCCCGACATTCTGTTCGAATGCGAGTGGCAGCTTCTGGAAGGCATCGTGCGCCCGCGCTACATCGGCAACTGCTGAGGAGGGAGCAATGCCGCTTTGGTCCACCGCAGCGCTCATCGCCCCCAGGGGACCGCAAAGCCCCACAAAGAGCAGGGCAATCAGTCCCGTTGCGCATCTCAACAGCGATTTCTTCATTATTACCCCCTTGGAGAGGGCGGCCACCAGGGGCCGCCCTCCAGACTAAATTCTACGCATCAAATGACCGCCTTCACAACCAGGTATTACCGCCGCCCCCACCAGTTGGTGGTGTTGTAAACGGGCACCGGCCTCTTTGCCGCAGTAGTGCCCTGATTCTGGTAGGCATAAACCGTGAGCTGCTGCAGTCTAAGAGCGATAAGGAACGTGCCCTCATACTTGGGATTCGACGCCAGGAAGCTGGGATCCTTAGCTTTGATGGCCGCATTGATCTGCGAAGGCGAATAAAGTCTCGTCTTAGTCGCACCTACCATGCCAAGGGATACGCTCGTCACAGTGTCACCATTGCTGCCCGTTACATCGAGAACGAGCTCCCTGTCCGTCGCAGAAGTATTCGTTACAACGACGTACGTGCCGTAATTGGCGGAGTCGGCATTCAAATAAGGTACTTTGAATACCGTACCGTTCATATCCCACACAAAGGTCTCGGCTTTGGTGAAGCTCACCGTATTGGCCGCATAAGAAACTTTGGTCCCAACAGCCGCGACAATATTATACGTCAGCGCCGACGCCATTGTCTGCACATCCAACGGATCGCCATCCACTGTGAGCACCACATAAGGCCTGTAAGGTATCATGGCAAGCAGGTTGGCAAGCTTTCCGGAGAAGGTGATCGTATCGCCGTCGATGACTCCCGTAAAGGAGGTCACAGCTATTTCGCCGGAAGCAGCGGTGCACCCGATCACTGCGGTTTTAATAGTGTCAAACCCCCCCAGACTCGATGTCAGTACCATCGTAAAAGTATCGGTTGACGCAACTACATAATGATCATCCGTGAATCCAGTCGCATTGTTGACGATTTGGAGCGTTGCAACTGACTGAGCGTCTGTAAAGCTCTTGCCGCCAATGGGCCACGGCGCGCCGTCGAAAAGAGTACGCGGAGGCGTAGCCGATATGTCGATGGTCGATTCCCCTCGGCCTGTACCATATGTGAACTGCTGGAACGTTGTGAAGATCGTGCAGGTCGCGGGTGCAAGCGGTTTTATTTGATAGGCTTCATCGGTAGCAGACAGGCCGGCCCTTACAAAACTTCCCGCGGAAAGCGACCCGGTAATGGAAATCTTCGGGCTCGTAGTTGCACCGGTGGTGCTTGAAAGGTAAACCGGGATCGTACTGTCGAAACCCTGGTTAACCTTCATTGTAAGCGTCTTAGCATCAGAACTCAGGGCAGTCTGGTAAGCATATTGAACTCCCGCCGCGTCCGTAAAGTAGTAAAGGGAGTCTTTGAAGGTACCATTGCTCAACTGAATGGTTATTATGTCGCCCTCGACGAAGGCCAAGGCAGCGTCAGGTGTATACACCAACCCAACATCATCGTCCTCGAGGTTGACAGTAATTGCTGTGGCGAGTATCTCCGTTGCAATCAGGCCACTGCCACCATAACCGCCGTCCCTTACGAAAGTACTAGCGGCCCACGCATTGGCGCTGAATGCAATCGCTGCCAAAAGCATCAGTACACAAAATGTCTTTCTCATCATTTAGCCCTCCAGATTGCGAAATCGGGAAACATTCCAGGTGTATGTATCGCCCAAACTCTTTCTTCCTCCTGCGGGATGCCGAACCGCCCGCAACTACAAAAGCTTTTCATTCTTTGGTCCCTCCACCCCCTTTCTCATAATCTGCTATGCCTTTTTCTTTTTTTCTCACGCTAACCGGCGAGATCTATTTGCACCTCAGCGCTAAAATAGCCTCTCCCCATTTTGTATTTTGTGAACCACAACGCTCGGCGCGAACTGACATGAAGCACCGGCCCCTACCTCGCTAAAATAAAACCGCCTTCGCCCGGCAGGCGCACCGGCGGATTTACCTCTTTCGGCACAGGCGCAGCTACGAAGGTGCCTGCAAACCAGGATCGAGACGCTTGCTGATGGCATGTCGCGTCATCATTGGGCCTGCCTGCGAAACGCCCTGCACATTTTCCGCAGGACCATCGCGACGGCCGCCTTTCTCCCATCTTTACCGCACACCTGGCAAGAACCATTGACAAAATTGAGTACTCCCAACCATGCCAGTGTGGCCAAAACTAGCAGACTATCCATTCTTCGTAAATAGTCACAAGTATTCAATTTTCTATGCTACTTTATTCACGTTATTAGCTAGAAATAAATGAAATATCAAGGAGATAGAAGTAAGACGCAAAAGGTGATCAACTCGCTGAGCGGCTTCACATTTCGATTTCTTGTGCGATGCGTATCATTTCTGCTACAATATGTTAACATTGTCCAAAAGTCCAGGCGTCTCACGGCTCCGACCGCGCATGGCTACGAGCACAATCCGTCTGCCGTACCGGCGCAGGTTCTGACGGAAAATCGAAGTATCCGGCGTATCGCCTGGGATGCTCTACCCGGTCCTCTATGTACGAGCGGATATAGATATGGACGAATGCCTGAAGCACTTATTTATCCTCTCCGCTTTTTCCGCCACGTCACCCCGGGTACCGTCAACGCAATGTCGCGACGCCGAATCGATAGGGAAACAGCGCATTCCCGTTTCCTGATTCCTTGACATATGAACGCGTATCCTTACATATTGTAAAGCACTGTTAAGACACTTTCGCTCCGAATCATCGACCAACACGCCGTCATGAGACGGCGCCCGGGAATGCTTTCACTACACTAAATGAGGAGTGAGGCAGGCATGGGCCTCGAAGAACCTCGAAGGGATGGGAGCCGCGAACAGGATCTCGGATTTCTTTTCGAACATCTTCCCGGCGTCGCGTTCATCAAAAACCGGGAGGGACGGTACCTGTTTGCGCTCGGAGACTTTCCGGGCCTTCCGCCGCGCTCCGCTCATGCGATGATCGGCAGGGCCGACGAGGAAATCTGGCCCGCCGCTCTTGCCGCACGCTTCAAAGAGACGGACGCGTCGGTCATCCGCACCAACGCCCCGGTGCAAACCATCGAAACGCTGGATTCCACGGTTGGCCGCCACGACTGGCTGGTCTACAAATTTCCGGTCGCCGCCGGGAATGGACGGTTCATAGGCGGCTTCGCCCTCAGGTACTGCCGTGCCGCAACGGAACCCGGGCACGCCCCCGCCGGCAGCGTCGAGGACAGGCTCGCCGCCGCCCGGGAGGAAGAACGCAAGAGGCTGGCCTTCAGGCTGCACGACGAACTTGGACACGACCTGCTGCTGTTGAAGCTCCGGCTTGCTTCCCTCGGGGACCGAATGAAGGAGAGCGGAGGCGGGCTTCCTGAAGAGTACGCGTCGCTGCTCCTCTTTACCGACGGCGTGATTGAAAATTTTCGCCGGGTCTCGCAGGACCTAAGCCCTGTACTGCTGGAGAAACTGGGGCTTTCCTCCTCGCTGGAATATATTCTGGACGAGCACTGCAGGCTCCATAACGTGGAGAGCCGCATCTCGAACGTGGAAGCGATCGACGTGCTCTTTCCCCTCCCAAGCCAGATCCACATTTACCGCATCTTCCAGGAAGCCCTGGCCAATATCGGCAGGCACGCCCGCGCCACTTGCATTGCCGTCGAGATTGCGAGGGAGAGAGACCGCGTAACCTTCCGCATCGAAGATGACGGAGCGGGATTCGATCCCGCCGCGAGCCCAGCAAGCCCCACAGCAGGACGAGGCCTCGGCCTTGCGGCCATTGAAGAACGAGTCCGCTTGCTGGCAGGCGTTCTCGCCATCGAGAGCACCCCGGGCCAGGGCGCCGCGATACGCTTCAGCATCCCCATTGACGACGGGAGAAGCACGCTATGAAATACTACAGAATCCTGCTGGCTGACGATCATCCTCTCTTTCGCGAAGGGATCAGGCGGATCGTCGAGAGTACGCCGGGCTATCGCGTGGTGGGCGAAGTCGGGGACGGATTGGAGCTGCTCGGTTTTCTCAGGACCGGCAAAGCGGATCTCGTGATCCTCGACGTCTCCATGCCGAAGCTCCAGGGCATCGACGCCGCCAGAGAGATCAAGACCACCTGGCCCGCCATAGCCATTCTAATCCTCACCATGTACAGGTCTCCCGACTACTTTCAACTCGCCATGCAGGCCGGGGTCAACGGCTATTTGCTCAAGGAGAACGCCCCCGAGGATCTCAACTGCGCAATTCGGACAATAAAGGAAGGAAGATCTTATATCTCGCCTTTGCTCCAAAAACTGAAGGCGCCTGCGGACTCTCCCGGCGGGAAGGGTTTCCCGTCACAGATGCTCACGCGCCGCGAGAAGGAAATTCTCGCGCTCATCGCCTTCGGCAATTCCAACAAGCAGATATCGGACCGGCTGTGCATCAGCATCATGACAGTGCAGAACCACAGGGCGAGCCTCAAAAGAAAGCTCAACCTGAAAAACATGACTGAGCTGATCTTCTACGCCATTGAAAACGGCTACCTGCCTCCCGCCTGGCAACGGAAGGAGATTTGAGCGCCCGGCTCGCTTTCCCGGATATTGAAACCCGCCATCGCATCAACCATCCTGACGGCACGCGCTGCCGCCCGACGCAAACGAGATTGTAAGGTCGGCTCCGGATGCCTCCTCACCCCAACCTGGCTGCAAGAATGAACGATCCCGGGAGAATGCAGGGAGAGGCTTTCGGATAGTGAGAGCCGAATTTGTGAGCAACTTTACAATAGACCTTTCTGTGATAGTATGGGATATCCAGATTGTGCAACCCTCCCGTCAGGCTTTATGCGTGCCGCCGCTTCCGCCATACGTCCCGGCGGCGCCGACGGAGAGAGTGCGCATTGCAGGAAGCGAATGACCCCTGGCGATCATCGGGACGCTTTGGCCGACAGCGGAGGGTGGGCATGCAGCGGGAGCAACTGCCTTCGGAGGATCTGCTCCGTGCTATCTTGAAGGTGTCTTCGGACGTCCTTTGCATCGTCGACGGCGAAGGACGCATACGAGAAGCCGCCGACGCCTTCTGCGCTTTGCTCGGACGTTCACGCGAGGAGATCCTGAAGATGTCCCTTCGGGAGATCTTCCCGGCCGCGCCCGCGGGGGGAACGTCTCTCCGGGGGATGACGTTCAGCGGCGCGCTCCATCTCGCCAGGGACGCGGGCGGCGTTGAAACCGAAATCAGCATCACCCCCGTCTCGGCGGACGGATCGTCTTTTTTCCTCGTGGTGGTCCGCAAGCTCGAAACCAACCGGGAGAACCGGATCAAGCCCCTGGCTCTCGACGCCCTCCTCAAACTCTACGGGCAAAAATCCTCCAGGTGCGATTACCTGGACGCGGTGGTGGACCTCATCGGGAAATGGACCGATTGCTGTTGCGTGGGACTGAGGGGGGTCGATGAAGACGACTGCATCCCCTACGAAGCCCATCGAGGATTCTGTGAGGAGTTTCTGAGAGAGGAGAGCTGGCTTTCCACTGCGAAGGATCAATGCGCCTGCATCCGTGTGGTACTGGAACGGCCCGACCCCCGGGATTGTCCTTTCGTTACCCCGTTCGGATCGTTCCGATGCGGAAACCTGATTCAGTTCATCGGCGGACTCAATGAAGCGGAATCGGCGAGGTTCAGAGGCGCTTGTCTGCGGTACGGCTTCCTCTCCCTGGCCATCGTGCCCGTCCGTTACCGCGAAAAGATGGTGGGCGTCATTCACATAGCCGATGAAAGGCCGTGCAGGGTTCCCGCGGAGATCGTGGAATTTCTCGAATCGATTGCGCCCTTGATCGGAGAAGCGATCCACAAATTCAACGTCGAACAGACTCTCCAGCGGAACCATGCGACTCAGACGATCGTCAATTCCCTTCTGCGCGTGTCCATGGAAGACGTCGCCCTGGAGGACCTTCTCGATCTGGCTCTCGATGAAATCCTGAGGGGACCGCCCGTCCCGTTCGCATCAGGGGGATGCATCGCCATTTTCCATAATGATTCCGAGATGCTCACGGTGGTGGCGAGCAAGGGTGCCGGTGCGGTTCGGGCAAGGGCGGCCGATCGCGTTTCCCTCGGGTCGATCGGCTGCGCAGATTTGGCGCGGGGGCCGCAGATCCGGATGGCCGACTCCCGCATCTTCGGAGACGACGAGGGCGCCGCGGTCCCCTGTTATTGCGTTCCCATTCTATCCGGCGAAAAGTCGCTGGGCGCAATGTTCCTGAACGTCTGGGAAGGGCAGCGCCACAGGCGCCGGAGCGAGGAAGAGTTCCTGACCGCCATCGCCAACGCGCTGGCGGGCATCATCATTCGCAAACGGGCCGAGATGGCCATGATGGAAAGCCAGACCCGCTATCGGGCCATTGTCGAGGATCAAACCGAGCTCATCTCCCGTTCCCTGCCCGACGGGACCCTCTCTTTTGTGAACGAAGCGTACTGCCGTTACTTCGGCGAGACCCGTGAAGAGCTTGTCGGACGCTCTTTCTGGCATCATATTCCGAGGGGGGATCGCCAACTGCTGAGGGATCACGTCGCCTCGCTGACGCCCGAAAACCCCGTGGCCACGGTCGAACACCGGGTCATCACAAAATCCGGGGAGGTCCACTGGCAGTTTTGGACCGACCGGGGGATATTCGACAGCAAGGGGACGCTCGTGGAGATTCAATGCGTCGGACGGGACGTGACCCGCCGCAAGAGGGCGGAGACGGCGCTGCGGGAATCGGGAGATCGCCTCCGGCGCCTCTCCGCGGAACTTCTTCTCGCCCAGGAGAAGGAACGGAAGCGGATTGCCAACGAACTCCACGACGGGATCAGCCAGTCCCTCACCGCCATCAAGTTCATGGCTGAAAAAACCCTGAGCCTGACGGGGCGCGAGGACGCCCCGTCAGGGAACGGACACCTCAGCCACATGGTGGAGCGAATCCAACAGACAATCGAGGAAGTCCGCAGGATCATGACGGATCTTCGGCCTTCCATTCTGGACGATATCGGAATTGTAGCCACCATCGGGTGGTTTTGCCGGGAATTTCGCGAAGTCTATTCCGGCATACGGGTCGAGGAGCGCATATGCATCGAGGAGGAGGACGTCCCCGACGCGCTGAAAATCGTCCTCTTCCGGACGCTCCAGGAAGCCATGAACAACGTGGTCAAGCACAGCAAAGCTGATTTTGTGAGCGTTTCCCTTGCAAAGAACGACGACAAGATCGAACTGGCCGTTCGCGACAACGGAGAGGGTTTCGACGTGAAGAACAAGCTCTCGGCCAGGAGTGAAGCTCGAGGTCTCGGGCTGGGAAGCATGCGGGAAAGAGCGGAGCTTTCGGGCGGCTCCCTTTCCATCAAGAGCAGAAAGGGCAGGGGCACGCTCGTGAGAGGGCTGTGGCCGTGTGCGTCCGGCCGTTCCCCCGGTGAGGATGAATGATCCGGCCGTATCGGGGAATCCGTTGGCAGGAAAAGGGGTACGGCGGTTGCGTGAGGTCTTCGGCGATGGACTCCGTCGTCAAGAGCACCACTTGACCCCTCCTATCCTACCGCGGCGAGCGCCGCTCCTGCGTAGGGTGGGCAAAAGCGGGAGCGTTGCACGCAAAAAATCTCATTGTAGCGTCATACGTGGTTTCGCAGGTGGAGTTCGACGGGGTGGGGGTTGAGGTAGTACTGTTCCATCAGGTATTCCCGCTCGTACTTTCGCACGTAGTGATTCAAAAGGGTCACGGGAACGATGAGGGGGACGTGACTTTTTCGGAAAAGGGCGATGATGTGAACGAGTTCCTGTTTTTCATCGCCGGATAGCTCTTTTTTGAAGTATCCCATCATGTGTTCCAGAACGTTCGAGTGCTTGGCGGGGGTGGCCTTGAAGCGCATGGCTTCGGTCAGGAGACTACCGTAGCGCGCCAGGACGTTTTCCAGCGGCGATTCCCCCGCGCGCCCGACGAGATGCCCCATCTCCCGGTAGTGCTTCGGGCTGTGGCTGAGCAATAGCAGCTTGTGACGGGTGTGGAATGAGACGAGGCCGCCTCGGCCTTCGCCCGCCGAAAGGATTTCCCGCCACCGTTTCAGAGTAAAGATCCGTTCGATGAAATTCTCGCGTAGCGCGGGGTCGTGCAGACGTCCCTCCTCCTCGACCGGAAGCAGCGGAAAATGTTCCATGAAAACCGCAGCGAATATCCCGACCCCTCGCGGGAAGGGCACACCTCGGTCATTGTAGACCTTGACCCGTTCCATGCCGCTGCTGGGGGACCTGCTCTTGAAGATGAATCCACACAGGTCCTCCTTTTCCAGTTCGACGACTCTCTCGCGAGCCCACCCGGTCATACGCCCGGTGTGGTCTTTCCCGGAACGGACCGTCACCAACCGTGGACGCACCGGATCGCCCACAAGGCGCATCGCCTCCCTCGGAACGCCAAGGCCGCATTCAACTTCGGGGCAGACGGAAACATACTTTACGTAGCGTCCCAGCGTATCGGTGAGGAAACGATCCTGCCTGTGGCCGCCGTCGAAACGGACTTCATTTCCGAGGAGGCAGGAACTGATCCCCAGCCTGACGCGCTCGCCCGCGACGCTCGCCGCGCGATCCTCTTCGACCATCCCCGCACCTCGTCTTGCCACTACTGATGAGAATTGAACTCCACGGTGGGCAAGCGTCCTGTCTTGCCCACCGAAACGACGGGGCTGCTTTTCCCGGTGAGCGACGCTCCCGCGTTTGCCCACCCTTTGGAGCGCGAAACCACGTATGAGGCGCGGGTTGCGCGGTCGCCTCAGGCGTTGCGGAAAAGCTCCGTGCTGATGTACCGTTCTCCCGTGCTGGGGAGGAGGACGACGATCTTTTTTCCCCTGTTCTCGAAGCGCCCGGCCACGGCAAGGGCAGCGAAAACGGCGGCGCCCGACGAGATTCCGCAGAGAATGCCTTCGGTCCCGGCCAGATCCCTTGCGGTTTCAAAGGCCTGTTCGTTTTCCACCGGGATGATCTCGTCGAGGATCTCGACGTTCAGGACCTCCGGAACAAACCCGGCGCCGATTCCCTGAATCTTGTGCGTCCCGGGCTTCCCTCCCGAAAGGACCGGCGACGCGGCGGGCTCCACCGCGACGGCCTTGAAGGACGGCTTTCGTTTTTTTATCACCTCGGCCACCCCGGTAATGGTCCCGCCCGTACCGACCCCGGCGACGAAAATATCCACCTGGCCCCCCGTGTCCCGCCAGATTTCCTCTGCCGTCGTTCTGCGGTGGATTTCAGGATTTGCCGGATTTGAAAACTGGTCGGGCATGTAGAAGTCCGGGTTTTCAGCGAGTATCCGGCGGGCTCTCTCGATGGCGCCCTTCATCCCCTCGCTTCCCGGAGTCAGCGTCACTTCCGCCCCGAGGTGCTTCAACAGCTTGATCCTCTCGACGCTCATGGTCTCCGGCATGGTGATGATGAGACGCCGCTTTCTGGCCGCACAGACAAAGGCGAGCGCAATTCCGGTGTTTCCGCTGGTGGGCTCCACGATCGCCGTGTTCGCTCCGATAAGTCCCCGCGCCTCGGCGTCTTCGATCATTGCGGCGCCGATACGGTCTTTGACGCTCCCCAGAGGATTCTGGAATTCCAGCTTGGCGTAAACCTCAGCCTGAAGGCCCCTGGCAATGTGATTCAGTTTGACCGTCGGGGTAGACCCGATGGCTCCTGTGATATCGGAAAGGATCTCGGGCATCTGCACTCCCCCTTGCCGGTTGGTGAAAGTCGATCCGGCGCCCGTTAGGCTTGCCGGAATCAATCCTGTTTTTCGACCTTGTATATCAGCTCCGGTTTTTTCAGAAACACCTTTGTGTCCGGCGGGACCGATTCGGTGATCCACACGTTGCCGCCGATCACCGAACGTGTCCCGATCACCGTTTCCCCGCCCAGGATCGTGGCGCCGGAATAGATGATCACATCATCTTCAATAGTGGGATGGCGTTTTTTGTGCCTGAGCAATTCGCCGGCGCCCCGCGGAAGGGAAAGAGCGCCGAGGGTCACTCCCTGATAGAGCCTCACCCTGTTGCCGATTACCGTGGATTCGCCGACAACCACCCCCGTGCCGTGGTCGATGAAGAAGCTTTCCCCGATATGCGCCCCCGGGTGGATGTCGATTCCCGTGAGGCTGTGGGCGAATTCGGTCATGATGCGGGGCAGGAACGGGATCTTCTGGTGCTGAAGCTGATGGGCGCAACGGTAGACGGTTATGGCGAACAGCCCGGGATAACTGAAGATGATTTCGTCGTAGCTCTTCGCGGCCGGATCTCCTTCGTAGGCTGCGCGCACGTCGGTTGCGAGGATATCCCGCAGGGCCGGAAGTTCCGTCATGAACCGTATCGCTGCCTCCTGGCCCATTTCCTCGCAAGCCACGCAAGGCAGGTTGTGCCGGATGCAGTCGTGGCGAAGCGCCCGCGTGATCTGCTCGGACAGGGATTCGAAGAGCGCGGTTGCCTCCTGCCCGAAGTAGTAAGGAAGATTGAATCCTTCGACTCGTCCACTTATGAAATAACCCGGATACAGGATGCGGTTCATCCTGTGGACGATGTTTATCACCGATTCGCGGGACGGAATGGGCTCGGGTCCAACGTGGTCGAAGCAGTTGCCGCGGCTGCAGGAACCGACAAGGCGTTCCACAATCCCAGGGATTTCCTCCCGGAACTCGCGGCTCGTTGTGACTGAGATCTTGCAATGATCCATTTTGAATGCATCATCCATAAAGGCCTGCCTCATTTCTCGATGCCGAAGGCCGCTCTCGGCCGGCGTCGCGTTCGTGCCGCCCGATTCATGATCGGCCGCACGCTTCCGCGCCTGCCTTCCAATAGGGCGACATGTTCCGGAGCGTTTCGATGACGGGGGAGAGCTTCTCGATGACGAAGTCGATCTCTTCCTCCGTGTTGTAGACGCTCAAGCTGAACCGGATGGACCCGTGCGCCATGGTGAACGGAACCCCCATGGCGCGCAGCACGTGGGAAGGTTGGAGGGAACCGGAGGTGCACGCGGACCCCGAAGAAGCGCAGATCGAGAACTCGTCGAGCATGAGAAGGATGCCTTCCCCTTCCACGAATTCAAAGCTCACGTTCGACGTGTTGGGGAGCCGGTTCTCCCGATCCCCGTTCACCTTGCTGTTGGCCACCCGCGCGAGAATCGTGTTTTCGAGCTTGTCGCGCAACCGTTTGACGCGCACGTTCTCGGCTTCCATGTTCTTCGCCGCGAGTTCGGCGGCAACGCCGAGTCCGATGATGCTGGGCGTGTTTTCCGTTCCGGCCCGGCGGCCCTTCTCCTGATGCCCGCCAATCATGAAAGGGGAGAACCTTGTGCCCTTCCGCACGTAAAGCACGCCGATCCCCTTGGGCGCGTGCAGCTTGTGCCCCGAGAGGGAGAGCATGTTGACGGCGTTCCGGCTCATGTCGATGGGGATTTTTCCCACGGCCTGCACCGCGTCGGTGTGGAAGAGGATGCCTTTCTGTTGAGCGAGTTCCGCGGCTTTTTCCACGGGGAATATGACGCCCGTCTCGTTATTCGCCCACATGAGACTGGCGATGGCCGTATCCGGGCTGAGGCTCCTCCTGTACTGCTCCATGTCGAGCCGCCCCTCGGAATCCACCTGCACTTCCGTGACCCGGAACCCCTGGGTGGCGAGGTGTGCGTAGAGGCCCCTTATGGCGGGGTGCTCCACGCGGCTGGTGACGATGTGGCGTTTCTCGGGATTGGTGAGCAACGCGGACCGGACGGCGGCGTTGTCGCTCTCGGTGCCGCAACTGGTGAATATGATCTCCTCCGGTGAAGCCCCGAGCAGAGACGCCATTCTCTCACGGGCCAGGCGCAGTTCGCGGCCGACCTTCCCGCCGAAGGTGTGCATGCTCGAAGGATTGCCGTACAGTTCATGGAAATAGGGCAGCATGGCTTCGAGGACTTCCGGGGCTACCCGGGTCGTGGCGTTGTTGTCGAGATAGATGGTTTTCACTGGTTTTCCTCCTCAACCACAAGTTCGGGCCAGACCAGTTCCCGAAGCTTGATCTCCACGAAATTCTTGAGGGTCTGGTTGGATGCCTGGCACGAAGCGCAGGCGCCCCGCGTCGCCACCACTACCCGGTTCCCTATCACGTCGATGAGCTCAATATCGCCGCCGTCCTGCCGGAGCGACGGCCTGATTTCGCGGTCGATGGTCTCTTCGATCATGCGGATCTTCTGAATGTTGGAAAGCCTGGGACGCGCCGCGGGCTTCACTTCCATGTCCGCCCGAATGCGATCGATGATCCCCTGGATCGTCTCGTGGCAATTGCCGCATCCGCCTCCAGCCTTGGTGTAATTGGTGACTTCCTCGACGGTCTTGAGATTGTTTTCCCTGATGGCCCGTTCGATCTCGAAATCGGTCACGCCAAAGCATTCGCAAACGATCTGCCCTTCGGTCACCCTGGTCTTCTGGCCCCGGTAGTTGGCAATGGCTTCCTCGAGGGCCTCCCGCCCCATCACCGAGCAGTGCATCTTCTCGTCGGGGAGGCCGCCCAGAAACTGCGCGATATCCTGGTTGGTGATCTTTGCGGCATCTTCAAGGGTCATCCCTTTGACCATTTCCGTAAGGGCCGAGGCGGATGCAATGGCGCTCGCGCATCCGAAGGTCTTGAACCTGGCCTCTTTGATCTTCCGGTCTTCGTCCAGCTTGAAGGTGAACTTCATGGCGTCGCCGCAGGCGATGGAGCCGACTTCGGCCACACCGTCCGGGTTTTCGATTTCACCCACGTTACGCGGGTTCAAGAAATGATCCTTAACCTTGTCCGTGTACTCCCACATGGTCCTGCTCCTCAAGGTTTTATATGAAAGTCATCTGCAAACTCAAGTTCACCGATCGTATTATACGACAAATCAACCGAAACGTCTTGCGATTCATCCCTCGAACGTCCCCATGGGTCCCGTGCCGCCAGCCGTTTCAGCGATCCCGTCTCGAATTTTGCGCCGCCTCCGAGGGGCGGACGGCTTTGCCGGGACGCGGTGGAACGTGCCTTCGAACCCCGTTTGCGCACCATTCCCCGGATCGGCGGCAATCGTATTACTATAAGCACCGAGCCGCGATTCATCTCCCATTTTTTCCACTGATACTGAAATAGCAACTCACATTCAATATTTTAATTACAGGAAGACAAAATGGCCAGATGCAAGGGAAGCTCATGCTTGCCCGCCACCGGGGCGCATGAAGCGAGATGGGTGGAGCGCAGGGCAACCCATCACCTGCACGGGACCGCCAAACGGGAAGATGCGGAGAGAAAGGAATGGAATTCATTGCGCCGGGAAAGACGCATGGGTATATGCTATGACTGTGGAAAATGCTTCGAGGTCCCTTTCCGGTCCTTTCGGGCGAAGCGTACGGGAGTGAAGAATCCGTCTCGGATGCACGCGCCCTCTTGAGGCGTGGGGACCGAGAGATTATAAGGAGGCGTTCACGTGCCGAAGGAAATCACCCATTGGCTGATCGCAGCGGAGACCGCCCGGTCCATCGAGGGAAGCGCCCTCGGTGCGGCGGTTTCCGCGTTTCCCAACTGCTTCAAACTGGGCGTCATCCTCCCCGACGTGCTTTTCTTCGCGGCGTGGTACAGGAACGGCGGCATCTACGTAGACCTGGCCGACGAGTACCACGGCGTCCATGGGGAGGACACGTTCATCCTGCTGAGGAACCTCGCCGAGATCCCGCGAGACGATCCCCATGCACGGCAGATGCAGGCCATCTGGGCGGGCGTGGTTTCCCACATTTACGCCGATATCGTTTTCCACCCGCTTGTTTTCTACCTGACGGGAAACTACCACGACTCGGACCCCGTCGCCCGAACGCGTGCGGTTCAAAGCCACCGCCGATTCGAGGCACTCATGGATTTCCGCTTTGGCGAACGGTCCGGAGGGGCGAAAGGCCACTCCCTCAGGGCCATCCTCGCCGGGCTCGAGATCCCCCGGCCGAGGCTCTTTGAGCGGCTGCCGCACTGCAACGGCGCGGGCGCAGAACTGCCCGGCATGTCCGGGGCGCTGGAATTTTCTTTATGGGAATATCAGCTTCTCCAGGCCATGAACAAGTGCCTGTTCCTCGGCGGCGCGCTTCATTTCACAGACGGCCTGCTCCCCGACGTGGCAAATGAGATCGCCGCCACTTTTCAGGCACCGCAGATGCGGTCGTTTTTCCCCGCGCTCGATGCCGAAATCCCGTACCGAAACCCGGTGACGGGAGATGCAACGGCATCGAGCATCGACGACCTTTTCCATGAGGCCGTCCGCAGGGGTGCGGCCTTCTGCCTCAAGATGGAGCGCGCAGTGCTCGAAAGCGACCCCGACCTCATCGCGGAGCGAGGGCCATCCCTTTGTTACGGCCTGGAAGGCGTGAGCGCGGACCGCGGGCGGTTTTTCGCTCCTCGCCCTTTCTGCTGAATCCGTAGGGAGCCTTCTTGTCGTTCCCCCTCAGATGAGAAGGCGGCGGTTGTCCTTCCTTGACCACGGTCGCCACACGAACATCTAGCCGATCTCCTTCCCTTTCCGCTTAGTGGAAAGAGCGGCTGACTCCGCTCATCAGAGATCTTGACGACCTCGATAAGATCACCGTTATCGTATTCGGCGAACTACCCGGCATGCTCCTCCATGTCAAAGGAAAATAAATTGAAGAAGATGCGGGAGACGGGCGGCCAACTATGCGGCAGGGCGCGATACGATGGTCAACACACCATCCGATAGCATTCGCCCTTCTTTACCCGCCCGCGTACCCCGCCAGTGCGCCGAACGCCTCTTCAGATTGAAATCAATAGAGGCTTCCCGCGGGGTCGTGGGGCAGGCTGCCGCGGTGCGAGCGCAGGAAGGCGAAAGGAGTCACGTGGAGGAAGTTTGAGACCCGCGATGTGTAGACGTCCGCATAGCGTTCGATCTGTCTCGCCAGATGGCTCTTGTCGCTGCCCGTGCGCATGAGCAGGCCCCAGTTGGGATTGAGGAGTTCGCCTGCGGCCTGCGCGACGGGTGCGATACGCGTATCGAGTTCGTCGAGGAGATGGTGCAAATTCGTCATGCTTCTCTCGATCTCTCCCGCGGTCCGCCCCCTTTCGGGACCGTAGCCGCGCCGAATCCGCTGCAACTCCAGTCGCACGGACGAGTACCTGTTCTCGAGTTCCGCCTTCTTTTCCATCATTCGCGACAGATCCTCCTGCCGGTCCCTGAAGGATTCGATGACGGCCATCTCCTCTTCGAGTTCGCGGACCACCAGCGCCGTCCGCCACCGCAGAATGCTCTTGGACACGTTTACATCGACGAATATATGGTCTCCCACGTAGAGGATTTCTTCCCCCCGCAGTCCGAGGCTTTCTTCCACGAGCGAAGCGTTGCCGCCCGTGTACACGTGCTCGCTCGTGAGGAGCCCGCGGTGTCGACGGAGCAGCCCTTCCTCGCCGACCACCTCGAAGGCGGGCATCGAAAACGAGAAGAACCGGGGTTTCCCGGCGCCCGCAATGGCTATGTCGAAAATATCCCGCCAGGTCTGCCCTCCCTGCAAAAAGCGGTCGAACGCATAGCTCAGCATGGGTCTTGTATAAGCCCACTCGGAATTGGTCACGAGAAGAATCTTCTTTCCGGCCTGCTTCTGGTCCAGGAGCGCCAGCGGCATGTCGGCATCGAGATCCACGAAATGTTCCGGATCGCCGATGATCTCGGCTTTGAGCCTGCCTTCCATGTGGGCGTCGTCGGAAGCTCTACGCACGCGCCGAAACAGTTCTTCGTAGCCCATGCAGCCGGTGAGGCGCCCGCCGTCGAGGAGGTCGACGAGTTGCATGTAGAGACACGCCTCGGAAATGGAAAACAACGTATTGAGAAAGTACCAGCGCGGGTCGCTCAGGTCCACGAGAGTGCGCTGGTAGAGGTTCCGCTGCGCGTCGAAATCGAGAGGCCGAACGCCGTGGAAGGCGCGTTTCACATAGCCAAAGCGGTTCGCCTTGACCACGTTCCCGTGCTCGGTGTCGATGACCAGGCCGCGCATCGCCAGCCGGGAGTCGAAGGCCAATTCCCCTACCGGCCACCCTTCCGCCTCTGCGCTCTCCTTGAGGTACTCGTAGGCGCGCTGTTCCCACGCTTCCATCCGGTAGTGGATGAGCGTGTAGTCCATATCGTACCCTATGGCGCGAATCGCGCCCAGGTTCAGCGTCCGGTTGCAGAACATGCCGCGCGAACGGTCGAAATCTTGCATGTATTCTTCTTTCCTGCGATCCTCTTGCATCGCCATCGGCCAAAAGCCACCAGTAAAGCCCCCTTCCCCCGCCTCCATTCGCGAACGCTTCCCCCGGCCCTTTTCAGCTCCGCGCCGGGTAATCCGCGCCGCGCCATCTTGCCCGAGCGAAGAGGGAAGATCTGCCGAGAGAAGAATATAATCATTGGCCTCGAAGCGCCATAGCCGGATACGGCCCGTTTCGCCCGGCAACGGCAATTGCGCGCGCAGCACCGTATTGAATTGACTTTGCCGGGGTGAAAGCTAATCTTCTCGATGCATCCGTCGAACGTGGATCGACGGCGCAAAGGAGACATTTCTTTTCCAGGGGAACGTGCATGCTGCGGCTTCGCGAAAAAATATCCCATCGTTTCTTTCTTGCCATCATGCTGATCGCGGTGCTTCCCATCGGCATCATGGGCTACGAAAGCTACATATTGGCGAAAAGAACGCTGACGAACTTCGCTTTCCTTCACATGGCCACCATAGCCGAGAGCCGCGCCAATTACCTCGATTCGTGGCTCGATGAACGTCTGAACGACCTGGGGGTCCTGTCGCGGCTTCCCGCCATCCGGGAAGCGTGCGAGCGATACCGGGAAAGCCTTGGCAAAGGGACGGAGGCGCCTGCGGATCTGCTCGGTGACACGCTGAATATCCTGGAGGGGCGGTCGCCATCCTATGAGAACATCTCAATCTCACTGCCGGGCGGCAAGGTAATGGCCTCCACTCATCCAAACGATGAAGGCGCCCTGGACCCTCATGGACTCGAAGCGATCGAGCGGCTTCAAACCAGCGAAGAACCCGTGCTCGGTCCGGTGTATCAGTATCCCGGAAAGGAAGGCTGGCACGTGCAGCTCGCATCCAGGATCGACAACCGGCACGGGGGGACCCTGGCATACATCGTGGCGGTTCTCGACCTTTCGAAGACCATCGATCCCATCATGGTCGAGCGGAGCGGACTCGGAGAGACGGGCGAAACCTACCTCGTGAACGAGGACCGGAGGATCATCTCCGAATCCCGCTTCCTGGACTGGCGGGATCTCATTGACAGGAGCTTCGACACCAGGGGCATACGCTCCGTTCTGGAGAGGAAAAAGGGGACGGCCGTCTACGAGAATTACATCGGCCGGGAGGTGCTCGGTTCGTACATCTGGCTCCCGAACTACAATTGGGGCATTCTGGCAGAGATGGAGACGGACGAGATCATGTGGCCGCTCGAATGGATCGAAGCCATCGGAATCCTCACGGCGCTTCTCGTGAGCCTGGTCTGCCTGCTCATGGCTTACCTGGTGAGCCGGAGGATCTCGATGCCCATCGTGCAGGTCGCGGACGCCGCAGAGGACATGGCGCAGGGAAACCTGGAGCAGCGCATTCCGTTTTCGAGCAGAGACGAAGTCGGCCGCCTGGCGGCGAGCTTCAATATCATGGCGCAGCGCCTCTCGCAATCGGTGGCTTCCCTTCGGCACAAGGAAGAATCTCTTCAGAAGGCCTATGATGAACTCGTTTCGGCCCAGGAACAGCTCATGCGCTCCGAGAGGATGGCCGCCATCGGCGAACTGGTCGCCTCCGTCGCTCACGAGATGAGGAGCCCGCTTTCATCCATCAAGCTGAACCTCCAGATCATCGGCAGGTCCCTCGGCGAGGAAGCGGACCTTTTCGAACACTACGAGATTGCTCTCGACCAGGCGGCGCAGATGGAGAGGATGTTCTCGGATCTCCTGAACTACAGCAAGCCCCTGGATATCCAGAAGAAAGACGTTCCCGTCGGACCGCTCCTCGATAGATGCCTCCAGGAACTCGAGGGCGAAACAGCGGCCCGGAAGATTGCAGTGGAACGTATGACGGCGCCGGGCCTCCCCCCGATCATCGGCGATCCCGACAAGATCGAGCAGGTGTTCCTGAACGTCCTGAAGAACGCCATGGAGGCGTCCGAACCTGACGGGAGGATCGAAGTGTCCGCTTCGGCGGGAGAAACCCCTGCGGGCGCCACGGTGACCGTCGCCGTCGCCGATAGGGGTACGGGGATCTCCCCGCGAAACCTCAAGACCATCTTCAAGCCGTTTTTCACGACGAAAAAGAAGGGCACGGGCCTGGGACTCACCATAGTGAAAAAGATCGTGGACGCCCATCGCGGCCACATCTCCATCGAAAGTGAGGAAGGGAAAGGAACCGTTGTGCGCCTGACTTTCCCGGGCGCGAGAGGGATTAGATGAAACGAATCACGATCGTCGACGACGACGCATCGCTTGCGCGCACGCTCGAACTCTATTTCCGGAGGAAAGACTACGACGTCTCCGTTTTCAGAACCGGGAGAGAAGCCCTCGAACACTGGCGGGCGGACGCCCCCGATCTCGTGCTCCTGGACGTACAGCTCCCGGACATAGACGGACCCGAGGTGCTCGCCCTCGCCAAACGGGAGGGCCTCGAAGGCGAAATCGTCATGATTACCGCCTTCCACGACACCGAAGCGACCTTGAAAGCCATCCGCCTGGGAGCCGCCGATTACCTCTACAAGCCCCTCGACCTCAACGCCCTCGACCTTCTGCTCGAAAAGATCCTCATGCAAAAGGCGCAGCGTGAAACCCTGGCCAGGCTCAGCCACGTCATCTCCGAATCCCACAAACCGGACCAGATCATCGGCCGCAGCAAGGGGATGCTCGACGTCGTCAAGGCCATTGCCCAGGTCGCCCAGACGCCCGCAAGCGTGCTCCTCGAAGGCGAAACGGGAACCGGAAAGGAGTTGGTGGCTCAGACCATCCACCAGGAATCCGCTCCCGAAGAGCCATTCGTGGCCATAAACTGCGCCGCCATCGTGGAGAACCTCCTGGAGAGCGAACTCTTCGGCCATGAGAAAGGGGCTTTTACCGGTGCCACGCACCGTAAGATCGGCAAGCTGGAAATCGCCGGGAAGGGGACCGTGTTCCTGGACGAGATAGGCGAATTTCCCCTGGAGCTTCAGGCGAAGCTCCTGAGAGTCCTCCAGGAGCGGGAATTCCAGCGGGTGGGCGGCGTGACCACCATACCGGTGAAGGCCCGCATCATCGCCGCCACCAACCGGAATCTCGAAACCATGGTCGAGGAAGGCGCCTTTCGCGAAGATCTCTACTTTCGTCTCAAGGTCTTCGTCATCCGCATCCCTCCCTTGCGGGAGCGGATCGAGGACATTCTCCCCCTGGCCGAATGTTTCATCCATCGGCAGAACGAGGAGATGCACAAGAAGGTCACCCGGATTCCCAACGCTTACATCGAGGCGATGAAGGGCTACGACTGGCCCGGCAACGTCCGCGAACTTCAAAACGTGCTGCGCCGCGGCATGATCCTCACCAAGTGGGAAATCCTGGAACTCGACGAAAGCTGGATTCCAGGAAAAGCAGCGCCGCAGACGACGAAACCGGGGGATTCTCCGGCCCCGGAGGCGGAAGACCTGCCCAGCCTCGAAGACCTCGAAAAAGCCCACATCATGAAGGTGCTCCAGCACACCCGCGGCAACTACGGGGAAGCCTGCCGGATACTGGGAATCAGCCGCCCGACGCTGCGAAGAAAAATCAGCGACTACAACCTCCTCGTCGATCTGAAGGGTTGACTCCCCCGTTGAACGTTCCTTTCAACCGTTGAAAAGAATGACTCCCCCCGTTGAACGTTCCTTTCAACCGAACCCCGTTCATCCGCGGGCGGGGAAGGCCTTTGCGGCCATGTCGAGCTGATTCCTGCCTGGCTTGAATGGCTTTCGGCACGGCTGAACGGAGCGCCTCCGCCATATCGAGGGATCTGGCACACGGGTTGCAAAATCCGAAGCTGCAACGTTCGATCGGGCCGATGCCTGCGAGTGCCGGTTCGGAAGCCCGCAGATCCAACATTCATATTTCCAGGTGAGGGAATAGAAAAATGAAGAAAAAACTACAACTGATTCTTGTGTTTTCAACGCTTCTCGCGTTCGCGTCGGCCGTATTCGTGGAATCGAATGCGTGGGCCAGAGCGGGCGGCAGTGGAGGATCAGGAAGCCGGGGGAGCAGGAGCTTCTCTTCCCCTCAGACGCCGTCGGCTCCTTCCCGTGTTTCGCCCGGGGTTGGCGCACCCGGTCAAAGGCCCTTCTCCGGCAATCCCGCGCAACCGTCCGGCAGCTTCTTCAGCCGCAGCCCCTTCCTTCAGGGTATGGCGGGCGGACTCGCCGGCGGAATGCTCGGGAGTCTCCTCTTCGGCGGCGTGGGGCACGCCTCTTCGGGCGGCTCCAGGGGAGGCGGCATCGGGCTGATGGATATCGTGATCCTGGGCGTAATCCTGTATCTGGCCTATCGATTCTTTAGAAAACGCCGGGAGCAAAACGCCGTGGCGTCAGGCTATTACAGCGATGGCGCGGCACCCGCTCCGGGCGGCGCACCCGCGTATCCCCAGACCGTCTATCCGCAGGCCGTCCAGCCGTACCTCTCCGGACCCCCTCAGGAGGCCGCCGCGCCCTACGATGACGTGGAACGGGGCATCGAGCAAATCAGACGCTACGACGCCGGCTTCGACGAAGAAAGGTTCAAAGAGACCGCACAGGACCTCTTTTTCCGCATCCAGGCCGGATGGACCAACCGAAGCCTCGAAGGCATCGACAATATATTCTCGAACGAGATGGCCGAATTCTTCCGAAGGGAATTCGAATCCATGAAACAAAAGGGTATAATCAACCGGTTGGAGAACATCGCCATCCGCCGGGTGGAACTCACGGAAGCATGGCAGGAGCCGGGCAAAGATTTCATCACCGTGCTTTTTACAGCCAACTTGCTCGATTACACGGTGGATGCCGCGACGCGCGAAGTGGTGAAAGGGGACAAGCTGAACCCGGTGAAGTTCCAGGAATTCTGGACGTTCAGCCGCGAAAGCAGTTCACCCGGATGGCGGCTCTCGGCCATCAACCAGCTGGAATGACGGTTCGTCTCAAGGAGAAGAGGAAACCATGAATACCTTCAGAACTGCACTGTTCATGACCGTGCTGACGCTCCTCCTCGTCTTCGTCGGGCGCGTGCTCGGAGGACCCAACGGTATGGCCATCGCCCTCGTCGTGGCGGCTGCCATGAACTTCGGCGCATACTGGTTCAGCGACCGAATGGTTCTTGCCATGTACGGTGCGCGGGAGGCGAGCCCGGCGGAAGCCCCGGAACTGCACGGGATGGTCCGCGAACTCGCATCGAGGGCGGGGCTGCCCGTTCCGAAGGTCTACATCATCGAGAACGATTCCCCCAACGCCTTCGCGACCGGAAGAAACCCGGAACATGCGGCTGTGGCGGTGACGACGGGAATCCTGCGCATCCTGAATCGGCAAGAACTCCTGGGCGTCATGGGCCACGAGATGACTCACGTGAAAAACCGGGACATCCTCATCGGAACGGTTGCCGCCACGTTCGCGGGCGCAATCAGCATGCTCGCCTCCATGGCCCAATGGGGGGCCTTTCTCGGCGGCGGCAGGAGCGACGAGGAAGGCGGGGGAGTCGGGGGCATCATCGGGACCCTGCTCTTCTCCTTCGTCGCATCCATTGCAGCGACGCTCGTTCAGCTCGCCATATCCAGGTCCCGCGAATACCTGGCCGATGAAGGCGGAGCGAGGCTGGCCGGAAATCCGAGATACCTTGCCGGCGCTCTCGCCAGGCTGGAGCGGGGGGTCGAACGGACTCCCATGGAAGCGAATCCGGCGACGGCTCATATGTTCATCGTCAATCCCCTTCGAGGGGGCGGCGTAATGAGCCTTTTCAGCACTCACCCTCCCATGGAGGAACGAATCCGAAGGCTGAACGCCATGTAGCATCGCCGCCGTGTATTTTAACCTGCCCCACTCCGTTGGAGTGGGAATCCTAACCTGCCCCGTCCCGTTGGTCCGGGGATATTGACTTGCCCCACTCCTAATGGAGTGGGGGCCCCGAAGCGCGAGAATTGTTGGTTTATGGGCGGGCGAACGCCTGCCCGGCGCCGGCTGGCCTCCGGATACCGGAAAAAGCGACTGCATGCGGGACGGCTCACGACGAAATATCTCGCCATGTACGGCATCATGGGAAATAATAGAGGGAGTCTATTGGACGCGCTCGGGGTTTGCTGACCGCCGGGCGCACAGCAATTCTACTCTCGATGGAAGGAAAAGCCTCTGATGGACTGGCTCCTGGACCCCCAGGCATGGGTGGCCCTCGTGGTGCTCATCGCGCTCGAAATCGTGCTCGGTGTGGACAACGTCATCTTCATCTCCATCCTCGCGGGGAGACTTCCCAAGCGGGAGCGGGCCAAAGCGCGCACCCTGGGGTTGGGGCTTGCATGCATCACGCGCATCCTGCTCCTCCTGTCGCTTGCCTGGATGACCCGACTCACTGCGCCTCTTTTTTCCATCTTCGGCAACGAGATTTCGGGGCGGGATCTCGTCCTGATCGGCGGCGGGCTGTTCCTCCTGTGGAAGAGCACCCACGAAATCCACCAGAAACTGGAAGGAGAAGAAGGACATGTCGCCACGAAGGTCCGAGCCTCCTTCAACATGGTGCTCGTTCAAATCCTGCTTCTCGACGTCGTTTTCTCCCTCGACTCCGTCATCACGGCGGTGGGGATGGCCAACCGCGTAGAAATCATGGTTGCAGCCATCATCATCTCGGTCATTTTCATGATCTTCTCGTCGGGTCCCACCAGCGCGTTCGTGGAACGCCACCCTACGGTGAAGGTGCTCGCCCTCAGTTTCCTCATGCTGATCGGCCTGGCGCTCATCCTCGACGGATTCGACCGCCACATTCCCAAAGGGTACATCTACTTTGCAATGGCGTTCTCCTTTTTCGTCGAAATGATCAATCTCCGGGTGAGGAACGTTCAGCCTCTCCGGGACGACGCGCGAGAGATCCACGAGACTGAAGCGCGCTCGTGCAAGTAACGGCCTGTTCTCTTCACGAGGCGAACGCATCAGATGCTGTCTGATCCACGTGATCCGGGTGACACGGACAACCTGATCCGTGCGCGAAGCGCAAGAGGGGCGCAACACAAGTGAGTGACGCACCCTCTGAACAGTGACGGCAGTCTCCGGCCACGGGCAACCGTAACGGAATGTCCATGCCCGAGGCCGGGCGACGGTGCGTGGCGTTGAGCCTTGCCACCGCGATATCCGGTTCCCGCTCGTCGCCCCGCGCCTTGGGATGGGGCTTCCTTTTGTCAATCAACATAATGGAAATAAGAATCCACCAGGATTGCATGACACTTTTTACATCGTGGTTTCGCTTCGAGGGAAAATCGAGCCCCGCAAGAGCATACGGCTATCTCAAGAAATCTGTCCATAGCCTCTGCGATTTCATGGACTGCTCTATCAAGTTCCGGGACTGCGTCATCCTTTAAGAATCGGTCCATTAAAGACAGCAGAACGAATCGATGCTGTCGAGGTTGTTTTGAAATCTGGCAGAAACAGGCAAGACTTCCGGAGAATCCGGTATTGAGATCTTCCCTCACCCCGCCTATCTTAGACGCATCCCTGCCGGCAGTTTCGCGGCGCTGTCTGATAGCAAAGGAAAACGCCAAATGAGCGGAAACGCACATTCCCCTCATTCCGGAATCCGGACGCCCGGATCATTGGCGTCTCTCCCGGCGGCGCCCGGTGGTGCGGCAGCGGCGGCAAACGACGCCCATCGGGTCAGGATGGATTGGTTCCTCATGTGGTCAGGCGGAATAGCAGCCAAAGGAGGCAAGAATAGATGAGCGGCAATCGAAGAATGGAAACGGCGGTGAATGGCCCTCTCTCCGGCAAGACCGCCATTGTCACCGGCGCCAGTTCCGGTATCGGACGCGCCACAGCGTTGACGCTGGCACAGGCGGGCGCGGCGGTCGTGATTTTCGCCCGCCGTCAGGAGCGGCTGGATGAATTGACTTCGCAGATCAACGACCAGGGCGGCAAAGCTCTGGCAGTGGCAGGGGACGGAGGGCTCCAGGCGGACCTCGATTCGCTTTTCGAGTCCGCTCTGGCCTGGAAGGAAGGCGGGTGCAAGGTTGACATCGTCATTGCCAATGCGGGCCGCGGACTGGCGGGCGGGATCCTGGGCAGCGACGAATCCCAATGGCAGGCGCTTTACCAGGTCAACGTCCTTGGCACGGCCCATCTCATGCGCCGGGCCGGAAAATACATGGTCCAACGAAAGAGCGGGGACATTGTGGTCGTCGGTTCGGTGGTGGGACGGAATATCTCGCCCTTCAGCGCCTTCTACGGTTCGAGCAAATTCGCCGTCGGGGGCATCGTGGAAGGTCTGCGCCAGGAGATCTGCCCTCATGGCGTGCGCGTTTCCCTGGTGATGCCGGGCGTCGTGCTCAGCGAATTCCAGAAAGGGGCCGGCTACAACCTGGAGGAGTTCGGCAAGGGGATTGCCCACTACGGCAAAGTGCTCGAACCCCGGGCCATCGCCGACGGTATTTTCTGGTTGCTCACACTGCCGCCTCACGTCAATGTCAGTGAAATCGCAATCCGCCCCACGGGCCAGAATTATCCGTGATCCGATACGGCTGTCTCCGGCAATTCGGAAACCTGCGCAGGCAGGGGTTTGTCCATTCAGGGAGGGATCGAGATGCTTTACCGCAAATTCGGCAAGACCGGCATCGAGGCGTCCGCTTTGGGATTTGGCTGTATGCGGTTGCCGCTGACGAGGCCCGAGGCGAAACACCATGTAGATGATTCCGAGATCGACGAGACCAAAGCTGCCGAATTGCTTCACCGGGCCATCGATCACGGGGTGAACTATATCGATACCGCCTACCCTTACCATGGGGGCAACAGCGAACCGTTTGTCGGCCGGGCTCTGCAGGGCGGCTACCGGCAAAAGATCCATCTGGCGACGAAGCTGCCCAGTTGGCTGATCCAAACCCGCGGGGACATGGACCGCTACCTGGACGAGCAACTGAAGAGACTACAGACCAACTGCATCGACTGCTATCTGGTTCACACCGTCACCAGATCGTTCTGGCCCAATCTTCTGGAGCATGGGTTGTTCGAATTCCTCGATGCAGCGCTGGACGACGGTCGGATACGCTTTGCCGGTTTTTCTTTCCACGATGAATTGGATTTATTCAAAGAAGTCGTTGACGCCTACGATTGGTCCTTCTGCCAGATTCAGTACAACTATCTGGACGAGAATTACCAGGCAGGCAGGGCTGGGCTGGATTATGCCGCGGAGCGCGGGATCGGAGTGGCGATCATGGAACCGTTGCGGGGCGGCAGGCTCGCCACGGATATTCCCCCGGCGGTGCAGCAACTCTGGGATCGGGCGCCCGTCAGGAGAAGTCCCGCTGAATGGGCGTTGCGTTTCCTGTGGGACCATCCGGGAATCAGCGTGGTTTTGAGCGGCATGAACCACATGGACCAGGTCATGGAAAATGTCCGCATCGCCGGGGAGGTCCTCCCGAACTCACTGACCGGGCCGGAGCGCGCCCTGATTGACGAAGCCAAGAGAATCTACCGGGAAAGAATAAAGGTAAACTGCACCAGTTGCGGCTACTGCATGCCCTGTCCGGCCGGAGTCAACATTCCAGGGTGTTTCACCTTGTTCAACAATGCCCACGTCCTGGACGACGTCGCCACTCACCGCATTTTCTATAACGTCCACGTCGGTCCGGCCCATAAGGCCTCCAACTGTATCGAGTGCGGCGAATGCGAAGAATCATGCCCGCAGCATATCCCCATTCGCGCTTTTCTGAAGGAAACGGAGAAGCTGCTGGGAGCGGAAGGCGAACGGGCGGCTCAGTCCGGCTGAAGGACCGCGGAGGAAAGCCGGCGGACGGGCCGTCGGCATAGCCATTCCTCCATCCCCATGGGCCACGTTCCGATAACCGGGAACACCTCCGTGACGGAAAGCGCATCCGAATTCAAAACATCACTCCAGAGAAGTCCTCGTTTCAATCATCCGATCATTCCGTCACTTCGACCGGCAACGGCTCCACCTGCCAGATATCTCTGCAATATTCCTTGATCGCCCGATCGGATGAAAACTTCCCCATGCGCGCCACATTCAGGATCGACATGCGCGTCCAGTATTTTTCGTCGGCGTAGGCAAGGCCGGCCCTGTCCTGACAATCGATATAAGAGGGATAGTCGGCGCAGAGCATGTATTCATCGTGATGGACAATGGACTCCACCAGCGGTTGAAACAGGCCTTTGTCGCCGCGAGACAAGGCCCCGGAGCCGATGTATTCCAGAACGCCCTGCAGTTCGGCGTTTTCTCTGCACAACTCCCACGGCCGGTAGCCTTCCGCCCTGCGCCTGCGCACTTCTTCTGCGGTCAACCCGAAGAGAAAGAAATTCTCGGCCCCGACCTCTTCCCTGATCTCCACGTTGGCGCCGTCGAGGGTTCCGATGGTCAGAGCCCCATTCATTGAAAACTTCATATTTCCAGTACCCGAGGCCTCTTTCCCAGCCAGGGAAATCTGTTCGGAGAGATCCGCCGCGGGATAGATGTGCTGACCGCTCTTGACCCCGAAGTTGGGGAAGAACACGACCTTCAGCCGGTCGCGGACGGCTGGATCGCCATTGATCGTTTCGGCCGCGGAGTTGACCAGTTTGATGATCAGCTTTGCCATGTAGTAACCGGGGGCCGCTTTTCCGCCAAAGATGAACGTCCTGGGCGCAAACTCCACCCGGGGGTTTTCTTTCATGCGCCTGTAGAGCGTGAGGACGTGGAGCAGGTTGAGGTGCTGGCGTTTGTATTCATGGATGCGTTTCACATGCACATCGAACATGGATTCGGGGTTCACCCGGACGCCGACGCTATTGCGGATCATTTCCGAAAGGTTCTTTTTGTTTGCGAGCTTCACCCGGCGCCACTCTTCCTGAAAACCGGCGTCTTCCACGCAACCCTCGATCCGTCTGAGCTCGCCGAGGTCCCGGACCCATGCGTCGCCGATCCTGCCCGAAATCAGCCGGGCAAGACCCGGATTCGCCAGCGCCAGAAAACGGCGTGGGGTAACGCCATTGGTCTTGTTGGAGAACTTCTCGGGCCACAGGTCGTAGAAGTCCTTGAGTACGGTCTCCTTGAGAAGTTCCGTGTGCAGCGCCGCGACTCCATTGATCGCTTTGCTGCCAACGCAGGCCACGTTGGCCATTCGCACCTGCTTTGCGCCGCCTTCCTCGATGAGCGAGAGCCTTTGAATCTTCCCCTCATCGCCGGGATACAGGTCGCGAACGCGATCGAGAAACCGGCGGTTGATCTCGAAAACGATTTCCAGATGCCGGGGAAGCACGCGCGCGAACAACCCCAGAGGCCATTTCTCGAGGGCCTCCGGCAGCAGCGTATGGTTCGTATAGGCGAAGGTATTGGAGGTTATGCGCCAGGCATCTTCCCAATCCATCCGGTTCTCGTCCACCAGGAGGCGCATCAGCTCGGGTACGGCGATCGCGGGGTGAGTATCGTTGAGTTGGACGACGTATTTGTTATGAAATTCGCTCAGGCTGCTTTGCCTTTGGCGATAAATGCGAATCATATCCTGAAGCGAACAGGAAATGAAAAAGTACTGCTGTTCCAGCCGGAGTTCTTTCCCGACCGCCGGTTCATCGTTCGGGTAGAGGACCTTGGTGATGTTCTCCGAGATCACCTTCTCGTTGACCGCCCGGTAGTAATCGCCGACGTTGAAGGCCTGGAAATCAAAGGACTGGACGGCCTCGGCCTTCCACAGGCGAAGGAAATTGGCGTTGTTCACAGCATATCCCAGAACGGGCATGTCGCAGGGACTCCCCATCACGACGCGGTCGGGCTCCCACCGGACGCAGTATCGGCCGTCCTCATCCGTAAACGGCTCCGTATGGCCGCCCAGCTTCACCGGGAAGGCGATTTCAGGACGTGGAATCTCCCAGGGGTTCCCGAGACGGAGCCAACGGTCGCTCATCTCCACCTGCCGGCCGTCGCGGATCTCCTGCTGGAAGATGCCGAACTCGTACCGTATGCCGTATCCTATGGCGGGAATGGACTGGCTGGCCATGGATTCCATGTAACATGCCGCGAGCCGCCCAAGCCCTCCGTTGCCGAGTCCCGGCTCGACTTCCTGCTCGATCAGTTCGTCCAGAGAAAGACCGAGGTCTTCGACCGCCCGCGCTGTCTCTTCGTAAATCCCCAGGTTAACGAGATTTTCGGCAAGTTGAGGTCCCATGAGGAACTCTGCCGACAGGTAGACGACGGTCCGGCTCTTTTGCTCGAAGAACGCCCTCGCCGTGGCGATCCAGCGATGCAGCAGGCGGTTCCGCACCGCGTACGCCAGAGCGAGATACAAATCGTTCTTCGTCGCCACTTCGGGGAATCTCCCCTGGAGGCAGAAAAGGTTTTCGACAATATCGCATTTGATGTCTTCCGCTGTGTTGCCGATGCGAACCCGATCGCTCTTGACCCTGAATACCTTGGAATCATGGCAAAAGTCCATGTGAGATCCTCCGCACGCTACCAGGAGTGAGCTTCCTTTTCCTCCATCCATAATTGCGCGTTGCTAAAGAACATCCTACAGGCTCTTTCCCCGGAACTTCAACGAAAAAATCCCCGAGTTCCTTGATCTCTTTCCCTCCGGCCGGACATGTTCCAATCTTCGGCATCATTCCTGGATCTCCCGTGTTTCACCATGCTGCGGCGCCGTTGGTCTTCCCGGCGGTGAGGTCAGTGAAGCAGATCCTGCTGCGAGGCCCCTTCCGCCGCCCGGTTCAAATGAATCCCCTCGCGAGAAAGCCCGAAGCCGTACACCGATTCCTTCTGCAGGGTCCGGGAGACGATGAGGCTGACCGCGACGGCCAGGACCAGCGGGATGACGATCCGATAGTCGTCGGTCATCTCGAAGAGCAGCATGATGGCGGTGATGGGTGCGTGAACCGCGCCCGCAAGGACTGCGGCCATTCCAACCATGGCGAAGGCGGGCGGAACAACGTGCAGGGAAGGGAAGAACCATTGCGCCAGGACGCCGTAGGCCGCGCCGAGCATGGCTCCGAGGAAAAGCGCCGGGGCGAAGACTCCACCGAAAAACCCCCCGCCGATGCATATCGGGGTCAGGAGGAGCTTGGCGAAGAGCAGGGCGATGATGACCGTGAAGGCGGGCATCTCCCCGCTCAGGGTGTTTTCGATAACGGAATAGCCGACCCCCAGCCCCTGCGGCAGGCAAACGCCCACGACGCCGACGGCGAGACCGGCTGCGGCGGGCTTCACCCAGTGGGGGACCGGGAAGGCGTCGAAGAGGTCGTGCGCCGCATAGAGCAGCCGGATGTAAAGGGCGGCGACCGGCCCCGCAGCCAGCCCCAATCCGAGGTAGAGCGGCAATTCCCAGGCGGAGGCGAACGAATAGGCCGCAACCTGAAAGGCGGGCTGCGGTCCGGAAACCGCTTGCGTGAAGGCGGTCGCCGCAACCGAGGAAAGAGCGATGAAGCTGAAGGCGTTCCCGCTGAGATTCCCGAATACGATTTCCAGCGCAAAAAACATCCCCGTCACGGGAGCGTTGAACGTTGCGGCAATGCCCGCCGCGGCGCCCGCCGCTACGAGCGTCGTTCTGCTTCCGTCGGGAAGACGAAAGAGGTTCGAGAAGAGCGCGCCAAGGTTCGCGCCGATCTGCACCGAAGGATCTTCCGGCCCCACTGATGCGCCGGTTCCGATGGAAATTGCCGCCGCCGCCGCTTTGACAGGGGTGTCCCGATAGGACAGCCGCCCTCCGAAGGCGGCCACGGAGTGGATGATTCCCGCGACGCCGTGGAGTCTCTCCCGGGGCAGAAGGTAGTACGAGGCCAGCCCGACTGCCAATCCTCCAGCCACGGGCGCGAATAGCGCCATCCATTGGCCGGGGGCGTGGAAATCCAGGGCAAAAGCGCCGTGCGCAACGAGGTGGACACTTTTGATGAGCTGCTTGAACAGCCAGACGCCCGCGGCAGCGCTGAGCCCGACGAGAATGCTGCAAAGCGTCAGGCCACAGGATTCGGAAGGTTGGCAGCCGGCGAACCGGCTTGCGAACTTCTCTTTCAGTCGCTCCCACAGGCGTTCCGCGTTCATGTTCCTCTCATATGCCCCATGATGAACCAACCGCCATCCGCCCCGCTTCATTCTGCCCAGGTATCCCTGGTGCCGACCCGGGGCGATCTCCCGTCACATTACAATCATCGGGTTGGAAAGGGAAAGGCATAAAGTCGGGGGTTGTGACACATTTTTTGTATGTGCGAACGATTCGTGAGAAAAAATTGGTATTCCAAAGAGACCGGCATGATCGATTGCGAAAAGAGTGTGGCGGCAGGGCGGGGATTCTGTCCATCATATTGCAATACATTCCATAGGTTACACTGTTGGCGCAGTCGCTGTGAAGGCGTGGCACGCTCTTTGCCTTATCTCTCAATCGACTCGAAAGATCGCAAGACACCAGGCGCGAGGGTTCACTTGAAACGATCCCGCTGCGCCTGGCCGCAGAGTTGAAGGAGCCGAACCCGGGAAGGCTCCGGATACTGGAGAGATGGAAGCGAGGTGATGAGGAAGAAAGAAGAAAGGTAAGGGCAACAGAGGACGACGTGCATGTGTGCATCAACGGTCCAGACGATAAATTCTCAAGGAGAATAGAATGAAAAAGATGGTTTCAGTGGTTGGAATTGGCGCAATGGTCATGGCTTTGGGTTTGGGTTCCGGTTTCGCTCAACAGCAGCCGGCATCCGGTTCCTCCGCAACCCCCGTTCAACAGACGGCGCCGGTGACGGCTGAGAAGGAAAAGGCGCAGGCCGTAAAACCTGCCGCGGCGGTAACGCAGGAGAAGGGGGCGGCATCGGCCGTTCCCGCCGAGAAGGCGAAGGATGCTGCAACGCCAGCCAAAACGGCGACGGGTGTGAACGTCGAAAAGGCCGAGCCGGCAAAAGCGGCGGTTGAGGTGAAATCCGAAAAGGGCGCATCCGCGAAACCCGCGGCTGACGTAAAGCCCGAGAAGGCCGCGCCCGCTAAGACGTCTGCTGAAAAAACGGGCGAAAAGGGCGCCGCGGTAAAATCCGGGGTGGAAACCAAATCAGCCACAGCCCTTCCCGTGAAGCCGATCGAGGCAAAGAAGGTTGATGTGAAAGGCGTGAAGCATAGCGCGGACACCAAGACGCATCCTACCGCCCCGGTTAAGGCTTCCATTTCCGGCGCAGGCGAAAAGACGGACGGCACCGGGACGGTCAAGTAGTAGCGGCCCGTTTCGGGATCTTCCGGCGTGGGTTCTACCATCCCCGCTCCCGGGTTTGCCCCGGGAAGGGGGTGTCGTGAAGGCCCCGGATGGGGTAGGCCCATCCGGAACCACAGAGTCACCGGGCCTTGTGAACGGGCCCGATGCATTGCGCACACCCTCCCTCCTTCTCATGAAGGGGGGAGGGTCTATTCTTGCCCGACCCCGGCACCGCGAAGCAATGTTCTTCCATTGAGGCGGGACGCCGTGAAGAGGATACAACCCCGGTTTCCCACAGGTAAAAGCGGGAACGCCGCCCACCGGGGAAGACTGCCCGGTCGAGTTCCCGGCGGGCAGAGGAAGATCGTGCCGCGGGAAATTCTTCGAGACAACGGGCACGGCCGTTTCTGGTGGACGGGAGCGGCGTAGGGTGGGCAAAAGCAGTAGCGTTGCCCACCGGGAAAGGCTACCCGGTCGTTCCCGGTGGGCAGGGGAAAACCCCTGCCCACGCTACATTGGAGGAAGCGTTCGATTCTCGTTTCTTTGTCAGGCGGTTTTGGCCGGCCGGCAGAAGATGAACCAGTACATTCCGCCGACCATGACCGCGCCGCCGATGATGTTGCCGATGGTGGCGGGAAGGAGATTCGCCATGAAGAAGTTGCCCCACGTCAGGACGGCCCCGCCATCCTTCAGACCTCCCGCCACCGATGCGAAATAGGTGGGGTCCAGCCCCTTGATGAAAAGCGCCGAGGGAATGAAGTACATGTTGGCCACGCAGTGCTCGAACCCGCAGGCAACGAAGGCCGATATGGGCGGAAGGATCGCCAGAACCTTGTCGCCGGTGCCCCGGGCGCTGAAGCACATCCAGACGGCCATGCAGACCAGTGCGTTACAGAAGATGGCCAGCACGGTGCACTGAAGGAATCCGAGGCTGCTCTTGGCGATTCCTATGTTGAGCGCCGTCACGCCGACCGCCCCTCCTCCGAAGGTATGCTGGCCGCCCACGAACACCAGGTAGGCGGTGAGGATGGACCCGACGAAGTTTCCGATGTAGACGATCACCCAGTTCCGCAGCATGGCGCCGGTCGTGACCTTCTTGGACGCCCAGGCCATGGGGATGAGGCAGTTTCCGGTGAAGAGTTCGGAACCGCCGATGACGACCATCATGAGGCCCGTGGCGAACACGAGTCCTCCGAGGAGGCGCTGAAGGCCGTACGGAAAGCCCGTCGTGAAGGCCACGTCTTTTCCGGCGGTAACGACGATCTTGCCGAGACCGGCCCAGACGGTCGTGGCGTAGTTGGCGCCCATTGCGATGAACGCACCGGCCAGTATGGCCAGAGCGAACATTTGAGCCGCTCCGAGGTTCGCCTTGGCGACTCCCACGGCTTCGGCCTTGGCGGCCATGTCTTTGGGTATGAGTGCATCGAAAGAAATTGTGCCGTTGCTCATGAGAATTCCTCCTTACATCGAGATTAAGATCGAGATGAGCGCGATAGTGGAATCATAATCGGACCGTTTGTTTCCACGAGCCGGGGAGAGTTGGTCCCACGATGGGAAGAACATCGAAAACTGCGTATACAAGGGCCATGGCGTATGCGAGGACCAGAATCGTGAAATGCGGAAGCCCTTCGCAGGCTTCCGCATTTCGTTATTGTCTTGCTGTTCGCGTTTGTCACGCCTTCTCGAGAGCGACGGCGCAAGCCTTGTATTCGGCTGTCTGAGTGACCGTATCGAACGCGGTGTTCGTCAGCCAGTTGGCGCATCCCTCCCGGAAATGGAACGCCATCCAGACAAGGCCCGGCGGCACCTGGTTCGTTATCCTGGCCTTCACGATCACTTCACCGCGCCGCGACTTCACCTTGACCTTCTCGCCGTCCTTAACCCCCAGCGCCTCCGCGTCTGCAGGGGAGATATCGGCGGTTTCTTCTCCGAGGAGTCCGTTGATTCCCTCGCATCGGCCCGTTTGAGTACGAGTATGATAGTGGTAGAGACGGCGGCCCGTGCTCAACACCAAGGGATACTCCGCATCGGCGACTTCCCTGGGAGGCGTCCAGTCGAGTGCGACAAGGTTCCCCAAACCGCAGGTGAATTTGCCGTCCTTGTGCAGGGTCGGGGTGCCCCAATGATCCAGGCTCGGCACCGGCCACTGCAGGCCGTCTTCCTGGATGCGATCATATTTGATTCCAGTCATCTGAGGCGCCAGGACGGAGATTTCATCGTCCCACAGATCTCGGCCGCTGTCCGACTTCCATTCCTGACCCATGCGTTTGGCGATTTCCCTGAAGATCCACCAGTTGGGTTTGGCCACTCCGGGCGGCTCGCTCACTTTCCGCACCAGGCTGATGCGCCGTTCGCTACTGGCAAACGTTCCCTCGTCTTCACTCCATGCCGCTGCGGGAAAGACGACGTCGGCGAATCGCGTGGTCTCGGTCGGGAAGATATCATTGCAGACCAGGAACTCACACGATTCCAGGCAGTGTTCCACGTGCTTGATGTCGGGTTCGGTGTTGGCCAGGTTCTCGCCGAAGATGTAAAAACCTTTGATCTTCCCGGTAACCATTTCATCCAACATTGTAGGGACCATCATTCCCACTTTGTCGGGCAGTTTGTCGACGCCCCAGGCGGCTTTGAACTTGGCTTGCGCCTTGGGATCATCCACCCTGTGGTACCCCGGAAACACATTGGGCAAAGCTCCCATGTCGCAGGCGCCCTGCACGTTGTTCTGCCCGCGGATGGGATTGACGCCGCTGCAATCGACTCCCAGGTTCCCCAGCAGCATCTGGAGGTTGGCGGTCGAGAGGACATTATTCGTTCCGCAGGAATGCTCGGTGATGCCAAGAGTGTAGATGAGCATGGCCGGCTTCACCGAGGCGAGGCGGCGGGCCAGGCTGCGGATGTCGTCGGCGCTGATGCCGGTTATATCCACAACTCTCTCGGGCGGATACTCCATCGCCTTCGCTTTGAGTTCCTCAAAGCCGATGCAGCACGTATTCACGAAGTCCGCATCGTAGAGGTTCTCGGTTATGAGAACGTACATGAGCGCATTGATGAGAGCTATGTCGCTTCCCACCTTGATCTGCACGTGGAGAGCGGCATGTTCGGCAAGACCCGTGTACCGGGGATCCACGACGATGAGATCCGCTCCCTCAGCCACGGCATTCTTTACATAGGTGGAGGCCACCGGATGGGCCTCGGTCATGTTGCTGCCGATTGCCAGGATCAACTTCGCTTTGGCAAAGTCTTTGAAAGAATTGGTCATGGCTCCGGAGCCGAAAGATCTTGCCAGTCCGGCGACGGTCGGCGCATGGCACACACGCGCGCAGTTGTCGATGTTGTTTGTACCGATGGCCGCGCGGAAAAGCTTCTGCATCTGGTAGGAATCTTCGTTGATGCTTCGGGAACAACTGGTTCCCCCGAGAGCGTCGGGCCCGTGTTTTGCGATGATCTCTTTGAACTTGTTTGCGACCAGGTCCAGGGCTTCATCCCAGGAAGCTTCCCGCTGCTTGCCGTTTTCCTTGATAAGCGGAGTCGTGAGCCGCTCGGGAGAATAAATGAACTCGTACGCAAAACGGCCCTTGACGCAGAGGCGGCCATAGTTGGGCGCTCCATCCTCGACGCCGGTGACCTTGATGATGCGTCCATCCTTGACATGGAGCAACTGCTGGCAGCCCACGCCGCAATACGGGCAGGTGGTGCGGACTTTCGTGGTTTCCCACGAGCGGCCCAGTCCCTTTGCCTTCTTCTCGGTCAGGGCGCCCGTGGGGCAGGCCTGCACGCATTGACCGCAGGATACGCAGTTGGAATCCTTGAGCGATGTGGCGTTGAAAGTGGTGATGAAAGAATCCGACCCGCGGGCCGCCACGTCGATCACTCCGTTCACCTGCACATTGAGACAGGCCCGTACGCAACGCCCGCAGAGCACGCACTTGTTCTGATCCCGAATGAGCATCGGGTGAGAGTCGTCTTTGGGCTTCGGCACAAAATCCGTCTTATACCGGACGGTCTCGATGCCGTGTTCGTAGACGAGCTTTTCCAGTTCGCAAACCCCGACTTGTTCGCAATAGAGGCAATTGTGATTCCCGTAGGCGAGCAGCAGTTCCAGGACGGTCTTTCGTACGTCTACGACTTTCTTAGTGTGCGTATGGATCACCATGCCGTCCGTTGCCGGAGTGGTGCAGGACGGGGGCAATCCGCGCATGTTCTCGATTTCCACGATACAAAGCCGGCATCCGCCGTAAGGGGGCATCTTGGGATGGTAGCAGAGGGTCGGCACGTAG
>Ga0074199_1000320_pt1 | contig 85780 bp, 72 predicted proteins | sample EPASupsiteSAE347_FD_64528 | JGI IMG/M metagenome (GOLD analysis project Ga0074199, IMG submission 64528) | Bioremediated contaminated groundwater from EPA Superfund site, New Mexico - Sample SAE3-47 | ecosystem: Environmental > Aquatic > Deep subsurface > Groundwater > Contaminated ... | reverse complement strand
TCCCGCAGAAGGGGCGGGCCGCCTTGTCCCGGCGGTTGTGGGTCCCGCCGCCGGGGGCGGCAACGGGTTTGGGGGCATCGGCCCCCAGCGGAATCCCCGCCGTGGCGGCAGCGGCCGCAATGGCCTGGGTTTTCAGAAAATCACGTCGGTTCATGGTCATGGTCAAACCTCCTCAAGAGCAAGCGCTTCGTCGCTGTATTCGTAAGCCAAAGTCACCGACATGATGTCGGCCACCTGATGGACCTGGATAATCGAATCGGAGACGGCGTAAGCTTCGCCATCTTCGATGACAACAATCATTCGTCCCGCACCGTCGTCATGCGCGACGGCGGCGCCGGCAACGGCTTCCACCCCCGCCCTGACCTGTTCGGCGCGAGCCGGGAAATATTTCAGAACCAGACTGACAATCTTCATGCGGCACCTTGCGTGGCAATGGAACGTGAGGAATCGGGGAGCATGGCAATCGCCTGCGTCGGGCAGTCAGCCAGGCAGGCGCCGCAGCCGGTGCAGGCGGCAATATCGAGTTGCGGCAGGGAGACACCACCGAGACGCGGCGGAAAGCTGATCGCCCGCGCTTCGCAGGCTTCGCCGCAGGTGCGGCAGACGACGTTGAGAGCGGCCAGACAGGTCTTGGCGAAAACCGGCAGCAAGGACCAGGCGGCCTGCCCGTCGATTTTTTCCAGGGCGCCGTCGCGGCAGGCGCTCAGGCAGTCGCCGCAGAAGGTGCAGCCGGCAGGCGCCCGGCCCGGCGTGAAGTCGGCCTCGGGAAAGCCGCCACTACCCTTGACCAGCAAGCGGGTCGGGCAGGCATCGATACAGGCATCGCAACGCGTGCAGTTTTCCAGGAAAGCCGCCTCGGCCAACGCCCAGGGCGGGCGCATGACATCGCCACTGCCGTTGTGGCGAACCCCGAGAAATGCGCGGCGGGAAACTTGCACCTGACTGCCCCCATGAATGATCTGAACTGCATCATAGGAGGGGTTATTCTGAAAAAACAGGGGACAAGCGACGTCAACCGCTCACCCCCTACCTCCAAAGAGGTAGATCATTCTCTCCGCTCAAAATCATCTTTCCACGTAAAATCAAGGCCATGTAAAAACACGCCGCGCCGGGTGCCGCCTTCGGGCAATACCCACAACGCTAGCCGGGGTAAGCCGCAATACACACCATGACAAGCTTCTTGAAATCGATCACCCATGCCCTGCGCGACTCCGTGCTGGCCCGGCTCGGCATCGCGATGGGCACGCTCGCCCTGCTCTCCTTCATTTCCATCGTGATGTCCACGGCGGTGGCCGACAACATCAGCGGCAAGGCCAACGCGATCAATCTCTCCGGTTCGCTGCGCATGCTGAGCTTCCGCACCCTGACCGAGGTGCAGCAGCCGGACAAGCGGCGCCAGGCGCTCGATACCGTCGACCAGTTCGAACGCCGCCTGAACAGCCTGGACCGCTTCATCAAGGCCAAGTCAGCCGACAACGTCGCACTCGATGCCGCAATCGGCGTCGTCAGCACGCACTGGCAGGCCAGCATCCGGCCGCTGGCACGCGCCGCCGCCGAAGGCAACGCCGACGCGCTCAACGAAATGGCGCAGGACGTGCCGGTCTTCGTCGGCCAGATCGACCTGGTGGTGCAACTGATCGAGGAAGATCTCGAACGCAAGGTCAATTTCCTGCGCGCCACGCAATTCGTGCTGCTCGCCATCATCGTCCTGCTCAGCCTGGTCACCACCTGGATGCTGCGCCGGCAGCTGGTACTGCCCCTCGCCGAACTGCTCAAGGCGGCGAAAACCGTGTCGCAGGGCGCGTTTACCGTGCGCGTCCAGCATGTCACCAGCGATGAGCTGGGCCAGATGGGGCGCGCCTTCAACACCATGATCGGCGAAATCGCCAACATGTACGCCCACCTCGAAGACAAGGTCGAGGAAAAGACCGAGGAGCTGACCCGCAGCAACCGCTCGCTCGAACTGCTCTACCGGACCAGCCAGCAACTGTCGGCCAGCGACCTCAAACTGGACATGATCCAGGCCATCCTGCAGGAAGTCGAAAGCGCCCTCGAACTCGGCCACAGCATGGTCTGCATCAGCGAGAACGGCCAGTTGCCGGCGCACCCGGTACTCGGCGACCTGACCCCGGACGAGTTGCAGGCGCTATGCGGTCAACACGATTGCGGCCACTGTTTTGACCGCGCCCAGCAACCGCTCGCCGAACAGGCCGCGGCAGCCGACCCGACGGCACAGCAGATCCTCTTCCTGCCGATCGGCGACAGCGAGAAACTGCGCGGCACGATGCCCATCTTCATCAAGGCCGGCGCCGCGCTGCCGCGCGACAAGGCGCGCATCATCGAAACGGTCGGCCACCATGTCTCGAACGCCCTCTCCAACATGCGCCGCGCCGAAGAAAAGCACCGTCTCGCCGTGCTCGAGGAACGCTCGGCGATCGCCCGCGAACTGCACGACTCGATCGCCCAGTCGCTGAGTTACCTGAAAATCCAGGTCACCCGCCTGGAAAAGAACATCGACCCGACCACCGACGCCTACGCCATCGCCCAGGAACTCAAGAACGGCCTCAGCTCGGCCTACCGCGAACTGCGCGAACTAATCACCACCTTCCGCCTGCGCATCGACGAACGCGGCTTCAATGCGGCGCTGCAGGAAACCATCGCCGAATTCTCGGAAAAACTCGGTTTTCCCGTCCGCCTCGACAACGCCCTGTCCGGCATCGCGCTGACCGGCAACGAGGAAATGCACGTCATCCGCGTCATCCGCGAAGCACTCGGCAACATCGAGCGCCATGCCGGCGCCAGGACAGCCAGCGTGGACATCCGCGTCGACGACGAACATGCGGTCAGCGTCCGCATTGCCGACAACGGCCGCGGCTTCGATCCGGAACGCATTCCCGCCAACCATTTCGGCACCAGCATCATGCGCGACCGCGCCCTGATCCTGGGCGGCGAGCTGTCGATCGACACCGGCTTCGGCCAGGGCACCGCGATCACGCTCAGTTTCCGCCCGCAAAGCTACCGCCAGCCCACACCCTGAGGAACCCCATGCCCGATATCACCCGCGTCCTGGTCATCGACGACCATCCCCTGTTCCGCCGCGGCGTCTGCCAGTTGCTCGAACTCGAAAGCGGCTACACCGTGGTCGGCGAAGCGGCGAGCGGCCAGGAAGGCATCGCCCGCGCCCGCGAACTCGACCCCGACCTGATCCTGCTCGACCTCAACATGAAAGGCATGAATGGCCTGGAAACCCTGCGCACCATGCGCGACCACGAGATCGACGCACGCATCATCATCCTCACCGTCTCGAACGCCCCGGAAGACCTGATCGCCGCCATCCGCGCCGGCTCCGACGGCTACATCCTGAAAGACAACGACCCGGCCGACATGCTCAGCCTGATCGGCAACGTGATGAAAGGCCAGAACGCGATCAGCCCGGAACTGACCAGCCTGCTCGCCACCGCGCTGCGCCAGGAAAGCGTCGTCGACAGCCGCAACGCCGCCAACCTGACCGAACGCGAAACCGCCATCCTGAAATGCCTGGCCGTCGGCAAATCAAACAAACTGATCGCCCGCGAACTCGACATCATGGAAAGCACGGTCAAGGTACACATCCGCAACCTGCTGAAAAAACTCAAATTCCGCTCGCGCGTCGAAGCCGCGGTTTGGGCGGTGGCGAACCAGATTCACTGAGGGGTGGCGGGAGAGGCTGGGGATTGGAAGGGGATTGGGTGGGGATTGATTGAAGCGAGGATGGCTTAGTGCCCGTTGCGGTCATTCGGCGCACCAGCCGTTCAACGGCAGGTATCCGCGCGGAGCAGTCGCCCGTGACGATCACTCACGGGCAGCACTCAGTTGGAACCGCCTGCCCTTAGCCCGTTGTACTGAGATCGTTTGAATCTGGAGTCCAGAAATCACACGGGATGCTCTGATATGGAGTAAAGGCTGATGATGCTTGTCTTCGAACTGTTATATCGTTCCTGCGTCGTTTGCAGGTAACCGCAAGCAGTATCAGAAGAAATTAAACCTTTATCTTCTGCACTTACAACAAGCCCGGCGAACTCCCCCCGCCTAAGTGACGCTGTATCTTTAATCGGGAAAAAGTCGTCGGTATATGCTTCCCGCCCCTGCCATTCATCAGTTGGTTCAACGTCGTCTACGACCAGACTGTCAATATTTATTGATCGATCCAACGAATTCGATACATGGTACTTGGCGGCCGAGTAGCTAATGCCAAACCGCTCCATAACGGACCGTAGACCAACACTGGAATCGCTATGGCTCAGAAAGACTTGTTTGACGGAATCTGATGGGGCAAGCAACGCCACAGCAAAAGCATTAGCACGTGCCTCCACAAAATCTGACCTATCTCTACTATAAGAAAACAGGTCATCATAATTATCTACCCTTACTTGTTGTAACGACGACTCTGGATCCCAAATCAGGTGGCCCAGTTCGTGCGCAATCGTTGCTCGCCGAACCCAGACATTCTGGTTGTAACCAGCCGTGTTGACCACTATGCCGCGTTGGCCTAACGACGAGACAGTTGCACCTGCTAAGCGCTTCGGTAGCTCAGCTTGCAACAAAGGAACTCCAAGTCTCTCACATACATCACGAAGGACAATTGGCTCGTCCGCAGAGATGCCAAGTAATTCTCGCGTCTTGTTTGCTAGGTAATACCCGTGTTTCCATACAGGGTAGGATACATCTCCATAATTTGCGCTCGGAATAAATTGGGTTGGTAATCTCCTATCGATCTGCAAGAGGTTTAGCAGACGTGCTTGAGTCCGTATCACCCAAGCTGCTTCAGAGAATGCTAGAACTGCAGATGGTCCAAGGCCCGTGGATTGCCCGATGGTTTTAAGTCGAACAGCAAGATTAGTATCACGTTTGGCTCCAGGAATTACCGAGACTAAGCGATCATCAAGCCCCAGTACCGCAGCAAGCTTTTCAATTGATCGAATAGGAGAACGATTGGCACTGTTCTCGCATTCATTGACTTGACTATCTGTAAGGCCAGTCCGCTTTGCTACATCATGAATTGAAAGGCCCAGTTCTTCTCGCTGGATTCGTAATGTTGCGGCAGGTTCGTCCTCAGAACATACGAGGATAGCCGACCCATAATCGTGAACCTCCTTGAGAACGTCAAATCCATATATTTCTAGTGCTTCGCATGCTTTAAGCCTATGCCCTGTTGAAGTTTTTTTTAACAAGGATAGATGGTCTTGGCTACGTACAAATTGGTAAGTAGAGGTACGGGCTCTTTCTTCAGGGGTGCTCCCTTGGCTCTCAATACCGAAAACATATTCCAAAAGTTTGTTGTTCATATCGCCTCGTGCCACACATTTTGTCCGCGGAAAAACCTCGCAGGAGTATCGTTTTCTGTATCCCACCCACAACTACATACAGCGTAGCCGCTCATTCTGAATGCATCCACAATCGTCGATAACTCACTGGCGTCTCTCGGGGGAAACCGGCTTGACCCTCCAGTTACCCAAATAGCGCTGCCATCCCGAAACCAAAGTTCCCCACCACAATGTGCGGCATTGGCACCACAGAGATTGGTATGGGCAAGTCTCTTACGTGCTGTCAACTGCCCCGTCGCCCCCTCTTCGAGAGCGCTAACCACATCGTCAGGCTTTATCAACCAAAGGTGCATCTTGCTTCCTGACGACCTGGGTTGTTTTGCTGGTTGCCCAACCTCTACGTACTCTAAGGGTGCAATTGTTAGTGAATACACATCAGTATTTGAAGACAAATCAATCGTCTCGTCGTCATATTGCTTCCGTGTCAAATCAGCAGAACGAATGGAAAATTTTTGACGATAAGGATCAAACGAGGGGGAGGCGGGGGTACTTGCCATGATGCTTAAATGTTCTCGATTATCCACTCAATTATTGACTCGTATGGCATACGCGTATTGGGTTGCGCAACCATTAATTAGACAACAGACCCCAAGTGCTTCTGTGAGTAATCCTAAGGTGCCGCCCAACCAAAAGCACTCTCGTGATGGCACACCCATGGCTTAGATTCCCACAACACACTGATTTATATGAATAGTTTATTGAAAAGAAATACTCATTTCGAGTACAACAACTCTGACCATCCGCTATGCTACAACAGTTTTCAACTGTAAGAACATGCTCTAAAAAGCCTTTGCTCTAACGCTGTGGGCGGTAATATCCAAGCTACTTGAGGGGGAACCGGTAGGTTTTAGAGTAAAGCAGCCGCTCGAATGGTCTCTTTATACTGACGGTGATCGGCCGCTCCTGGCCGAATCCCGCCTTCAAGAAACCAACCGCTCCGGAATCAGCCGCCGCATCCAGCCCCCCACCACTGCGCGGAAACGCGGGCTGTGCAGGCAGGCGCCGCCGGCGATGCCGACCAGGCAGCCGAGCACGGTGTCGATCAGGCGGGCGAGCACGGTGGCTTCGGGCGAACCGTGGCCGAGCTGGACGGCTTCGGCGAGCAGGATGGTGAGCGGCGTGATGAAGATCACCGCCAGACCGTAATGGCGCACGATCAGGGTTTCGATGACGAAGGCGAGCAGCATCATCATCAGCGAAACGCTCCACGGATTGAGCGGCAGTTGCAGCAGCGCCCAGGCGAGCAGCAGGCCGAATACCGTGCCGGTCATGCGGTGCACCTGGCGCGTCCAGACGGCACGCATGTTCATGCCCTGGATGACCGCCAAACAACTGACCGGCACCCAGTAAGGACGCGGCAGCTGCAGCAGATGCGCGAGCAGCAGTGAAATGCCGACAAAGGTGCCGATCACCACCGAGTCGAAAACGACAAAATCAAAGCTGGCCGGCGGCAAGGGTTCGACCGGCTGGGGCGGCAGGTAGCGCAGCGTGTGAATGCTGTAGAAAAAGGCGATCATGCAGGCGAGCAAGGCGCCCATGGTCAGCAAACCGACCTGCAGCGGCACCAGGAGAATATCGACCGGCGTATAGGCGCCGATCGAGGCCGCCATGATGAAGAACAGGCTGCCCGGCGGGTTCAGGCGATAGTAGCGGCAGAGCATGCTGACCAGGATGGCGATGCCGCTGAGCACCAGCACGATCAGCGGCGGGAAGAAGTGGCTGAGCACGCCGAAGGTATAGCAGGCAATCATGCCGAAGGCGCTGGCCATCAGTTGCACCATGCGATGCCCGAGCGGCGTGTTCGGCGTATAGAGGAAAACCAGCCCGCCCAGCGACGAGATCAGCCCGTAATCGAGATGCCCGAACCAGGCACCGACCAGCAGCGGTAACCCCGAGGCCAGCGCTGCATAGAGCGGCAGCTGCCAGCGCCGGTCGGACGACTGGATGGTCGTCAAATGCTGCAGATCTGCCTTGATCAGCGCCAGTAATCTGCGCCCTGCTTGCCGGTACATGCGGTCCCGTTTCGAATGAAGTTGCTGTGACAGGCGGCCAGTCCGGCTGCTGCCAGCCGACCGCCGATGCTTATTCGGCCGCTCTCGCCGCGGCGCCACAGGCGTGGCAGAAGCGCGCAAAGGCGCTCTTGCGCTGCTCGCACTTGCCGCAGTGATCGAACAGGCAGATGCCGCAATGCGGGCAATAGTCGATCGCCGTGTTGGCCAGGTCGACCGGGCGTTCGCAGCCGGGGCAAACCTTCTTGGCGAGGCGGGCGAGCGCCGTGTCGTAGGAAAGCTCCTTGCGCCGTTCGACATCGGGCATGGACTCGGCCTGCTTCTGGCGCTCGAGGTAGCGGTTCAGCGCGATGATCGCCGAGCGCCCGACCAGCACGGTGATGACGATGCCGACCACGTAGCGCACATAGCCGCCGTAGCTCGGCAGGTAAGGCACCAGCTCGACAAAGAAGGCAAACAGCGCGAAGTAGATGAAGCCCCAGACAAACGGCCAGTAGGTGCTCTGCCGCTTTTTGGCAAACAGCCAGCCGGCGACGCCGAGCAAGGGCAGCGTCAGCAACAGGCGATAGCCGAAGACACGCAATTCCTGGCTGCGCAATTCAGTCGAAAACTGCTCTGTGGCGGCACGTTCCAGCTCGCGCAAGTCGCGCTGGGCGTGCGCTTCGGCCTGCTGCGCATCGAGCAGGATCTGCTGCTGCGCCTCGACGCTGTTCAGTGCCTGGCGCTCGGCCGCCTTGAGGCCGTCGAGCTGGCGCGTGCGGGCGAGCAGTTCCGGGTCCTGCTCCGGGCGTTGCGTGACGTGGCGCGTCGCCAGCCAGTTGTTGAAGGTGTCGCGCGCCGTCGCCGCATCGGCGCGGGCGGTGTTGAGGCGCAGTTGCGCCTGCGCCATTTTTTCGTCGGCATTTTGCCGTGTTTCCTGCGTCGACCGGATGGCAGCGCGCGCGGCATTGGCGGCGCCGCGGTCGATGAAATCTTCCAGCGTGTAGTGATGCTCGACCTGCGGCAGGTTTTCCACGACCGTGCCGCCGAGGCCGATCAGGAAGCTGGCGAAGACGAAGGCGACCAGCCAGAGGCCGAAACGGAACCACTTTTCCGACAGACGCAGTGCCTTGCTCATGCTTTTTGCCCCTTGAAAACTGCGGCCAGCTTGCCGCCCACGCTGACCACAACAAGCGCCAGCGCCCCGCCGGCAACGCCGACCAGCGCATTGAGCAAGGCAGCGACGACGCCACCGAACAGGCCGACCACTTCGCCGATGTGCTCGATGAAGTGATGCAGCGGCTCGACGCCATGCGCCAGGATGCCGCCACCGACCAGGAACATCGCGGCGGTGCCGATCACGGTCAGCGCCTTCATCAGTTTCGGCGCGGTCAGCAGCAGGCCCTTGCCGACGGTCTGGCGCAGGCTGCCCGGCTTGGTCAGCAGGTGCATGCCAAGATCGTCCATCTTGACGATGCCGGCAACAAAACCATAGACGCCGACCGTCATGATCAGCGCGATGCCGACCAGCACCGCCAGTTGCGCCGCAAAGGGCTGACCGGCGACGGTGCCGAGCGCGATGACGATGATTTCGGCCGAAAGCACGAAGTCAGTGCGGATCGCACCCTTGATCTTGTCCGCCTCGAAGGCGGCGAGGTCGATGTTTTCGTCGGCCACCGCGGCCAGTTCCTCGGCGTGATGGGCATGATCCTCGGCCGGGCTGTGCAGCCATTTGTGGGCGAGTTTCTCGACGCCTTCGAGGCACAGGTAGAAACCGCCGATCATCAGCAGCGGCATGACCGCCCACGGGATGAAGGTGCTGATCGCCAGCGCCGCCGGCACCAGGATTGCCTTGTTCTTCAGCGAACCGACCGCCACCGCCCAGACCACCGGCAGCTCGCGCTCGGCGCGTACGCCGGAGACCTGCTCGGCATTGAGTGCCAGATCGTCGCCGAGTACACCGGCGGTTTTCTGGGCAGCGACCTTGGTCATCACCGCGACATCGTCGAGGATGGTGGCAATGTCGTCTAACAGGGCAAGCAGGCTGGCTCCGGCCATGAGGGGCATTCGGTTGATGGCGAAGCCGCCATTCTAAAGAAAAATGCCGTTTGCCAGACGTCGACCGCAGGGCCGGCCGGCATCTGTTATCCTGCCGCCGCCCGGATAGCCATCCGCCCACGCCTGCCACGGAGTCCGCAACGTCATGAAATTCCTCCCGCTGCGCCCTGCCGGCGCCCTTGCCCTGCTCCTTGCCGCCACCGGTGTTCTGGCCGCGCCGCCCCTGCCCAGCCTGGGCGCCAACGTCACCGGCGTCACCGTGTCCGGCATTTCCTCGGGCGGTTACATGGCCGTGCAATTCGAGGTCGCCTATTCCAGCCTGGTGCGCGGTGCCGGCGTACTCGCGGCCGGCCCCTATTACTGTGCCGAAGGCGCGGTCGGCCGGGCGCTCGCCAACTGCATGGAGCCGACCGGCAAGGATGCCCCGCCCGCACCGGTCGACACCCTGAAAACCATGGAAAAGCTCGCGGCCGCCGGCAAGATCGACCCGGTCAAGAACCTGCGCGACGACCGCGTCTGGCTGTTCTCGGGCAGCGCCGACAAGACCGTCGCCCCGGCCGTGGTCGATACGCTGGCCACCTTCTATCGCGAAGTGCTGCCGGAAGGCGCGCTGCGCTACGTCAAGCTGGCCGACGCCGGGCACGCCATGCCGTCGGTGGCGGATACGCAACCGAATGCCTGCAATACCTCGAATCCGCCCTTCATCAACCGCTGCCAGGATTTCGACGCGGCCGGCCAGTTACTGACTCACCTGCTCGGCCCCTTGCAGCCGTCCACCACGGCCAGCGACGGTGAGCTGATCGCCTTCGACCAGCGCCCGTTCATCGACGGCAGCGCCGCCGATGCCAGCCTGGCCGAGGAAGGCTATGCCTTCGTGCCCAAGGCCTGTCAGGCCGGCGGTTGCCGCGTGCATGTCGCCTTCCACGGCTGCCGCCAGAATGTCGGCGAAGTCGGCCGCCGCTTCATCGAGGGCGCCGGCTACAACCACTGGGCGGCGAGCAATCGCCTGATCGTGCTCTACCCGCAAACGGCGACGCGCAACGGTTTCGCCTTCGGTTCCAGCAAATGGGTGCTCAACCCGAAAGGCTGCTGGGACTGGTGGGGCTACACCGGCGCCGACTATCACACGCGCGACGGCGTGCAGCCGCGTGCCGTCAAGGCGATGATCGACGCACTCGGCAAGGCCGCAAAACGGTAAAATCCGCCCCCGAATCCGGTCGACCGCTGCGCCAGGCGGTCGACATCCCAAATTGCCTGTTTTTGAAAACCGATGACTGAATACTCCGCCTCTTCCATCCGCGTCCTGAAAGATCTCGAGCCCGTCAAGGAACGCCCCGGCATGTACACCAGGACGACCTGCCCGACGCACATCGTCCAGGAAGTCATCGACAACTCGGCCGACGAGGCGCTGGCCGGCTACGCCAAGAAGATTTCGGTGCGCATCGGCGCCGACGGCGTGATCGAGGTTTCCGACAACGGCCGCGGCATCCCGGTTGAAATCCACCCGGAAGAAGGCCGCCCGGCCGTCGAACTGGTTTTCTGCAAGCTACACGCCGGTGGCAAGTTCAACAAGACCGAATCGGGCAACGCCTACCGTTTCTCGGGTGGCCTGCACGGCGTCGGCGTCTCGGTGACCAATGCGCTGTCGACGCGCCTCGAAGTTGAAATCAAGCGTGGCGGCGGCGTGCACCGCATCGTCTTCGCCGACGGTTTCGTCGTCGAGCCGCTCGCCCGCATCGGCGAGGTCGGCCAGCGCAATACCGGCACGACGGTGCGCATTGCGCCTAACCCGAAGTATTTCGATTCGCCCAAGGTCAATCTGGCGCAACTCGAGCATCTGCTGCGCTCCAAGGCCGTGCTGATGCCCAACGTCACCGTCGAGCTGGAAATCGAAGGCCAGGACAAGAAGGTCTGGTGCTACCAGAACGGCATGGCCGACTACCTCAATGAAATGATGGTCGGCACGCCGGTGGCGCCGATTTTCGTCGGCGAGAAATATGTCGAGACGGCCAACGGTTTCGCGGTCGGCGAAGGCGCGACCTGGGCGCTGGCCTGGTTCGAGGAAGGCGGCGGCAAGCCAGAATCCTACGTCAACCTGATCCCGACCCTGGACGGCGGCACCCACGAAGCCGGCCTGAAAGCCGGCGTCTTCGAGGCGGTCAAGACCTTCGCCGAACACCACGCCATCCTGCCAGCAAAAGTCAAACTGGCGCAGGAAGACGTCTGCGGCCGCATGACCTACCTGCTCTCGGCCAAGGTGCTCGACCCGCAATTCCAGGGCCAGACCAAGGAAAAGCTGACTTCGCGCGACGCCTACAAGCTGGTCAGCCAGATGGTGCGCGACCCGTTCGAGCTGTGGCTCAACAGCCACGCCGATTTCGGCAAGAAGATCGCCGAACTGGCGGTCAAGGCGGCGCAGAACCGCATGAAATCGACCCAGAAGGTCGAGAAGAAAAAATCCTCCGGCATCGCCACCCTGCCGGGCAAGCTGACCGACTGTGAGTCCGACGACATCGCGCGCAACGAAGTCTTCCTGGTCGAGGGCGACTCGGCCGGCGGCTCCGCCAAGCAGGGCCGCGACAAGGAAACCCAGGCGGTTTTGCCCTTGCGCGGCAAGGTGCTCAACACCTGGGAAGTCGAGCGCGACCAGCTGTTCAAGAACAACGAAGTGCATGACATCTCGGTCGCCATCGGCGTCGATCCGCACGGCATCGACCAGCTCGACACGATAGACGTCACGGGCCTGCGCTACGGCCGCATCATCGTCATGTCCGACGCCGACGTCGATGGCTCGCACATCCAGGTGCTGCTGTTCACGCTCTTCCTCAAGCATTTCCCGGCGCTGGTCGAGCGCGGCCACATCCACGTCGCACAGCCGCCGCTGTTCCGCGTCGATGTCGAGGCGCGCGGCCACACGCGCAAGGTCTATTGCCTGGACGAAGCGGAAAAACTGCAGACCCTGCAGAAGCTGCGCGACGAAGGCGTCTCGGAAAACAAGATCACCGTCTCCCGCTTCAAGGGCCTCGGCGAAATGAACCCGGACCAGCTCTGGGAAACCACGCTCTGCCCGGACACCCGCCGCCTCGTGCCCTTCCAGGCCAGCCGCGAAACGATCAGGGAAATGACCGCGACTTTCACCCTGCTGATGGGCAAGGGCGAAGCCGCCGGCCGTCGCGCCTGGATGGAAAAGGACGGCGGCCTGGTCGAAGCGGACGTCTAAGAAGCTGTTCATGCTTGTCATTCAAACCCCTGATGAAACTACTAAGCAACCGACTAAGCCGCCAAACTACGACGGCTAAGCCTCTGCTTATCCCCAGCCCTCCCCTTAACAGGGGAGGGAGCTCGCCGGTGCGCGATTTGGGGGGCTCCTCCCCTGTTAAGGGGAGGTCGGGAGGGGTTTTACAGACGTATCAAATAATGCCGCAGCCCGGTTTCATGACTTTCGGAAGATCGTGAACAGCCTCTAAGCCGGCCAAACAACAAAGGCATTTGCCCAAACGAGGTAAATCCGGGTAAAACGGTCGGCGCATCGCTTGCCCCGACCGGTGCCTTGCCTATCATGCACGCGCCCGTCCTTTCATGGTCGTTTTGCCGGATTTACGTCATGCCAGCCATTCATCGCCTGAGCCTGCTGTCCCTTCTTGTCCTGGCTGCGCCGCATGCCGGCGCCGAGTCGCTCGCCGACTGCCGGCGCATCGCCGATGCCAGCCAGCGCCTCGCCTGCTACGACGGGCAGGACAAGGAAACACCGCCGGAAAAGCCGCCGGCCGCAACGTCGACCGCCGCCAGCCTCAAGCCGCCAGCCGCCGCAACGCAGGAAAACAGCGACTCCCTGCTCGGCAAGGCCTGGGAACTCGATCCCGGCGAGCGCGGCCACATCCTGCGCATCCGCCCGTACAAGCCGGTCTATGCCCTGCCGCTGTTCCACGCGACCAACGCCAACCGCAAGCCGAGTTCGCCGGCCGCGGGGCACAGCAGTGAAGACGTGGACCTGAGCAGCAACGAGGCCAAGTTGCAGATCAGCCTGAAGACCAAGCTTTACGAAGACATTTTCGGCAGCAATGGCGATTTGTGGTTCGGCTATACGCAGTCCTCGCGCTGGCAGGTTTATACCAGCGCCAATTCACGGCCCTTCCGCGAGACCAACCACGAGCCGGAAGCGATGCTGGTCTGGCGCACCGACTACAATCTGGCCGGCTGGCGGGCGCGCTATGTCTCGCTCGGCGTCAATCACCAGTCGAACGGCCGCTCGCTGCCGCTGTCACGCAGCTGGAACCGGGTGATTGCTGCAGTGGCACTGGAAAGGGATGACTGGACGCTGACCCTGCGCCCGTGGTGGCGGATTCCGGAAAATGCCGCCAACGACGACAACCCGGACATTTCCAGCTATCTCGGCCGGGCCGATGTGCAGCTGGTCAAACGCTGGGGCAAGCAGCAGTTTTCCGTGCTGCTGCGCCACAACCTGGAAGGCGGCCACGACGGGCGCGGCGCCCTGCAACTCGATTACGCCTTCCCGATTGCCGGCGAACTGCGCGGCCACCTGCAGTGGTTCTCGGGCTACGGCGAGAGCATGATCGACTACAACCACCGCGCCAACTACTACGGCGTCGGCGTCTCACTGCTCGAGTGGTACTGAGCCGGGCAGCCGGATGACGGCTTCAACGCCGGCAGCACGCCGCGCCTGCTTGTCGGCATACATCGCCAGATCGGCAGCATGCATCAGGTCGGAAGCGCGCAAGCCGCTGTCCGGGTAGCTGCCGACGCCGATGCTGCAACGGGCACTGACCTGATCGCTGCCAAAGCGCATCTGCGGCGTTTCGATCGCCTGCCGCACACGCTCGGCCAGTTCCAGCGCTTCGGCATAGCTCGTCGTCAAGGCGATCACGGCAAACTCGTCGCCACCGATCCGGGCCGCCAGATCGCTTTCCCTGACCACACCGAGCAGCGACTTGCCGACGCTGACCAGCACGGCATCGCCGGCTGCGTGGCCATAAACGTCATTGATCGGCTTGAAGCGATCGAGATCGATCAGCAGGACCGAGAAACCCGACGCACCAGCCTGGGCATCCTGACTGGCCTGCTCGATCACGGCATCGAAATGGCGGCGGTTGAACAGACCGGTCAAGGGATCGTGCAATGAAATCTCGCGCAATTGCGCCTGCGAATTGCGTACCTGCCCGAGCAGGCCGTTGAAGTTGTCGGCGAGGCCACGGATTTCCTTAGGCCAGTCGTCGCCCGGCACCACGTCACGCGAAAAGTCAGCCGCGCCGGAAATTTCCGAAACATGCTCGGCCAGCTCGACTATCGGCTGGCTGACCCGGCGGCGCAGGGCGAAAAAGATCACCAGCAAAAGCGTCATCACCAGGCCCAGCGCCAGATACATCAGCGGGTAGGCAAAGGCGGCCAGCGGCTTTTCCAGCGCAGCCAGCGGCACGCTGACCGAAATCACGCCATTGATTTCGCCAACCTCGACCTGCGAATGGCAACCGATGCACTCGCCGGTGACCCGCACCGGAAACAGGTAGCGCAGGTTGTTGCCGAGGAAGCCCGAATATTCGTCGCCGCTTTTCAAGGCGTTCTGCAGCACCGGGTCGTGAGCACGCAGTTCGGTCTGTCCGGGACGGTCGCCGAACTGACGCACGACCGGTTCGCCACGGACGATGGTCACTTCGTAATTGGGCAACTGGTTCTGGATGTGATGCACCAGGTCATCGATCTCGTCGCGACTGGCGCCCTTGCGCATCACCGAATAGAAGTGCTCGAAAACGAGGTGGGAAATGCGTTGACCGTCGGCCTTGGCCATTTCCCGAACCGCGCCGGCGCGATAGGAAACGAAGGTCGAATACACTGCCAGCGAGGATGTCAGCAAACCAACCAGAAAAATCACCAGCAACAGGTGGCTGATGGACACCCGGCCGATGATCGAGACGTTGGGGTCGCTGGCTTTTTGCGGCATGCGGCAGATTCCATTGGCTGTTGTTCAACTTTAAACATTATCCTGAAAATTGCATGCCGTGAGGTTTTGGTGCGCCCCGCTTTCCCCTATCATGCGCGGCATGACGGCAAAAACGATCCGCTCCCCCCTCACCGGCAAAGGAAACGCCATGGTCGCCCGCACGCTGCGCCCCGCCCTCGCCATCCTGCTGCTCGCCGCTTCGCTCGGCGGCGCCACGGCCCAGACCTACGCCCCGGCCTTTCGCTCCGACAGCCTCGGCCAGCAGGCACTGCGCGGCGACAAGATTCTCGTTACCAAAAAGTCCTTGCCGGCGACGGGCGCTTATGAAGTCATCGAATCAGTCTGGGCGTATTCCCGCTGGTTCGGCAACAAGGACGACGTGATCAGAATGCTGCGTGAGCAAGCCCGCAGTCTGGGCGCCAACGCCATCGTCGAAACCGGCACCTGGTACGCTCCGGCCTTCCCGTCCACGCTGGCTCCGCACGCCTCGGGCATCGCCGTACGCATCCGCGAAATCGAACTACTGGAAGCGATGACCGATAGCACCAGCACCTGGGAATAAAGCCGACTCCGGTCAGGCAGGATGACCCGGCGTCACAAGCGGATACCATAACCCTCCGGCGAACATGGGAAAATCGCCACCTGCCACTCACCACGCCCCTCCCCATGCCCGCTCAGATCATCTCCTCCCTCGCCGCAAAACGCCGGCGCATCCTGCTCGCCGGCGCCCTGCTTTGCCTTGGCGCCTGCACCACGCTGCAGCCCGGCAAACCGCAAGCGACAGCGGTCGACCCGCCACGCAAGCTGAAAATCGGCCTCGCCCTGGGCGGCGGTGCGGCGCGCGGCTTTGCCCATATCGGCGTGATCAAGATGCTGGAGTCGCAGGGCATCGTCGCCGACTACGTGGTCGGGACCAGCGCCGGCGCCGTTGTCGGCTCGCTCTATGCAGCCGGCAACGACGCCTTTGCGATGCAGAAAATCGCGCAGCAGCTCGACGAAAAGCTCTTCGCCGACTGGACCTTCGGCGGGCGCGGCCTGCTCAAGGGCGAAGCGCTGCAGGATTTCATCAATCAGCATCTGCAGAACCGGCCGCTGGAAAAGCTCGGCAAACCCTTCGCCACCGTCGCCACCGACCTCAAGACCGGCGAGCGCGTCGTCTTCCGCACCGGCGACACCGGCATGGCGGTGCGCGCCTCGGCCGCCGTGCCCGGCGTCTTCCAGCCGACCCAATTCCGCGGCCACAGCTATGTCGATGGCGGTCTGACCAGCCCGGTGCCGGTGCAGGCAGCACGCGAAATGGGCGCCGACTTCGTCATCGCCGTCGACATTTCGGCCCAGCCGGACGGTCAACCGGTGGACAGCCTGAGCAGCATCCTGTGGCAGACGACGACCATCATGGGCGGCGTCATCGGCCGCAACGAAATGCGCGATGCCGACATCGTCATCCGCCCGAAGCTGCCCTACGTCAAATCTTGGGACTTCACCGCCCGCCACGACGCCATGCTCGAAGGCGAACGCGCCGCGCTGGCCGCGCTGCCGGCGATCCGCCAGAAGCTCGGGCGCTGATTCCGGAGAGAAAAACATGACCCAAGCCCTTGCTCTGTTGAATATTCGCCTCGCCGACCCGGTGCGCCTGCATGACGTCTTTGGCGAGCTTGCCGCCCAGCGCGCCTTGAGCGACTTCGCGGTCGGCCTCAGATCCTTGTTCGAACGCCTGCTCGCCCAACACGAGATCCTCGGACAGTCCAGCCAGGATGGCGATGCCAGCTGGAGCGTCTGGTTTCGTCTGCAGGCCGGTGGTTTGCCGCGCGACATCGACGAAACCTGCAGCTCGATCGAGACTGCCGGACGCAAACTGGCGCATGAGCTGCAAACCTCCATCCTGGGCACCGCCAGCGGCTTGCGCTTTCCGGCCGAGCTGTCGGTCGTCGCGCTGCCGGCAAGCATTGCTCCGGCAAGCATTCCGGGACAACTCGCCGGCTGGCTGGACAAACATCCGCGCACCAAGGTGGCGGCCCAAACCTGCGCCACATCAAGTGCCGTGACTGAGCTTGAGAAAATCATCGGCGAGCGCTCGATACGAACGCTGCTGCAACCCATCGTCAGCATGGCCGACCGGCGTCTGCTCGGTTACGAGGCATTGAGCCGTGGTCCGCAAGGGTCGTCGCTGGAGTATCCCGATGCCCTGTTCGACACCGCTCACCACTGCGCCCGGACGACCGAGATCGAACTGCTATGCGCCGAACTTGCGCTGCAACGCACGCGCGGCAAATTGCCGCCCGGCAGCCTGTTGACCGTCAACCTCGGTCCGGAGGCACTCCTCCTTGCGGCAGAAAGACTGCCGCTGGCCGGGCGCAGCGACGTCGTCATCGAACTGACCGAGCACCTGCCGCTTGGCGAAGCCGACCAGTTGGTCGCTGCCGTTGCCGACTTGCGCAAACGGGGGATCGGGCTGGCTCTCGACGATACCGGCTGCGGCTTCGCCGATCTTGAAACCGCAAAAATCCTGCGCCCGGAAATCGTCAAGCTGTGCATCACCGTCATCCGCAATGCCGATCGGGGATCACCCTTCGTCGCTGCCATCCGTGAATCGACCGAACATCTGCTGGCCCTCGGCTGCAAGGTGCTCGCCGAAGGCGTCGAAACGGAAGAGCAGCACGCCGCGCTTGCCAACTGCCGGATCGAACTGGCGCAAGGCTGGCTCTACGGCAAACCGGCCGAACTCACCAGCCTGTTCGCCTGACCCCGGCTTACTTCACCGAACGCTGGCCCTCGGCGTAGTCGCGCACATACTGCGCGCTGGTCGCGTCGAGCACCTGGGCGATGCGTTCGCTGCTCGTCGCGACATCCAGCACCGCCTTGCCGTCACGGCCGGTGTTGCCCATGCGGCTGATCGCGCTGTCGAAGAAAATCCACTGGTTTTTGGCCAGCGCAATGTTCTCGCGGCTGACCGATGAATTCTCGCGCGCCGTGTCGAGTTCGTGCAGGCCGGTGGAAAACTCGCGGCGCGCCTGTTCGATGTCGGTCAGCACGCCCTGCGATCGGTCGCCACCCTGCGCCTGCAGGTAAAGCCGGGCCAGGCGCTGGGCCAGCATGTTGAGACGCGACGACTGGTCGAGCAGCCGCCCGACCGGCGTTTCCGCCTCGGCCTCGATCTGCATGGCGAGCTTGCCGGTGTGGATCATCAATTCGTCGGCGAGTTGATTGACCCGCTCGGTCGACGCCGCATTCGGGGCCTTTTTCAGCACAGCACGCAATTCCTGCCACAGTGCATCGCTGCGCGACCAGGTGCGCTGTATCGCCGGCTTCTTGCCGTAACGCGCGAGGCGGCCGAACTCGCTGTCGGCGTCGCTGACGGCCAGCGCGATCTGCTGCTGCGCCGGCGCGGCATTGAGGCCCATCACCGCCTGCTGGTAGAGCTTGGCGAGACGCTGCGACTGCATGCGCAGACGCCCGGCGGCAGCGATATCCTGCGCCAGCGGGCTGCCATCGGCCGTACGCACGGCGGGCACTGAGGCCACCGACGGCTGCGCGTGCGCGACGGTCAACAGGGAAAAAACGAGGAAAATACTGCGGCAGGTCGTGCCGGTCAAACAGAATCGGGGCATCGTGAAACAGTATCAAGCGTGATCGGGGTGGGCATTGGAACACGCCAAGATGTCACGCACTTTACAGCCCCTTGCTATCATTCGCCCCATGCCCGTCACCAATATTCGCGTCCTTTCCGTCATCCCGCCGATGACGCAGCTCAACACCCCGTATCCGTCCACCGCCTACCTGACCGGTTTCCTGCGTTCGCGCGGGTTTGAGGCGGTGCAGGAGGACATCGCGCTGCAACTGGTGCTCGAACTCTTCTCGCCGGCCGGCCTGCGCGCCATGCATGAAAAGGTGCTGGCCCTGCCGGCCAAAAAGCACACGCCCAGCCTGCACTGCTTCGTCGACAATTTCGAACGCTATCTGGCCAGCGTCACGCCGGCCGTCGCCTTTTTGCAGGGCCGCGACCCGTCGATCGGGCACCGCATCTGCGGCCGCCAATTCCTGCCCGAAGGGCCGCGCTTCGCCTCGCTCGACAACTATATCGACGACGAAGGCGGCGACCCGCTGGCCTGGGCTTTCGGCTCGCTCGGCGTACAGGACCGGGCGCGGCATCTGGCGACGCTCTATCTCGACGACCTGGCCGACGTGCTGCGCGACGCCGTCGACTCGCGTTTCGAATTCGTCCGCTACGCCGAGTCGCTGGCGCGCAGCCAGCCGACTTTCGAACCGCTGGCACGCGCCCTCGCCGCCCCGAAAACCCTGGTCGACACGACGCTGGAAAAACTCACCCTGGCGGCCGTCGACCGTCACCAACCCGGCCTGGTGCTGGTTTCCGTGCCCTTCCCCGGCTCCGTCTATGCCGCGTTTCGCATGGCGCAGGCGATCAAGGCTCACGATCCAAAAATCGTCGTCGCCCTCGGCGGCGGCTGGGTCAATACCGAATTGCGCGAATTGAAGGAAGCGCGCGTCTTCGACTATTTCGACTACGTCACGCTCGACGACGGCGAGCAGCCCATCGTCGCGCTGCTCGAACATCTGCAGGGCAAGCGGCCGCGTCTCAACCTCGTCCGCACGTTTACCCGCGTCGACGGCCAGGTACGCTACTTCACCACCGGCGAACCCGACGTGCCCTTCGCCGAAGTCGGCACGCCGACCTGGGACGGCCTGCCGCTCGACCGCTACCTGTCGCTGCTCGACATGCTCAATCCCATGCACCGGCTGTGGTCGGACGGGCGCTGGAACAAGCTGACCGTGGCGCACGGCTGCTACTGGAAGAAATGCAGTTTCTGCGACGTCGGCCTCGACTACATCGGCCGTTACGACGGAATTGCCGCTTCGACGCTGGTCGACCGCATCGAAACCATCATCGGCGAAACCGGCCAGAGCGGCTTTCATTTCGTCGATGAAGCCGCACCGCCCAAGGCGCTCAAGGCCATGGCCGAGGAATTGCAGAAGCGCAACCGGGCGATTTCCTGGTGGGGCAACATCCGCTTCGAGAAATCCTTCACGCCGGAACTGTGCAACCAGCTCGCCGACAGCGGCTGCATCGCCGTTTCCGGCGGCCTCGAAGTCGCCTCCGACCGGCTGCTCAAGCTGATGAAAAAAGGCGTCTCGGTCGACCAGGTCGCCCGCGTCACGCGTGCCTTCAGCGAATCCGGCATCCTCGTGCATGCCTACCTGATGTACGGCTTCCCGACGCAAACCGTGCAGGACACGGTCGATGCGCTCGAATACGTGCGCCAGCTCTTCGCCGAAGGCTGCATCCAGTCCGGCTTCTTCCACCGCTTCGCGTGCACCGTGCATTCTCCGGTCGGTCTCAATCCGGCCGAGTACGGCATCAAGCTCAAGGCGCTGCCGCCGATCACCTTCGCCACCAACGACGTCGAATTCTTCGACCCGACCGGCGTCGACCACGACAGTCTCGGCCGCGCGCTGAACAAGGCGCTCTACAACTACATGCACGGCATCGGCCTGGACGAGGACGTGCGGGCGTGGTTCGACGAGCGCGTGCCGAAACCGCGGGTCGGGCGCAATTTCATTGCCAAGGCGCTGAGTTCGCCTTACTAGGCGTACCTCAACCCATGTCCGCAAACATGTCATTTGTCGGCAAAGCCCTCGCCGCCTGGCTCGTCATGTTGCTTGTTTCCATCGCCAACGGCGCGGCCCGTGATTTCACCTACGGCCGCTTCATGAGCGAACTCGCCGCCCATCAACTATCGACGCTCGGCGGCATTCTGCTGCTCGGGCTGGTCATCCGCCTTTTTGTCCGGCGTTATCCATTGGCTACGCTGCGCCAGGCGATTTTCCTCGGCCTCGGGTGGTGCGCGCTGACCGTCGCTTTCGAATTTCTCTTCTTCCACTTCGTCGGCGGCCATCCGTGGTCCGAGCTGCTCGCCAATTACGACATCAGCGCCGGACGGGTCTGGGTTCTGGTCCTGCTCTGGATTGCCATGGCGCCCGCTCTGTTTTTCCGATCCCGGCGGCCGTCCTAGCTGATTCGCTTCAGCCGACGAGTTCGCGCAATACAGCAGCGATCTCGGCAAACAACGGCCGCTGTTCGGGGATTGCATCGAGGCAACGCCGCTGCAAATCGGCGAGCATTTTTGCCGTTTTTTCCGCGTCGACCGCTGGCCGGCAACGAACGAGCAATTCCTCGAGCAGACAGCCGAAAGCGCGCACCTCGATGCGCTCCAGCGCCTGCGCCTGCGCTGCATCGCCCCGGTCGACCGGCGACGCGGCACCAAAATCGCCGAGCAGCGCCGTACCGTCGGCCAGATGCAGGATGTTGTGGGCGTAGAGATCGCCATGCGCGATGCCCTGCGCGTGCAGATGCGCCGCCGCGGCCGCAATGCCCCGCGCCAGGCGCAGCGCGGCATCGAGGCTGAATGCGGCGTCGGCGGCATAGACGTCGCGCGTGCAGGATTCCAGGCTGGGCGGCCCGGCCAGGTTCTTGAAACCGTGGCCGATCAGCGCCATGACCAGGCCGTCGACATGGCCCGGATGATCGGCGACCTGCCCGAGCACCGGGATCAGGTTGGGATGTTCGCCGGCCGCTAGGCAAGCGTGCATTTCGCTCTGCGGCAGGCCGTCGCTGGTCAGCGCGCCCTTGAACAGCTTGACCGCGACCGGCTGCGTCGCCTCGCCGGCCTGCCAGTCGGCACGATGGATGACGCCGGAAGCGCCCTCGCCCAGTTTTTCGCCGAGGGTCAATTTTGCCCAGTCCACGCGGTCGACCGCCACAGAAGGCAGATTTTCGCAGAAGGGATTGCCGGCATAGGCCAGCCAGGACAGACGCGGCAAGGAGAACAGCCAGTCCGGCAATTGCGTCAGCCGGTTGGCCGCGATGCGCAGCAATTCGAGATTGCGACATTCGGCGAGTTCGCCCGGCAAGGCAGTCAGCCGGTTGCCGGCCAGCATCAATTTTTGCAGGCGCGTACAGCGGCCGATTTCAGGCGGCAGTTCGGCAACGGCGTTATCGGTCAGGATCAGCCAGCGCAGCCTTTCCGGCAGCGCGGCGCCCGGCACCGACGCGATGCGGCAGGACTTGAAACCGACCATGTCGAGCTGCGGGCATTGCCCGAGCACGGCCGGCAATTCGGTAAACGGGTTGCCGGAGCAGAAAATCACGCGCAGTTTGTGCAGGCGCGGCAGGTCTTCGGGCAGCGTTGTCAGCGCATTGCCGGAGAGATCGAGGATTTCCAGCGAGTCGGCGAGCGCGAAGATCTCGCGCGGGAATTCCGTCAGGCCGCAGTTCAGTTGCAGGCGGCGGGCGCCGGCCAGTTCACCATTACTGAGTTGTTGCAGCGTATTCAAATCCAGCCCGTCCCATGAAAAAGGCCCGCACCGGGCGGGCCTTCGGAATCGGGCAAAAACCGCTCAGAGCAGATCGGCCGGGATATTACCGCCGTTTGCCGCGAGCTTCTGCAGCACCGTCTTGTGCAGCCACATGTTCATCTGCGCCGAATCGCCCATTTTCTCGGCCGGACAAGCCAGTTCGGCCGCCAGTTCCTTGCGCGCCGCGAGGCTGCTGTCCAGCCCGAGCAGCTTCAACAGATCGACGATCGAGACCTTCCAGTTGAGCTTTTCGGCATGTGCCTTGGCCAGCGCTTCCAGCTTGGCCACGACATCGACCTCGCTGATCGCCACCGGTGCGGCAACGGCCGGTGCCTCGACGGCGGCCGGCGCTGCGGCAACGGCCGCTTCCTGCTTGTCTTCGCCAAAACCCAGTTTGGCCATGATGCTGCTGAAGATTCCCATAGTCTTTCCTTTGCGACAGATTGATCGAACAGATCCGGGAGACCCCGGACCTTTTCGATCCTAGCGACACTTCAAGACAGACTCGGTGAATTTATATGAAGCGCGCTTTACAAATTCACACACGGCGGCGGGCAGCGCGCCAGAAAATGCCCACGGCCTGCCCGCAGTAAGCAAAAGTGCGTTAAATTCCCGTCCATGCCATAGGCAAGCAACCACCACAGCATCCGGGGCCTGACCATTTCCAGCAATTTCGCCTTTCTCGCCGAGCACGACCCCGTCTTCCTGCAACTGGCCAGCACCGCCGAACAGGTCTTCGCCGCCGATCCCAATACCACCCTGATCAAGCTGCGCCAGCTCGGCGAAGCGCTTGCCCAGGACCTTGCCACTCGCGCCGGTATCGCCTTCGATAGCGAAACCTCGCAAGCCGAGCTGCTCGGCCGCCTCAATCGTGAAATCGGCCTCGATCTCACGGTACGCAACATGTTCCATACCCTGCGCATCGAGGGCAACAAGGCAACCCACCAATTCCGCACCCGCCACAAGGAGGCAATGGACGGCCTCAAGCTGGCGCGCGAACTCGCCGTCTGGTTTCACCGCGCCTTCGGCAAAACCGGTGCCGGCTTTCGTCCCGGCCCCTTCCTGCCGCCCAGCGACCCCAGCCTGGCGCTGCGCGAACTGCAAGGCGAAATTGCCCGGCTGCAGGCCGAACTCGGTCAAAGCAACGCCGCCCTCGCCAGCAAGCAGCAACTTGCCGCCCTGGTCGCCCGCGAAAAAGAGGAATACGCGGTGCTTGCCGGCCAGATGGATGCCGAGGCCCGCACCTACCAAAGCCTGGCCGAAGAACAGGCTGCCGTGCTCGACCGCGTCAAGCTGGAATTCGAACAACGCCTGCATGCCCTGCAACAGCAACTCGACGCCAGCCCGAAAACCGCACCGCAAGTCAGCCGCAGCACCCAGGTCGCCAGCCAGCAACTGGTCCTCAGCGAAGAACTGACGCGCATCCTGATCGACCAGCAATTGCTCGCCGCCGGCTGGGAGGCCGACACCCAGCAACTGAGCTACGCCAACGGTGCACGCCCGGAAAAGGGCAAAAACCGGGCGATTGCCGAATGGCCGACACAGGGCAAGGAAGCCGCCGACTATGTGCTGTTCGCCGGCCTGACGCCGCTCGCCGTCGTCGAAGCCAAGCGCCAGAACGCCAATGTCGCCGGCAAGATTGCCCAGGCCGAACGCTACGCGCGCGGCTATCGCCCGTTGGCCGACGCCGAACCGGCCTGGCAGCTCGAAGGCCGCGGCACCGCCTGGGATGACGGTCAGGGTGCCAGCTTTGCCGTGCCCTTTGTCTATTCCAGCAACAGTCGACCGTACCAGGCGCAACTCGCCGAGCAGAGCGGCACCTGGTTCCGCGACCTGCGTCACCCGGCCAACCTGGCCCGGCCGCTGCAGGACTTCCACTCGCCGGAAGGCCTGCGCGACCTGCTGACGCGCAGCAAGGCCGCCGCCGAGGCCCAATTGCAGCAGGAAGGCTTTGCCTACCTGCACCTGCGCAACTACCAGGAACGTGCCATCCAGGCCGTCGAGACAGCGCTCGCCAGCGGCCAGAACAACTGCCTGCTCGCCATGGCAACCGGCACCGGCAAGACGCGCACCATCATCGGCCTGATCTATCGCTTCCTCAAAGCAGAACGCTTCCGCCGCATCCTCTTCCTCGTCGACCGCAGCGCCCTCGGCCAGCAGGCGCAGGAAAACTTCGACGAAGCGGCACTCGAACAGAACCTGCCGCTCTCCAAGGCCTACAACATCGCAAAAATGGGCGACATGGCGGCTGCCGCCGAAACCCGCGTCCAGGTCGCCACCGTGCAGGCCATGGTCAAGCGCATTTTTCAAAGCGACGAATTGACCAACCCTGCGCCCGGCATCGACGAGTTCGACTGCATCATCATCGACGAGGCACACCGTGGCTACACGCTCGACCAGGAAATGTCCGAAGGCGAGCTGCAGGTCCGCGACCAGGCCCAGTACCTGTCCACCTACCGCCGCGTCATCGACTACTTCGACGCCGCCCGCATTGCGCTCACCGCGACGCCGGCCAAGCACACCAGCGACATCTTCGGCCGCCCGGTCTACACCTACTCCTACCGCGAAGCCGTCGCCGACGACTGGCTGATCGACCACGAGCCGCCGATCCGCTACGAAACCCTGCTCGGCAAGCACGGCATCAAGTTCGCCAAGGGCGAGCAGGTCAGCGCCATCGATCTCGGCACCGGTGAAATCGAACAGTCAGAACTCGAAGACGAACTCAAGTTCGACATCGAAAGTTTCAACCGCCGCGTCATCAACGAAGACTTCAACCGCGTCATCTGCGAGCAACTGGCCCGCGAGCTCGACCCTTTCGGCGAAGAAAAGACGCTGATCTTCTGCGCCACCGACCTCCACGCCGACATGGTCAAGCGCCTGCTCAACCAGGCCTTCAAGGACATCTACGGCGACGACTACAACCAGGCCGCCGTCGACAAGATCACCGGCCAGGCCGACAAGGTCGACAAGCTGATCAAGCGCTACAAGAACGAGCGCTATCCCAACATCGCCATCACCGTAGACCTGCTGACCACCGGCATCGACGTGCCGAGCATCGCCCATCTCGTCTTCATGCGCCGCGTCCGCTCGCGCATCCTCTACGAGCAGATGATCGGCCGCGCCACCCGGCGCTGTGACGAAATCGGCAAGACCGTGTTCCGCATCTACGACCCGGTAGACATCTACCGCACGCTGCAGGCCGTCAACACCATGCAGCCGCTGGTCAAGAACCCGAACATCACGCTCGACCAGTTGCTCGGCGAACTCGCCAACCCGGCCAGCTTCAGCGCCCCGGGCAACCGGGCTGGCAGCCACCACGCCGACGACGTGCTCGACGCCATCGGCCAGAAGCTCATGCGCGTGCTGCGCGACGCCACGCACAAGGCCGGGAAAAAGCCCGAACTCCAAACCCGCCTGCACGAGCTGGAACAGCACTGGGGCATCGCTCCCGCCCTGCTCCACAAGCACCTGCGCGAGCTCGGCGCGGCCGCAGCGGTCGACTGGCTGCAACAGCAAAAAAGCCTGGCTGCCCAGATCGAAGGCGTTCGCCTGCTCGCCGGCAGCAATTACAAGCCGATCATTTCCGATCACCCGGACGAACTGCTCGCCCGCGAACAAAGCTACGGCGATTACAGCAAGCCGGAAGACTACCTCGACAGCTTCAACCACTTCATCCGGCAGCAGCTCAACCAGTCCGCCGCGCTGGCCGTCGTTGTCAACCGCCCGAAAGACCTCTCCCGCGAACAACTGCGCGAAGTGCGCCTGCTCCTTGACGAGCACGGCTATTCCGAAGCCCGCCTGCAGACTGCCTGGCGCAACCGCAGCAACCAGGACATCGCCGCCAGCATCATCGGCTACATCCGCCAGGCCGCCCTCGGCGAAGCCCTGCTCCCGTTCGAGGAACGCGTCGGCCGGGCCATGCAACGCATCTACGCCCTGACCAACTGGACCACCGCGCAACGCAACTGGCTCAACCGCCTGGCCAAGCAACTGCACCACGAAGTCGTCATCGACCAGCAATTCGTTAATCGCGCCTTTGCCGGCGACGGCGGTGCCAAACGCCTCGACGCCCTGCTCGGCGGCCAGCTCGACAAGGTGCTGGCCACGCTGGCCGATGGGCTGTGGCCGAATGCGGCGTAAAATTGCCCAAGTTGCCACCAGGCAAATACAATCCGGTTCACTCCATCGACCAGCGGCCCCACCTACCCCATGAAACCCTCAGAAGCGCTACGCACCAACAGGGAAGCCATCCGGCAGGTGGTCGCGGCGCACCGCGCCAGTAACCCGCGCGTCTTCGGTTCGGTCGTCCATGGCGAAGACACCGAGGGCAGCGATCTCGACATCCTGATCGACCCGACACCGGAAACCACGCTTTTCGACATCGGTGCGATCCGGCACGACTTGCTGCAATTGCTGGGCATGCCGGTCGATGTCCTGACCCCGAAGGCACTGCCGGAAAAATTCCGGGCTGCCGTCCTGGCCGAAGCCGAACCGGTATGAAAGCCAGACAACAGCGTGTGCCGGATTACCTCGACCACATCCAGGAAGCCATCGAACGCATTGCGCGCTACACCGACGACATCGACGAAAACGGCTTTCTCCAGGATGAAATGACGCAGGATGCGGTCATCCGCAATCTTGAAATCATCGGCGAAGCCAGCCACAACATCGAACGCGACCACCCGGAATTTGCCGCCGCCCATCCCGAGCTTCCCCTGGCCTTTGCCTACCAGATGCGGAATGCCGTGGCCCACGGCTACTTCAAGGTGGACCTGGAAATTGTCTGGAAAACCGTCCAGAACGACCTGACCGGCCTGCATGCGCAAGTCCGGGAGATTCGGCAAAACCTCCTGGAGCACGACCAGCCGGACGAAACCTGAGCCAGCCGAAGGATGCAATCGGCGCATCGGATGAGCCGAATCCGCCATTTATTCGGCTCACCGCCTCCATCAACTGGCAACAAGCCCGGCCCTCGTTGCCAGTCAAAGCCACACCAACAATAGCGAACCCATGAGCAACAACGAAATCGTCCAGAAACTCTGGAATCTCTGCGACGTCCTGCGCGACGACGGCATCAACTACTCCGACTACGTCACCGAACTGGTGCTGCTGCTCTTCATCAAGATGGAGTACGAAAACACCCAGAGCGGCGTCATGCTCGGCCACAAGCTGCCGGAAGGCACGCGCTGGCCGGACATCGCCAAACTCGACGGCCCCAACCTGCTCACCTACTACAAGAGCACGCTGCTCGATCTCTCGCAGAACACCGACCCGCTGATTGCCGCCATCTACGCCGACGCCCAGACCCGGCTCAAGGAACCGCGCCACCTGAAGCAGTTGATCAGCGCAATCGACGGCATCGACTGGTTCTCCGCCCAGCGCGACGGCCTCGGCGACCTCTATGAAGGCCTGCTCGAAAAGAACGCCACCGAAACCAAGTCCGGCGCCGGCCAGTATTTCACGCCGCGCCCGCTGATCGACTGCATCGTCGCGCTGATCGACCCGCAACCCGGCGAAACCATCCAGGACCCGGCCGCCGGTACCGCCGGCTTTTTGATTGCCGCCGACGCCTGGATCAAGGCCAAGACCGACAAGCTCTACGACCTCTCCGAAAAGCAGCGCCAGTTCCAGCGCAACCAGGCCTTCATCGGCATGGAGCTGGTCCCCGGCACGCGCCGTCTGGCGCTGATGAACTGCCTGCTGCACGGCATGGAAGGCGACGCCGAGGGCGTCATCCACCTCGGCAATACGCTGGGCAATGCCGGCAGCAGCCTGCCGAAAAGCGACATCATCCTCAGCAACCCGCCCTTCGGCACCGCCAAGGGCGGCGGCGGCCCGACCCGCGACGACTTCACGCACAGCACCAGCAACAAGCAACTCGCCTTCGTCCAGCACATCTATCGGCACCTGAAGGACGGCGGCCGCGCCGCCGTCGTGCTGCCCGACAACGTCCTCTTCGAAGCCGGCGTCGGCGCCGACATCCGGCGCGACCTCATGGACAAATGCAATCTGCACACCATCCTGCGCCTGCCCACCGGCATCTTCTACGCCCAGGGCGTAAAAACGAACGTGCTGTTCTTCGACAAGATCAGCCAGCACGCCAGCAACGGCACGCAAGAAGTCTGGGTATACGACCTGCGCGCCAACATGCCGCGCTTCGGCAAACGCACGCCGCTGACCCGCGCCCACTTCGCCGAATTCGAAGCCGCGTTTACCGGTCAACGCACCGATCAAGGCGAAAACGGCCGTTTCCGCTGCTTCAGCCGCGACTGGATCAGGGAACGCGCCGACAGCCTGGACATCGCCTGGCTCAAGGACGACAACGCCGAAGACGCCGCCGACCTGCCGGAACCGGCCATGCTGGCGCAGGAAGCGATGGGAGAACTGGAAGGCGCGCTGGCGGAATTGCAGGCGATTCTGGCGGAGTTGGGTGAGGTGGGGGAATGAGCAGGTTACCCGCAGGCTGGGAAAACTCACGCATTGGTGATGTTTGCACTTTGAATAACGGTCGAGCCTTCAAACCAGTCGAATGGTCGTCAAAAGGCCTACCAATTGTTCGAATCCAGAACTTAAACAACCCAGCCGCTTCATTCAATTACTTTGATGGCAACTTCGATCAAAAGTACCACCTAAAAGGCGGCGAGCTGCTTTTTGCATGGTCGGGAACCCCCGGCACATCTTTTGGCGCCCACGTCTGGAGAGACCAAGAAGCCGTACTCAACCAACATATTTTTCGAGTCGACTTCAACTCCAATTTCCTCGATAAGCGTTTTTTCAGACATGCCATCAACCAAACGCTCGACCACCTTATTGATATTGCTCACGGTGGAGTTGGACTGCGCCATGTAACCAAGGGGAAATTTGAAAACACTAGTATTGCAATCCCGCCCGCCGCCGAACAAAAACGAATCGCCGACAAACTCGACAGCGTGCTGGCGCGGGTGGATGCCTGCCGCGACCGCCTCGACCGCCTCCCGGCCCTGCTCAAACGCTTCCGCCAATCCATCCTCGCCGCCGCGACCGCGGGCCGACTAACCAAAGATTGGAGAGAACAAACAGCCATTGGAGATTGGGAAGCCATAACCCCTCTTGGTGAGTTGGGAGATGTGAGCGGCGGTCTTACCAAAAATGCCAAGCGCACTGAGTTGCCTTTACAAAAACCATATCTCCGGGTCGCAAATGTTTATGCGAATGAGCTTCGACTCGAAGAGATAGCAACGATTGGCATGACTCCGCCCGAATTTGCGAAGACCTGTTTGCGGCGTGACGACCTACTTATTGTCGAAGGTAACGGAAGCATTGATCAGGTTGGCCGGGTTGCCATCTGGAATGATGAAGTGCCCGACTGTTCACACCAAAACCATTTAATCCGTTGGCGTGCGGGCTCTCGCCTGCTACCAAGATTTGCGCTTTTTTTCATGCTTAGCCCTGAAGGAAGGCGGCAAATCATCGACGTCGCAAGCTCTACGACAGGCTTACACACGTTGAGCATTTCGAAAGTGTCTGGAATCAGCGTTCCGGTGCCGCCCCTCCCCGAACAAACCGAAATCGTCCGCCGCGTCGAGCTCCTGTTCGCCTTCGCCGACCGCCTCGAAGCCCGGCTTGCCTCTGCCCGCAAGCAGGTCGGTCAGTTGACGCCGGCCCTGCTCGCCAAGGCGTTTCGCGGCGAGCTGGTGGCGCAGGACCCGGCCGACGAGCCGGCGGCGGAATTGCTCAAGCGCTTGGCCGCCCAGCGGGCGGCTGCCCCCAAGGTCAAACGCGGCCGTTCGCCGGCCTGAGTCCGGCGCCGGCCGGTTTTTGCCCTTTTTCAGCGGTCGACCGCCCGCCGCGCCTCAAATCACCTGCAAGGCCTGCAGCCTTGCCAGATCGACGATCTCGGCGATGCGGTCGCCCAGGCCGGCGAGCACGCCGGCGTGCACCTGTACCGCCGCAATCGTCGTGCCGCCCGGCCCCGGCAGGTCGCGTGTTGCGCTGGCATCGGCAACGACGCCGACCTTGTAGCCACGATGGAAGGCTTCGCGCGCCGTCGAATCGACGCAGTTGTGGGTCATGTAGCCGGCGACGAGCAGGTTTTCGACACCGCCTGCCTGCAAGACTTCGGCCAGTTCGGTGCCGGTGAAGGCCGAGGGTAGCTGCTTGTAGATCACCGTCTCGCCGGCCGCCGGCACCAGCCCGGCGAGCGGTTCGGCGCCGGGCGAGCCGGCGCCGAACAACAGGGCACCGGCCGCGGCGCGGTGCAGAACGTGGATCACCGCAATACCGGATTGCTCGGCCCAGGTGCGCAGACGGCAGGCAACGGGCGTGACGCTTGCCTCGTCGGGCAAGGCTAGCGGGCCGCTGCGGTATTCGTGCTGGTAGTCGATCAGCACCAAAGCGGTTTTTGCCGCCGGCAGCTTCGCGCCGGCCTGCAAACCGGGCGCGAGACCGACGATCTGGCGCAGGGTCCGGGCGCTCATGCGGCACCTCCAGTAGCCAGGGCTGCCTCGCGCTCAAGCTTGCGCGCCGCCTGCGTTCGGCCGTCGTAGCCCCAGCTTGTCGCCGGCAGTTCGTGCAAGGCGACATAGAGCGGTGCCGGCGATGCGGCAAAGGCGGCGGCCCACGGGCAGGCGGCACGCGTAGCGGTCAACATCGCTTGCGCGGCAAAAATGAAATCTGCCTTTTCCGCATCGCTATTGCTGCCGGCGGTAATCAGCGCCTGCAGGCTGGCCGATGCGGCGAGCGCGGCGCCGCCGACGGCATGGCTGCCGGCCGGCGCCTGCGTCACGCTGACCACGGTCAGCGCCGCTTCCTTGCGCAGGATGCGCGCCATCAGTTCGGTGGTTTCCTGCTGCAGGGCGTGGATGGTGACCGGCGCGACGGCCGGGCCGCTGAGGACGATCTGGATCAAGGGCATGGGTGTCTCCTGTTGAATGCACGCTGCCATGATTACAGCTAGGCTTTTTGGCTACAATCCATCAATCGCACAACAGTTTGTTGCCATATGGAAACAACCAACCCGCTCGACCATCTCTCCGATCTCGCCGTTTTCGTGCGCGTTGTCGATACGCAGGGCTTTTCATCAGCGGCACGGGCCATGGGCCTGACCAAGTCGGCGATCAGCAAGCGCATCAACCGCCTGGAAAAGCAGCTTGGCCTGCGTCTCTTGCAGCGCACGACGCGCGCCATGTCGCTGACCGAGGCCGGCCGCGTGCTTTACGAGCGCGCCGCACAGGGCGTTGCGCTGCTCGACGAGAGCGCCCGCCTCGCCGCCGGCCTGATCGAGGCGCCGCGCGGCATCCTGCGCGTCACCGCCTCGGTGACTTTCGGCAAGCTCTGCCTGGCGCCGCTGATCCCGGAATTTCTCGCCCGCTACCCGGAGATCGAGCTGCAACTGACCCTGCTCGACCGCTTCGTCGATCTTGTTGAGGAAGGCTACGACGTCGCCCTGCGCCTGACCCGCACGCCGCCCGAGCAGGTCGTCGCCAAGGCGCTGATGCCAGTGCACTATCGCCTGTGCGCAGCGGTCGACTACCTGAAAAACCGCAAAATCGAGACGCCGGCCGATCTTGCCGGCCACAACTGCCTGCATTACGGCCTGCGCGAGCTGGGCAGCGAATGGCGCTTCCAGCGCGCCGGCGAAGAGGCGCGCGTGCGCGTGACGAGCAATGTCGTGGTCAATAACAGCGAGGTCGTGCGCGACCTGCTGCTCGCCGGCCTGGGCATCGGCCTGGTCTGGAACTACGCCGTCGACCGTGAGATCGCCGACGGCCGCCTCGTCCCGCTGCTGCCCGACTGGTCGCCGGTCGGCCCCTTCGGCCAGACCGCCTGGGCGGTCTGGCTGCCGCAAACCCACTTGCCGCCCAAGACGCGCGTGTTCATCGACTTTCTGGCGGAACGGCTGCGCGAGACGCCGGAGCGCGCCGGATGAACCACTTGCGCGCCTCTTCGGCCAGCCCGAGGAAGAGCGCGAAGGGCAAAGCGTAGAGGAACACCGCCAGCGGCAAAGGCGCCGTGCCGAACAGGCTGTTGCCCCAGGGCGTGTAGAGAATCACCGCCATCAGCGCCACTTCGCTGGCCAGGCCGGCGAGCAGCCAGCGGTTTTCGAAGAGCGGGAAATGCCAGGCCGGCAGGCGCGGGTGGCGGCAGACGAAGACATTGACCATCTGCGCCAGCACGATGGCCATCAGGCAGGCGGCAGTCGCCTGCAGGTAGCGGGGGTCGCCGATGGCCAGCGTTTCGCCGTACTGCCAGCCGAAGCCGTGCAGCACGAAGAAGAAGGTGGCGAGCGCACCGAGCGCTTCGAGCGGGCCGAGGAAGAGATAGGCGCGGGCGAGCAGGCTGCCCGAGAGCAGGCGTTCGCCGCGCGGTCGCGGCGGGCGCTGCATGATGTCGGGCGACGGTTTTTCGGCGCCGAGCGCGATGGCCGGCAGCATGTCGGTGCCGAGATCGACGGCGAGGATCTGGATCACGGTCAGCGGCAGCGGGATGCGGAAAAGCACGAAGGCCAGGTAGGGAATCAGCTCCGGGATGTTCGAGGTCAGGATGTAGGTGATGAACTTGCGGATGTTTTCATAGACCGCCCGCCCCTCCTCGATGGCATTGACGATGGTGCCGAAGTGATCGTCGAGCAGCACGATGTCGGCCGCCTCGCGCGCCACGTCGGTGCCCGAGAGGCCCATGGCGATGCCGATGTCGGCCAGGCGCAGAGCCGGCGCGTCGTTCACGCCGTCGCCGGTGACCGCGACGATCTCGCCCTTGGCCTGCAGGGCCTGCACGATCAGCATCTTCTGCTCGGCGCTGACGCGGGCGAAAAGGACTTCCGGCGCGTCGAGCGCGATCTGCAACTCGGCGGCGCTCATCCGGCGCACTGCGTCGCCGGTCAGCACGCGCGGCGTCGCACCGCGGATCAGGTCGGCCTCGCGGCCGAGCGCCAGGCCGGTCGTCGGATGATCGCCGGTGACCATGATGACGCGCAGCCCGGCCGTGTGGCAGCGCCCGACCGCTTCACGCACGTCGGGCCGCAGCGGGTCTTCGAGCGCGATCAGGCCGCACAGGGCGAGATTTTCTTCGTCGGCAGCGGCGTCGACCGCCAGCGGCTTCCAGGCGCAGGCGAGCACGCGCAGGCCGCGGCTGGCCAGGTCTTCGTGTGCGACGCGGAAGGCCTCGCGCGCTTCGGCATCGAAGGGGCGTGAGGTATTGCCGGCCAGCCAGGTCGTGCACAGCGGCAGCACGTTCTCCGGCGCGCCCTTGCAGAGCAGCACGCCGCTGCCATCGGCGGCGCGGCTATAGACCGACATGCGGCGCCGCTCGGCGTCGAAGGCGATCTCGCCGGCGAAAGTCCAGTCCATCGGCAATTCGCCGGCAAACTGCCAGAGCGCGACTTCCATCGGGTCACCGCTCGGCTGACCGTCGGTGAACTTGAGGCTGTGGCAGAAGCGGGCGACGGCGCGCAGATGCGGTTCGCGCGCTGCCGGCCAATGCTCGGCGGCGAGATGGTGACGGCCGCCGGCAAACCACTCGCGCACCGCCATGCGGTTCTGCGTCAGGGTGCCGGTCTTGTCGGTCAGGATCACCGTGGCGCAGCCCATGGTCTCTACCGCCGGCAGGTGGCGGACCAGCGCGTTGCGCTTCGCCATGCGCTGCGTCGCCAGCGCGAGCGACAGGGTCACCGTCGGCAGCAGGCCTTCCGGCACGTTGGCGACGATGATGCCGATCGCGAACATCAGATTGACCCAGAAATTGAGGCCGATCGCCTGGCCCAGCGCAAAGAAGACGACACCGAGGCCGAGCGCGAGCAGCGCCAGCAGGCGCGAGACGCGGCGGATCTCGGCCTGCAGCGGCGACTCGGTGTCGCCTGTGTTTTGGGTCAGGTGGGCGATGTGGCCGAATTCGGTGCGCATGCCGGTGGCGTACACCACGGCGCTGCCCTCGCCGGAAACGACCAGCGTGCCGGCCAGCAGCAGGCAGTGGGCGGCCAGCGGATCGACGGCGCCGGCCGGCTCGGCCGCCTCGCTGCGCGCCTTGGGATAGGTTTCGCCGGTCAGCGTCGCCAGGTTGACGCGCAGGCTCCAGCTTTCGATCAGCCGGCAATCAGCCGGCACCTTGGCGCCTTCGGCGAGCAGCAGAATGTCGCCGGGCACCAGCTGGTCGGCGGCAATGTCCTGCTCGCGCCCGTCGCGCCGCACCTTGACCTGCTGCGGCAGCAGTTTTTCCAGCGCGGCCAGCGCCTGCTCGGCGCGATAGCTCTGCCAGAAGGAAAAACCGCCATTGATCAGGATCACCCCGACAATCGCCAGGCCGAGTTCGAACATGCCTTCGCCCGGCTGCATCCAGGCAGCGGTGAAGGCCAGACCGGCAGCCAGCCAGAGGATCAGCGCAAAGAAATGGATGAACTCGCCAAGCAGGCTCAGCCAGGCCGGCTGGCGCGCCGCAGCGGCCACCCGGTTGGCGCCGAACTCGCCGAGGCGACGCGCCGCTTCTGCGCCACTCAGCCCCGCCGCGCTGCTGTCCAGTGCTGCCAGCGCCTCGGCCGGTGCGAGGCGGGCGATCTGCATGCCGGTGTGTTCCATGATTCAGCCTGACCAGGACATTCCGAAGGAATACTAATAGCAAGTCCGGGCGGGTCCGTCCAGCGGCTTGTTAACACAGAAGACAAATGTCGCCCCTGCCCTTCTCAAAGCCCGCTTGCCGATCAATTGGCTGGCTCGCGACATCTTCTTCCTGCAGCTAAACCTCTTTCGCCCACGCCGGCTGCAAGGCCGCGATCTTGCGGACTTCCGCCTCGGCCACGCCGGCCGTTGCGGCGAACTCCGGCCAGCGGGCGACGGCCTCGCGGATCTGCTGCAGGCGGTCGCGGGCGCGGCGGATGTCGTAGGTCTTGGCAAGTGCCAGCAGATCGTCGACACCGATGTCCCAGGTCTTGCCGCCGACCTGCATCTGATGCTGGCGCGTCCATTTGCCGGCGCCCGGATTGTGCGCGAAGCAGGTGTCGTAGGCCGGGGCGAGACGCCACTGGCCGGTACTGTCCATCAGGAAACCGAAATTCTTGGTGTGGTCGTCGCAATTGACGATGGCGACATTGAAGGCGCAGCGCGCCCAGGCCTGTTCCAGCGCATCGGCGCCGAGGCGCAGGCCGAGCACGCTGCGCAGGTATTGCTCGTAGCCATGCACATAGGGTATGTTGAAATCGAGGTGCAGCAGGCCGCACAGCGACTGGGCATGCAGCTTGGCGTTGCCGTCGCGGTCGAAGCGTTTGGTCATGAAATGCGCCCGGCCGCCTTCTTCGAGCAGGCGACATTCGCTCATCTCGATGCCGGCCGCGGCCGCCATCAGCGCATGCGCGTATTCGATGCGGCCGAAACCGGCCGTGGTGCCGAGTTCGCCGTCGCCGCCGACATCGAACTTGAGCAGCCAGTGCTCGAAGCCATCGGGCACGTCGAATTGTCCGGACACCACCTGATTGGTCTGGCGATTCCAGCCGATCACCGCCTTGGCGCGCGCCCCGCCGGCCGAACTGCCGATGTCGATGATGTCCTGGGCGATACTGGAAAACTCGCCTTTCAGGGCGCGGCGCGCATCCTCGACCAGATGCGCCATGTCGAGCGGCAAGCTGGCCGCGGCGCCGCGCAAGGCCTTTTCGGCCGGCTCGAATTCAAGCGCCCCCATGCTGCGCCGCCCGACGTAAAGCAGGCGTTGCAAAGTCGTGATGTCGCCGGGCAGGATGCCGCGCCGGGCCAGGTATTCGTCGATCAGCGCATTGCCGAACTTGTCGGGCAGCGCATCGGCGAGCAGGCCGGGCAAGCCGTGGAAGGTTTCCCGGGCCAGCGCCGGAAAGCTGAAACGCCGCTTCGCCTTGAGCGGCATGAGGATGGGCGACAGCTCCAGCCCGCGCTTGGCGAATTCCGGCGCGTAGCTGAATTCGTAATAGCCGGGCTTGTTGCGCAGCGGCGCGACGGCCCCGGCGAACTGCCCCCAGATATTGACCTGAACGGCGCGGATGTCGTCCATATTTACGCCTTGTGCGAACGCGGCGCGCGCTGGCGGACCCGTGCCGATTTTTTCTGCGCCGCAGCCAGCACGTCGAGCGGGCTCGGGCTGTCGGCGTCGGGCACCAGGTTTTGCAGGCCGTCGAGCAGATCCAGCGCGCGCAGGATGGCGATCAGGTTGCGCAGCGTGATGGCGCCGGTTTTCTCGAAGCGTTTGAGCGGCGTCAAGCCGATGCCGCTCTTCTGCGCCAGGTCGGCCTGGGTCAGCGCCGCACCGTTGGGCGAAACGCGCCAGGCCTTGAGGCTGGCGGCCAGTTGCGCGGCCAGCTCATCGTTGGTCATCCGATAGATATCCATAGCCTATTTTTAGATCATTAAATTCAATTAAACAGCCTTACGGACTAATTTTAGATCACAAATCGAATACACGAAACAATAGTCTCATTTTAGATCGTTAACTGCATAGCAAAGATTTAAAAGACTAATTTTGGATCTTTAAACAACAAACAACATCGGGGTTGCAGAACAAGCGGAACACAACCAAACCATTGCCGCCATCGTCCAGCCGGCGGAATTGCCCTTGCCGCCCGCCACCCTATGATAAATTTGCGCCCGACTCGATTCAGGATTTGCCGCAACACCATGACCGACCAGCTCAATCTCTTTGATGCCAGCGCCAAAGCGGCGGCCGGCGAAACGCAAACCGTCGCCGCCGAGGCCGCAGCGCAAACCCTTGCCACGGCTGAGCCGGCGCCCGCCGATCTGCCCGATTTGCCGCCCGACAGCGGGTCGACCGTACCGCCGGCACTGCCACCGTCGGCCTCCGGCCCGGCCGACGACATTGCCTCGCCCGCCGACTACGCCGCCCGCCGCTATCTCGAATACGCGATGAGCGTCGTCACCGGCCGCGCCCTGCCCTCCGCCGCCGACGGCCAGAAGCCGGTGCAGCGCCGCATTCTCTACGCCATGCACCGGATGGGCCTGTACAAGAGCCCGCGCCATGTGAAGTCGGCGCGCGTTGTCGGTGACGTGATCGGTAAATATCACCCGCACGGCGACTCCTCGGTCTATGACGCGATGGTCCGCATGGCCCAGGACTGGAGCCTGCGCTATCCCATCGTCGACGGCCAGGGCAATTTCGGCTCACGCGACGGCGACAACGCCGCCGCCATGCGCTACACCGAAGCCCGCCTGACGCCGATTGCCGAGCTGCTGCTCGCCGAACTCGACGAAGGCACGGTCGACTGGAAGCCCAACTACGACGGCGCCAACGACGAACCAGCCCTGCTCCCGGCGCGTTTGCCGTTTTGCCTGCTCAATGGCGCGTCCGGCATCGCGGTCGGCATGGCCACCGAAATCCCGGCGCATAACCTGCGCGAAGTGGCCGCCGCGGCGGTCAACCTCGTCAAAAACCCGGATTTCAGCGAAGACGAAGTCCTGGCGCTGATTCCCGGCCCCGATTACCCGGGCGGCGCACAGATCATTTCCTCGCCCGAGGAAATCGCCGCCACCTACAAGAGCGGCCGCGGCAGCCTGCGCGTGCGCGCCAAGTGGAAGATCGAGAACCTGGCGCGCGGCCAGTGGAAGCTGGTCATTACCGAATTGCCGCCGGGCGTCTCGACTGCCACGGTGATGTCGGAAATCGAAGCCTGCTCCAACCCGGTCGCCAAGGAAAAAGCCGGCAAGAAAGTCTTTACGCCGGAACAGCTCAATCTCAAGGCGGCCTTCCTGTCGTCGATTTCCGAATCCGGTGTGCGCGACGAATCCGGCAAGGAACACGCCGTGCGCCTGGTCATCGAGCCGGCCAGCTCGCGCCAGGGCCAGGACGACCTGATCCGCATGCTGCTCGCCCACACCAGCCTGGAAACCAACGCTTCGATCAACCTGACGGTGCTCGGCGTCACCGGCACGCCGCGCCAGGCCTCGCTGTACAGCATGATCGCCGAATGGTGCCGCTTCCGGCTGGCCACCGTCGAACGCCGCACGCGGCATCGCCTGACCGCCGCCGAAAAGCGCATCCACATCCTCGAAGGCCGCCTCGCTGTACTGCTCGACATCGACAAGGTGATCAAGGTCATCCGCGAATCGGATGATCCCAAGGCCGATCTGATCGCGCATTTCAAGCTGTCCGAGATCCAGGCCGAAGACATCCTCGAAATCCGCCTGCGCCAACTGGCCCGGCTGGAAGGCATCAAGATCGGCGAAGAGCTCGCCAAGCTGCGTGAAGAAGCCAAGGGCCTCAATCACCTGCTCGACTCCGAACCGGCGCTGCGCGCCTGCGTTGCCGCCGAGATCGAGGCGGACGCAAAGAAATACGGCGACGACCGCCGCACCCTGATCGAAGCCGACGCCAAGGTCACCATGTCGGATGCCAAGACCGTCTCCATCGTCGACGAACCGACCACGCTGATCGTCTCCAAGCACGGCTGGCTGCGCTCGCGCCAGGGCCACAACATCGACCCGACGCAACTGACTTTCCGTTCCGGCGACAGCCTGCTCGCCTGCCTGCCCTGCCGTACGGTCGACCACCTGATTTTGCTCGATTCCAACGGCCGCGCTTACTCGATCCCCGCCTCCGACATTCCCGGCGGCAAGGGCGACGGCATCCCGGCCACCTCGCTGGCCGACTTCCAGGATGGCGGCAAGCCCTGCCTGGCGCTTTCCGTCAAGAACGAGACCATCTATTTGGTTGCCGCCGACGGCGGCTACGGCTTCCGTTGCCAGGGCAGCGACTTCATGTCGCGCGGCAAGGCTGGCAAAGCCTTCCTGACCTTGGGCGAAGGCGAAACTCCGGCCGTCTTCATGCCGGCGCCGAGTGAAGGCGAAATCGCCTGCACCACCAGGGATGGCCGCGCCCTCGTCTTCAACATCGAGGAAGTCCGCCTGCTCGCCAAGGGCCGCGGCCTCAAGCTGATCGACGCCGCGCCCGGCAAGACGGCGCTCGAGGACATCATTCCGGTGATCGACGGCGTCGCCGCCAAGCTCAAGGGCGAACGCCTGGAAATCTGCCGCGGCAACCGCGGCGGCAAGGGCAAGCTGGTACGCGCCGCGCGCAAGTAGGGCTCGCCCGCCGGTCAACGTAAAAAACAGGGCAAAAATGCCCTGTCCAGCTTGTTCCCCCCCCCTGAATCGGCGAAAATTCAGGGTTCCAGGCTTTTGCCCCGCAGCAACCTCATTTCCAAGGATTTTTCATGTCCAACGCCGAACAGCAAGCCCCGGTCCAGCAAGACGAAAACCAGCTCATCGCCGAGCGTCGCGCCAAACTGGCCGAATGGCGCAAGACGGGTGCCGCCTTCCCGAACGACTTCCAGCGCGAGAACACCGCGCAGAAGCTGCATGATGGCTACGGCGAAAAATCTGCCGAAGAACTCGAAGGCATGCCGGTCGAAGTCAAGGTGGCCGGTCGCATGATGTTGAAGCGCGTCATGGGCAAGGCCTCGTTTGCCACGGTGCAGGACCTGTCCGGCCGCATCCAGCTCTACGTCGCGCGCGACAAGGTCGGCGAAGACGCCTATGCCGCCTTCAAGGGCTGGGACCTCGGCGATATCGTCGGTGTCGTCGGGACGCTGATGAAGACCAAGACCGGCGAACTGTCGATCCAGGCCAGCGAGATCCGTCTGCTGACCAAGTCGCTGCGCCCGCTGCCGGACAAGTTCCACGGCCTGGCCGACCAGGAAATGAAGTATCGCCAGCGCTACGTCGACCTGATCATGAACGAGGAAACGCGCGCCACCTTCCGCGCCCGTTCGGCCATCGTCGCCGCCATCCGCAATTACATGACCGGCCACGGCTTCATGGAAGTCGAAACGCCGATGATGCACCCGATCCCGGGCGGCGCCTCGGCCAAGCCCTTCGTGACGCACCACAATGCGCTCGACATGCAGCAGTTCCTGCGCATCGCGCCGGAGCTCTACCTCAAGCGCCTGGTCGTCGGCGGTTTCGAGAAGGTCTTCGAAATCAACCGCAACTTCCGTAACGAAGGTTTGAGCCCGCGCCACAACCCCGAATTCACGATGATGGAGTTCTACGAGGCGTATGCGAACTACCACACGCTGATGGACTTCACCGAAGGCCTGCTGCGTCACGCCGCGCGCGAAGCGCTGGGCAAGGAAGTCTTCGTCTATCAGGGCCGCGAACTCGACCTCTCCAAGCCGTTCCATCGCCTGACCATCAATCAGGCCATCCAGCGCGAACATCCGGAATTCTCCGATGCCGAGCTGGCCGATCCGGAATTCCTCAAGGCCAAGATCAAGCACTTCGGCGAACCGGTCAAGGCCGGCGGCCTGGGCAGCCTGCAACTGCAACTGTTCGAAGCCTGCGCCGAAGCCAAGTGCTGGGAACCGACCTTCATCATCGACTACCCGGTCGAAGTGTCGCCGCTGGCGCGTGCTTCCGACAGCAATCCGGAGATTACCGAGCGCTTCGAATTGTTCATCGTCGGCCGTGAGATTGCCAATGGCTTCTCCGAGTTGAATGACGCCGAAGACCAGGCAGCGCGTTTCCATGAGCAGATGAAGGCCAAGGATGCAGGCGATGAAGAGGCGATGTATTACGACGCCGATTTCATCCGCGCACTGGAATACGGGCTGCCCCCGACTGGCGGGTGTGGCATCGGGATTGACCGGTTGATCATGCTGCTGACGGATGCAGCAGCCATCCGTGACGTCATTCTCTTCCCCTCCATGCGCCCCGAGTAAGCATGGCTGCGCTTGGTGATACTGCGTTGCAACCGACCTCGCATAGCGCTGCTATGCGTCGGGCGGTTGCGCCTTGTCTCACCTGCGCTCGCGCATGCTTGGATGTGGCACACGTCAGTGCTGTCGAGGTAAATGGCTGATGTCCGTTCGTCAGCTGCAAATCGCCAACGACAGCGTGCAGGACCGGCTGGTTATGCGCATTGCGACGGATGACAACGAGGAAGTCCGCGTATTTCTGACGCGGCGTTTCTTGCGCGAGATCTGGCCGCATTTGAGCCGGATGCTGGCCAAGCAGCTGGCAAATCCCGCGCCGCAGACTGATGCTTCTTCCGAGCATGAACCGTCGAGTTTCGAGCAACCGTTCCGGGAAGACAATCCGGTCTTTCCGCTCGGTTCGAAGCCGCTGCTCGCTTCCGAAGCCACCTTTGAAGGCGGCGAGGACGGCCTGGGCCGGATGATCCTGCGCGAAGGTCGCGAGCGTTATTTCAGCCTCAATCTGAACGGCGAGCTGTTGCAGGCCTTGTGCTCGATGCTGCGCGCCGCCAGCGAGCAGGCCAAGTGGGATCTCGGGCTCAGTTACGATGCCCCGGCCACGCTGACCACTCCCCCGGGCAAATCGCTGCTCCACTAGTGGACAAACTCCAGCCCGCCCGCCTCGAATTTGCGCCGGACGGCACGCCCTTCTCGGTCGCCTACGGTGACGTCTACCATTCGCCGCACGGCGGCCCGGCGCAAGCGCGGCACGTTTTTCTCGCCGGCAACGATCTGCCCACTCGCTGGCAAGGGCGCGACCGCTTCGTCATTCTCGAAACCGGCTTTGGCCTCGGCCTCAATTTCCTGACCACCTGGCAGGCCTGGCGGGACGACCCGCAACATTGTCGCCGCCTGCATTTCGTTTCCTTCGAAAAACACCCGTTCACCGCCAGCGACCTGGCCACCGCGCAACATGCCTGGCCGGAGTTCGCCGCGCTCGCCGCCGAATTGCAGGCCAACTGGCCGCTGCTCACGCCGGGCGTACATCGCCTGCACCTGGACGGCGGCAATGTCATCCTGACCCTGTTCTTCGGCGATGCGACGCAACAGCTGCGTACGGTCAACGCCGCCGTTGATGCCTTTTTCCTCGACGGCTTCGCGCCGGCCAAGAACCCGGAGCTATGGACGCCGCAACTGTGCAAGGCGCTCGCCCGGCTGTCGTCCGAAGGCACGACGCTGGCGACCTGGGCAGTCGCCGGCCCGGTGCGTCAGGCCCTGAAGGACGCCGAGTTCGAACTGAAGAAGCGGCCCGGCTTTGCCGGCAAATGGCAGATGCTGACCGGCCGCTTCCGCTCGCGCCGGCCGAACCGCCACCAGCCCCCCGCCGAGCGGCGCGCCATCGTGATCGGCGCCGGCATCGCCGGCAGCGCCACGGCTTACGCGCTGGCCGCCGCCGGCTGGCAGGTCACTGTTCTGGAACAGGCAGAAACGCCGGCCACCGGTGCTTCCAGCAATCTGGCCGGGATGCTGCGCCCGCTGCCCAGCGTGGACGACAACCGCATCTCGCGCCTGACCCGGGCCGGCTTCTTCGCCACCCGCGCCCGCCTCGCCGGCCTGCCTGACGCACGCTGGTCGCCCTGCGGCGTGCTGCACCTCGGACGCGATGCCGAGCACGCAGCACAGCAGCGCAAGGCCGTAGCCAAGCTCGGCCTGCCGCCGGAACTGCTGCAATTCGTCGAGCCGGCAAAAGCCTCGATTTTGGCCGGTCGACCGGTGGAGATTGGCGGCTGGTGGTTTCCGCAAGGCGGCTGGGTGCAGCCGCCCTCGGTCTGCCGCGCCGCACTGGCCGCCTTTCCGGAGCGCATCGCTTTACGCTGCCGGACAACGGTCGACCGCCTGGAAAGAGCCGAAAACGAGTGGCGTGCCCTCGATGCAACGGGCGCCGTGATCGCCGCGGCGCCGGTACTGATCATGGCAAGCGGTGCCGCTGCCCCGCGTTTTGCCCAGTTTTCCTGGCTGCCGCAACAGCCGGCGCGCGGCCAGGTCAGTCACCTGCCGGCCGCAGCAACACCGCCGCTCGACATCGTCGTCTGCCGTCAGGGCGGCTACGCCATGCCCGCAGTGGACGGCCTGCGCCTGATCGGGGCGACCAGTCAGCTCGACGATTCCGACCCGGCCGAACGCCTGGCTGATCATGTCGAGAACCTGGCCAAGCTCGAATTCAGCCTGCCCGGCTTCGGCGCCGGCATCAATCCCGCAACACTGCATGGCCGTGTCGGTTTCCGCCCGATGTCGCCGGATCGTCTGCCCATTGTCGGCCCGGTGCCCGAACCTGTTTTTTCCGGCGCACCGCGCCTGCATGCCCTGCCCCGCCAGCCCGGCCTGTGGTGCATGCAGGGCTTCGGCGCGCGCGGCATCGTCTGGTCCATGCTGATGGCCGACCTGCTGCTCAGCCAGCTCGAAGGCGAACCGCTGCCGCTCGAAAGCGACCTGGTCGACGCCATCGATCCTGGCCGTTTCCTGCTCGGCGAAGAGCGGAAAACAGCGCGCACATGAAGCAAATAAGCAAATTCGGTTTGTGTCTAAGCCGCGCCTTTGGGCGATGCTAAGATCATCCCGTTGACGTTAACGTAACCTTCCAGAGGAGAGAGACCAATGAAAATCGAAACCATCGCAGTCCATGGCGGCTACTCGCCGGATCCGACCACCAAGGCCGTCGCCGTGCCGATCTACCAGACGACGTCCTACGCCTTCGACAGCACCCAGCATGGCGCCGACCTGTTCGACCTCAAGGTCGCCGGCAACATCTACACGCGCATCATGAACCCGACCCAGGACGTCCTGGAAAAGCGCGTTGCCGAAATGGAAGGCGGCATTGCCGCGCTGGCCATGGCCTCCGGCATGGCCGCGATCACGGCCTCGATCATGACCATCGCCGAAGCCGGCGACAACATCGTCACCTCAAGCACGCTGTACGGCGGCACCTACAACCTGTTCGCCCATACCCTGCCGCAATACGGCATCGAAGTACGCTTCGCCGACTACCGCGATCCGGAAGCCTTCGAAAAGTTGATCGACGCCAAGACCAAGGCAGTCTTCTGCGAATCGGTCGGCAACCCGCTCGGCAACATCGTCGATTTCGAAAAGCTCGCCGACGTCGCCCACAAGCATAGCGTGCCGGTCATCGTCGACAACACGGTGCCCTCGCCCTACCTGTGCCGCCCGTTCGAACACGGCGCCGACATCGTCGTGCATGCCCTGACCAAGTATCTCGGCGGCCATGGCAACTCGATCGGCGGCATCATCGTCGATAGCGGCAAGTTCCCGTGGGCCGAGCACAAGACCAAGTTCAAGCGCCTCAACGAGCCGGACGTCTCCTACCACGGCGTCGTCTATACCGAAGCGCTCGGTGCCGCCGCCTACATCGGCCGCGCCCGCGTCGTACCGCTGCGCAACATGGGCGCCGCGATAGCCCGTTCAATGCCTTCCTGATCCTGCAAGGCATCGAAACCCTGGCCCTGCGCATGGACCGCATCTGCGAAAACTCGCTGAAGATCGCCAACTTCCTGAAAAACCACCCGAAGTGCAGCTGGGTCAATTACGCCGGCCTGCCCGACCACAAGGACCACGCGCTGGTCCAGAAGTACATGGGCGGTCGCGCTTCCGGCATTCTCAACTTTGGTGTCAAGGGTGGCCGCGAAGGCGGCGGCAAGTTCCAGGATGCATTGAAGCTGGTCACCCGCCTGGTCAATATCGGCGATTGCAAGACCCTGGCCTGCCACCCGGCTTCGACCACGCACCGCCAGCTATCGCCGGAAGAACTGGCCAAGGCCGGCGTTTCCGAAGACATGATCCGTCTGTCGGTCGGTATCGAACATGTCGACGACCTGATCGCCGACCTGGATCAGGCATTGAACGCCGCCTGATCGAACCTGAACTTCAGGACAAGCCCGGCCGAGCGCCGGGCTTTTTTATGCCGGAAGCAAGGCCGAAATTCAACATTGTTAAAGCAATTTATTTAAACAAAACAATAATTTACCAGGACAACACTCGACCGGAAATAGCACACCAACTCTTGACCTGGATCATAAGGAAGCGCTTATCCGGAACACAGAATAGCCCCCACAAAGACGAACGCTCGTATGCGACGTCGACAAAATCATTAAACCAAGAAGGGGAGAAATCCATGCAGCAACCAATCAGCGAAACCAGGATCGTCATGTCCGACCCGACCGCCCTCGGCGTGTTCGGTCTTTCCATGGTCACCTTCGTCGCCGCTTCGGCCAAGATGGGCTGGACCAGCGGCGTCGCCTATCTGATCCCGTGGGCACTGTTCCTCGGTTCCATCGCCCAGATCTGGGCCTCGGCGGTCGACTTCAAGAAAAACAACTATTTCGGCGCCATCGTACTCGGCGCCTACGGCCTGTTCTGGATTGCCGTCGCCATGCACTGGGCAATCAGCCTCGGCTGGCTGGGCGCCGTCGGCGCCAATGCCGATCCGAAGCAACTGGCTTTCGCCTGCATCGGCTATTTCATTTTCTCGCTATTCATCATGGTTGCCGCTTTCGAAGCCAACAAGGTATTCGCCGCCATCCTGGTGCTGATCAACATCCTGCTGCCGTCGCTGGCGCTGTCCATCCTCGGCATCAATCACGAAGTCTTCGGACCGCTCGCCGCCTGGTCGGAACTGGGTATTTCGCTGCTCGGCTTCTACGCCGCCGGCGCCAACTTCCTGAACAACTTCTTCGGCCGTACCGTGCTCTCGCTCGGCGCTCCGTTCGGCTGGATCAAGAAGGGACCGCTCCCCGCCGCCAAGCCGCAAATCGTCAAGGCAGCCGCCTGAAATAGGACAGCCAGTAAAACGAAGGCCGCCTCGAGGGCGGCCTTTTTCGTTGGCGCCAGCCGGTCTTATTCGACTTCCTCGACCATCAGCCAGACCGCGCGGTTGTCGCGCGCCTCGCTGGTCGACAAGCTCATCGCCCCACCCTGGTTGCCGCTGGCCTGACTGCCGCCACCGCCCAATTCGATCCATTCGCCGAGTCGACCGCTGACCGTCGTCGACAGACGCTGCGTATTGATCGCGCCGCGCCCGTAGGCATCCGTGCTGTCGGCCTGCTGACTGATTTCCAGGCTGACGCGCTGGCCGTTCAGACGTGGCACGGCATAGAAGCCGCGCCCGACATCGCGATAGACCACCGTTTCATTGACCAGCGCCCCACCCGGCCCGACCATCACCTGCCGCATCGGGATCGGCAGCGAGCGGCCGATCTGGATGAAGGCACGCCCGCCCTCGACGGTTTGCACCATCTGCGCCGCACTCTCGCCGCGCACGCTCTTCGTGTCCCAGACCCGCGCCTCGGCCTGCGAACGGCGCCCCGTACCCAGCGCCAGTTGCCCGCTCGCCTCGACGCCACGCGCGCTGTCTTCGCCCTGGCGATTCTGCGAAACACGGATGATCAGGCGCCGCGTCGGCATATCGATGGCAGCCAGCACGCGCTTGATGTCGGCCCGGTTTTTCGCCGAGCTGCGCAGGAAAAGCTGGTCGTTCATGCCGGTCAGCGTGCCGCCCGGCTCCACCAGGGGCAACAGGGTCGGCAGAACCTCTTCAACCGTCTTGCTGCGCAGCTGGATGATTTCCATCTGCTGCGCCCAGAGCGGCGTACTGAAGAAAAGAACCAGCAACAGAAAAATACGCGCCATGAAAAAGCTCCTTTCCGGCCGGTCGACCGGTCAATCCATGCACAGGGCAACGCGATGGCAATTGGCCAGATCGGCAGCCACCAGCGCAACGATGCCGGGATCGGCCCGACCGAGGTCAGCCCTTTCCTGCAGCACGCCCATGATCTCGGCCGGCAGCATCGGCTTGCGGTAAGGCCGCTCCTGCGCCAGCGCCTGAAAGACGTCGGCAACGTTGATGATGCGGGCCTCGAGCGGCAAGGCCGTGCCGCCGATGTGGAAGGGATAGCCGTGACCATCCGGTGTTTCATGATGGAAAGCCGCCCACTGCGCGATTTCCTCGATTGCCGGCAAACGCTTCAGGACCTGCAGGGTGCCGTAGCTGTGACTCTTCATGATGTCGAACTCATGCGGCGTCAGGGCATTCGGGCCTTCGATGATTTCGTCGGGAATCTGCAACTTGCCGATATCGTGCAGCAAGCCGGCGACCTCGATCTTCTCGCAGGTCACCGTGTCCAGCCCGAGACGCTCGGCGAGATGGCGCGCCAGGCGCGAAACCCCGCGTGAATGGCGCTGCGTGTAGGGCGACTTGGCATCGATGATGCGGGCGAAGATCTCGGCGCACTGCTTGAACTGCGCCCAGTTGATCACCTCCAGCTTGCCGTGCGTCTCCATCTCGCGCTGGTACTGTTGCACCCAGTCAGGCTGCAAGGCCAGCCAGAAGGCCTCGCCTTCCGAAAACTTCTCGAATGCCTCAACCAGCGCCGGCGAAAACAGGCAACCGCGCTCGGCGGCCAGACGCGAACGGATTTCGTCGGCATGCGACAGCACCGTCTGGTCGGCATGGTAAGGCGCCGCCAGGACATCGACCCGGTCGGCCAGATAGATCAGATTGGCAAAACGCGCCGTATCGCCAAGCTGCGTTTGCTGCGCCAGCCACTCCCAGCGGCTGTGGTGGTAACGAATGATCGGTGCCAGGTGCGCCAGCGGCGCAAAATCGGCAAGCAAGTCCTGGCCGGCGACACAATGCTCCTCGGCCCCCGACCATTCAAGATCGACCACCAGCCGGTGATGCACGCGTGTCGATGAAACACCGCAATCGTGGAGCAGGCCGGCATCGTAGAGCAGTTGCTGCTCGGCTTCGGGCCAGCCCATGAAGATGGCCAGTTCGCGCGCCAGCATGCCAACCCGGCGGCCGTGCAGGACATCGTCCACACCGACCAGATCGACGGTGTGCGCGATGGTGATGACCAGTTGCCGCAGGTCGATGGCAAGGTCGGCGGGTTGCGTCGGCTGTAGCATGATTCAGCTCACCAGATGCGGCAGGGTCAGGTATTCGCGCGAATGCATTTCGGTCAGACGGCTGACCGTGCGGAAAAACTCGCTGGACTGCGTTCCTTCGGTATAAAGGGCCTCCGGCTCGCAATCGGCGGTGGCGATCAGTTTGACGCGATGGTCGTAGAAGACATCGACCAACCAGGTGAACCGGCGGGCTTCGGAAGCCTGGTGCTGGGTCATTTTCGGAATGTGCGAGAGCAGCACGGTGTGGTAGCCGCGGGCAATTTCCAGATAATCGTTCTGCGAGCGCGGTCCACCGCACAGGGTACGGAAATCGAACCAGATCACGCCATGGCCGCGCCGGATGGTATCCACCTGACGACCAAGCACCTCGACATGACCACCCTTCTTGCCCTCCTCACCGGCCACCATGCGGAAATAGTCGAGCATTTTCTTCTCCGCAGCGGCGTCGACCGGGTGGTGGTAGATCTCGACCTGCTCCAGGGCGCGCAGGCGGTAATCGACCCCGGCATCGACCTCGAAGACATCGAGATGCTTCTGCAGCAACGCGATGGTCGGCAGGAAGCTTTCACGATGCAGGCCGTTCGGATAGAGCTTCTCCGGCGGGTAGTTCGAGGTCATGACGATGATCACGCCATTGGCGAACAGGCCGTCCATCAGGCGACCGAGAATCATCGCATCGGCGATGTCGGAGACGTGGAATTCGTCGAAACAGAGCAGGCGCACTTCGCGCGCGATCTGCTCGGCCAGGCGCAGCATCGGATCGGGCTCACCCTTGTATTTTTCCAGGTCGCGATGGATCTGCTGCATGAAAGCATGGAAGTGGATGCGTTTCTTGCGGCGGTAAGGCACCGAGTCGTAGAAGCAATCCATCAGGAAGCTCTTGCCACGCCCGACACCGCCCCAGAAATACACGCCCTTGGGCGGCTTCGGCGGATTGAGCAGGCGTTTCAGCGTGCTGCCGCGCTTGACCTTGAACGACAGCAGGTTGGTGTACAGCTCCTGCAAGGCCGTCGCAGCACGCATCTGGGCTTCGTCGGCAGAATAACCACGGGCATCGAGCAATGACTTGTACGCGTCGAGCATGCCCATGGCCGCGACGTTCAGTTTTTTATGTGGCATCTCTGTGAATCAGTGTTGGGTAGAAGGCTATTCTAGCCAAAATAAAAAAGGCGGGTGCGTTTCCGCAACCCGCCTTTGGCGCAGCCAGTGCCGCTTAGAAGTGCAGCGAACGCTTGTCGCAGGCCAGGGCTGCTTCGTGCACGATTTCCGACAGGGTCGGGTGAGCGTGGCAGATGCGGCCGAGGTCTTCGGAAGCGCCGGCGAATTCCATGGTGACGACGGCTTCGGCGATCAGCTCGGAAGCGTTGTTGCCGATGATGTGTACACCGAGGATACGGTCGGTCTTGGCATCAGCCAGAACCTTGACGAAGCCGCTGGCATCGCCGTGACCCAGGGCACGACCACTGGCCATGAACGGCACCTTGCCCGGCTTGTAGGCAATGCCTTCAGCCTTGAGCTGCTGCTCGTTCTTGCCGACCCAGGCGATTTCCGGATGGGTGTAGACCACGCCCGGAATGGTGTTGAAGTCGCAATGACCGGACTGACCGGAGATCAGTTCGGCAACCATGACGCCTTCTTCGGAAGCCTTGTGGGCCAGCATCGGACCGCGCACGACGTCGCCGACCGCCCAGACGTTCGGCAGGTTGGTCTTGCAGTGACCGTCGACATCAATCTGACCGCGATCATTGATCTTCAGGCCGACGGCTTCGCCGTTCAGACCGTCGGTGTTCGGGATGCGACCGACCGAAACAATCAGCTTGTCGCATTCGAGCTTCTTGGCGCCATCCTTGTCTTCGTAGTCGACCGTGACGCCCTTCTTGGCGACGGAGACCTTGTTGATCTTGATGCCGGTAGTGATCTTCAGGCCTTGCTTGGTGAACAGCTTGAGGGCTTCCTTGGCAATGTCCTGGTCAGCAAACGGCATGAAGTCCGGGGCGGCTTCGAGCACGGTGACGTCCGTACCCAGACGACGCCAGACCGAACCCATTTCCAGGCCGATGACGCCAGCACCGATCACGCCGAGGCGCTTCGGGGCAGCATCGAAATCGAGGGCACCGACGTTGTCGCAGATGACTTTGTTGTCGACCGGAATACCATCGAGGTGACGCGGCTTGGAGCCGGTCGCGATGATGACGTGCTTGGCCAGCACTTCTTCTTCGCCAACCTTGACCTTGTACAGGTCGCCTTCCTTGCCGGCAAAGCTGCCGTGGCCGTTCAGGCTGGTGACCTTGTTCTTCTTGAACAGGCCCTTGATGCCACCGGTCAACTGCGTGACGATGGTGTTTTTGCGGCCGACCATGGTCTTGACGTCGATGCTGACACCCTTGGCCGAGATGCCGTGCATCTCGAAGGAATGGTTGGCTTCTTCGAACAGTTCGGAAGAACGCAGCAGGGCCTTGGACGGGATGCAGCCCACGTTCAGGCAGGTGCCGCCGAGGCGGGGTTCACCCTTGGGGTCGGCATAGGCATTGGATTCGGCACAAGCCGTATTGAAACCGAGCTGGGCGGCACGAATGGCAGCCACATAACCGCCGGGACCACCACCGATGACGAGTACGTCGAATTGCTTGGACATGAATATCCTTTCAGATCTCAGATGTGCAAAAGGCGCCAGTCCCCCGACAGGGAACTGGCGCCGGCGCAGAATGATTAGACGCCGAGCAGCAGGCGCGACGGATCTTCGAGCGCTTCCTTCATGGTCACCAGACCGAGGACGGCTTCGCGGCCGTCGATGATGCGGTGGTCGTAGGACATGGCGAGGTAGTTGATCGGACGGACGACGACCTGACCGTTTTCAACCACGGCACGGTCCTTGGTGGCATGGATGCCGAGGATCGCGGATTGCGGCGGGTTGATGATCGGGGTGGACATCATCGAACCGAAGATGCCGCCGTTCGAGATCGAGAAGGTACCGCCGGTGAGGTCTTCGATGGACAGCTTGCCATCCTTGGCCTTGGCACCGAATTCGGCAATCTTCTTTTCGATTTCGGCGATCGACATCTGATCGGCGTTGCGGATGATCGGCACAACCAGACCACGCGGCGAACCGACGGCGATACCGATGTCGATGTAACCGTGATAGACGATGTCGTTGCCATCAACCGAAGCGTTCAGGATCGGGAACTTCTGCAGGGCGGCAACGGCAGCCTTGACGAAGAAGCCCATGAAGCCGAGGCGAACGCCGTGGGCCTTCTCGAACTTGTCACCGTACTGCTTGCGCAGCGCCATGACCGGCGCCATGTTCACTTCGTTGAACGTGGTCAGGATGGCGTTGGTGGCTTGCGACTCGAGCAGACGCTCGGCAACGCGGGCACGCAGACGGGTCATCGGCACGCGCTGTTCGGCACGATCGCCCAGGGCGACGGCAACCGGCGGCGTCGGCAGGGAAACCTTGGCAGCGGCCGGAGCGGCAACCGGACCAGCCTTCGGTGCGGCAGCAACGGCATCTTCCTTGGTGACACGACCACCACGGCCAGAGCCGGCGACGTCGGCGGCAGCGATGCCCTTTTCGTCGAGGATCTTGCGTGCAGACGGGCTGGCCGTACCAGCCGGTGCGGCAGCGGCCGGAGCCGGAGCGGCAGCAGGAGCGGCCGCCTTCGGTGCTTCGGCAGCCGGTGCAGCGGCGCCAGCCTTGGCTTCGGTGTCGATGCGGGCGATCAGTTCGCCGGAAACAACGGTTTCACCATCAGCCTTGATGATTTCGACCAGCACGCCGGCGCCCGGCGACGGCACTTCAAGAACGACTTTGTCGGTTTCGATATCGATCAGGATTTCGTCACGGGCAACGGCGTCGCCGATTTTCTTTTTCCAGGATGCGAGCGTGCCTTCGGCAACGGACTCGGAGAGCTGGGGAACTTGGACTTCAATAATGCTCATAATGACTCCACTCTGCTTTAGTTATTAGTACTCGATTTTGCCCAGTGCGGACTCGATCAGTGCCTTTTGTTGCTCGTTGTGCTTGGCCAGATAACCGACGGCTGGCGAAGGCGAAGCCGGACGGGCTACCAGCAGCAGCTTCTGCTTGGAATCCAGACCGGTATCGAGATGGTGACGCGAGGCAAACCAGTACCAGGCGCCCTGGTTGCGCGGCTCTTCCTGCGTCCAGACGATTTCGGTGGCCTTCGGATACTTGGCCAGCTCCTTGGCGAGCGAGTCCTTCGGGAAAGGATAGAGCTGTTCGATACGCACGATGGCGATATCGGTGATCTTCTTTTCACGACGGGCTGCAACCAGATCGTAATAGACCTTGCCGGAGCACAGGATAACGCGCTTGACCTTCTTTGCATCGAGCTTGTCGACTTCACCGATGACGCGCTGGAACTCGCCGTTGGCCAGTTCCTCCATGGAGGAGGCGGCATCCTTGTGGCGCAGCAGCGACTTCGGCGTCATGACCACCAGCGGCTTGCGCTGCATGCGAACCGCCTGACGGCGCAGCATGTGGAAAACCTGGGCGGCGTTGGACGGCACGCAGACTTCCATGTTCATTTCGGCACAAGCCTGCATGTAGCGTTCGAGGCGGGCGGAGGAGTGTTCCGGACCCTGACCTTCGTAACCGTGCGGCAGCAGCATGACCAGACCACAGGCACGGCCCCACTTGGCTTCACCGGAAGAGATGAACTGGTCGATAACGACCTGGGCACCGTTGGCGAAGTCGCCGAACTGACCTTCCCAGACAACCAGTTCGTACGGGTTGGCGGTGGCGTAACCGTAATCAAAAGCCAGCACGGCCTCTTCCGACAGCACGGAATCGAAGCACTGGAAGCCGGCCTGCTTTTCCTGCAGGTTCTTCAGCGGGTGATAGGTGCCTTCATCCCAGTTTTCACGATTCTGGTCGTGGAAAGCGGCATGACGGTGGAAGAAGGTACCGCGACCAACGTCTTCACCGGAAATACGCACGCCGTAGCCGGAAACCAGCAGGGATGCGTAGGCCAGATTCTCGGCCATGCCCCAGTCAACCGGCAGCTTGCCCTCGCCCATGGCGGCACGGTCTTCGGCAATCTTCTTGACGCGCGAATGCAGCGTGAAACCTTCGGGGAAGGTGGTCAGGCGCTGCGACAGGCGCTGCAGTTCCTTCATCGGCACCGTGGTATCGCAGGTCTCGATGTAGTTCTTGGTTAGGAACGGCGTCCAGTCGATCATGTTCGGGTGCTTGTAGCCAGCCAGAACCGGGTTGTACAGCAACTCGCCCTTGTCCAGATGTTCGCGGTATTCCTTGATCATCGTGTCCGGACCATCAGCCGGCAGCACGCCTTCGGCGATCAGCTTGTCGCCGTAGAGCTTGCGGGTACCCGGATGCTGGGCAACCTTCTTGTACATCAGCGGCTGGGTGACCATCGGCTCGTCCTGCTCGTTGTGGCCGAGCTTGCGGAAGCAGATGATGTCGATCACGACATCCTTCTTGAACTGCTGGCGGAACTCGACGGCGAGCTGGGTGACCAGTGCAACGGCTTCCGGATCGTCACCATTGACGTGGAAGATCGGTGCATCGGCCATCTTGAAGATGTCGGTACAGTAGTGGCCCGAGCGGTAGTCGCGCGGATCGCTGGTGGTGAAACCGATCTGGTTGTTCACCACGATATGCAGCGTGCCGCCCGTGCCGTAGCCGCGGGTCTGCGCGAAATTGAGCATTTCCTGGTTGACGCCCTGCCCCGCCACGGCAGAGTCGCCGTGAATGATGACCGGCAGAACCTTGGACTTGCTGCCTTCGCCACGGCGAACCTGGCGGGCATAGACCGAGCCTTCGACCACCGGATTGACGATTTCGAGGTGCGACGGGTTGAACGCCAGGGTCAGGTGACACGGACCGTTCGACGTGGAGACGTCGGAGGAGAAACCCATGTGGTACTTGACGTCACCAGCCGACAGGTCGCTCTTCTTCTTGCCTTCGAACTCGGAGAACAGCATGGACGGTGCCTTGCCCAGCGTATTGACGAGCACGTTCAGGCGACCGCGGTGGGCCATGCCGATGACGATTTCGTCAATGCCGCAGTTGCCGCCAGTGCGGATGGCTTCATCCATGGCAACAATCAGCGATTCGCCACCTTCGAGCGAGAAACGCTTCTGACCGACATACTTGGTATGCAGGTAGCGTTCCAGGGTTTCCGCAGCGGTCAACCGCTCCAGAATCCGCTTTTTCTGCTCGGCGTTGTAAGTCGGACGCGAACGGATGGTTTCCAGGCGATCCTGCAGCCAGCGCTTCTCGGTGTACTCGGTCATGTACATGTATTCGACACCGACCGAGCCACAGTAGGTCTGCTTCAGGGTTTCCATAATATCGCCAAGCTTGGCGGTTTCCGGCAGCCCTTTCAGGGAACCGACGCTGAAAGTCTGGTTCAGGTCAGCATCGGTAAAGCCGTAGAAGCCCAGTTCCAGCTCTTCAATCTTCGGACGGGCGAGACGCTTGAGCGGATCGAGATCGGCCCAACGCGTGCCCATCGAACGGTAGGCCGTTACCAGCTGGCCAACCGCCGATTGTTTCTTGTTGTCACCGCCACTCGGGGCAACCTGGCGGAAACCGCCATCCTTGCCCAGTTCGGCGAAGGCAGCGATGACCGGCGCGTGGGCAACGTCACGAGCAACAAAGCCCGGCATCTGGGCCAGGCGGTCGAAATAGTCGCGCCATTCGGCCGGCACGGCAGTCGGATTATCGAGATAGTTTTCGTACAGCTCTTCAACGAACGGCGCATTGCCGCCGAAGAACATCGTGCTGTCGAACAGGTTATTCATCGTAGTCATAGGCGTCCCCTTGAGGGTATTGTCTTTCTATGTAGCTGCGGGTCACCGGGCATTCAGGCCCGGCGGGTAAAAAAAGGGCGGCCACACGGCCGCCCGTTCTTCAGCTTAGCCGCGTTGGGCAAGCGGCACAACGTCGCGACGAGCGGCACCGATGTACAGCTGACGCGGACGACCGATCTTGTATTCCGGATCGGTGATCATTTCTTCCCACTGCGTCATCCAGCCAACCGTACGGGCCAGCGCGAAGATGCAGGTGAACATTTCGGTCGGGATGCCGATGGCCTTCTGAACGATACCGGAGTAGAAGTCGACGTTCGGGTAAAGCTTCTTCTCGACGAAGTACGGATCTTCCAGAGCGATGCGTTCCAGTTCCATGGCCAGCTTGAACAGGCGATCGTTTTCGAGGCCCAGTTCAGTCAGCACTTCGTTGCAGACCTTGCGCATCAGCTTGGCGCGCGGGTCGAAGTTCTTGTAGACACGGTGACCGAAGCCCATGAGCTTGAAGGAGTCGTTCTTGTCCTTGGCGCGGGCGATGAACTCGGGAACGCGCGAAACGTCGCCGATTTCTTCCAGCATCTGCAGACAGGCTTCGTTCGCACCACCGTGTGCCGGGCCCCACAGACAGGCGATACCGGCAGCGATACAGGCAAACGGATTGGCACCGGAGGAACCAGCCAGACGCACCGTCGAAGTGGAAGCATTCTGTTCGTGATCGGCGTGCAGCGTGAAGATGACGTCGAGCGCGCGGACCAGCACCGGGTTCGGAACGTACTTTTCGCACGGATTGCCGAACATCATGCGCATGAAGTTGGCGGTGTAATCCAGCTCGTTGTCCGGATACATGAAGGGCATGCCGGTGTTGTACTTGTAAGCCATCGCGACAATGGTCGGCAGCTTGGCAACCAGGCGGTTGAAGCTGACATTGCGATGCTCGGCGTCGGAAAAGTCCATGGCATCGTGGTAGAAGGCGGAAAGCGCGCCAACCACACCGGTCATCACGGCCATCGGATGTGCGTCACGACGGAAGCCGGAGAAGAACTTCGACAGTTGCTCGTGCACCATCGTGTGCTTTTTGATGGTGGTTTCGAATTCCAGCTTCTGCTGGGCATTCGGCAGCTCGCCGTTCTTCAGCAGATAGGTGACTTCGAGGAAGTTGCAGTTTTCAGCCAGTTGTTCAATCGGGTAACCGCGATACAGCAGCTCGCCCTTGTCACCATCGATGAAGGTAACCTTGGATTTGCAGCTGGCGGTAGAAAGAAAACCGGAGTCGTAGGTGAACAAGCCGGTCTTGGCGCCCAAGGTACGAATATCGACGCAGTCGTTGCCATGCGTCGGGGACATGATCGGGAAATCGACGGGAGCCTGTCCGTCAATTGTCAAAGTTGCCTTGCGTTCGGTCGTCATGGATTTTTCCCTGTTCAGGTGTTAGTTGTCACTGCACTGCCAAAAAAGCGGTAAACATTACCAAGTTAATCTGCAAACCTTACTTAACTCTTACGAAGCAGCGCCACGATGTGCGCCAAGCGAGGATCATCGATCTCCGCCTTGCCGGTCAGCAAGTCCCAGAGATCGTAATCCTCCATATCGGCAAGTTCCACGAACGCCTGCTGTTCCTCGTCATTGAGCTTTTCGAAGCGACCATCATCGAGAAAACGCGTCAGCGTGATATCGAGCTCGAGAAGCGCACGACGGATACAGCGCCAACGCAGGCGTTCGTAGTCCTTTCTTTCCATCAGACGGCGCGACGAACCATCATGTCCTTGATCTTGCCGATGGCCTTGGTCGGATTCAGACCCTTCGGACATACGTCAACACAGTTCATGATGGTGTGGCAACGGAACAGGCGGTACGGGTCTTCGAGGTTGTCGAGACGCTCGTTGGTAGCCTGATCACGCGTATCGGCGATGAAACGGTAAGCAGCCAGCAGGCCGGCCGGGCCGACGAACTTGTCCGGGTTCCACCAGAACGAAGGGCAGGACGTGGAGCAGCAGGCACACAGGATGCACTCGTAAAGACCATTCAGCTCTTCGCGATCTTCCGGCGATTGCAGACGTTCGCGTTCCGGCGGCGGATCATTGTTGATCAGGTAGGGCTTGATCGAGTGATACTGCTTGAAGAACTGGGTCATATCGACGATCAGGTCGCGAATGACCGGCAGACCCGGCAGCGGACGCAGCACGATCGGCTGCTTCAGGCTGTCGATATCGGTCAGGCAGGCCAGACCGTTCTTGCCGTTGATGTTCATCGCATCGGAACCGCAGACACCTTCTCGGCAGGAACGACGATAGGAAATCGCGTCATCCTTGGCCTTGAGCTTGGTCAGCGCGTCCAGCAGCTTGCGGTCAGTCGGTTCGAGTTCAACCGAAATGTCCTGCATGTACGGCGCGTCGTCCTTGTCCGGATCGTAGCGATAGATACTGAATTGAACCATGCGTTTGCTCATTCTGGACTCCTTTAGTACGAGCGCGTCTTGAGCGCTACGGCCTCGACGGTCAGGGGTTGCATGTTGACCGGCTTGTACGTGATCGAGTTATCCACCGGCGAGAACAGCGTGTGCTTCAGCCATTCCTTGTCGTTGCGACCGTTCGGGAACTCGGCCGTATCCGGGGCATCGTCGCGCACGTGGGCACCGCGGGATTCCTTGCGGGCTTCGGCGGAAATCATCGTCGCCTTGGCGACTTCGATCAGGTTTTCCATTTCGAGCGCTTCGGTGCGAGCGGTATTCCAGGCCATCGACTTGTCCTTGATCTCGAGCTGGCGAGCCGCCTTTTCGACTTCAAGAATCTTTTCGACGCCCTGTTTCAGCATGTCGCCAAAACGGAACACACCGGCGTGATCCTGCATGGTGCGCTGCATGGCCAGACGGGTTTCATGCACGTTGGCACCACCCTTGCGGTTGTCCAGAGCAGCGATGCGGGCCAGGGTCTTGTCGGCAACATCCTTCGGCAGTTCGCGATGTGCACGGCCAGCCTTGAGATCTTCGACAGCGGAGTCACCGGCCGACTTGCCGAAGACCAGCAGATCGAGCAGCGAGTTGGTACCCAGGCGGTTGGCGCCATGCACCGAGGCACAGGCACATTCGCCACCGGCGTAGAAGCCCGGCACGACGGAATTCATGTCGCCATCCTTGGGCATCACGACACGACCGGAATAGTGGGTCGGGATACCGCCCATCTGATAGTGACAGGTCGGCACGACCGGCAGCGGCTCTTTCAGGCAATCGACACCGGCGAACTGGATACCGATTTCGTGGATACCCGGCAGGCGCTTCATGATGGTGGCGGGATCGAGGTGGGTGATGTCAAGCAGGACGTAGTCCTTGTTGACGCCACAGCCGCGACCTTCCTTGATTTCGGTGGCCATGGCGCGCGAAACCACGTCACGCGAAGCCAGATCCTTGGCGTTCGGCGCGTAGCGCTCCATGAAGCGTTCCTTGCTGGAGTTACGCAGAATGCCGCCTTCACCGCGCACGCCTTCGGTAATCAGCACGCCAGCACCGGCCACGCCGGTCGGGTGGAACTGCCAGAATTCCATGTCTTCGAGCGGAATGCCGGCACGCGCCGCCATACCCAGGCCGTCACCGGTATTGATGAAGGCATTGGTCGAAGAGTAGAAAATACGGCCGGCACCGCCGGTCGCGAAAATCGTGGCGCGAGCGTGGAAAATCACGATCTGGCCGGTTTCCATTTCCATGGCGGTAACACCAAGGACATGACCTTCTTCGTCACGGATCAGGTCCAGCGCCATCCATTCAACGAAGAACTGGGTATTGGCCTTGACGTTGCGCTGATACATCGCATGCAGCATGGCGTGACCGGTACGGTCAGCAGCAGCACAGGAACGACGCACCGGCTTTTCGCCGAAGTTGGACATATGACCACCGAACGGACGCTGATAGATCTTGCCATCATCGGTACGATCGAAAGGCATGCCGTAGTGTTCGAGTTCGACGACCACTTCATTGGCCTTCTTGCACATGAATTCGATGGCGTCCTGGTCGCCGAGCCAGTCGGAACCCTTGACGGTATCGTACATGTGCCACGTCCAGTGATCTTCCTCGGAATTACCGAGGGACGCAGCAACACCACCCTGCGCCGCAACCGTGTGCGAGCGGGTCGGGAAAACCTTGGAGAGCACGGCGGTCTTCAGGCCGGCTTCGGACAATTGGATTGCGGAACGCAGACCGGCGCCACCGGCACCGACAATGACCGCATCAAACTTGAGAACAGGAATACTCACGCTTACAGCCTCCAGAGAATCGCAGCAGCCCACGCCGTGTAACCCACCAGCGCAGCAATGGTCAGAACGTGCAAGGTCAGGCGAATGCCCGTCGGCTTGACGTAATCCATCCAGATATCACGCACGCCGATCCAGGCGTGGTAAAAAAGGCTGACAAAGAACAGGAAGGTCAGGAACTTGATGACGCCGTTCGAGAAAACACCTTGCCAGGCCTCGAAAGTACCCGGACGAACAACCAGCAGGACAGCAGCAATCAGGACTGAATAAACAGCCATGATGACCGCCGTGGCACGCTGGGCAATCCAGTCTTTAAGACCGTAATGGGCACCGACAACAATACGGTTAATCACAGCAGAACCCCCCAGAGGATCAGGGTCAGCGGAATGCTGACCGCAAACACCACTGCCGCGGACTGACGCGCAGCCTCTTTCTCGATACCGACATGCAGATCAAGCAGCAGGAAACGAATACCTGCACAGAAGTGATGCACAAAGGCCCAGAGCAGACCCGCAACAATCACCTTGGCCGGCAAGGAGGCGGAAATCGCCTTGAAGTCAGCAAAGGTTTCTGCCGAAGTCAGGCTGGCGGAAAACAGCCAGAGCATTACCGGGAGAAACAGGAACAGACCGACACCGCTGACGCGATGGAGAATCGATACCTTGCCCGGCAAGGGCAACCTGATACTAGTCAAGTCCAAATTTTTTGGACGTTGTTTCTTGATGCTCATTTCTGCCATGAACGTCATCCCTCGCGAAAGTGTGCGGTTTTCCGCTTTTACGTGGTTCAAAAAGAACCATAATTATACATTCAAAATCGGCCGAAAGTCGCCGTCTTGGGCGACTTTGGAGCCAACTCCCCTGCCGGACAATCAGCCCAGATCGTTGCGGTAATAATGCGAACGCGTGCAATAAAGACCGCGCCGCCACTCCACCGGTTTATTGCCGTAGGTGTAGGCAGTACGCTCCACCAGAAGCAATGGATCTCCCGCCTGCACACCCAGCAAACCAGCACTGTAAGCATCCGCGGCAACAGCCCGCAGATGCTCTTCGGCATGAATCATGCGCACACCGAAATCACTCTCGAAAAGACTGTAGAGCGAACGCTCCCCGCCACGCAATCGTTCCAGCGTCAAACCCTCGAAGAGCTCGGCCACGAGGTAAATCTGATCAAGAACAACCGGCTCGCCGTTGAAATGCAACAGACGCTCGACACAAACCACCTTCTCGCCGGCCGGAATCCGCAGAACCGCAGCAACCTCCGGCGTCGCCGGCACAATCGAGCACAGACGCGGATCGCTGACGGCATGCGCCACAAGACCATCATCAGGAACCAGGCGCAGGAAGCGATAGAAAGAGCGCGGATCACTGTGCGTAGCCACGAAGGTACCCTTGCCCTGACGCCGCACCAGCAGGTTCTCTGCCGCCATTTCATCAATGGCCTTGCGTACAGTCCCCTGACTGACATTGAAGCGCGTCGCAAGCTCGCCCTCACTGGGAATGGCATCACCCGGCCCCCACTCACCGGCCTCCAGGCTACGGATCAGAAAATCCTTGATCTGCCGGTAGAGCGGACTGAAAGTTGGCGACGGAGAGCGACTGGTCGAACGGAAGGCTTCTCGATTCATGGGCCAAATTTCAGCACATTTCCGGCACAGCGTCCACGAAAAGTTGTCTTATATAAGACACATGATGCAATTGACAGCCAGCGCCCGAACTTCTAACATCATTGTCTTCTCGCGCCCGCTTGCAAAATCTCCAGCAAGCCCCCGAGCAAACCCGAACAATTTCAATCACGCTGTTTCAAACAGGAGCGACATATGTCCAAAGCCCCCATGCGCGTTGCCATTACCGGTGCCGCCGGTCAGATCGGTTATAGCCTGCTGTTCCGCATCGCCTCCGGCGAAATGCTCGGCAAAGACCAGCCGGTCATCCTTCAGTTGCTCGATCTGCCGCAAGCTCAGCAAGCCGTGAAGGGCGTGATGATGGAGCTGGAAGACTGTGCCTTCCCGCTGCTCGCCGGCATGGTTGCCACCGATGATCCGAATGTCGCCTTCAAGGATGCCGACGTCTGCTTGCTGGTTGGTGCTCGTCCGCGCACCAAGGGCATGGAACGTGCCGACCTGCTGACCGCCAACGGCGCCATCTTCACGGTGCAAGGCAAGGCCATCGCCGAAAACGCCAAGGAAGACGTCAAGGTCCTGGTCGTCGGCAACCCCTGCAACACCAATGCCTTCATCGCTGCTGCCGCCGCCAAGAAGGTTGGCCGCACCAACCCGAACAACTACCACGGCATGCTGCGTCTGGACCACAACCGCGCCCTGTCGCAACTGGCCGCCAAGTCCGGTCGCGAAGTTTCTTCCCTGAAGAAGCTGGTCGTCTGGGGTAACCACTCGCCGACGATGTACGCCGACTACCGCTACACCACCTCCAATGGCGACAGCGTCAAGGCCCTGATCAACGATCACGCCTGGAACAACGACGTCTTCCTGCCGACCGTTGGCAAGCGCGGCGCTGCCATCATCGAAGCCCGTGGCCTGTCCTCGGCTGCTTCTGCGGCCAACGCCGCCATCGACCACGTGCGCGACTGGGTCCTCGGTTCCGACGAATGGGTCACCATGGGTGTTCCTTCCGATGGCTCCTACGGCATTCCGGCCGGCATCGTGTTCGGCTTCCCGTGCGAATGCAAGGGCGGCAAGTTCTCGATCATCCAGGGCCTGGAAATCGACGAATACAGCCGTGAAAAGATCAACTTCACGCTCAAGGAATTGACCGACGAAGCTGAAGCCGTCAAGGACATGCTTTGATAGCTACTAGCTACTAGCTGCTAGCCATTAGCTGCCAGCAAAGTTAGGGGCCGCGGTAAAATACCGCGGCCTTTTTGTTTTTTGCTCAAACCCCTAACATCTCGATCCCAATAGCTAAAAAACATGCGCCATCCGAAAATCGTTCTCTTTGCCGGCGAAAAGCCTTTTCCTGTTCTTCCGGCGGTCGACCACTACGCCGGTTCGGAAAAACTGATGCAGAAAGCGCTGTTGCTGCAAAAGGAGCTCGGCCCGATCTTCGACATCACCTGCGACTGCGAGGATGGCGCACATGCCGGCGCCGAACGCGAGCATGCCGAAATGGCCGCCCGACTGATCATGTCGGATGACAACCTGTTCAACCGGGTCGGTGCGCGCATTCACGACATCACGCATGCCCACTGGCAACAGGACCTGGAAATTCTGGTCCGCATCGCCGGCAGCCGCCTGCCCTTCATCACGCTGCCCAAGCCGTGCAGCGCTGAAGATGTGCAGATCCAGATCGAAGCCCTGCGGCAAATCGAGCGCAAATTCGGTGTCGACCGGCGCATCCCCGTACACGTGCTGATCGAGACCCACGGCGCCCTGCGCGAAGTCTGGGAAATCGCCGCCCTGCCCGGCGTCGAATCGCTGGATTTCGGCCTGATGGATTTCGTTTCCGGCCACCACGGCGCCATTCCCGGCAGCGCGATGAAGAGCCCCGGCCAGTTCGAACATCCGCTGGTGACCCGCGCCAAGTGCGAGATCAGCGCCGCTGCACTGGCCTGCGGCGTGGTGCCGGCGCACAACGTCACCACCGAACTCAAGGACATCGAATACATCAGGAACGACGCCTTGCGCGCCCGTCGCGAGTTCGGTTATCTGCGCATGTGGAGCATCCACCCGAACCAGATCCTGCCCATCGTCGAAGCCATGCGCCCCGATTTCTCCGAAGTACAGGCCGCGACGGAAATCCTGATCGCCGCCCAGGACACCGACTGGGGCCCGATCCAGCATGCCGGCAAGCTGCATGACCGCGCGTCCTACCGCTATTACTGGGAGTTGCTCGAACGCGCCCACATCACCGGCATGCAACTCCCGGCCGAGGCATCGAGCCGCTTCTTTGGCTGAAGACGACAACAGCAGCCCAACCAGGGAAGAGCTGCCGATTCTCTACCGCGACGAATACATCGTCGTCGTGGACAAACCCTCCGGTCTGCTCGTCCATCGCTCGGAGGTCGACCGTCACGAAACGCGCTTTGCGATCCAGATCCTGCGCGACCAGATCGGCCAGTGGGTATGGCCGGCGCATCGCCTCGACCGCGGCACGTCCGGCGTCCTGCTCTTTGCACTCTCGCAAGAGATCGCCGGGCAGCTTGGCAGACAGTTCGAGGCAGGCAATGTCGACAAACGCTACCTGGCCGTCGTGCGCGGCATCCCCCCGGCCACTGGCAGCATCGATCACCCGCTGACACGCCAGCGCGAACGCCACGAATTCGTCGGCGAACAAAGCAGCCATGAAGCACAAAGCGCCCTCACCCACTATCGCCGCATCGCCGAAATCGAGCTGCCATTTGCCGTCGACCGTTACCCGACCAGCCGCTACGCCTTGCTCGAGCTCGATCCGCAAACCGGGCGCAAACACCAGCTGCGCCGCCACCTCAAGCACATCGCCCATCCGATCATTGGCGACGCGACGCACGGCAAGGGCATCCACAACCGCTTCTTTGCCGAGCATTTCAGCTGCCAGCGCATGCTGCTCGCCTGCACGCAACTCGCTTTCGACCATCCGGTCGACGCCCGCCGCATGCAAATAAAAGCGCCAGTGTCCGGCGAATTCGCCGCCACACTGGCACAGTTGGGCTGGACCGCTGCTGCTCAGTAACCGATCGAGGTTTCCAGCTCCTGCAGGCGGCGCATGTCGCGCTCGAGATCAACCATGTCCTGCCCCAGTGCATCGCGGGCCGAGACCATGCCGACCGGCGCACCATCGGCATCAACAACCGGCACATGACGGAAGCCGCCTTCGGCCATCATGTGCAGCGCATAAGCCAGCGGCTTGTCGGCACGTATGGTTTGCAGATCACGCACCATGACCTGTGCGAGCAGGGTTTTATCCGGATCCAGACCGGCAGCCAGCACCTTGTTCAGCGCATCGCGTTCGGTAAAGATGCCGGCGATCCGGCCCTGCTCGACGATCAGCAGCGCCCCGATCTTTTTCTCCGCCATCAGCCGGCTGGCCGCCCTGACTGTCGTGTCAGCGCCTGCCGTCACCAGCGTACGACCGGCGAGGATATTGCCTATGATTCTTTGTGGCATGTTTGTCTCCTTTATTGATTTGAATGCAAGCACAAGGTGCTCGAATCGGAGCTTACACGCAAGCACCCCGACCGATCATGACCGGATGACGACAACCGTCACCTGCTCAGTACTACAGACCGGAGACAACCGGAAAATGTTCAACGGCAATTGAAAAATTGCTCAGGGCACCAGTTCGTAGACGACCCGCACTCGCGCATCCGCCTTGGCCAGATCGACGAAACCGATGCCGCCGGGGTGGGAACTGACCCATTTCAGCACCTCTTCCGTACTACCGACGCGCGGTGGCGCCTGCATGCGTCCGGAGAACACCTGGCGCGACCAGTAGGCATTGACGTCGGAAAGATCCTTGCCGACGAGCGCGGCATAAAAGCGCGCCCGATCCGGGTGACTGTCGGCCAGATCGACCGGCTGCGCCTCGACGCCATTGAAGAACTGGCGGTAACGACCAAAAAAGATATTGGCCACCTCATTGCGCGTCATCACGGCAACGCCGTTGCGGGCATTGACCACCACCACCAGATCGGCCAGCGCCTCGCCCGCCGGCAACAGCGCCAGCCAGACAAGGAGAACGAGAGAATGAAGACGGGACGGCTTCATGATTTCAGAAGACAAAGTCCATGGTCAGACTGAAGACATCCATCTTGCCCGTCCAGCCCGGCTGCTCGTTGCGAAACGGGAAAATTGACTGCGGCTCGCCGCGTATGCCGTCCCACTGCGCCTTGAGCGCCACATTGCGCGCCACATCCCAGCGCGCGCCAAGAATGGTCGTGTTCTGATGCGCGTGCGCATCCGCCATGATCACGTCAATCACCGGATTAAGCGTCGCAGCCCGCGACTCGGAACGAATCCAGGAGAAACCGGCATAAGGCGTCACCGGGCCGACCCGGTAGCCTGCCAACAGATAACCCGCCGACGAACTCTGGAAAATGCGACTGCCCTGGGTGATCTTGTTGAGCATGATCTGCAACTGCCAGGGGCCATTGTCGTAAATCGCCCCGACCGAATAATAGTGGCTGCGCGTATTGTCTGCCGCCAGATAGTCGCGCGCCTGGCCCACCATATTCGCCGGCAAATTGGCCCGCAAAATATCGTCGACCGGCATGTTGTGATTAAACCGGATATTCGCGTAGCTGGCACGCAACAGCCAGGAGCCCAGCTGGTAATCGAGATAGCCGCCAATCATCGCCGAGCCATCCAGGCTCCACTGCTTGTCAGCCAGCGGGATATTGCCCTCGGAAATCCCGTAATAGAGCTTGCCGCGCAAGACATCCTCACCGACCGGCACGGTCAACGCCGCGTCAACCCCGTTAATGCTGGAAAACGGCAGGTACCAGAAAAAATCGCCCGGCGGCCGTACCGGCAGATAGGAATAACCGACCTGGCGCGAATCGGCCATCATGAAAAATTCGGTACCGAGACGCCCGGCTCGCAGACTCACTTGCGGCGTCGGATCGTACTTGACGTAAGCCCAGGAGACCTCCGGCTTGAAGCTGCGATCGTAACGATAGTGGCTGATCGCCTGGACGACCGCCTCCAGATCGGGCGTCAGGCGCCAGCTGGCCTGCAGACCGAGGATGCTGTCCACCTTGCCATCCCAGTGCTTGCTCGCACCTTGGGGTTGCGAAAGGTCGCGGACGAATTCGGCATCAGCCGTCGAGGTTCGAGTTGCACCAAGCGTGCCGAATCCGTGCAGGGAAAAGGCCGACTCTTCTTCGGCACCAACCGGCCCGACGAAAACCAGGGCAACCAGGGCTGCAACGAGGTGCAGTTTTTTGGCCGCTGCGAGAAAAAAATCCGTTGATTGGTTTTGCGACATGTTTGCACCAGAAATGATGACGTCCTGCCCGGAAAGGCCAGCACTATATCGCATCATCATTAATTTCCGGCATGACTGCCTCAGCAAAAAACACTTTTCCAGCCTCGAATGAACTGCAACAGCGAAATACCGACCAGAAAAAAACCCGGCCAGAAATGCGCCGGGTTCCCTTTACGCATCCAGCAAGCGAATCAGACCGTCTGCTTTTGCGGCAGCGCCACCTTGTTGTCGGTACTGAACTGGTAATCCTTGAAAACATGCTCAGCCGACAGGATCTGGTAGCTGCCATCGGCCAGCCTGTTGGTCGTATCCTTGAGACGATAGGTCAGATGACCACAGGTCCACAAGTCGAAATTGCGCATCTGCGTGCAGAGGCAGGTCTTGTCCATCACCGAAACCTTGCGCGCTCCGGGATGGGCGGCAACTTCTCGGTTGTAGGCAGTGACGTAGGAACACTTGCCATTGGCGTCGAGCAAGTAACCATAGGCTTCGCAATTCGGGCGGATGCCATCGCCAATCGCCGGGCTGCCCTTGAGCATGCGCATCGGGTAGCCGGTCGGGGAAATCTGGTTGACCTCGATATCGTCTTCGCTGGCCTTGAAGTACTCCTGCTGCACCTTCTCGGGCAGGCCGCATTCCTTGGCAACGGTAAAGCGGGTAGCCACCTGGACAGCGGCAGCACCGGCTTCGAGGAACTGCGCCGCATCGGTACCGGTGAAAATACCACCGGCCGGAATGACCGGAATTTCAAGATGTTCGTTTTTCAGGTACTGCATGACTTCGGCGACGATGGTCGCCAGGTCGTACTGCGCCCAGTCCATGCCGAAACCCAGGTGGCCACCGGCGAGCGGACCTTCAACAACGACGTAGTCGGGCAGGCGGTTGGTACGGGCAACCTTTTTCAGGAACAGTTGCAAAGCACGTACCGAGGAAACGATGATGCCGAGCTTCGCATCGCGAAAACGCGGGTGATCCTCGATCAATGCGAAAGAACCGAGATGCAGGCCGGCAGCCAGCGTGATGCCGTCGATACCGGCATCCAGGGCCGCAGTCATGCGAACCTTGAGCGTCTCTTTCGGCGCATTCATGGTCAGCTTTTCCATGCAGTTGACGAAAACGAGGCCGGAGCCCTGCTTGCGTTCCATGGTGCCGGCGACATGCAGCTTGGTCGCTTCGGCAATCTTGCCAAGATCGAACTTGACCGCCGACTTGTCTTCGTTTTCCGCGTTGTACTTGTAAAGCGCGAGCTTTTCCTTGACGAACTTGGTCTTGTAACGACGGTCCGTGACCGTCTTTATCATCGCATCCGAGATATGGCCGACGCCACCCAGACGAGCAACCTCCAGGGCCAGGTCGGCCGTCGAAATATCAACGCCCATGCCGCCAATCATGATTGGTACAAGTTCATGCTTGCCCAACTGCAAGCGGAAATCATCCACGCGCTTCATTGCTATCCTTCAGAAAAGCAGCCCGGCCCGATCGCGATATCGCGCGCCTGACTAAGCCCGGAATTTTACGCGAATGTGAAGGCTCTTGCTCGACGAGCACGGGATAAATCAAAGTTGTGATGTGCGTCTGTCGCTAAACTCAATACAACAGGCACCCGCCATCCCGAAAGGTTCAAACATGCAACTCGCGAAACATCCCCTCTGGCTGGTTGGCTTTCGTCCATTCTTCACCCTCGCCTGCCTCGCCGGCATGACCCTGCCGGTTGCCTGGGCGCTGATTTTCAGCGGCCTGCTGGCGGCGCCGGACAATGCCTTCACGCCGGTCCAGTGGCACGCCCATGAGATGTTCTTCGGTTTCGGCTGGGCGGTGCTCGGCGGTTTCCTGCTGACCTCGACCAAGAACTGGGTGAATATCCGCGGCTATCACGGCCCGGCCCTGATGCTGCTCGCCGCCGCCTGGCTGTTCGAGCGCCTCGGCATGAGTTGCGGCGGCGCCTGGCCGCGCGCCCTCTTCCTGCTCTCCAACAACGCCTTCCTCGGCTGTATCAGCGTCATGTTGATGTGGACGCTGATCCGTCACCGGGCACGCGACAGCTACCGCGACAATGCCTTCTTCCTGATCATCCTGCCCGCCTTCCTGATCGCCAAGTACCTGATGCTCAACGGCGACAACTTCATGGCCGGCTACAGCATGAGCATGGGCCTTTTCCGCCTCGCCTTTCTCGTCATGCTCGAACGCACGCTGACCGGGTTCATGAAGGCGGCCTTCCAGGCGCAGATCCTGCGCCACCCGCTACTGGACATGGCGATCAAGCTGCTCGGCCTGATCCTGGTCATGGAAATGGCCCTGCCACGAGCGTTGACCGCTGCGCTCTCGCTGGCGCTTGCCGTGCTGCTCGGCATCCGCTTCGTGTTCTGGAAACCGCAGCTCGCGCTGCGCCGCATCGACATCGGCATCATGTACGTCGGCTACCTGGCCATCGTCGGCCAGTTGCTGGTCGAAGCGCTGGGCCATGTCGTCAATTTCGTCTGGATCGGCAGCGTCTCGGTGCACCTGTTCACCTTCGGCGCCATGGGCTGCGTCATCCCGGCCATGCTGATCCGCATCAGCAAGGGCCACACCGGGCGCAAGGTCGTCTTTGATACGCTCGACAAGGCGACGCTGTACATCATGCTCGGCGCGCTCGCACTGCGCATCGTGCTGCCGCAGCTTTATCCGGCCCTCTACCTGCTGTGGATCCAGCTCGCCGCCGCCTGCTGGTTTGCCTGCTACGCCATTCTCGCTATCCGCCACGTTCCCGCCCTGCTGCAGCCGCGCATCGACGGCAAGGAACACTGACGGTTTTTGCCGCAAATAGGCCGTCGACCGCTCAGAGCACGGCTTCGAACAATTCGAGCAGCGGCGGCCCAAGATAGAAATCGCGCGGCGAATGGCCGGCCGCCATATGCGCCTTGCGGAAAGCCTCGGACTGCGTCCAGTCGGCAAAGGCCTGCTCCGATTCCCAGACCGTGTGCGAGGCAAACAAGGTGCGCTCTGCGTTGGTGTCGCCGCGCAGCAGATTGAAACTGATGAAACCCGGCACTTCGCCGAGATAACTGTTGCGATTGCGCCAGTGCTCGACAAAGGCATCTTCCTTGCCGAGTGCGATGCGAAAACGGTTCATTGCGAGAAACATGCGACCTCCTGAGTAAAGATTGAAACGGCTCGTGCACGCTTGTTGCTTATTCCGTGCCACCCGACCGCACCAGAAGGAAGCTCCACACATGACACCTGACGACGATGATGAAAAGCTCGACTTCGGCAAACTGCCCCCCGAGATCGATCTGCTTTTACAACAAGGAGTTGCCGCGCATTTTAGCGATCCGGCGCTGGCCGAACGCAGCTTTCTCGCGGCCCTGGCGCTGGCGCCGCAGACGCTTCCCGCACATCGCTGCCTGGTCAAACACTACAACCGCTGTCGACAATTCGACAAAGCCCTGCCCGCCGCCCACAACTGGCTGGCGGCAGCCGCCGCACTCGCTGACTTGCCGGCTGACTGGCGGCTCTGGAAATCCGCCCCGGGCAATGCCCTCGCTGCACTCAAAGGCCTGGCCTTCGTGCATCTGCGCAGCGACCAGTTGCCCCTGGCCGCAGACATGATAGCCCGCGTCATCGCCATGGATCCGGAAGATGCTGTTGGTGGCTCGGTCGTTGCTGCTCTGCTGGAAGAAACCCGCTTGAGCATGCAAGGACTGCCGGGTTAAAAAAGCCGCCCCCCGGAGGGAGCGGCTGTTACAAATGAAAGCAGCGTGGCGTAATCAATACCGGGCATCGCTCGGCTTCGGATCCTTCGGCCAGTCCTTGACCTTGTCCGGGAAGTCCGGGCGCGGCTGATGGCTGAAGTATTCGGCCACATCGACCGCATCCTGGTCGGAGAGACCGCCCTGGCCAAGCGGGAACTTGTCGTGGAAGCCGATCGGCATGTTGCGCTTGACGAAGGCGGCGGCCGTATAGGTGCGGGCCATGCCGGCGCCGATGTTGAAGGACTCGTCACCCCACAGCGGCGGGTAAACCATCTGGCCGGCGGCATTCTTCAAACCCTCGCCGTTCTCGCCGTGGCAGATCGCACACTGATCGGCATAGACTTTCCTGCCGTTTTCGCTGTTAGGCACGATTTTCTTGTCGATCTTGCCGATGCCGCGTCCCGCCACCTTGTCCTCAGGCTTGGTTTCGCGCTTCATCCAGTCAAAGTAGGCAACCATCGCCTGCATGTCGGGCGAGCCCTTGGCCAGCGGCTTGCCGTTCATCGAGCGACGGAAACAGCCGTTGATGCGCTCTTCCAGCGTGATGATCTTGCCTGCCCGCGCCCCGTAGCTCGGGAAGAAGGCGGAGACGCCGACATAGGGCGAGCCATCGGCCACGGTACCGGCATTCAGGTGACAGCTCGTGCAATTGAGCTGATCGCCGACATGATCCGGCAACAGGGTCCGCGTTTCCAGGTTGAGGCGCATGCCGCGCACCAGTTGTTCGGCATTGGCCGCGATCAGCATGTCGGCCAGGCGCGGCGTGTCGAACTTGCTCGAATCGGTCGTCTTGGGATCGAGTTCGGCGCGCATTTTGCTCACTGTAGCGACGTCGACCGGTGGGGCGCCATCACCCCAGCTGGCGCGCACGAAACTGAGGATTTCGGCCAGTTCCCGGTCGCCCAGGCGGGCAAAGGCGGGCATCGTGAACACCCGCGGATGCGCTGCCGTGGCCGCCGTCTGGCCGCCGGTCAGGATGATGTGCACCAGCGTCGAGGCATCCTTCGAAATCACCGTCGGATTGCCGGCCAGGGTCGGGAAGATTTTGTCCACACCGCCGCCATCGGCGCGATGGCAATCGCCGCAGAACTGGATGTAGCCGAGGCCGCCGCGCGTCGTGAACAGGGTTTCCGGAACCCTGGCGAGTGCCGTCGGCTTGCTCGCAACAGCCGGAATCGGCTTATCGTAGGGGCCGGGCGGCAGGGATTTCAGATAGGTGGCGATGGCCGTCAGGTCTTCGTCCCTGATATGTTGCGTGCTGTGCGAAATGACTTCGGTCATGCTGCCCGAAGCCGTCGCAAAGCGGTTCTGCCCGGTCTTCAGGAAGAGCGCAGTATCCTCGACCGTCCACAGGTTGCGCAGGCTGAGCGCCCGCCAGGATTCGACTGTTTCACCGGCGAGGAAGTACTCGCCCTTCGCCCCGGCGTCGCTCATCGCCTTTTCCTGGAAGGCGATGCCGCGCGGCGTATGACAGGCACCGCAGTGGCCGAGGCCCTGCACCAGGTAGGCGCCACGGTTCCAGACCGCATCCTGGGTCGTATTCGCCTGGTAAGGCGTGTCGTCGAGGAAGAACCAGTTCCAGATCGCCAGGCCCCAGCGCATGCTGAACGGCCATGCCATTTCGCTCGCCTTGTTCTCCTGCTTGACCGCCGGCAGACCTTGCATCAGGTAGGCGTAGAGGGCCTGCATGTCCTCGCCGCTCATCTTGGCATAGGACGGATAAGGCATCGCCGGGTAGAGATTGTGGCCATCCGCCGCAACCCCCTTGCGCATGGCGCGATCGAACTGCGCGAAGCTGTAGCCGCCGATGCCGCTTTCCTTGTCCGGCGTGATATTGGTCGAGTAGAGCTTGCCGAAGGGCGTTTCGAGGGCCCGACCGCCAGCCATCGGCGTGCCTTTCTCCGCCGTGTGGCAGGCGACGCAATCGCCCAGTTGCGCCAGATAACGCCCGCGTTCGAGGCTCGTCGCATCGGCCGCCGCGGCCGCCGAAACGGCCAGCGCCAGGCCCATGCCGACGCAGTTGCGCAGCACCTTGCGCAAGTATTTCCCCTGTGCTTGAACAGCCGCCGGCTGTCCGGTTTTTTTGCTCATCATGCTGATACTCCCTTTTTGACTTGTTTGGGAGCAAGTCTAGGGAGACCGGTGCTACTCCGCCATCCGGGAGTCCGTTTAGCGCAATAGCCGAAACCGATTAGTCGAGACCGCCCGGATCAGCCCGCAGGATGAGGCGCGCCAGTTCGGCGGCACTGCCGGTGCCGGTCTTTTCCATGACATGCTGGCGATGGACATGAACCGTGTTGTCGCTGATCCTGAGCAGGCGAGCGACTTCCTTGTTGGCGAGTCCCTGCGCCAGCAGGCGGGCAACCTCGCGTTCGCGCACCGACAGGCGCTCAAGCACCTGCTGCGCTTCCTGATGCCGGCACGTTTCGAGGTAACGCTCGCAACTGATATGCACGGCGCGCTCGACCGTATCGAGAAACAACTGGTCCTTGAACGGCTTTTGCAGGAAATCGATCGCCCCCGCCTTCATCGCCTGAACGGCCAGTTCGACGTCGCCATGCCCGGTCATGAAGATGATGGGAAAGGGCGAGCCGCCGGCCTGCAGGCGGCGCTGCAATTCCAGGCCGCTGATGCGCGGCATCCGGATATCGAGGACCAGGCAGCCGCCGCCCGCCGGGAAAGACGGGGCGGCGAGCAGAAAGGCCTCGGCCGATTCGTGCCCGACAGCGGTCCACCCCATTGATTCGAGCAAAAAGAGCAAGGAACGGCGAAACGGCGCCTCGTCGTCGACCACGTGGATTACCGGCACTTCGTTCCCTGTCATTTTTCTTCTCCCGATACCGCGCCGCTGGTGGCGAGCAGCGGCAAGCTGAACCAGAACACCGTGCCGGGGCCCGGCACGGCCGGCTGCCCTCCCATTTCTCCGGCATGCGCCTCGACGATGGTCTTGCAAATCGACAATCCCAAGCCCAAGCCCTCCGGTTTGGTTGTAAAAAAGGCTTCGAACAGGTGCGCGTCCACCTCCGGTGCCAGACCGACGCCATGGTCGCGCACGGCAATCCGGCAGGTCGTATCGACGACCTGCAAAGTAACTTCGATCGGGGCCTCGACATGCACGCCCTGCTGGGCATCCCAGGCATTCTTGAAGAGGTTGAGCAAAACCTGCTGAATCTGCAGGGGATCGACGCAAACATGCCGCTGCTGCTCGGGCAAGGTATCCACCAGCTCGATCTTGGGGCCGCCGGCCGTCATGCCGCGCATCAGCCCGGCGGCTTCGCGGACCAGTTCGGTCATGTCGCAAACTTCGCGGACCCGCGCGCGCTTGCGGGCAAAGGCGCGAATGCCGGCAAGAATGCCGGCGGCGCGCTCGGACTCACCGGCAATCTCTTCCGCCGCCTGTTGCAGGGCGGACGCCGACAACTGGTCACGTTGCTGCCGGCGCAACAGGCTGCGGGCGTAATTGCCGATCGCCGCCAGCGGCTGGTTCAGTTCATGCGCCAGCGTGCCGGCCAATTCGCCAAGAATCGACAGGCGCGACAGGTGCTCCATCTGCTGCTGCCCGGCCTGCAGGGTCGCTTCGAGGCGATGCCGTTCGTCGAGGGCCCGGCTCAGCTCGCGGGTGCGACGCTGGACCAGATGCTCAACATGCAGGGTATAGGCGCCCCCGGCCAGCAGCAGGCAGAGCAGCCCGGCCAACCACGGCCAGTAGCGGCGCGCCAGGGAAGACCAGGCGGTCTCGCGCAGTACCGCGTAGGGACCGATCTGCAACTCGCGAAACAGCGCGTAGACGGCGTGATAATCGGCCGGCACGCTCCACGACGATCCGGTCGCATCCGGCGCCAGCGACAGCAAGGCGAGCAGGACGTCGCGAGCCAGCGCCGGCGGCGTCCCGGCTGCCGCGGCAAAGGCCCAGCCCGGATAGAGCGGCGACGAAACCCGGCAAGGGGAGGACGTCGACCGGACGGCGACGACCTGCAACTCGCCGGGCGGCAAAACGCCTTCGCGCTCGAGATGTTCAAGCAGGCAGGCACGCAGCACGCCGGCATCAGCCTCACCCTTGCGCACGGCATCGATCACGCGCGCCATCGGGAAATCCGTGAATTGCAGCGCGACCTGGCCGCGCTCCGGATCGAGGCCGGCCCGCCGCAGTTCGGCCCAGATCACCTGGTAACCGCCGAAGGCGTCGGGGGATACGGCAGCCAGGCGCTTGCCGCGCAGATCCTCCAGGGAAGCGATATCTGATCGCTCCCGCCTGACCACCACCGCCGACCCGACCACATGCGCGGGATCGGCAAAACCGCTGCCGACCTGCGTGGCAATCCGGGAAATGCCGGTTTCCGCTTCCAGCATCACGTAATGCCCGGGATTGGTCATGACGAAATCCAGCTCCCGTGCCCGCAGGGCCGCCGCCATGCCGGCCAGATCGGTATGAATGAGTTCGACGCGTTTGCCGGGCAGGCGTTTCTCGAGCTGTCCGGCCAGCGACGACCAGTGCACTTCGGCTTCTTCCAGCCCCTGCCAGGCAAGGACGCCGATCCGCACGCTCTCCTGCGCCTGGACGGCAGCGGTAAATAACAGCAAGAGAGGAAGGAGGCGACGGAAGAATCGCGCAACTGGACTGTTCATGGGGCCCGATTCTAACAACGCCGCATCGGGAAATTCACCCGACAACCGGACGAGCGACACAATCGAACCCCGCCAGCAGCGGGACGGCTCGCCGATCGCCGCCCCGCTGCCGGAAGCGAAGACCGCCTAAGCCTCGACCACCTCCATGCCGCGGAACATCGAACAGCGGCGGAAGACCTCGACGCCGGGCGCCACCTGCTTCTGGTTGCAGTATTTGGCAACCAGCTTGGCCAGGCCCTTGATGTCGCGCCCGGTCGCCTCCGGGAAGATGTCGGGCAGGCGCTCGAGCAGCTCCGGCGCGACCGGCAAGCCGAACTGCTCGCTCATGACTCCCCAGATCTTGCGCCGGTCGGCACGCGTCGGCGGATGGAACTTGATCAGCGCGATGCAGCGCGAAACGATGGCCTCGTCGATGTCGTCTACCCGATTGGTGGTCAGGAACAAGAGGCCATTGAAGTATTCCAGCACGCGCAGGAAGACGCCGACCACGGCGTTCATCGTGATGTTGTCGTCGCGCTTCTTGATGTACACGTCGGCCTCATCGATCAGCATGACGGCGCCCCAGCGCTGGGCGCGGGTCAGCACTTCCTTGAGCGCCACCTCCATGGCCGCGACATTGAGTCCCAGTTGCCCGGAATGCACGCGATACAGCGGGCGCTTGATGATTTCCGAGTACACCTCGGCCGTCAGCGTCTTGCCGACCCCGGCCGGCCCGGCGCAGAGCACCGTCGTGCCACCCGACTTGCCGGCGACGATGTCGTCCATGAGCACATCCATCTCGGCGGTCAGGATGTCGATCAGGTCGGTCTGCTCGGGCGGCAGCACCAGCTTGTCCTTGAGTTCCGGCTGGTAGACATAGGGTTCCATGTCGTCCACATGCACCCAGACGTAATGGTGCAGTTCGAGGTGGAACATCAGGATGTAGAAATGCACCGGCAGTTCGGTAAACATCCCTTTCGGCAGGCTGGCCTGGGTTTCCTCGACCTCCGCCTCTTCCTTGTTGGAGAGGCGTGAATTGCGCGCCACGCGACGCACGAACTTGGCCATGATGTCACCCGTCGCATCGAGCGCCAGCACGCGCTCGCCGAGGATGCTTTCATCGTTGACCAGGCGCGACGGGCTGCCGGTCGAGGACAGGATGATCATGTCCTTGCGCGTGTAATCGGTATCGCGATGCGTCGCCGTCGGATTCTCGGCGAAATAGCCGACGCCGGTGCCGGCAAACTGCGCGCCGTACTGCGCCCGCCAGTCGAAGTAGCGCGCCGCGCCCTCGTCGTAGCTTTGCAGCAATTCCGGTGTTTCCTTGACGAAGCCCTTGGCGGCGAGGATTTCGGCGATATTGCGGCCAGCGATGTCCGGCCCGGTAATGCGCACCGTCGCCGTAGCCATGCGGGCGCGGGCATTGGCTTTGAGTTCGACGAAAATCTTGCCGGTTTCCTCTTCCGACGGCGGCGTGTAATCGAGGCGCGTCACCACGTAGGCCAGCGGCTTGCCAGTGATGGTCGCCGAAAACACCCAGCCGCGCGTCGAACCTTCGGCCAGGTAGCGGGCAATCGCCGGCACCGCCATTTCCAGCTCCTCCGGCTCGAAACGCCGGCCGCCCTCGCGCATCGCCTTCTGCAAGGTGGCGATCTGCGCGCCACGGGCCCGCAGTTCCGGCCCGCCCCTGGCATACAAATCTTCGAGGAAGGCCAGTTCCGCGTCGTGCAATTGGCTGAAGGAAAGTTCGACCTTGTTGCCGAAGCGCAATTGCTCCCGGACAAAATCAAGACGCGGAAAAGCCTGGATCAGCGCCTCGATATGCGGGCGTTCGATTTGCAGTTTCATGGGGAAAGACTCCGTTGGGGACGAATTTGCGAACATCAGCGAATTTCGTGCCCAGCGGTCGACGTGTAAAAACAACCAAAAAACAAACAGTTGGCAAGAAAGGCGGCTTGTCGTTCTTGTCACATTCATTCCGTGGGATACTCCGCCCCCAGCAAAATGATCGGAACGCGCATGACCACACCCGCCCAGAAACCCGGACTGCACCCGCGCAACAAGAATGCGGCCGGCTACGATTTCGCCGCGCTGACTGCCGTCGCGCCCGGTCTGGTCAAGTTCGTGATCACCACCAAAGCGGGTACGCCGAGCATCGATTTCGCCAATCCGAGCGCCGTCAAGGCCTTCAACCGCGCCCTGCTCGCGCTGCATTACGGCATCAAGGGCTGGGAAATCCCGGCCGGCTACCTCTGTCCGCCGATTCCCGGCCGCGCCGACTACATCCACCACGCCGCCGACCTGCTCGCGACCTGCAACAAGAAAACGATCCCGACCGGTGCCAGCGTGCGTGTGCTCGACATCGGCGTTGGTGCCAACTGCGTCTATCCGCTGATCGGCGCCGCCGAATACGGCTGGCACTTCCTCGGCGTCGATATCGACGAAACGGCGCTGGCCAATGCGCAGATGATTTTGGGCAAAAACGAGCAGTTGACCGGTATGGTCGAACTGCGCCACCAGCCGGTCTGGGAAAACATCTTCACCGGCCTGCTGCGCTCCGGCGAAAACTTCGAACTGAGCCTCTGCAACCCGCCTTTCCACAACTCGCCGGACGACGTGCATGCCGTCAGCCAGCGCAAGTGGAACAACCTCAACAAGCCGGGCGCGAAAAAGGGCGCGGTGCAGCAGCCCCGCCTCAATTTCGGCGGCGGCGGTACCGAACTGTGGTGCAACGGCGGCGAGCGTGCCTTTGTCAAGAACATGATCGAACAGAGCGCCAATATCCCGAAGCGCGTCATGTGGTTCACCAGCCTGGTTTCGCAGGCCGACAACCTGGTGCATATCGAAGCCGCGCTGAAAAAGGCCAAGGTCGTCGAATCGCGCACCATCGCGATGGCCCAGGGCCAGAAGCAGAGCCGCTTCGTCGCCTGGACCTTCTGCGGCAACGGCGAACGCGAGAAATGGCGCAAGGAACGCTGGTCGGTTGCGCCCCCTGAAACCCCGCAGGCACCGCGTTTCCCGGTCAGCGAGAACGCCGGCTAGGCTTCAGCGCACAGTGATGGCACGCAACAAGCGAACGCTGCATCCGCGCTCGCCGTGAGGCGCGTCAAAATCCGCCTTTATCCAGACGGGCCGTCCAGCGTCGTTCCTTCTTCTCCGAGCCCGAGACGGGACTCCTGAAATCGACGGCCAGCTTGTCGCCATCTGCCAGCGTCGCCGAACCATAAACCTGCCCGTAGCTGAAATAGAGGACGCCGTTGTCGACCGTCCAGGAACCGGTCTTTTCGTCGCCCGCCGTAGGCCGGAAGCTGACATTCCCGCCCGGCGCAAGATAAACGGAAGAACCGTTGTTGAAGCGCCAGGTGCTGCCGGCAAAACGATAATCGCCGGTAGCGCTGCTGCCCTTGCCCAGCAAGTACTCGCCGCGCAACGGGCGGGGTGCCGGCTCATCCTGCAGAATACCAACGGCGCGCCGGGAGGATGCACCATAGGCCATGGTGGAAAACGACTTGATCGGACCGGAGGCGACAAAACGGTACTTGCTCTCATCGTAGGCACCGGCCTTGAGAAAGTTGGTCGAATAGAGGAATTCGGCGGGCGCATCTTCGGCGACCAGGATCATTATCTCCAGGGCATTGCCATTGGAAAATTTCACCAGCGCATCAGCCATGCCGCGTTGCGCCACCTGCTGGGCGAGACTCAGTCGCAAATCGTTGGCAGTCTGTTCGCTCGCCCCCTCCAGGCTCAGCATCTTGCCGAACAGGCGGGCCGGCAAGAGCGGCTTGCCGTTGCCATTGCGGTCTATGCAGGCAAAGCGGTCGCCGCTGGCGATCAGATAGGGGGTTTTGTCCGCCCCCCTGCGATAATTCACAACGCTCCCCTTGGCCGCTCCGCCCCGGATTTCCTCCAGTTTTGCCGGGCTGATATCCGGCACACAGTAGCCGACCTGGGCCAGCGCATCCGGCGAATCGATCCAGCCCACAACCAGGTTTTCCGGTACGGCAACATCGGCTGCAGACGCCCTGGCGGCGAGCAACAGGGCAAACAGCAGACAGCCCGTTTTTTCAAGCATGATTTCCTCCCATTCCGGCCGGCGCCATCAAATCAGGCCGGCCACTGCCAATTGTTCGGCAACCGCCTGCAGCAGTTGCAAGGCGTACTTGTCGTCGTACTCGGTTTTTTCGAAACTCTTCATCACGAAATCGTTGCCGGCCCAGGTGCTGGTATCGATCGTCGCCTTCCAGAGCAGACGCCGGCTTTGCGGATCCGTTAGCTGCACGGCAAACACATAACTGGTTCGGGTCGACTGGCGATTGGCCTGCGTACTGCCGCTGACCGGGACAATCACCAGCACCGGTGCCGGCTCGACCCCGGCGGCCGGCGAATTAACCGGCAGAATCTCGGAACCACCGACCACGGCCGCAGAAAGCACCGTCACCCGGTGGCCCGCGAAAGCCTGGGGAGCCTGCCCGACCAGGACTTTGCCGAATCCGGTGAACCCGGTATCCACGACCGGCGCGCCCTGACCATAACGGGTCGATGACACGGTACGCATCTCGACCTGCCGGTAAACGAAATGCAGACGCGTCGTCTTTTCCACGTTGGTGGCTAGCAAATTGACATCACGAAGACGCGGTGGCGAGGCACACCCGGCAATCAGCAGGGACAGCAAACAAACGGCAAGGAATTGGCAAAAGCCCCGGCGCATGATCGTTTCTCGGCAAAAACAGGGGGCTTATGGTAGCGCCAAATGCAGCGCCCATATCCTGATAATTGATCTGGAATGCGATATCGGGCGATTTGACATGAAATCCTGCGCCACCACCGACTAGGCTTCGCCGTCGCCGCGTGCCGTCGCCAGGTAGTCGTGCCAGAGGTGGCCGTAGCGGTCGTCGAAATGCTGTTCTATCAGTTCGACCGCCAGGATGCGATCGACACGGAAGGTCCGGAAAGATAGTCGCAACTCGCACCAGGCGCCGAGCGTCCAGCAATGCCCCCAGAACACCAAGCCGAGCGGCCATAGCGTGCGTTGCGAAACTTCGCCGTCGGCCCGCCGGTAACTCACGGAAACCTTGCGGCCGCTTTCCATGCCGGCCCGTAGCAAGGCCATCGGTTCGCGCAGCGGCGCTGGCTGCAGGCAGTCGAGCGCCAGGAAACGCCGGCTCGACGCGCCGACCCGTTCTTCCAGCGCGCGCGGCAAAACCGCCTCAATGCGCGCCATGGCCTGTGCCGCCGCCTTGCCCAGGGCAGAATCACCCCAGGCCTGGACCAGCTTGGCACCAACGACCAGCGCTTCGAGTTCATCGCCGGTAAACATCAGCGGCGGCACCTGGTAACCACGGCGCAGGCGATAGCCGACGCCGGCCTCGCCGTCGATCGGCGCGCCGGACTTCACCAGGTCAGCGATATCGCGATAGATGGTGCGCTCGGAAACTTCAAGCGTTTCGGCCAGCGCGGCGGCGGTAACGACGCGGCCGTTACGCAGCAAGAGGATGATCTGGAACAGTCGGTCGGCCGGGCGCATGTCATGACGGGAAATACGGGAATTTCAGCATAGCACGCCGTTTCGCCGGGCACGCCAAGCCTCCTGACACCATGCTGTCAGGAGCCCCCGGCCAGAATGCGCTGCATCAACGGCATCCCGCCGCTGAACTTTCCGGAGATAAACATCATGGACAATCCGCTGCGCTGGTTTGAAATCGCCACCACCAACCTCGACCGGGCCGTCGCCTTCTACCAGAACATTCTCGCCATCGAATTGCGCCGCGAAACCTGCGGCGACATCGCCATGGCCATTTTCCCTTACGCCGAGCCCTACCCGAGCGGCGCCCTGGTCGCCATGCCGCAACTGCAGCCGCGCGACAACGGCACGCTTGTCTATCTCGACGGCGGCGCCGACCTGAACACTGTGCTGGCCCGCATCCCGGCCGCCGGCGGCCATGTCGTCATGAACAAAACCGACCTCGGCAAGAACATCGGCCATATCGCGCTGTTCATCGACAGCGAAGGCAACCGGGTCGGACTGTATTCGAAGGACTGAGTCCGGCGCCAATTGCAGATGGCAGGGACATAGGTGGCAAAGCGGCGAACCCGTATAATCGCGGGTCGCCAATTTACCGGTTTCCATCGTGTCCGACCGCCTCGCCGTACTACCCCAATACCTGATCCCGAAACAGGCGCTGACCATTCTCGCCGGCAAGCTCGCCAGCAAGGAGGCCGGCACGCTGACCACTCGCGTCATCCGCTGGTTCGTCGGCCGTTACAAGGTGAATATGGCCGAAGCGGCGAATCCGGACATCGCCAGCTACAAGAGTTTCAACGAATTCTTTACCCGGCCGCTGCAGGCTGGCGCCCGGCCGCTCGCCGAGGCTGCATTTCTCAGCCCGGTCGACGGCGCGATCAGCCAGTTCGGCGCCATCGAGCGCGATCAGATTTTCCAGGCCAAGGGCCACAGCTATTCGACGACGGCGCTGGTCGGCGGCGACCGCGAACTGGCGAAGAAATTCGAGAACGGCAGTTTCGCGACGCTCTACCTCAGCCCGCGCGACTACCACCGCATCCACATGCCCTGCGACGGCAAGCTGAGCCGCATGATCTACGTGCCCGGCGCGCTGTTCTCGGTCAATCCGACCACGGCGCGCGGCGTGCCCGGCCTGTTCGCACGCAACGAGCGCGTCGTCTGCGTCTTCGAGACGGCCAGCGGTCCCTTCGTGCTGACCCTGGTTGGCGCCACCATCGTCGGCAGCATGGCCACCGTCTGGCACGGCCAGGTCAATCCGCCGCGCCCCGGCGTCGTGCGCGAATGGCGTTACGACGACCGCAACATCGTGTTGAAAAAGGGTGAGGAAATGGGCCGCTTCCTGCTCGGTTCGACCGTCGTCATGCTCTTCCCCAAGGACACGCTGGCCTTCAACCCGGACTGGGCGCCGACGCGCGCCATCCGCATGGGCGAGGCGATGGGAGTATCCGCATGAACCAGCGCCGCCTGCCGCTCCTGATCATCCGCAGCATCACCGGCCTGGCGCTGGTGCTGCCGGCCGCCTGGCTGGCGTGGACGCAAACGCCGGTACCGCTACTGCTCCTGATTGCAGTCGCTGCATCCCTGGTTTCGATCCGTGCCGGCCAGCAAGGCGAGGCGCGTTACGGTCGACGCGTCCCGGTCACCGAAATGTTTGCCCTCGGCCGCCGCGAAAACGATCGCCAGATGCTGTTTGGCGGCCTGGCCGGCTACCTGATGCTGGCCAGCCTCGGGCTGGCCCTCTGGTCGGCGCTTTAAGCCGGCCGCTTCAGGCCGGCGTTTTCCGGCCTGTCATCAAATCGTATTCCACTCCGCGTTGTCGTCGGCAGGTGCCGACAGTACGGCCTTGCCGCTGCGTTCGCGCCCGGCCGTCCGCTGTGGCTTGGCCAGCCTGGCCAGCCCGGACAGGCTGTTGTCCAGTTTGAAGCGGGCCACCTGCTCCTGCAGTTGTTGCGCCTGATCTTCCAGCGACTCGGCCGCCGCAGCTGCCTCCTCGACAAGGGCGGCATTCTGTTGCGTCACTTCGTCCATCTGGGAAACCGCCTGGTTGACCTGCTCGATCCCGGCCGTCTGTTCGCTCGAAGCCCGGCTGATGCTGGCGACGATGGCCGTCACCTTGCCGATCGACTCGACGATCTGCTCCATGCGCACGCCAGCTTCGCGCGCCTGCGTCGAGCCGCGTTCAATCTTGCTTCCCGAATCCGCAATCAATGCGCCAATTTCCTTGGCTGCCGTGGCAGAGCGTTGCGCCAGCGCCCGCACTTCCGTCGCGACCACGGCAAAGCCCTTGCCCTGATCGCCAGCGCGTGCCGCCTCGACCGCCGCGTTCAGCGCCAGGATGTTGGTCTGGAAGGCGATTCCTTCGATGACGCTGATGATGTCGCCGACCTTCTTCGAACTGGTCTGGATTTCGATCATCGTCGCCGCCGACGCCTTGACCACCTCGCCGCCCTTGATCGCCATTTCCGACGCCGCCATCGCCAGCTCGTTCGCCGCCTTGGCGCTCGCCGTGTTCTGCTGGGCGGTTGCCGTGAATTCCTCGATGCTGGCGGCCGTTTCCTCAAGGCTGGAAGCCTGCTCTTCGGTACGCACCGAGAGATCGGCATTGCCGGCTGAAATTTCCTTGGCGGCAGTGGTGATCGCGTCAACCGCAGCAACCACGTTGCCGATCACTTCCTTCAGGTTATCGACCGTCGTATTGATGCCCTGCGCCGTTTCGCCAAACAGGCCGGGATACTGCCTTTCGATGCGTTGCCGCAAGTCGCCGTCGGCCAGCGTTCTGGCGACCAGCGAAATATCCGAGAGCGCCTGGTGCGCCGTGATGCCCAGACTGTTGAGCAGTTCGGCCAGGGTGCGAGCGTAACCGCGCTTGCTGTCCACATCGATCTGCCGGCTGAAATCGCCCTGCGCAGCGGCATTGACGATTTCCCTGACTTCTTCGATCACCTGCACCAGGGCCTGCACCGTGGCATTGATCGCCCCGGCGGTCTGGCCGAAAGCACCGGGATAAACCGCATCCACCTTCTGCGACAGATCACCTGCCGCCAGCGCCCCGGCGACGCGGGAGACGTCCTGCAGACTGGTATCGGTGACCACCATCAACTGATTCAGGGCTTCGCCGATTTCCCTGCCAAAACCCTGCTTGTCGGCAAGCCCCATCCGCCGCCCGAGATCGCCATGTTCGGCGGCCAGCACCATGTCACGGATTTCGCCGACCAACCCGGCCAGTGTCTCCTGCATCGTTTTCATGGCCGCCAGCATGCTCGATGAGTCGCCTGCAGCCAGCTCGATCCGGCCGCCCAGATCGCCACCGGCAATCCGGCTGACCACGGCCACGGCTGCCGCCGGCTCGCCGCCAATCCGGCGAAACAGCGTGGACGACAGCGAACGCATGGCCAGCACGATCAGCAGGCAAGCGATGACAATCGCCGCCGACATCGCCAGACTGTCCAGCCAGCTGGTATCGGTCAGGTTCTTCAAGGTCGATTCGGCAAACTGATTGGCGACGACAACGGTCGCCTCAACGCCCACGCGATGCGCCTCGTAACGCTCGCGCATCTGGCGCAGCGAGCTTTCCATGCGCACCGTGTCATTCGCCGCCAGCGCCGGCAGGAAGACATTCTCCAGCTCGGCCCAGAACAGTTCGCCCTGCGTCTTCTGCTCACCCAGCAGTTTTGCCTTCAAATCGGCATCGAGTTCCGAATTGCTCCAGAACTGATTGCGGGCAACATAGTCTTTCTTGAGCTGCTGCAGTTTCTCGAGCAATTTCGGACGCTGCGCTTCCGATGCCGCTGCCAGGTCGTAAGCGGTCAACTGCGCCTCGATGATGAAAAGCGGCGGCGGCAGGATATCGGCCACGACATCCTTGCCCTCGCCCATTTTCGCAGCCGACGAGGAAATCCCCTGCAAGGCGGCAATACCGACCGCACCGACAAGCACCAGAATCGCAAAAACCAGCGCGGAAACGAGGTTCAGGTATTTTTTGAGTGACAGGTTTTCGAGGGAGATCATGATCGTCCAGGTTTTCTGTTTTGAATGAAGCGCGGCGAGACGCACGCCAGAAAGCAAGAGTATCAAACAAACAGCGCAATTCGGCCGGTGGAAATGCTCACCGCGGCCAACAAAACCGGGCTTGCATCTCGCGCAGCGGACAGCCGTCGCCATCGGAATAACAGGAGACAGGCTGGCGGTGGCCTTCCCGCTGCCGCGGAAGCGGATTTCAGCCTGCCTGCGGGCAGCATTTTCCGCTCTCCGGGATGGTCGACCGCCAGGCGGTCAACCATCCCGAAATCGACAAAATCAGCCGCCGTTCACTCGCCGCGCGCCACCGACCAGACCAGGGCGGCCGGCGCCAGGTGGCGGCGCAGCGCGGCCGTCACTTCCGCGGCAGTAAGCGCTGCGATGCGCCGATCGAACTCGGCCTGCCAGGCAAAATCGCGCCCGCTCTGCATGCCCTGCAGCAATTGCCCGACCAGCGCGCCTTCGCTGGCCAGCGATCTGGCCCGCGCCTCCTGCCAGGCGGCCTGGGCGCGTTCGACCTCGGCCGCAGTGAAGCCCTCGACCAAGGCCTGCGCCACTTCTTCCTGGAGCAATGTCAGCGCGGCCGCAGCCTGGGCGCTGGCGACGCTGCTGCTCACGGTCAAGCGGCTGCGCGGCCCGAAATCGCCGCCGCTCAGCGTCGCGCCGGCCGTGTAGGCGAGGCCGGCGCGCTCGCGCAGGCGCTGCCGGATGCGGCTGTCGCTGCCGCCGCCGAGCAGGCTGACGGCGATTTTCAGGGCCGGGTAATCGGCGGCGTCGGGCGAGATCGGCAACAAGGCAAGGCCGCGCACTTCGGCATTCGGGCGCTCGGCCGCCACGAACTCGAGCGGCGTGCGATCGACCGTCGGCGGCGGCGCCGCCTCGCCGATGCGCTGGTAGGGCTGGCTGGCGGCGGGCAGCTCGCGCAGGCGCGCCCAGGTTGCTGCGACATCGGCTTCGGAAAAGTCGCCGACCATGGCCAGGCGGATTTGCGAACGCCCGCCGAAATCGGCCAGACAGGCCCGCACGTCGTCCATTTCGACCTTTTCCACGGCGTCGACCGCCTGCGCCAGCGAGCGCGTCTGGTAGGGATGGCCAGCCGGGTAATTGTCGAAACGCCGGGCGACGGCATTCGCCGCGAGTTGCGCCGGGTCCTTCTGCGCGGCCCGCAGCTGGGCCTGGCGCGCCCGCTTCTGACTTTCGAATTCGGCGGCCGGCAGCAGCGGCGACTTCCAGGCGGCGAGCAGCAAATCGAGTGCCGCCTCGATATTGGCGCGCGGCGCTTCCAGGGAAAGACCGCCGAGACCGAGCATCCACCGCGCCTGCAAGGCTTCCAGGCGACGCTCGAACTGGTTGCGACCGAGGCCGCCACCACCCTGGGCGAGCAGGCTGCCGGCCAGGGCACAGGCATCCCGGCGCCCGGTCAATGCCGGCAAATTGCCGTAATCGTTGGCGATGCTCAGCCAGGCCTGGTTGCCGCGCGTCTGGCGGGCAAGCAGCGCGGCTTGTCCGGCCTCGGGGAGCGGCAGGCTGACCACCTGTTCGGCCAGTTCGTCGAACGAGGCCGGCAAGGCGGCGCCGCTCATGGCGATGGCCGGCCAGTCGCGCCC
>Ga0074199_1000319_pt1 | contig 86132 bp, 78 predicted proteins | sample EPASupsiteSAE347_FD_64528 | JGI IMG/M metagenome (GOLD analysis project Ga0074199, IMG submission 64528) | Bioremediated contaminated groundwater from EPA Superfund site, New Mexico - Sample SAE3-47 | ecosystem: Environmental > Aquatic > Deep subsurface > Groundwater > Contaminated ... | reverse complement strand
ATGATCATAAATTTGGGTTGTCCAGCACCCCCTCCCCGCTTTTTTGGGGAACCGCGAGGGGGGGGACGAATTTACGGCGCGATGATCTAGCAAGACTGGAAAAGACGAGGAGGAGATGATCGAGCGTCTCCTCAAGGTGGAGGCTGCCTCCGAGCCTACGGAGATCGTTATCCACGTCAACATGCTCAAGGAGGGCTGGGATGTTACCAACCTCTACACCATTGTCCCGTTGCGTGCAGCCAACTCAAAAATCCTCATCGAACAGTCCATCGGCCGAGGTTTGCGTCTGCCGTACGGCAAGCGCACTGGAGTCATGGCCGTGGATCGGCTAAACATCGTCGCCCACGATAAGTTTCAGGAAATCATCGATGAGGCCAACCGGCCCGATTCCACAATTCGGTTGCAGGTTGTTGTGCTGGATTCGGCGGACCTTGGCCGAAAGACGATCACGGTGGTATCTCAATCAAAACTTGCGACAAAATTGGGGCTCACACCGCAGGAAGTTACCAGTAGCACCAAGTTGACGGGGCAGAACGAGACGCCCCTCTTCACGACGCCCGCCGAGCAGAAAGTTGCGCGTATTGCCTGGGACGAGATCCGAAAGCTGGAGAATCAGCCCAGGAAGCTGCCGACCGTGACCTACCTCCAGAAACCGGAAATTCAGGCCGCCATTGTCGAGGCTGTCAAAGAGCAGCAGCACCCCGTGCAACTGGAGATCGACGGTTTTTTGAAAAAGCCGGACATTGTGGCCGTGGTGGCCAGGACAGTGGAACTGGTCACGCAACAGACCATTGACATCCCACGAATCCTGGTGGTGCCGAAAGGCGAGGTGAAGGCCGGCTTCAAGCCGTTTACTCTCGAGCTGAGCACACTGAAGTACCCGGCCGTTTCCGAGGACCTATGGATTCAGCACTTGCGAACAAACCAGCTCGAAGTGGTGACGCTCGGCCACGGCGGTATAGAGGAGGAGCGACTCGAAAACTATGTGGTGAGCGGCCTCGTCGATTTCGACGACATCTCCTACGACGATCATGCCGATCTGCTCTACGACCTTGCCGCACAGACGGTGCAACATTTCCTGACTTATCTCTCCGAGGAGAATGCAGGTAAAGTGCTGCGCTGCTACCAGCTCGATATAGCACGGTTTATTCATTCGCAGATGCAGGGGCACTACTGGGAAGAAGCGGGGGGCTATGAAGTGATAGTCAGCAAGGGCTTTACGGAGCTGAAGCGGAGGGCCTACTCACAGGCTGCCGGGGAGTCGATGCTTGATTTTCGAGAATCGCCGGCGGATAAGAGCAACATGGCTCGCTACCTGTTCACGGGGTTCAGTCGATGCCTTTACGCGGAGGAGAAGTTCCAGTCGGAGGCCGAACGCAAGCTTGCGGTGATTCTCGAGCGGGACGCCAAAAAGTGGTTCAGGCCTGCCAGGGGGCAGTTCCAGATTTTCTACCGTAGCGGAGCGGATCACCCCGAATACCAGCCTGATTTCGTGGCCGAAACCGTCGAGGCTGTCTTCATGCTCGAACCGAAGGCCTGCAACCAGATGGATGATCCAATCGTTCTTGCAAAGAAGGAAGCAGCCATGAAATGGTGCGCCAATGCATCCGCCCATGCACGGAGCTATGGCGGCAAGCCATGGCACTACATGTTGATTCCTCATGATGGGATTGCAACGAACATCACCCTGGATGCTTTGGCGGCACGATTCAGCGCTTGCAGTCCCGTACGAAGTACGAAGCATGGGGGCTGAGCTGGGCCGTTGAAATCTCATGTTCAAGCTTCTCGATCAATCAGCATAATGCGGGACATTTCTCACGCGAAGACGCGAAGAAGCGAAGAAACCCCGGTTCTTTTTTCGCGTCTTCGCGTCTTCGCGTGAGAATCATTCTAGATCTTGCACCCATGGAATGTCCCACCTCATGTAGGTAGCCGCTTATCGAAAGTTCTCCATTTTGCTCACCGTTCACTACCTGCCGACAAGGCATCATTTCTGATTTTTCCTTGACAATCAGAGGCTTCGATGCCTATAGAGCGAATTTTACAAGCATTTCCCGAAAAGCGGCCTGTTCTCGTTTTGCGATACGAGGGCAGCGCGGGCGGATTGCGAAACAGAGGTTGACTTGAAAAGTCGACGTTTTGATTCTCTAATGTTTTGAAGGAGTCGCACATGACCTTTCAGGAATTGATCCTTGCACTTAACAAGTTCTGGTCGGACCGGGGATGCGTCCTTCAGCAGCCCTATGATCTGGAAGTAGGGGCGGGGACTTTCAATCCGGCCACCTTTTTGAGAGTCTTGGGGCCGGAGCCCTATAAAGTAGCTTATGTCGAACCCTCTCGCAGGCCGACCGACGGACGCTACGGTGAAAATCCCAATCGGTTGCAGCACTATTATCAGTACCAGGTCATTTTGAAGCCCTCGCCTTCCAATTCCCAGGAGCTTTACCTGGAAAGCATGAAGAGCTTTGGAATCGATCCCCTGGACCATGATATTCGGTTTGTTGAAGATGACTGGGAATCGCCCACGCTTGGTGCCTCCGGCCTTGGATGGGAAGTTTGGCTGGATGGGATGGAAATCACTCAATTCACCTATTTTCAGCAGGTGGGCGGTATTGCACTGAGTCCCGTCAGCGTGGAGCTTACCTACGGCCTGGAGCGAATCGCCATGTACCTCCAGGGAGTGAACAGTGTGTACGATCTGATCTGGAGCGGGGATGTGACCTATGGAGATGTCCATCATCAGGGTGAGGTGGAATGGTCCCATTATAACTTCCAGGAGGCCAACGTGGATATGTTGCTTCAGCTTTTCAATATGTACGAAGCTGAATCCCTTCGCATGAACGAACTGGGCCTGGTCCTTCCCACTTATGATTACTGTCTCAAGTGCTCGCATGCCTTCAACCTTCTCGACGCTCGCGGCGCGATCAGCGTGACGGAACGGACGAACTACATTGCACGGGTACGGAATCTGGCGCGCCTGGTTGCTCATGCCTATGTGGCTCAGCGTGAGGAAATGGGATTTCCATTACTGAAAAAATGGAACCTGTCATAGGGTTTGGAGGGGACCGTGGGAAAAGATCTTTATATTGAAATAGGGACGGAAGAGATTCCGGCAGGCTATATTCTGCCGGCTTTGGAAGCCATGTCCGCGCAGATGGTGCGATTTCTCGACGAGCATCGCATCAGTCACGGAGAGGCCATTAAGACGGGGACTCCTCGACGTCTTGTTTTACGCATTTCCAAAGTGGCTTTGCATCAGGAAGCGTGCAGCACCGAAGTGATGGGGCCTCCGAAACAGGTGGCCTTCGATGCCGACGGGCATCCGACAAAAGCTGCTGAAGGGTTTGCCAGGGGCCAAGGTGTCAAGGTCGAGGATATCCGCATCAAGCAGACGCCCAAAGGGGAATATCTCTGCATCATTCGTGAAGAAGCCGGAATGCCCACCAAAGACCTGCTGGAGAAGATGCTTCCCGACTTCGTGGCGCACATTCCCTTTCCCAAATCCATGCGATGGGCGAGCCTTAGTGTTACCTTTGCCCGCCCCATTCACTCTATTGTGGCGCTCCTGGGCGAGGAGATCCTGGACTTTAGATACGGAAACATTCAGGCCGGAAATCAGTCTATCGGGCATCGCTTCATGAACCCCGAACGGCTTACGGTTACGGACTGGGACAGCCATATCGAGAACCTCAGGAAGCACCATGTCATTCTCGACATCGAAGAGAGAAAGAATCTCATCCGGGATGGCATTCAGGAGGATGCAAGGCGTGTCGGGGGACGCATTCTCGAGGACGAAGAGCTGCTGGACGAGGTTTCTCAACTCACGGAATATCCGCAGCCTCTGGTCGGGGAGTTTGAGGAGAAGTATCTGCAGCTTCCTCCCGAGCTCTTGATCACGGTTATCAAGAAGCATCAGCGATATTTTGCCGTGGAGGACGAGAAAGGGAAGCTGCTCCCCTATTTTGTCACTGTAACCAACACGATTCCGCGTGACTTTCGCGTGGTGGCTGCAGGAAACGGGCGCGTGGTGCGTGCTCGCCTCGAGGATGCCCGCTTTTACTACGAAGAAGATCAAAAGGTGAGGCTGGAAGAGCGTGCGGAGCAGTTAAAAGGTGTTGTCTTCCACTCTAAACTTGGGACAAGCTGGGAGAAAGTGGAGCGGTTCACGAGCCTTTCGAAACTGCTCGCTGAACGCCTGGCACCGAGCCTCATGGATAGTCTTCTGCGCGCCGCCTTCTTGTGTAAGGCGGACCTCGTCACCGGTATGGTGGGAGAATTTCCGGAGCTTCAGGGAATCATGGGCCGAGCTTACTCCCGCCTGCAAGGCGAAGAAGAAGCCGTGGCGCAGGCCATCTACGAACACTACCTTCCCACACGCGCGGGCGGTCCCATTCCCGAGACCATGGCCGGGTCTTTGTTGAGCATTGCAGACAAGGTGGATACAATCGTCGGCTGCTTCGGTGTCGGACTCATCCCGACGGGTACGGCCGACCCCTTCGCCCTCCGCCGGCAGACTCTGGGGATTATCAGAATCGTCCTGGAAAAGCCTTTCAAACTATCCCTCTCAGAACTCATCGATCATGCGATTCCCCTTTTGGGGTCCAAGATGACGGAGCCTGGCGAAACCGTCAGACAGAGCGTGCTGGACTTCTTCCAGGGCCGTTTGCATCACTATCTCGTGAGCCAGCAAGGCTTCAGCGCGGATGTGGTCGAGGCCGCCCTCGCCACGGGTATCGACGATCTGGTGGATGCCGTTATGCGGACCAGGGCTTTGGCCGCGTTCAAGCAGCGTCCTGATTTCGACAGCCTTGCGGTCGCCTTCAAACGTGTGGTGAACATCATCAAAGAGCCCGAGCGGACGCCGGTGGATGCGAGCCTCCTTGGAACTCCCGTCGAGCAGGCTCTTTTCATGGCGCTTCAGGATACAACGGGCGTGGTGGAAGCTCACCTGGCAGGGGGGGATTACGATGCTGCCCTCGATGCCGTATCGAGGCTCAAGGGCTTTATCGATGCTTTCTTCGACTCGGTTCTGGTTATGGATAAGGATGAAAGTATTCGTCGCAACCGGTTGGCCCTGCTGACTCTCATCCGTGACCTTTTTGCGAGGATGGCGGACTTCAGGAAGATTCAAACAAGCTAGAAGGCGATATCGTGCTGTTTGAACAGTTGCTCGATGCGTGAGAGCGAGCTTTTATGGCAATCGGCCAGGGCAGGGTCGTGGTCGATGGCCTCGGTCAGTGTCTGATAAAAGGGGGCAAGGTTCTCTTGGCGTTGGCAGAGAAGGAAGAAGTCGATACTGGAGAACAGCCCCTGTCGGACCATTTCCGCCCATGAATATTTCTCGGATACGGCCGCCATGTCCATGTCGTCGCTCAGGAGCGCTCCCTTGAATCCCAGCCGCCGGCGCAGCCATTCGTCGTTGACCTTGGGAGACAGGGTGGCTGGCCAATCAGGATCGAGGAAAGGGTAGAGGGCGTGAGAAGTCATAACGCAATGGACTCCGGCATCGATGGCGCTGCGAAAAGGCAGCAGGTCCCTGTGCATCATGGCTTCATTATGCCAGCGAATGACGGGAGCGAAATGGTGGGGGTCCGATTCTGCCAGTCCCAGTCCGGGATAGTGTTTAGCGGTTGCGGAAACGCCGTTTTCCTGAAGTGTTTGAATCCAGAGGTTGCCCAGGGGCGCTGTAGTCTCAGGGTTTGAGCTCAGGGATCGCTCCTCCATAAAATGGGAACTACCCTCCGGAGGGGCATCGAGAACCGGTGCCAGGTTGATCTGAATTCCCATTTGGCGCAGCTCCCCGGCTGCTATGCTTGTCCATTTTTTGATGGCCTGAGGTCCTTCCGAAGCGAGCTCTCTGGCTGAGGGCAGCCGCGTGAAAGAAGGGGGAATCAGTCGCTGAACGGGTCCTCCTTCCTGGTCTATGGCCACCCACAAGGGGCGCCCGAGAGTCTCCCTCGCAAATTCTTGAGCTTGCTCGATGAGGAGCTTCAGTTGGCCCGGACTCTCGATGTTTCTTCTAAAGAGAACGATCCCGCCGACATTGAAGTCCTTTACCATGGACTTCAATTCCTCTTCGAAGGTGAGCCCCCGAAATCCAACCAGGAGATGTATTCCCACATCCCTTTTTCTCTGTTCCTTTGAAAGCATGACCTTGTGTCCTCCTCCCGGAAAATCCGTGTCGAGTTTATCCAATGTGCCCCAAAGCTTCGGCAATTCGCACCCGTGACGCTCGCCATGCGGGAAGAAGAGCCGCAAGAAAGCCGATAATACAACTGATGGCGAAGCTCATAAAGAATGTTTGCCACCCGATCTCGAAGACAGGGAGGATGGCTCCCAGCTCCTTTGAAAAAACCTGGGCGACGGGCAGGGAGAGCAGCATTCCCAGTATGCCTCCCAGCATGGCGATGGTAATGGATTCACCGGCGATGAGAGTAAACACGAAGCGGTTTCCGAAACCGAGAGTCTTCAGGATTGCATATTCGGACATGCGCTCCCGTGCGGTCATGGCCATGGTATTGGCGAGCACCACCAGAATCACTCCGATAACGACGAGAGATACGATGCGGATGGCAATCAAGATGGCTTCCGTCATGGAGACGAAGCTCATTTGAAAGGCCTTCTCAGTTTCCGTCAACGTTTCGGCCCATGAATTCTCGAACAGGCTATCGATGGCCCGTGAAGTGGCTCCGGCCAGGGACGGGTTTTTCACCTGCACGATGTACCAGCCGGCCTGCCCGCTTTCGTAGGCCACGCTCTTTTTCAAGACCTCATCCAGGTAGTCCCAGCGGAAAAAGAACTGTGTTTCGTCCGTATTCTTATTGGCTCCACGATAGATTCCCCTGAGCACAAATTGCCATTCTCCGGGATAGATGTTCCCCGTCATGGTGATGGTATCTCCCAGTTTCCATCCGTACTGGTCGATGAGCTTTCGTCCCGCCACGCAAGCATTCCTCTGGCTCCAGAAGGCTCTGAGCTGATCAGGCGAAATCAGGAATTCCGGAAAGAGATCGAAGAAATTTTTCGGTCCGATGGCCATGCGAGCGAAAAAGTGGCGCTCATCGATATAGACCCCTCCGAACCAGTTGGCATAGGCTACCTGAGCAACGTCTGGAACCCGGAGAATCTTCTGCCTGTAACTGATGGGCATGGGAAAAATCAACGATACGGCATTCCGCGTCACCAGGCGGTTGGGGGATGCGGCGGCAACACCCCCATACCAGGCATCCACGACCGTCCGCAAGAGGCAAAAGGCAAGAATGGCGACAGCCATGCCCAGAATGGTCAAAATTGCGCGCAAGCGCTGGCGAAGCGTATTTCGAAGGATCAATTTGAGAAGTTCCATCGAATGCCTTCTTAAATGGTCGGTGAATGGGTGAATGGGTGAATCGGTGAAAAGCCCTTTCGATTCACCTATTCACCGATCCATCCGCCCTTTGTCGAGATGATGGATGATTCCGGCCTTTTCGGCGGCTTTCGGGTCGTGGGTGACCATAATGATGGTTTTTCCGAAGTCCTGGTTGAGCTGCTCCATGAGATCGAGAGCTTCGGATGCCGATTTCTTGTCCAGATCTCCCGTGGGCTCATCCGCCACGATGAGATCGGGATCCGTCACGATGGCTCGGGCGATGGCTACTCGCTGCTGTTGGCCGCCGGAGAGCTCTCTTGGGTAATGGTGCACCCGGTCCGTCAGTCCTACCAGATCGAGAGCCAACATGGCGTGCTCCCGGCGCTTTTTGCGCGAGAGACCTCGCAGCAACAGCGGAAGCTCTACGTTTTCAATACCTGTCAGGACGGGGAGGAGATTGTAGAATTGAAAGATGAATCCCACATGGGTGGCGCGCCAGCGGGCAAGATCGACGTCTCCCAACCGCATTATGTCGGTTCCTGCGACAAGCAGCCGTCCGGCGTCCGGCCGGTCTATGCCGGCGATGAGATTGAGGAGCGTTGTTTTGCCTGATCCCGAAGGTCCCATCAAGGCGACGAATTCTCCTCGTCGTATGGTGAGATCGATTCCCTGTAAGACGCAAATCTCCTCGGAGCCTCTTTTGTAGGACTTCTGGAGGTTTTCCACCAGCACAATGAAATTCTCGATCCGGGACTGCGTCGAGCTGTCTTGCAAAATTACTCCTATTCCTCATGGGGTTGTACCCGCGGAGTTATTCCGCCACCTTGAGCATGTCTCGATCCTTGAGCTCAGAGGCCGGCTTTAGCACTACTTGCTGGCCGGCTTGCATCGGTGAGGCCAGGAGGACGTAATCTCCCAGGAATTCCGGTTTTGAAACAGGAGTCCATTCAGCCCGCTGGTTCTCGATTCTGAAGATTCCTTGCACTCCATCTCGTTGCGTGAGCGCCTCGCGATGGATGCCCAGAAACGGCCGCGTTTCCTGTTCGGCGACGGGCCTCGAGAGAAAGGCCACCCGGCAGCTCATCTCCGGCAAAATGCGCGGATCCAGCTCATCGAAGGCGACCTTTACCAGTACGGTGCCGCGAGTGCGGTCCGCTGTCGGTACGATGGTGCGAACTTTGCCGAGAAAACGGGAATCGGGCAGGGCATCCAGTTGGATTTCACAGGGTTGATCCGCATGGACCTTGGGGAGGAAGGATTCCGCAACGTCCGCCTCGACCATCAGGGAAGTAAAATCCGCCATGGTGACGACGGCGGCTTTGGCGTTGATGGAGGAGCCGAAGGGGGCTACGACTTCGCCCACGTCCGCATTCTTGGTGAGGATCACGCCATCGAAGGGTGCGCGGATGACGGAGTATCCCGTGAGAATGGAAGCGCGCTTCGATGCGGCTTCGAGGGCGCGGATGTTCGCTCGTGCCGATTCCATGGCGGCTTTGGCTCTACGGTGTTGATCCTGTGCCGTCTCGTAGCTTGCCTGAGCCACGGCTTTTTGATCCCAGAGATTCTGATGGCGGGTGTAGTTGCGCTCCGCGGTTCGAAGCTCCGTTTCCGCCCGGACAAGGTCGGAGCGGGCTCCGGCCAGTTGAGCCTCGATCTGGGCCTGCTCCGCCCTGGCATCGTCGTTTTCCAGCCGCGCCAGCACGTCTCCCGCCTTCACCCTGCTGCCTTCCTTGACTCCAAGGTATTCGAGGCGTCCGGTCGCCTTCGAGGCCACCGACGCACGACGCTGAGCCACCACGTATCCGCTGGCGTTGAAATCCGTGATCACTTGGGAGGGATATACCAGGGCCACGGAGGCGATGTGCACCGGGACCGAGGGCGTGAACATACCCTGACGATAGAGAGTGTAAACGATAGTGGAGGCCCCCATGAGCAGCAGGAGCGCCGCCGCTTTTTTCCAGTTCTTCCATCTTCGGGGAGCCGTCTGATCTTTTTCCACGATCTTCAGCCTGGCAATTTTTTCAGGGTCCGTCATACGAAAGTATCTGCCTTTCCAATCCTTATCTTGCTGGATATTTATCGCTTGTATAAGAAAGGTTCTAAACTTACCTTCACGAAAAAGTCAACATTTCGTATAATGGCAGACAGATCGCAAGCTGGCTTTTGTTGCTTGGAATTCATCGATTGGAGGATGGAATGCCGGGAGTTTTTGAGGTGTATGTGAAGACCCACTTTTCGGCAGCGCACAGTCTCCGCGGCTATTCAGGGGACTGTGCCTGCGTTCACGGGCACAATTGGATCGTCGAGGTTTTCGTGCAATGCCGGGAATTGAACGAGATCGGCATCGGCATTGACTTTAGAGATATCAAACAGGCTGTGAAGGATGTACTTTCTAGAATGGACCACTGCAATCTGAACGAATTGCCTGCCTTCAGAGATGTCAATCCCACCTCTGAAAACATCGCCAGGCTTGTCTATCGCGAGATCTCCGAGCTGCTAAACAATGAAAAGGTGCGGGTATCCAGGGTGAAAATCTGCGAAACGCCCGGCGCCGGGGCATTTTACTGGGAGGAATGAGTGGCGTTGCGTGTGAATGAAATCTTCCACAGCATCCAGGGGGAATCTAGTTACGCCGGATGGCCCTGTGTGTTCGTGAGGCTTTCCGGCTGCAATCTTCGCTGCTCCTATTGCGATACGCGCTATGCCTATGACGAGGGTCGCGCGATGGCCATTGCTGACATCATGGAGTGCCTTCGCTCTTTCGGCTGTCCTCTGGTGGAGATCACCGGTGGAGAACCTTTGCTTCAGACGGAAGCCCCTCGCCTCATTGCCCAGTTGCTTGATTCTGGATACACGGTGCTGCTTGAAACAAACGGAAGCCGTGATATCGGAGGGATCGATGCCCGATGCATCAAAGTGGTGGATTTCAAGTGCCCGTCGAGTGGAGAAGCGAGCGCGAACGACCTTGGAAACATTGCCCGCCTGCAGGAGCACGACGAGGTGAAGTGCGTCATTGGAAGCAGGGAGGATTATGATTTTGCACGGGAAATCGTGCACCTGATCCGGCGGGATTCGTCACGCGGGAACACGATCAATTTCTCTCCCGTGTTTGGAAGAATTGAAGCTAAAGAGCTGGCCGAATGGATTCTCGCCGACCGCCTTCGGGTGCGTTTGAACCTTCAACTGCACAAATGTATCTGGAATCCTGAGCAACGCGGTGTGTGACCGCATTCTCATGAGCTGAAACGACAGGGAAATGACAAGGAAACGAATGGAAGAAAAACAATCACGCAAGGCCGTTGTGCTCTTCTCTGGGGGCATCGATTCGACTACGTGCCTGGCCATTGCGAGGGCGGAAGGCTATGGGCTCTACGCCCTTAGCTTCGATTACCATCAGCGGCATCGCGTGGAGCTGGAGAGAGCGCGCCATGTGGCCAAGGCTTTGGGCGTCCGCGACCACATGATTATGGAGCTTCCCCTCCACCGAATTGGCGGCTCTGCTCTAACCTCCGATATGGAGGTGCCCAAGGACGTTTCTCCGGAACAGATGCAGAGCCGTATTCCGGCGACCTACGTTCCGGCCCGGAATACCATTTTCCTTTCTTTTGCCCTTGCTTGGGCGGAAGTTCTCGGGGCACAAGACATCTTCATCGGTGTGAACGCGCTTGACTACTCGGGGTATCCCGACTGTCGGCCGGCCTACATCGAAGCCTTCGAGAAGATGGCCAACCTTGCCACCAGAGAAGCGGTGGAAGGCAGAATGCACGTTCGCATCCATACCCCGCTCATCCGGCTCACCAAGGCTCGGATCATCCTGCGTGGAGTGGAGCTGGGCGTGGACTACGGCGCGACTCATTCATGTTATGATCCGGATTCACATGGCGGGGCTTGTGGACGTTGCGACAGTTGCCTGCTGCGCAAAAAAGGTTTTGCAGAGGCAGGTGTCGCGGACCCTACCTTCTATGCTCCCTCAGCTTGATACCTTGACATTTATCCGCTTCCCTGGAAAGCTGTTGCAGTCGCCGGGCTTCAGCCCGGCCTTTGCACCACGATTCTGGATGCCTTAATTTTTTATGCGATTTTGGAGACTTGAATGACCACCGACTACCGTTCGGAGTTGACTCAATTGGGAAAAAGAGCGGAAATCCCCGCGCGTCCCGAAGAGGCAACCCTGGAAACCTTCGCCAATCCTCATCCTGAAGTCGATTACGTGGTGCGCCTCACGGCACCGGAATTCACGACCGTCTGCCCTCTCACGGGGCAGCCGGATTTTGCCGTGTTGATAGTGGACTACGTTCCCAAGGATCGGCTGGTGGAAAGTAAATCCTTCAAACTATTTCTGGCTGGCTTCCGCAACTACGGAACCTTTCATGAAGACTGCACCGTCTATATCCACAACCGGCTGCGGGAAATCATGGAGCCCAAGTACATCCGGGTGGTGGGCCTCTGGTATGCTCGAGGGGGAATCACCATCGACGTCGTTGTCGAAACCGGAGCTCTTCCTCCCAACTGCCATCCCCTGCCTCCGGGAAAGACGGGCTACCGTGGTGGAAGAGAATAGAATATGCCTTTCATCGAGGCTGGGTGCTTGTGGAAAGTCGCGGGTCGAGGTATAGAAAAACGTCGTTTTACCGTTGGCTCAGATGAATTCAGGATAAGATGATTGAGAGACGTGAGTCGATAATGAAAGAAAAAAAGATTGGCGCCTGGTTGATCGGTGCTTTGGGCTCCATTTCCACCACCGTGATAGTTGGCGCCGCATCTCTGAAAAAAAGGCTTATTCACCCTACGGGAATGATCACAGAGACGGAAGCCTTCGAGGGCCTGGGGCTTGTTCCCATCGAGCAGCTCCATTTCGGGGGATGTGATGTGCGCAAGGGAAGCCTTCGGGAGGCCGCCGGGCATCTGGCAAGAGAAACGGGGGTTCTTGATCCGGCGATTCTACGGGAAATCGAAAGTGATCTCGAGAGCGTCGAAGGCGAGATTCTTATGGGCACGGCCAGAAACTGCGGTGATGCCATCGAGCGGCTGGCCGACTGTTCGGAAGCTTCAAGAAAATCCTTTCGTGAGGAAATCGAAGACATCCGAAAATCCATAAAAGACTTCAGAGTGAGAAAGTCGCTGGATGCAGTGGTGGTGATCAATCTGGCGTCGACCGAGCCCCTGCTTCAGCTTCGGGATTGCCATCAAGACCTGGAGGCTTTCGAGGCGTGCCTCGACCGAAATGACGCCGGTGGGGTGAAAGCGAGTACCCTTTATGCCTATGCGGCGGTTCAGGAGGGATGCCCTTACATAAACTTCACACCTTCCAGCGGCGCGTTGATTCCGGCAATCATTCAACTGGCGCGGAACAAAGGCGTTCCCGTCATGGGAAATGACGGCAAGACGGGGGAAACTCTCGTCAAGTCGGCGCTGGCTCCCATGTTCTCGTGCAGAAACCTGGAGGTCATGAGCTGGGAGGGCTTTAACATTCTGGGAAACATGGATGGCCGCATCCTCGATCACCCCGATAACAGGGAATCCAAGATCAGGACCAAGGACCAGGTTTTGTCGAAGATTCTCGGTTACTCCCCGCATTCACGGGTCCATATCGATTATGTTCCTTCCCTGGATGACCAGAAAACCGCCTGGGATTTCATTCACTTCAGAGGATTTCTCGGAGCCAGGATGTCCCTTCAGTTCATCTGGCAGGGCTACGACTCGCTTCTTGCCGCACCTCTCATACTGGATATGATCCGCCTGGCCGAGCTCGCCGGACGGCGGGGAGAAGCAGGTTTGATGCCTCATCTCGCTTCCTATTTCAAGGCGCCTCTCGGGGTGAGCGAATACCGCCTCCATGAGCAGTTCGGCATGCTCATGAAGTATGTGGACCGGGCCAGGATGAGCGACGCCGATGGGACGGAATCGGCATGAGGCTCTCTTTCAGCACGAATGCCTTCGTCAGATACTCCATTTTCGAAGCGGTGGAGAAGATTGCCGACATCGGCTATGAAGGAGTGGAGCTACTGGCGGACGCCCCTCATCTCTTCGCCGATTCGGTGACCGGAGCGGACCTGAAGCAGTTGAAAGATCTCCTCGACCGAAAAGGGCTTCAGGTGGCCAACGTCAATGCCAACACCGCCATGGGCTACTACGGCAGGGCATTCTGGGAGCCCGTTTTCGAGCCTTCCCTGGCCAATCCCGAGCCTGTGGCAAGGAGATGGCGGATCGACTATTCGAAGAAATGTATCGACATGGCGCTCTCCGTCGGGGCTTGCTGCGTGAGTGTCACTTCGGGGCGGATGGTTCCGGGCATTGCGCCGGAGAAATCCATGGATCTTCTGCGCGAATCGCTCCGTGAGCTCATCGATTACGCCGGCAAAAGCGGGGTTCGCATCGGGATCGAGTATGAACCGGGGCTTCTCATAGAATGCTACGAAGAGCTCGCGGCGCTCTTGACGGAAATGGATTCTCCTTTCCTCGGAGCAAACCTCGATTTAGGGCACAGCAACGTCCTCGGCGAGAGCCCCGAGACGGCCATAGGCGGCCTTGCTCCGCGCCTTTTCCATCTGCACATCGAGGACATCCGCTCCCGAAAACACTATCATCTCATTCCCGGGTCGGGCGACATTGACTTCGACGTCCTGTTCAAAACTCTTGCCAGGCATTCTTATCGAGGCTTTGCCACGGTAGAGCTCTACACCTATCCTCACCGGCCCGAAGAGGCGGCGAAGAGGTCCCTGGACGTTCTGCGCGGTATCATGCATTCATGATTAGGTAGGGAGAAAGGGATTAAACGATGAAATTCGCTTTCAGCTCCAATGCGTTCCGCCGGTACAGTCTAGTCGATACCATAAGAATTGTCGCCGATGCGGGATACCGGGGAATCGAGATCATGGCCGATATTCCGCATGCTTTCCCTCTTCATCTGAGCGGAAAGGATATCGACGACATTCGGAAGGCTCTCGATGAACATGACCTCGAGATATCCAACATCAACGCCTTCATGCACCATGCGGACGGGGACACCTATCATCCCACGTGGATAGAGGACGATCCGGCGCTGAGAGCTAAGCGCATCGACTACACCCTGCGCTGCATCGCTCTGGCGGACAAGCTCGGTGCGAGTACCATTTCCACCGAGCCCGGCGGGCCCCTGGATGGTATGAGCCGTGAAGAAGGACTTCGCATCTTCCGGGAGGGCCTTTCCGCGGTTGAAGGGAGAGCCCGTGAAAAAGGCGTTCGTATCCTTATCGAGCCGGAGCCCGGCCTCCTTATCGAAAACAGTACACAGTTCCTCGAGCTCTTCAAAGACCTCGACCCGGCGGTCTTTGGCCTCAACTTCGATGTCGGGCACTTCTATTGCGTTTCCGAGGCTCCCTCCGACCTTATCCGGCAACTGAAAAACACCTTTTATCACTTCCACCTGGAAGATATCGCGGCGTCCCGTGAGCATTACCATCTCATGCTCGGCAAGGGAGCCATCGACCTGCCGGACGTGCTGAAAACCATCGACGGAATCGGCTTCGAGGGTTTCGTGACGGTGGAGCTGTATACCTATGAAGAACATCCGGAGGAAGCCGCCCGTGAAGCTTTCCGGTATCTCCAGGCCTGGCGGAAGGCCTATGAAGAATCAAAAGCATGATGAATGGAGCGATACTGAACGATGGAACAAAAAGAAGAGAGAGCCAGGGAAGGAGGGGGGAACCTGACTCTCTCTGGGAGAAAGTTCTGAAGAGGCAACGGGTTCGCTTCGAATAGAATCGCTTCTCCCATTTCATATTATAACGCCTAACTCAAGATATTACACCTTTTTGGATAAAAATTCTCCTCAACGCCGATGCCTCATCCGCGCTCATTTCCGGCACCTGATGTCCGGCTATATGAGAGGCGGGCATGATTGCCATCAAAGAATTCAGAGCCCACACGGTCTGAGCCGAAAGAAGCTCTTCAATCGTGGCTTCTCTTTCCTCCACCCTGTTTCCCTTTTTGCTCAAGAGCTTTGAAATCTGACGAACCGTAATGCCGGGAAGTTGATAGGAACTGCGGGGAGTCCACCACACACCGTTTGTTCTGGCCAGGAGTGATCCCGCGGAAGTCTCGGTAACCTTTCCGGAGGGGTCCAGGAGGACGGCTTCATCAGCGCCGGCATCCAGCGCTGCCTGGCGGGCTGTCAGGAAATATAGATAGTTCAAGGTCTTGTGGGCTGCCAGAGGAGGGGAGAAACCTTTCCGGAAAACGTGTAACCGCCAGCCTCGATGGTATGTATCGGAGGTTGGAGGAACATACTTTTGAGCCGTCAGCAGGATGGTGGCAGCCGGTGTGGCAGGCAGGCCGAGTGTAGGGCAGATGCCTCGACTGATAATTATTTTGACTGAAGCGATTTCTTCTTCGAGCCCGTTTCTTCGCAGGAGCTCTCGGAGAATATTGCCCGGGCCGAAGGAAAGGTCTGCGGCGATCCGGAGGGCATCGAGAGAATTGCGAAGTCTTTCCAAATGATCCCTAAGATAGAGAAGGGCACCCTTTTCCGCCCGCATGGTTTCGAAGACCCCGTCACCGTACAAGAATCCGCGATCCAGCGGTGATATGGAAGCCTCGTTGGCTTGGAGAAAGCGGCCGTTCAGCCATACCGTTGGGATCGATGGGCAGGGGTGGGGTGCTTGCGCGGATTGCACAGCTTCCGCGGATTGGGCAGATGACGGCGAAATTTCCGAAGATGACGATGATTGTTGGCTGGAGCTCATGAAGTGCTCTTCCTCTCCCCTATTTTTTCAATCAACTGAAACAGAGTACGTCCCTTATGAAGAGTCTCCTGATATTCGTCTTCTTCACGGGAATCGTGAACAATGCCGCCCCCGACCGAGAAATAGCAGGTGCCTTTGCTGATGATGGCTGTGCGTATGGCGACATTCAGGTCCAGGCTTTCGTGCCATCCCAGGTATCCGATGGCTCCCGTGTAGACGTGTCGCACGTTGGGCTCCAGCTCGTCGATGATTTCCATGGACCGGATTTTCGGGCAGCCCGTTATGGAGCCTCCGGGAAATGTGCCGCGAAGGAGATCTCCGCAGGTGGCTCCCGGTTCGAGGATGCCGGTCACGATAGAGACCAGGTGGTGGACGTTCTGATAGCTCTCGAGGCGCTTGTGCTCCGCAACCCGTATGCTTCTGGGCTTACAAACACGTCCCAGGTCGTTTCGCAGGAGATCTACAATCATGGAGAGCTCGGCGTCGTCTTTGGGGTCTTGCAGAAGGTTCCGGCTCAGTGCTCGATCTTCTTCGGAGCTCTGCCCCCGTTTGCGCGTCCCTTTGATTGGACGCGTTTCGATCTTGGAGCCTTGACGGTACAGGAATCGCTCCATCGAAGTCGAGAGCACCTGATGGTCTTCCGCGTGGATAAAGGCGTAGAACGGCGCCGGATTCATATTGAAAAGAGATTCCCATAGCCGGAAAGGATCTCCCTCGAAGGAGAACCGGTAGCGCTGGGAAAGGTTCACCTGGTATACGTCCCCTTCACGAATGTAGTGGCGGACTTTTCTTACGGCCTGAAGATAGGCTTCGTGGCTGAAATTGCTCTGAAGCTCTCCAACCTTGAGAGGATTCGAAGACAAGCTGCCTTCTTCCCCTGTAAAGGAGATCTCCTCCTCGTCCGTCGGCGGAGCTTGCTCACGGTCTTCTCCATCCAGCTCCAGCGTGAGGAGTTGAAGATGGCCCTGCAAACGGTCATGGACAAGGATCTTCCGGGGCCAGAGAAGGAAAATATCCGGAAGATCGAGGTCGTCCCGTGCGGTCCGCGGGAGCGTCTCGATGGAGCTCTTGAGATCGTAGGCGAAATAGCCGAGGGCTCCTCCGGAGAAAGGAGGTGTAATCAAAGGAAAATCAGGCTGGAAACCGGCAAGCAGTTTATCCATAACGTCCAGCGGATTTTCATCGAAGGAATGAACTTGATCGAGCAACCTGACTTTGCACGAGCTTTCCTTGCTGGTGAAGGTCATGAAGGGGTCCCAGCCTGCCACGGAATAGCGGTTGCAGTCGTCGGGATGGGATGGGCCTCCGCTCAGAAGCACCGCACTGCACGGCTTTGTACCGCATGCCCGTGCCAGATCGAGAAAATCCTCATCAGAGGCGTCTTCTTTCAAAAGTCGCTGCCGAACCAGGTGGACCGGGCGACAAGCAGATGTAAGCTGAAGAATTGAATCGAGATTCAAGTTCATGAGGCCTCCCGGAAAAGCATCGTTTCGGAAGCGAAGGGAGCCTGGCTCATCAGCCGTGGAAACCGGTCGGAGAAATCTTTCGCGCCACAGTCATCGGGCATTATCCATTGGGGATGGAGTGCCAGAAAACTGCTCACCAATTCGAGGCCGAATTCGCTCAAGAAGGATTCCGGGTGAAACTGGACGCCCCAGAGAGGCCAGGAGCTATGGCGCAGTGCCATGATTACCCCATCACTTGCAAAGGCGACGGGAACGATATCGTCGGATCGAGGCTCGACGCAAAGGGAATGGTAGCGAGCGACCCAAAAGGGAGAAGGAATGTTTTCAAAAATACCGTCCCCCCGGTGATCCACCAGGCATCGCTTCCCATGCATGGGAACGGGCGCTTTATGTGTCTTGCCGGCGAAAACTTCGTTGATGACCTGCATCCCCAGGCATACTCCAAGAAGAGGCACATGGGGCGCGAAATGCTTTACTACAGCCTTGCTGATCCCGGCGTGGGCCGGGTCCTTCGGGCCGGGTGAGATACAGAGCCAGTCCGGTTTCAGATTTTCAAGGCCCTGGATGGTGATTTGATCGTGTCGGTAGACCAGGACTTCCAGATTGAATTCGTAGAAGAGTTGAGCCAGATTGTAGGTAAAAGAGTCATAATTGTCGATCATGACGAGCCGCATATGCTTCCCCCAAATAAAAAAGCCACCCCTCCCATGGTGAGTCTGGGTGGCTTGCGCCTGTCATAACCCACAAAACTTGTTCGCTTTGTCGATCCTTAGATCTTACGCCTTTCTTTCAGAGAAACGAGGAAATGTCAAGAGGCGGGCGGGCTGTACTTACGTGGCCATGAGATTTTGACCATGGTTCCCTCTCCGAGGCCTGACTCGATGGAGAAGGAGCCTCCAAAAAGCTCGGCCTGTTCTTTCATGCTGAGGAGCCCCAAACCTCTTCTCCGGTTTTCCTCGGAAACGATCTTTTGTATATCAAACCCCTGGCCGTCATCTTCGATCGTCAACTGCAGGTTTCCATTTCTGTTGACAAGGGAAAGTCCGGCAAGATTTGCATTGCTGTGTCTGGCTGCGTTGTTCAAGGCTTCCTGCATGACTCTGAAAATAACGATCCTCAAAGGCTCCGGCACGTCACTTTCCTGAACATCCACCTTTCGCTCGATATGAATGGAGGGATATGTCTTCTCGAATTCCCGGCAATACCATCCGATGGCTGCCACGATACCAAAATCATCGAGGATTGTTGGGCGCAGTCCCATGTAAATGCTGCGAACCTTTTCCAGCGCGCCCTGGATCACCGGAACCAGAGCTTTCAACGATTTTGCCATTGCTTGGGCCTTGCCTCTGCCCGCCATCTTCAAGGCATTTTCCACACTGAACTTGATGGCCGCAAGGGTTTGCCCAGTGCTGTCGTGGAGCTCCTGAGCGAGGCGGGCTCTTTCCTCTTCCTGAATGCTGAACAGCTTGGAAGACAGTATTCTCAACTGACTCTCGGATTCCCGCAAGGTCTCGTCGGCTCTTTTCTTCTGAATGAGCTTCCACATTCCGTCGGCCAGCAGGGTCAATTGACGGACGTCCGAGGCATCGTATGCATCTTCCTTGTTGGCTACTATCGCGATCCCCACAACCTGATGCCCCTCCATAATGGGAATGGACATGAAGCGCGTCAATGGCAAGTCGCCTCCATAGTAGCCTTTCTTATGCCACTCCGAGTAGTTATTGATGATGACAGCCGTGTGCTCCTTGGCCGCCAGCGCCCAAAAAACCGTTGGATCCAGGAAAATGTGATCGGGACAATCCCGGGCGGTGCCCTCTTCCATTACATTCTTCGACCACGCTTCGGCGCTGAGAACCGTGCCATCTTCATTCACGAAGCCAAGGCAGCCGATCTTGCTTTTGGTAAGCCTGACGGCTTGATCGAGCACAAAGTCGGCAATTTCCTGCAACGACGCTTCCACCATCTGGCTCAACTGGAACAAGGCCTCGAAGCGGGCCTCATTGAGGCGCAATTCTTCTTCGATCCGCTTCCGCTCGACGGCGTAGCGAAGGGAGCGCTCCAGGGTGCGGGCATTGATCTGACCTTTGACCAGGTAGTCGGCCGCTCCGATCTTCATGGCCTCCATGTCCACTCTGTAGTCACTGTGGCCGGTCAGCAATATGATGGGAGCTTTGCAGCCCTGCGCAATCATTTCGTTCAGGAGCTCCAGCCCGCTTTGGTCTCCACCAAGGCGGTAGTCGAGCAGATATATGTCGTAGTGAACCTGATCGAGCGTCTCCATGACCTCTTTATAAGCGCTGACCCATTTCAGATCATATTTTGACGGCGATATTTCGGCGAGGAGATCTCGAACCAAAATGTAGTCGTCCTCATCATCCTCAACGAGTAGGATCTTCAAGGGCAAGTTGCTCATGCTAACCTACTTTTCAAAGTGGTGGTTACTCGATGTCGAGCCGGCAATGGCCAGGAGACGTGTCCATGGTTCACAACACAATATGCAGCGAACGGCCCCTCTCTTTTCAGCATAACACTCCCCCGGAACAACAAAAAAACACCGAAAAACCGGCATTCCCGATCTATGGCGTGTGAGCTCGTTGAAATTCAAGGGAATCCGCCTATTCTCAGATTGTAAAGGATAGGTGAAAAGAGTATAAGGGTAAATAGGGTAAATCCTGTAGTTTCATGCGAGGCGTACGGTATTTTGAATTGCCTCGGTTCGGGAGGCTCAACGGAGCAAGGCCTTGCTCCGGATCTTCATGATCCTCAGCCCTGTTTAACCCTCTTCGAATATCAGTGCGGCAATGTTTTCTTCGAGAGGGGATTCATGGCCACCTCTCCAATGCCGGTCTCCCTGGCTTTCTCCGCCGTGCCTCCCGAGACGGACACGTCTGCCGGGACGCCCTCCTTTGGGCTTTGTTCCTGGATCTCCGGGAGGTAGACCTGAAAGGTCGTACCCTTTTCAGGCTCGCTGTGTACGGTGATCACTCCTTCATGCCGCTTTACGATGCCCTGTGCCACCGCCAGCCCCAGGCCACATCCCTCGCCCGTTTTCTTGGTGGTGAAATAGGGATCGAATATCCGTTCCACGACGGCCGAATCCATTCCATGACCCGTATCCCTTACCGTTATCCGCAGATAAGATCCCGGCTTCATTCCGGAGTGCAGTGCCGCGGTGTCGGGATCGATATCCACGCTCTTCAGGCCCACTTCCAGCAGATCGCCTTTTTCCTTCATGGCATGGGCCGCATTGCTGCACAAGTTGATCAATACCTGATGGATCTGCGTGGGATCGACAAGAGCCATACCGTGCCGTGCTGAAATGTTTCGGCGAATTTCAATGTTGGAGGGCAAGGAAGGTCTGAGCGACTTCAAAGCTTCGTGGATGAGGATACCGATGTCAAAGGGCTGTCGCTCCTTCTCGTTTCTGTGACGGCTGAAGACAAGAATTTGCCTCACCAGGTCCTTGGCGCGCAACCCGGCCTTCAGAACTTCTTTCATGTCATAGCGAGCGGGGTTCCATTCAGGGATGGTATCCAGGGCGATTTCCGTATAGCCGATGATTGCCGCCAGAATGTTGTTGAAATCATGAGCGATGCCGCCTGCCAGGGTGCCGATGGCTTCCATTTTGCGTGCCTGGCGGAGCTGGATTTCCATCCTCTCCTTGTCGGCTTCCATTCTCAACCGTTCAATTTCAGCGGCGGCTTTGGCTGCGAGGATGTTCATCACGTCTTCCGCGCGCTGTGGTACCTTCAATCCGTGGCGGGAAATGCCCCATAGGATGCCTACGGCTTCGTTGTTTTTGTCGCGCAGGGGTGTGCCGATGTATCCCACGGCTCCGAGGTCCCGAAGCTCCTCGCTCTTAGGGAAGAGAGCTTGCACGCCTTCAGGATAGACTCGGTAGCCACGCCTGACGACTTCTTCGCAGGGAGTGCCTTCCAGTGCATAAGCGGACGAAGTGACGAAGGCCCCATCGACCTGCAATGAGAGCATTCTAACGGTATGGTCGACGATTTCCCCGATCATGGCGCATTCACAGTCGAGCCACTCACAAAGGCCGCTCACGATCCGGTAGAAATAGTCCTCCCCGATAATTCCCATGGTGCTTTCGACAAGAGCCTGAATGGCCTTTCCGGCTTCTTTCCTTTCGGCAATTTCGATCCGGAGCTCATTGTTAACCCTTGCCAATTCAAGGGTTCGCTCCTGAACTCGCATTTCCAGCTCATCGTGCGCCTTCCGCAGGGCATCCTCGGCGTGTCGGCGTTCAATGGCATGGCGGATGGACCGCTCGAGAGCGTCGGACACGATCTGGCCTTTCACCAGGTAATCCGCTGCTCCGGCTCTCATTGCCTCCACCTCGACCCGGTAGTTTCCCTGACCGGTCAAAAAGATGATCGGAGCCTTGCAGCCGCCCATCCCAACCGCTTCGGTCAGAAGCTCGAGGCCGCTTTTCTCTCCCAGACGGTAGTCGAGGAGGTAGACGTCGTGCCGGCCTTCGGTCATTCTTCGCAGACCTTCATCGTAGGTGTCAACCCACTCCAGGTCGAATTTCGAAGCCGAGATGGCCGAAAGAAGATTTCGAACCAGTATATAGTCGTCGTTGTCATCCTCGATGAGGAGGACTTTCAATTGCTGGGTTATTGTTTCCATTAGCCTTTCCTTCAGGTAACAGCTCTTCATGGGAGATTCAAAGGAAAAAGCATCTTACGGGGTAATGCCGTTCGAACATTTTGGATTCTTCTTAGGCTCTTGCCGGCTCTTCATATGCCATCGTCTGAATAAATCCTCGAGCTTGTCTTTGTAAGCCATTGCAACAAGAACAACAATCAGGGCGACTCCCACGAGAATGGAAAACCTGACGTATTGATGAAGCCTTATATAATTACCCCCCAGTGTGAGCAGGATAGTCCCTAAGAGCCGGCCCGTTCCGCCGATAACTATGAACTCCATTGTCGAAAGATGTCCCAGACCCAATATATAGCACAGGTAATCCTTGGGAAATCCGGGAATCAAAAAAAGGAGAAAGACCAGAACGGCGCCTCTGTGGTGAAGGAGATAATCAAAACGCTTCATGGTCGATTTAGCCACGAACTTTTCCACAAAAGGCCGGCCGAAAATCCTCGAAAGGCCAAAAGCAGCGCATGAGCCTACGGTGAGCCCGATGGTGGACAGGAGAACGCCCAGGACCGGACCGTACAGATATCCTCCCAGAAGACCGGTTACCTCACCCGGGATGGGAGCGGCAACGACCTGAAAGACCTGAATAATGATAAATCCGGCAAAACCCCAGGGGCCAAGAGAATCGATGAAGCACAGCAGATCATGCTTGCTGAGGAAAAAATGGAACGCGCCCTGCTTGTACAACAGCAGCGTAGCTCCGCCTACAAGAAATATCAGGATCAGAAGCTTGACCCAGACGTGATTCTTTTTCTCTTCCTTGCTTTGTTCCTGACATTCCGCCTGCGTCGCATCGTTATTAGTCATTTTTCCCAATGTTCCGGAAACGGCAATCTCACCTCTTGGTAAGGATCGGCATCGAACTACGCCGGTCACTCCTTCCGTGCTTCGCCGTTTCATTGCTCAAGGCATTTTGATTTGTCAATTCCAATTGTTGTAAGCTCAAGATCGGCATACAAAGTCTTGTGAGCAACGCTCTCTCTAAATCCCATCTTTCTGTGTGAAAAAGATAACAGATCTGTACTATTTTGCAAGACTGCATTCAGTCGGGGAAAGCTATTTCACCGCAGAGATTGCCGAGAGCGCAGAGAGCGCGGAGGAAAAGAGAAAAGATGAAGCGAGAAAGAACCTTGTCTTTGTGCTCTCGATAATCTTTGCGGTGTGACTGAGCCGTTCTTACCTCAAGGGAGGATCATCTGGTTATTCCGATTACGCCGCATGCAGAGCGGCCACCTGCATTTCCCGTCGGCTGTGTCGTGAAGTCGTCCGCATTGGCGTGGACGATAAGTGATCGACCCAGGATCGAGCGGGGACCGTCCATGGAGAGGTGCGAATCGACGACATCGAGCCGGCCCACACCCTTGTCGTCGACCTCGATATTGCCAAGGTCGCCCTCATGGCGCTTATCTGCGCCGGGGGCAGCATGAAGCATTTGGTCCGGATTGAAGTGACCTCCTGCCGAAACGGCGTCCGGAGAGCTGCAGTCGCCATATTCGTGAACGTGGAAGCCGTGCGGACCGGGGCTGAGCCCCTCGATTTGTGCTACGACGTGAACGCCTTTACTCTCTTTCGTGAAAGCTACGACGCCGTGAACATTGTTGCCTTGTGTCGGGTGCATCACGGCAATCATCTTGGTGACACCCCCTGCTTGCTGGTGCTCCCCGCCGCCGCATCCGAATAGAATGAGGACCGTTCCCACCAGAAGAGCTGCAAGTTCTTTTGCCATCCCCGTTTTCATAAGCCATACCTCCTAGATTTTCGATCATTGGGATTTTACGTTCTTGAACGTACACTGTGATCCACTCTCTCAGTCCAATAAAAGCATTGTTCTTCTGCAGGTAAATAGCGAGCTCTCGGACATCTTCAAGGAAGGGAGTATGGGAGAGCGTCTCATGCACTCGGGAAGCATGCTCGAAAGGATCGATCGAAGTGGTAATTATAATGCAGGTTCCGGGTTGCGAAAGATCGCGATGAGATGCTATGAATAGGTGTGGATTGTCATCGATGAGGCAATGAGATGAGAGAACGTGGAAGGTTCAGGCTTCCTGCCTGCTAACCTTGAGCTTAAGAAAGGATCTCATTCTGGATGAAGACAGAGAACGTCAATGCAGTGGTCAGGAAAATACCTTTGTTTATGTTCCTGCTCCTTGCTTTGCCTTCCTTTTGCTGGGCCTGGCAAGGAAAGGTGGTGGCTGTTTCCGAGGGAGACACGATCACCATCATGCATGAAGGTAAGCGTGAGGTTATCAAGCTCTATGGAGTCTGCGCTCCCGGGAAAGGGCAGGATTTCGGTCAGAAAGCCAGGCAGTTTACATACGACCAGATGTTCGGGAGGATAGTGGACGTAACCCCCGTTGCACAGGAACGATTCGGCTGGGCCGCCGGCATTGTGTCACTCGATGGGCACGCTCTGAATCGAGAGCTCGTGAAATCGGGTCTTGCCTGGGTGTACAGGCAGTATTGCAGCCGCACTGAATGCAAGGACTGGTACCAGGCCCAGGTACAGGCGCAGGATGCTCAGATTGGATTGTGGTCCGTGCCCGGGCCCGTTCCACCTTGGGAATTTCACTCGCAGAACGAGAAATCCTCTTCCAATAAACGTTCAAAAGACAAGCCCAAAGAAACGGTTGCAAAGGGCCAGATCGGTCCTTTACATGGAAATATCGTCAACCACGTTTTTCATGTTCCCGGCTGCGTCGATTACAACTGCCAGAACTGCATAGCCGTGTTCAAGACCCGAGAGAGGGCGATACGCGCAGGGTATACAGCCTGCGAGATTTGCAAGCCTTAGCTGCCGGGCGTCAGAGTGACCAGGAAGGTCACAAAGGCTACGAATATGGTCAGCCCGCGATATCATCATTGCCGGTGTGCTGCCTGGCCACTTTAATACCATCCAGAAGGCGGAGCTTAACTCCCGGCATTACCATGTTCCTGCCGTTGATTTTTGCCCGGTAGAGCATTTCGTCCGCTTCCTTGATCATGCTCTCCTTGTTTGAGCTCTTCTTGAGCGTTGACACACCGAAGCTGGCGGTTACCTTCAGAATTTTACCTTCCGATATTTCCACGGCATGGTTTTCGATGACTTTTCTCAACCGCTCGGCCAGTTCCAGCGTGTTGTTCAGCTTGGTGTCAGGCAGGACGATAATGAATTCCTCACCACCATACCGGGCGACATAATCGCCTTTCCGTATGGCTGTCCGCAGTGTTTTGGATACTTCCTTCAGTACCTTATCTCCCGCGAGATGACCATGAGTGTCATTTACGACCTTGAAATGATCTATGTCCGACATGATCATAGAAAGCCCTCTGTTGTACCGGTGAGCATTTGCAATACTCTGTTCTATGAGTCTGTCAAATTCGCGCCTGTTGTAACAGTCCGTCAACTGATCGAACGCTGCTTCACTCTTGAGCTTCTCGATATTGACGATGTTGGAGATGGAGATCTCCATGGTCCTGGCGATGATGTTGAGGATATCGGAATGATAATCGAGAATTCTTCGTTGAGGTACAATGTACAATTTTGCAAAGTAATTGTCATCCATCAGGACGCAGGATTGCAGCCTGTTGGCATGGAAAGAAATCGTGTCATCGACCTTGCTTTTCCCCTCGTTGATATAGTGTACTTTGGCTTCACCTGACAGGTTGAAATCATTTACGATGATACAGCGCAGAGCTTTCTCGTAGTTTTCCGGATCTACCCATAGATCGAGATCATTCCTGTGCTGGAGTGCGAAAGCGAAGAACCTGTAGTTCAGGATGTCATTCAAGCAATCGGAAGCTTGTTTGAGAATGCTGTCGAGATCGCGCATCCGGTTGATATCGAGTATGCATCGGCTGAGCGTCTCATAGTCCACTCTCTTGGCGATGCCGAAGAACAGACCGGTTAAACCTGAAATGTTTCGAGAGATCCTTCCCAATAAGCTTTCCATGGAAACATCCTCCTTTCAATTGGTGCTTTTTCCGTGCCTCTTAGTGAAGCAAGGGGCGTGCCAATTACCTATCCACCGGATAAAGCAGCTTTTCTTGAAACGAGGATGTTCCTCATATAGGAAAGATTTTCCGTTCTTTCAGGAAAATAGTGTCATAAAGAGCGCCAAGAGCCTGCACACTGGCCCTCAATTGTTACTCGATGCCATTTTCCGGACCTCGGCCTTCACTCTCTCGTAAAATTCGGTCTCGGAGATCTTTCCATCCACGTAGTCGCTCCAACCGATGAAGTCGTGGAAGAAACAGACGGTCATCTGCAGTTCCTGGCATACACGTCGATAGATCTTGTTCGCCTGTTTGGCCCGCTTTCGTTTTTCCGTTTCCTCTTCTGCCGCTTTGTTCTCTTCCTTCTCGATCACGACGTATTTTCCGAAGGTCTTTGAGAACTGCTCTACTTCGGTTTTCGCTTTTTCGACGAGCTGGGTTTCGCCGATTTTGCCGTCGACGAATTCCTGCCACGCTTCGAAATCCTGCCAGTTGGAAACCTTCATGCCGCTTTCATCGCACGCCTTGCAGTACGCCTCGTCAGCGTGCGTGGCGCGTTCTTCTTCGCTTTTTGTCAGGTCATCGAGGCCGTTTGCAGAATTCTCAGACGAGGTATCCATTTTCCCCTCCATGTAAAGATGCTCTTCATCGCGTTTTGTTGTAGATTTCCATGATCTCGTCCCGAGTGACCAGCGCTTCCACCTCGGGGACTTCTTTCAAAATACTTTCTCTTCCGTTCATCTCCTGGCGATCCACCAGCACGACCACCCTGGCCACTTCGAGCCCCGCCCGGCGGCAGGCGGCAATGGCCTGGAGCGTCGAGCCTCCCGTGGTTACCACGTCGTCCACGACGACTACCCGGTCTCCGCTTTTCACTTTCCCTTCGATGAGGCTTATGACGCCGTGATCTTTTTGCTTCTTGCGGACTACGAATGCTTGAACGGGCTGTCCTTTTATCCACGAGGTGTACGCCACGGCATCGGCGATGGGATCGGCTCCCAGCGTTAGACCTCCTATGCCCTGGACATGGAGGTCCCTTATCGCGTCAAAGATCAGGTTTCCAATGAGATAAAGGCCTTCGGGATCGAAGGTGACCCGTTTGCAGTTGAAATAGAACTGACTGATGCCACCGCTGACAAGTCTAAATTTGGGAGCTTCGGAATATTGAAAGGCGTGCTCCAGGATCAATTCCTTCAGGCGTTGTTTCATGGGTGTACCTTTTCCTTTCCTGAATGTATGTGCCATGAGGCTCTGGATCTCCGGGTTTCCGCTCCGTGCGGGCTGATCGACACCCTTTCGGCAAGCGGGCAATTTCTCTTGTTTTCTTGTTCTGTAAGGCTACAAGGCTTTATTAAAGTTTCATCTTATGTTATCAACTCGATTCCATGAAAGGAAGGCGCAAATGTAAGGGCGATAGGCGGCAATTCTCGTTTTGACGGGGATTGGCGGGTGAGAAAAAATGCGAATGCTTTCAAATTCGTTCTCCGTCGGATCATCGGATCTGTCGGATGATCGAATGTATTGGATAATGGGATGAGCTCGCTTGCGCGGAAGATTAGTCTGTGTTTTACCGCCGGGTGTTTTGGCGCTCTGATCAACTCCTTCGTCGTTTGGTATCTGGGAAGAAGGGGCTTGCCTCAGCAGGTGGGGGTGGCGATCGCTCCGGCATGGAGCGCCCATTTCTTATACTCCCGTCTGGTCTGGGGAGGGCTTTGGGGGCTTCTTTTTACCGCTCCATATTGGAGGAGCGGTTTTTGGGTCGGAGTCTTCAGCCGCGGCATTTTCTTCAGCATTCTCCCTACCTTGTTCCAGCTCCTCTATGTCTTACCCTTCTTGCAGGACAAAGGCATCATGGGGATTTCCCTGGGTAAGCTCACCCCTGTTTTCGTCTGTTTTTATAATGCTGTATGGGGTTTTTTTGCGGCCCTCTGGCTCTATGTCGCCAGGGAGGAATCTTAGTAGAAATCCGCCCTCTTTCTCGTTTTCCCCTGAATAGGTAAGAGAACGGAGACGGCGAATACCTGCCTCAAGGAGGACATTCTGTGAGCTACACTGTTGCACTGGGTGGAAAGGGTGGTACCGGCAAGACCACCATTGCGGGACTTTTGATTCGCTACATGATCAAACACGGCATGAAGCCGGTCCTTGCAATCGACGCCGATTCCAATTCAAATCTAAACGAAGTTCTGGGGATGTCCCTCGACGAAACGCTGGCCGATGCTCGCGAGATGATGAAGACCGGCGTTCCGTCGGGCATGACCAAGGACATCTTTATGGAACTGAAGCTCGAGCAATCCCTTGTCGAAGGGGAAGGCCTGGATCTCATCGCCATGGGACGTCCGGAAGGCGCGGGCTGCTATTGCGCCGCCAACAATCTCCTGAGCAGCCTCATAGACCGGCTCATAGAGAACTACGAGTACCTTGTCGTTGACAATGAAGCGGGCATGGAGCACTTCAGCCGCCTGACTCAGAAGGACATCGACCTTCTGCTTCTTGTTTCGGACCCGAGCCGCCGGGGCCTGACCGCTGCCTGCCGGATTGCGGAGCTGGTGCGAAGCCTCCCCATTCGGGTGGCCGAGTCGGTTCTGCTGATCAATCAGGTGGAGAGGGATTTCACCTCACTGCCCGAAGACGTGCTGAGCACTTTTGGCCAGGAGCGCGTGTTCCTGTTGCCCGCCGATCCTCTCCTGGCCCAATTCGATTTCGAAGGCAAGCCGACCTCGACTCTCCCGGAAGGCTGTCCCGTAGTCAAGGCGGCGGATTCCCTGTTCGACGTTCTGGTGGGGGATAAACGGAGGCGGCTGGGGGATTGATTCGGATTGCCGGTCTTAGCGATCCGGATCGTTGCTGTTGAGGTGTGTAGATCGATCCGGATCGATTTTGACCGAAGGTGAATGTTTCTGCTTAACAAAAGGAGGAGAGAAATGTTTCAGATTCGTCGGGCTCTGATGAGCGTTACCGATAAAACGGGACTGGCTGAATTTGCAAAGGGCTTGAAGGAATTCGACGTTCACATGCTCTCGACAGGGGGGACGGCCAAGCTGTTGCGCGAGAGCGGAGTGGACATAATGGAAGTTTCGGACTTCACCGGTTTTCCCGAGATGCTGGATGGACGCGTGAAGACCCTGCATCCCAAGATTCACGGCGGAATCCTCGGCATCCGGGAAAACGAAGCCCATGTAAAGACTATGGCGGCCCACGGCATCGAGCCCATCGACATGGTGGTCGTGAATCTCTACGCTTTCGCCAAAACCGTTGCCCGCCCCGGTTGCACCCTCGAAGAAGCCATCGAAAACATCGACATCGGCGGCCCTACGCTCATTCGAGCGGCGGCCAAGAACTCCCGCTATGTCGCCGTCGTGACCGATCCGGCCGATTACCCGCGTATCCTCGAAGAAATGAAGCGCACCAAAGGCCATGTGTCCCGGAAGATGAGCCTCGATCTTGCCGGGAAAGCCTTCTGCCTGACGCATACCTATGACGGCAACATCTGTGAATACCTGACCCAGGTGACAAGCAAAATGTGATACCTTGTACGTTTGAGAATGATCGAGCCTGGATTGTCATGCCGTAAGCTCGCTCACCCTCTTCGTTCCCACGCGGGAGCGCATGCGCGTTAATTTAAGGGACGTAAAGGACATAGGGGACATAAAGGATATAGAAGACGCAACACCAAAGATGCGAAGAGAATCAAACCCGAAGAAGAAACAAGATGAGCACTCCGGATTCTTCGGGACTTTCGTGTCCCTTAGGTCCCTTATGTCCTTTAGGTCCTTGAGTTTAAGAAAGAGACCCATTCATGAAAGTTCTTGTAATCGGAAGTGGTGGACGGGATCATGCAATCGCATGGAAATTCGCGCGCAGCGACCGGGTGAAGCAGGTGTTCGTCGCTCACGGGAATGCCGGCATCGCTCAGACGGCGACGTGCGTTAACGCCAAGACCATCGAAGAGATGGCTGATTTCGCTGAAAAAGAAAGAATCGATCTAACCTTCGTCGGTCCTGAAAAGCCCCTTTCTTCAGGGATTGTGGACCTGTTCGAGCAGCGCGGTCTGGCGATCATAGGCCCGAGCCGACAGGCCAGCTTCCTGGAATCCAGCAAGTGCGACGCCAAGGTGATCTTGAGGGAATTGGGCATTCCCGTCCCGGAATTCGCTGTTTTCTCGAACCCTGACGAAGCCCGCGAATACGTCCGCCGGGTGGGATATCCCGTGGTGGTCAAGGCCGATGGATTGGCGGCGGGCAAAGGGTCTTTGGTTTGCGACGACGTTCCGGATGCCGAGGAAGCCATCCGGGACATCATGGAAAAGCGGGTATTCGGTGAGGCCGGAGCACGAGTGGACATCGAAAAACGACTGTATGGCCGGGAGCTCTCCTTCTTCTGCTTCACCGACGGCTATTCGGTGGTTCCCATGGTGGCGGCTCAGGACTATAAACGGGCCAAAGACAACGACGAGGGAAAGAACACGGGAGGCATGGGCTCCTATTCTCCTCATCCCTGGCTGGATGAGCCGCTAGTGCGGACCATTATGACACGGGTGGCGGAGCCCCTCATTCATGGCGTTCGGGAAAAACAGGGCTTCCTCTATCGCGGAATTCTCTATCTAGGGCTGATGCTTGTCGAAGAAGATGCCGGGATCACTCCCTACGTTTTGGAGATCAACATTCGTCTGGGAGATCCCGAGGCACAAGTGATCCTGCCGCGCCTCAGCACCGATCTGGTGGACATCTGCGAGGGAATCCTGGCGGGCCGTCTCCAGGACGTAAAGCCCGTGTGGGAGACGGACTACAAGTTCTGCCTCATCGCCGTGAGCGGCCCCATGAAGGGGAAGAAGGGCTGGTACAAGGGCTATCCGGACCGCTACAAGATCGGTGTCCCCATTTCGGGGCTTGACCGGATCAGCCCGGATTGTCTGGTGTTTCACTCCGGAACGGAGCGGGATGCCGGCGGACAGTGGCTCACCACCGGCGGCAGGGTGCTGTGTATTGTGAGTACCGCCGAAACCCTGCCGGGCGCCCGGGAAATTGCTTACAAGGAAATGCGGAAGGTCTCTTTCGAAGGGCTGTATTATCGGGGCGACATCGGCATGGAATAAGCGCTGCCGGCAAGACGAGCTATCTTGGATGGGCGTGTAAGGGGCAATACGCCATCCGCTCAAAGCATGCATGTTCGATGTTGGGTATTGGATAGAGGAGTAGAGGATGGAGGAGAAGAACAGCGTCCCTCTGGTTGGGATCGTCATGGGAAGTGATTCGGATATTCCCGTGATGGAAGCGGCATTTCAGACTCTGGATTCTTTTGATGTTCCTTATGAAGCACACATCCTGTCCGCTCACCGGTCTCCGGATGAAACGGCTGCTTATGCCAGGAGCGCGGCAGAGCGCGGCTTGAAAGTCCTCATTGCGGGCGCCGGCTGGGCCGCTCATCTGGCCGGTGTACTGGCGGCGGAAACAATTCTTCCCGTCATCGGGATTCCCATCGATTCGTCACCTCTAAAAGGCATGGATGCATTGCTTTCCACCGTGCAGATGCCTCCCGGGATTCCGGTGGCCGCCATGGCCATCGGCAAGGGAGGTGCGCAGAACGCGGCGCTTTTTGCCGTGCAGATTCTCGCTCTCCAGGAGCCCGTCCTCGCGGGGAAGATGCGCACACACAAAAAGAATATGGCGGAAGGGGTCACGGCCAGGGACCGGAAGCTGGGAGAGTATCTTTCCGGCAGAAAAGGCCGCCGGCAGGAATGATCGTGGCATTACATCATCGCATGAGAGCGTTCGTGCTGATCTCGAGCCTAAGTCCACGATCTACGGACTCCGGCTTTTTATGATGGAATCTCGGACGAGTACTTCTTCAACGCCCATCTGGAGCGTCGATGCGCGGTGGCCGCAAGCCGAGATCATTGCTCTTGCGGCTTCCGTGATCCGTAGCGGCGGCGTGGTCATATACCCGACCGAGACGTTCTACGGCCTGGGAGGAGACCCTCGATCCGATGTGGCCGTCGAGGGCGTGTATCGTATCAAAGGGAGAGATTTCGGAAAGCCTCTTCCTCTCATAGCGGCAGATAAAGCTTCATTGCGAAAAGTAGTGGCGAAATGGCCGCCCGCGGCAGAGCGGCTGGCTGAAATCTTCTGGCCCGGCCCGCTTACGCTGGTTTTGGCCGCGGCCTCTCTCTTGCCTCCTCGAGTGCATGCTCATACGGGAAAGATCGCAGTTCGCATCTCATCGCATCCGGTGGCTCATTCTCTGGCGACGGCGGCGGGAGGCCTTTTGATCTCGACCAGCGCCAATGCATCGGGACAACCTCCTTTCAGCGAGCCGGCTGAAATGTCTTCAGGATTTCTTAGCCATGTGGATGGAATGCTGGATGCCGGGAAGCTTTCCGGCACTTTGCCTTCAACCATCGTGGACGTGACCGGCTTGGCGCCCAGACTGCTCAGGAGTGGTTGTATTCCCTGGGAAAGTATCCAGGCCTTGTTTGGCGGGGAGTAGTGTATTGCATTACTTCATTGCCTCATTACCTCATCAACCGAATACAGAGTGAACGATTGTGTATAATTGGCTCTTCTTTTTGGCTGTAATCTTTATTCTGGCGGGTTTGGTGCTGTTGGCCGCCCGACGGTGGCGCAGGCTGGCTTCCAGTGGACTGCGCGTGCTGCTTACGGGCGGCGGGACCGGTGGGCACGTGAATCCGGCCCTTGCCATTGCGGAAGGCATCAAGCAAAGAGACCCCGGGACGCACTTTCTCTATGTCGGAGTCCGGGGAAAGGCGGAGACAGTGATTGTGAGCCGTGCCGGGTATCCTCTCACGTTTGTCTCGTCCGAAGGATTTCCAGGTCTCAGGCTCTCCCCTCGGTCTTTTCGTTTTCTGCTTCGGCTGACTCTGGGGGTAGCCCAATCCATTTTCATTCTCTTTCGGTTCGCTCCCAGATGGGTGATCGCCACGGGAGGATACGTGAGTGCGCCGATCATTCTGGCTGCTCTCGTTCTCCGGTTTTTCAGGCTGACGACCACCAAGGTCTTTCTCCATGAGCAGAACAGCATTCCTGGGCAGTTGAATGCCGTGCTGGGGCGGTGGGTGGATCGGGTGTTCCTTACTTTTCCCCAGACTCTGTCCTTCTTTCCCCTGAACGGCGTCGTGGTCGGCTATCCCATTCGCGACTCCATCGTTTTGAAGCCGGGAAAAGAGGCGCTTTCTCACTTATCCTTCAAGGTTCCCGAAGGGCGCCAGGTAATTTTCGTGTTCGGTGGCTCTCAGGGAGCACGCACGGTCAATCGCTCTATCGTGGATGCCCTGCGCACCCTCATCCCCCACCGGAGCCGGCTATTCATCATTCATGGGATGGGACTTGCCAAATCACGGGATTACGACGCCGCGGCAGATACCGGATCTCGGCTCGAGGCCGTTTTGTCTCCCGAAGAGCGGGCACTGCTGGATGAATTTTACTACCGGCAGGATTATTTCCATAACATTGCCGACGTCTATTCCATCAGCGATCTCATCGTCTGTCGAAGCGGGGCCGGAAGCCTCAACGAGATCTCACGCCTCGGGAAGCCCGCGATTCTCATCCCCAAGGCCAACCTTCCCGGCGACCACCAGGTGATGAACGCGCGGGCCATGAAGCACGGCGGTGCGGCCGAGGTCCTTTTCGAAGACACCATTGTGGAAGACGGCGTGGTGCTGGAAAAGCTCGAAGGAGAAGTGCTCGCCGAACGGATTTTGCTCCTGCTGCGGGACAAAAAACGCCTCGAAGAGATGTCGGCCCGGAGCGGGCATTTCTTGAGAAGGCATGCCGTGAAGCGCATACTGAGCGAGATGTATCGGGACAAGAGCTTCAATAACGGCGTCGGGCACGAATCGATTCCCTTCAAGCCGCTGATGACCAACCAGCGCCTCTTGCAAGCCCTCAGCGCAGCCTATGGCCGTTGTCCTGCCACCTACGATCCGGAAGCGGCCGTGGGAGACGAAGACGACCTCATCTATTACAGGCACCGGGCCGCGGGGCTTTTGAGCCACAAAGCCTGGCAGGATAGGAACCTGGGTGTGAAGCTGGTGGGATATACTCAATACCATGACAAGATCCCCACCCTGCTCTATATGCTTGCGGATCGCACGCCGGTATCCTTGGTGAAACGGTGCTTCGGGGGAGATTACGAGCAGGTGGGCTTCATCAGGAGAAACATCGTCCAGGCTCTACAGGTTCTGAACCGGTTCGATGACGACGTGGAGCTGCACCTGCTCCTCGCTCTCGATGACCCCTACTTCGAGGTTCGATCTCAGGCGTGTCGCGCGGCAGCTCAGTTCGGCTCCCGCGTGGCGGGAAAAGAAAGGTGGTTTCAGATCCTGGTGAAACGCCTGGACGACCGATGCTTCGAAGTGATCATCGAGGCGGCAAGAGCCATCGGTGAAGTGGGCACGGATGACCGGGCGCTGGAGGTACTGTTGCAGCTCAAGGAGCATCACTACTGGCAGGTTCGTGACGCTGCGCTGAAGGGACTCAAGCGCCTCATGGAACGACAGGTTGTCGATCCCACGGCGGAAATCTTCAATCAGATGACCACGTTCATCCTGACTGCAACGGACTTTCGGCCTCACTTTTCCATAAAGGAAACCTTCAAGACCGTTCAGAAATGTTGTCACGAAAGAGCGACGGGGAAGAAGGGCTGTGATGAAGCCGGTCTTCTGTCAGGCACAATTGTAAGGAAAGGGTGATCATGGTTTACGAAATCTGTAACTTTCTCATTTCCATTTCCGAGGCCTTTTCCTTTTGCCGCCTGGTGAATTACATTACCTTTCGGGCCATTATGGCAGCGTTGACGTCGGTGATTTTTGTTTTCCTTTTCAGCCGCCATTTCATTCGCTTCATGCACCGGAAGTGCTTTCTGGACCAGGTGCGGGAAACGGGTGTTCAATCGGCCTTCGACAAGAGCGGCACGCCCACTATGGGCGGGGTGCTCATCATCGGAGCGGTGCTCAGCTCCATGATTCTCTGGGGGAACTGGGACAATCCGTTCCTGCTCTGTTCCTTGGCGGGCATGCTCTGGTTCGGGCTCCTCGGCTTCTGGGACGATCTTTCCAAGGTCAAAAGAAAAAGTGGGGACAAAGGCCTTTCGGAGCGCACCAAGCTTTGCTTGCAAGGCCTTTTCAGCGTTATTTTCGCCTGGACTTGCGTGGGACCCTATGCCCCCCTCGGGGCGAAGCTTGCCACGAAGCTCTATATTCCTTTCTATAAATATCCCCTTGTGGATCTGGGTCCTTTCTTCTACGGGCTGTTCATCTTCCTCTTCGTCATATTCGTTTCCAACGCGGTGAATATTACGGATGGACTGGACGGACTGGCTATCACGCCCTCCCTTTTCGTCATGAGCGTTCTGGGCCTTTTCGCGTACGTCGAGGGCAACACCATATACTCGGCCTACCTCTACTACCCCTACCTGCGCGGCGTGGGAGAGCTTACCATTTTCGGGGCGTCCTTTGTGGGGGCGGGCTTGGGCTTTCTCTGGTACAATGCCTATCCGGCACAGGTATTCATGGGGGACACCGGGTCCCTGGCCATCGGAGGGACCATGGCGGTTGTCTCCGTCCTCCTGAAGCAGGAAATGCTCTTCCCGCTCCTCGGAGGACTTTTTCTCATGGAGGCTGTCTCGAGCCAGATCCAGGACAAGATCGGAGTGCGGTGGATAGGACGCCGCATTTTCTATCGGGCACCTCTTCATCATAACCTGCAATACAAAGGCATTGCGGAGACCAAGGTAGTGATTCGCCTCTGGATTGTCGCCGGCATTCTCGCGCTCATCTCCCTTGCAACCTTGAAGCTTCGCTGATTTCGGACCGCTTCTCGACTCTCTGCTGCACCATCTGCCGCACCCGGGTGCGTGGCGTGGCTCCCAAGACTCTTGTCCGGCAAAGGAAGAAGGCCGCGGTATGGAAAGGAAAGGGGGGAAACGATGCAACATGTCCTGATACTGGGAGCAGGGGCACTGGGAAGCCTTTTCGGAGCAAGGCTTTCTCGTGCACGGGAGAAAGTGACTCTATTCAGCACCAATCAAGAGCACATCCAGGCAATCCGTGAGAACGGCCTCGAGGTGGAAGAGCTGGACGGCTCAGTGCAGCGCTATGCGCTTGTGGCCTGCGATGATCCGGGTACCATCGATACAAAGGCTGATCTGGTCATAGTGCTGGTAAAAAGCTACACCACTCGAGAGGCCGTCGAGGGCATAAAATCCTGCTGCCGTCCGTCCACCCTCTTCCTCACGCTCCAGAACGGAACGGGAAACTGGGAGCGTATCGCCGGGGTAGTAGGGAAGGAATCCGTTCTTGTCGGTGTAACCGCTCAGGGAGCCACCCGGCTCCAGCGGCCGGGCTGCATTCGGCATGGAGGAAACGGAGCGACTTTCATCGGAGAGCCGGAAGGACCTTCGTCGGAGCGGGCCCGGTGGGTCGTGGATCTCTTTCGGCGGTCGGGAATCGAGACTGAAGCTTCGGATCGGATGAAAGAGCTCATGTGGGAGAAGCTCATGATCAACGTCGGCATCAATGCCATCACGGCCTTGACGGGTATTCGCAATGGACTGATTCCCCGGGTGGAAGAAGGCCGGGAGCTCTGCCGGGCGGCCGTGGAAGAAGCCATGCTGGTCGCTCGGGCACAGGGCATCACTATCCGTGAAGACATGGTGGAGCGGGTGCTTTCCGTAGCCGTGGCGACGTCGGTCAATCGATCTTCCATGGGCCAGGACGCAGACAGAAGGAAACGAACCGAGATCGACGCCATCAACGGCGCCATAGTACGTCTTGGCAGGGAGGCTCATATCGAGACTCCCGTGAACCGTACCCTTACTCATTTGATCAAAATAATGGAAGCCGGCCATGTGGAAGGGATGGCCAGGTGAGCACCGGATTTTGCACGGGAATTTGCGGACATTTGCCAAAGACAAAGACTCAAGCATAGAAAGGTCTCGATTATGGAAAAACGTGTTACCGTTCCCGACATCATGGCAACCAAGGGGGGCCGGAAACTGACTGTCTTGACGGCCTACGATTACCCGACGGCTCTTTTGCTGGATCAGTGCGGCGTGGACATTCTGCTGGTGGGGGATTCCCTTGCCATGGTGGTTCTGGGACACGAAGACACGCTTTCCATCGGGATGACGGAGATGATCCACCATACCCGGGCGGTGTCTCGCGCCGCCAAGCACGCTCTGGTGGTGGGAGACATGCCTTTTCTTTCCTACCAGGTGAGCGTCGAGCAGGCGGTCCTCAATGCAGGCCGGTTTCTCAAGGAGGGAAGGGCGCAGGCGGTCAAGCTCGAAGGGGGCGCAAGGGTATTGCCGCAGGTGAGAGCCATGGTCGAGGCAGGGATTCCTGTCCAGGGGCATCTCGGGCTCACTCCTCAGAGCTCCGCCCAGTTCGGAGGCTTCAAAGTCCAGGGCAAGACCGCGGAAGCCGCCGGAGTCCTCATCGAAGACGCCCGGGCGCTCGCCGAAGCAGGCTGCTTCAGTATCGTTCTCGAAGCCATTCCCGCGTCGATTGCCGCCCGTATCACGGAAGCCATTCCCATACCCACGATCGGGATCGGAGCCGGTCCCGATTGCGATGGCCAGGTCCTGGTCATCCATGATGTATTGGGTCTCTTCGACCGTTTCCTGCCAAAATTCGTCAAACAGTATGCCGGACTTGGAGACGTCATCCGCCAGGCCGTGACCCGCTTTCGTGAGGAAGTGGAGAGCGGGGCCTTTCCGGGTCCTGAGCATGCCTTTGGCATGGCCGAGGAAGAACTGAACAGGTTGAGCGTTGGCGGGCCGGCGGGGAAGAAATAGGCGTTATTGCGAATATACTTCAAACGGGTACAATGTGAGCTTTTCACTGCGGAGAAGCCGAGGGCGCAGAGAAAACGCAGAGGAATTTTATAAGAATTTCAACGATTCCCTGCGCCCTCGGCGTCTCCGCGGTGAACACAAGAGCGCACATTATGACCGTTCTCGAGGCCAGGCGCCTTTACTCTTCATCTTCTGCATATACTGTCCCAACGCCATAAGAGGGAAGCAATTGCGGTAGTTGTGGTACCTGATGTAGAAATGGTTGGGGAAGCCCGTTCCGGTGAAGTAGAGCTCTTCCCACGAGCCATCCGGGCGTTGTGTGCGCAACAGGTACTGAATTCCCCGGCGGACTTCGGGAGAATCCTCCTCACCGCCCGCAAACAGTGACATCAGTGCCCATGCGGTTTGAGACGGAGTGCTCGGTCCCTCTCCTCGAAGCCGGGAGTTTTTGTAGGATTCGCAAGTTTCGCCCCAGCCTCCGTCGGGGTTCTGGTGCTTTTTCATCCAGCGAAGAGCCGCCTGGATATAAGGAGCTTTGGGATCTTCACCGATGGAGATGAGGCCTCGCAGGACGGACCATGTTCCGTAAATGTAGTTCACTCCCCACCGTCCCCACCAGCAACCGTCCTGTTCCTGGATTTTGCGAAGAAATTCGATACCCCGCCGGGCGCGGGGATGCGAGCGGTCATAGCCGTAAAGCCCCATTGCTTCGAGCATTCTGCCGCTCACGTCGGCTGTCGGGTAGTCCACCATGGCTTCCTGATCCGCAAAGGGGATGCGGTTGAGGACCATCATGGTGTTGTCCCTGTCGAAGGCAGCCCAGCCCCCGTTGGAGCTCTGCATGCTGAGGCACCATTCCATGCCCCTTTGCTTGGCTGCTACGGTCTGGCAGGAGGAAGCGCCGGGAGCCGTCAACCGATGAAGAGCGTGCAGGACCACGGCGGAATCGTCCACGTCGGGGTACTGGGTGTTGACGAATTCAAAAGCCCAGCCACCGGGGGCACAGCAATTCTTTACCTGCCAATCTCCGCCGGTGGTTATCTGGTTCTGGACGAGCCAGGAAGTGGTCTTCGCCAGGGCGGGATGATCCGGCGGCACGCCCGCATCCAGAAGGGCCAGTGCGGTGAGGGCCGCATCCCACACGGGAGAGACGCAGGACTGCATGCGCAGCCCCAGGCCGTCTTCCAGGCAGAAATTCTCCAGACCCTTCAAGCCCTTCGCCATGACCGGATGATCCAGAGGGTATCCCAGGTAATGGAGGGCCAGAACCGAGTAGACCATTGGAGGTTGAATTCCCCCCCAGTCCCCCGTCTCCTCCTGATGGTCGAGTATCCAGGTTTCAGCGGTCTGGATAGCCATATTGCGCAGCTTGGCAATCGGGCGCTTTTCAACCCATTTCAGCCCTCGATCCAACAGCAGGAACAGCTTATGGCAGGCGGATACGCAGTTCTTCTTCCCGTCGCCTTTGCCGCACAGATAGATTTCGGGGACGGCTTTATCGGCCGGCAGCCTGAAGCGCGGGCGAAGGGCCATGACGATGGCAAGGGGAACCACCGTGCCTCTCGCCCAACTGGAGAACTCATAGATATTGAATACAAAGTCAGGAGGCAGAAGCACCACCTCGACCGGCATGGTCGGGATCTTGCTCCAGTCGTACTGGGAAAAGAGCGATAGCCATATTTTCGTAAAAACACGGGCGCATTCGACGCCGCCCTTGTCGAGAATATACGCCCTGGCCTTTCGCATCGGCTCGGAATCAGGGTCCTGACCGGCCAGCTTCAAGGCGAAATACGTCTCCACGGTGATGCTCAAATCCCCTTCGTCACCATAGTAGAGCGCCCACGATCCGTTGGCGGTCTGCTGGTTGAGAAGATATTTCACCATGCTTTGCCGCCGCTCGGGATCGAGCTCTCCCAGTAGGTAGAGGAGCATAATATATTCGCTGGTGATCGTGACGTTGGATTCGAGCTCCGACCACCAATAGCCCTCCGGATACTGAGTATCAAAGAAAAACCGGCAGGTGCCGCGGATAGACTTCTCTATCCGACGAACCCAGGAGCTTCGGACGCCCTGATGCTGAACAGCCTGGCCACCCGAGCCTCCTCTTTCCTCCTCCGCCCTGTCTTCCTTTTCACTCACCGAGGTCTTGTCTTTCAACGAGCAGCCGGTAACCTCAGCGAGCGATCCGGAACCTTCCTCCTCATCATCAACCTCGACAAACTCAGCCAAGCCCTCTCGTTTACTCATGCTCGACATCATCCTGTCATCCTAATCCGCTGAAAAATCGTTTTCGTCGGCCCATTCGATCCATGTTGCCCCGAAAAACAGAAGCTAGCGATCTCAGGATACTCCCTTTAATAACCATGTAAAAAACCTGTACTAGCCCCGTTCAAAAAGCACAGGCTTTTCTCCGTCAAGAAACCCCAAAATGGCTAAAAAGTCTGAAAACAGCCCTCAGGCATTTTCGTGTTGCGTGGATGTTGCCCCAGAATGACACTTACATCAATTTGAAGAATTTCACAAGTAGTACCCTATACCATCACGGTCCAGCCTCATCTAATTTTTTACTCTATCCGTAAACCTCATGCCTGCACCGATAAGGCCATCAGCTCATTCATGACTTGCAATCTTACAGTATGAGCTGGAAAAGCAGACCTTATACACCGGAAACAGGCCGTGATGCCAATCATAATCACGGGAACCGTTAGAGGGTACTTCCTCCGCTCCCTCTATCGATAAGGATACGGCAGTCCACGCACCAACATCCTTCGGCATTGGCCAGCACCGGGTTGAGGTCCATTTCGCCGATTTCGGGATAATCCAGTGCCAACCGCGACAGCGAAACGATTGTCTGCGCCAGTTTATCCAGGCTAGCACCTTTCTGGCCTCGAATTCCCTTCAAGATCGGAAAGATGTGGAGCGAGCCGAGCATTCTTTCGGCATCCGCGAGAGTTACGGGCACGAGAGACCGGGAAATGTCCTTGAAGACTTCTGCATAAATGCCCCCCATGCCGACCACCAGGATGGGTCCGAACTGAGGATCTTTCTTGATCCCCATGAGGATCTCCGTTCCCTGGATTTCCTTTTGTACGAGAATTCCCTCCAGAATGCCGTCGGGCGTCTGCTGCCGGAAGAGCTCCGTCAGATCCCCATGCGCTTTTCTCAGTTCGAGCTCCGTCGTGATGTGGAGACGGATGCCTCCGAGGTCGGATTTGTGCAGCCATTGGGGAGAAATGATCTTTAGCACCACCGGGTATCCTGCTTCCCCGGCGAAAGCGCAGGCCGATTCCGCATCCGGGGCAAGTTTTCCTGGAGCTTGCGGGATTCCGTATTGTTTCAGGATCTCGAAAGCGGCCTCTCCCACAAGAATACCGTCGGGTGAGACCAGAGGGAAGTGGGAGGAGTGACCCGAGGGAAAGGCATCCGGGGTGAAGGTGGATTCTCCGGATTCCTTTTCCGCCTGCAATTTCTGATAGCGGAGGAAGGCAGCCAGCCCCATGACGGCTTCGTCGATGCTCCCGAAGCAGGCAAGGTCGGGCTCCGGCCCCAAAGTCCTTTCCTGCGCAAGCTCGTCCCCGCCATAGAGCCATAGAGCGATGGGCTTATGGCCGGGATTGCTCCGGTTGAGCTCACGGCCGGCGGCGATCAGGTCCAAATCGGCGTGCAGAGGAGAGGAAAGGGCGGGGCCGATTCCAATAACGGCGTCCACGCCGCTGTCCTCGATAAGCCCCCGAACGGCGCGCTTGAAGACCTCGATGAAAGATCCCGTCACCATGCCCAATGGCCACAGATCCACGGGATTGTGCAGGTGGTGCCAGGCGATATGCGCAAGCTCGAGCTCCTCGCGGATCTTTTCGGGTAAAGGAGCAAGCTCGAGCCCATAGTCCTCGCAGGCGTCCGCAGTCATGATCCCGCAGGCGCCCGTTGCCGTCACAACGCCAACTCGTGGCCCTTTCAGGGAGCGAAAATGGCGGAAAGCACGGCAGGCTGCCCGCAGCTCGATCATGTTGCGCACCCGAACGATTCCGGCTCGTGCAAAAGCTGCATCGAAAACCGAGTCTTCTCCAACCAGAGAGCCGGTATGGGAGAGGGCAGCCCTGGCCCCCGCAGCGCTCCGCCCCGTCTTGAGCACAATGATGGGCTTCTTTCGAGCGATACGCTCGGCCACCTTCAGAAGCTCGCCCCCGCGCCGCATTCCTTCCATGTGAATGGCAATCAGGCGAGTTTGAGGATCATTTTCCAGATACTCGAGCGCATCGATGAAATCCACATCTCCGGCATTTCCGACATCGATCGCCTTGCCGATGCTTCCTGTGAACGATTCGTACCCCACCTGAAAGACGCCGGACTGGGCTATGATGCTGAAAGGCGGCGGAGAAGGATCTCTGACGGTATCTACGAAGGCGGTGCTGAAGCCCGTGAAGGCGTTGAGGATTCCCATGGTATTGGGACCCACGACCCGCACGCCGTGCTTTGCAGCCATCTCCATCAACTGCCTCTGCAGTTCTTTGCCCCGCTCGTCGGCGTCCGCGAAACCCTGGCTGATCACAATCACCCGACGAATCCCCTTTTGGGCGCATTCCTCAAAAACGGGCAAAACCCGGTCACGTCCCACGGATATGATTGCCAGATCGGGAGTCACGGGCAGGTCGGCTACCCTCGGGTAAGTCTTGTGGCCCAGGATTTCCGGCACCTTGGGATGCACGACGTAAATGCGTCCCTGATAGCCGTAGCGAGCCATCATTTCGAGGTTGTTGTATGTCCCCGGACCACTCTGACGAGAAACGCCTATCAACACAACGGAACGAGGCTCGAAAAACAATTGCATCGGCTGGCTCCTCTTTGCAACCATGTCGGAACGCGCAGTGAACGGCTGCTACACACAGGCCTCTCGTAATGCCATACTAATGAATAATGACCAATGCCGCCCTCAAGGTCATTTCACATCCAATAAGCGCTTAGAATACCTCAATGGAAACAGGAAGGCCAGGAGGTTGATGCAAGGGAAGAAGACAAAATACCCGCTAACTGCCGACAGATTGGCTCGCTGGTGCAGGTCCTTGCGTGTCAAGCTCAAGGGGATTAGAGTTGAGACTGAGCTTCTCACCGCGGAGACGCAAAGAGCGCAGAGAAAACGCAGAGAAATTCCACGAGAATTTCAATATCCTCTCTGCGTTTTCTCCGCGTCCTTTGCGTCTCCGCGGTGAGAACAAGAGAACAAGAGAACACAAGAGCGCAAGTTATGAACGTTCGAAGTATAGCCGTAGCCCCAAGCAGGAGAGGAATCATGCATCATTGCGTTTCGAGCGTCTCCGTCTTTGGATTGTTCGTCGTGTTGTTGGCCGCCTGTGCTCCACGCGTGGCCACACAGTCTCAGTCTCCGGCAGCAACTCCCGGTGTGGAGCCCCCGGGGCATGAAGCTCCGTCCGCGGGAGTCCCGCGTAATCTAAGGCCTGGGGATATCGTCGAGGCAAAGACAGGAAAAGTGGCTTCCTTTGACACGCTCATGGAGGAATTGTCACACGTGGAGGTAATCTATGCGGGAGAAACCCACATCAGTATTGAAGACCACCGAATGCAGCAGCAGATCTTGAAGGCGCTCCAGGCCACAAACCCTTCAACTCTCCTGGCAATGGAAATGTTCCCGCGCGAGACCCAACCCGTCTTGGAGGCCTATTCAAAAGGAGAGCTCTCCGAAGCTGCGTTCTTGAAAAAAGTGCGGTGGGAAAAAGTCTGGGGATACCCTTTCCAGCTCTATAGTCCCCTGCTGACGTTCGCTCGGGAAAATCGCCTGAGAATCATCGGTCTCAACGCTCCGCCATCGGTGGTGCGGAAAATCGCACAAACCGGGCTTTCGTCTTTGACTCCCGCTGAGCGGCGGCGGGTGGCCAGGGAATTTCACCTGAAAGATCCGAAGCACCGGGATTACGTTCGGGAAGAATTCGAACTGCACCTCAGAAACACCATAAAAGACTTCGAAACCTTCTACGAAGCCCAGCTTGCCTGGGAGGATACCATGGCTGAGACTCTGGCCCGGTTGGTCAAGTCACCGGCAAACGGGCAAGGGACACACCGGCAACAGATCCTCGTGCTGATAGGAAAAGGACACATCAGTGACCAGGTGGGAGTGCCCCAGCTTGTTTCGGAACGGGTTGACTATACTTTCAAGACGATCATTCCTATACCCGTCGATGAGACCGCAAACGGGATCGACCCGGACGTTGGGGACTATGTCTGGATCACCGAGAAATCGGAACCTTTTCATCGGGGGCGGATGGGGCTCATGATACGCTCAGCGAAATCCGGCAAAGGGATAGAGGTGACCGGTGTGATGCCGGGTGGCCCCGCGGAAAAGGCGGGAGTGCAAAAGAACGATGTCATCTATTCCATCGATGGCGCGCCCGTCAATACCATCGAGGACCTCCACAAAGCCATGGCTCATGAGACCTCGGAGCATACTCTCGTGATACGGAGAAAAGGCCGGGAGATTTCCGTAACTGTTACCGTCTCTCCATCCTGACGAAGAGCATTGGGATGCAGAAGAACCGGAAGCCACGGAGCTTGAAGCTAAAGCACTTAGAAGAAAAGCAGAAAACCGTCGGCAAAATAGAACATCCCGATCAGCCCGACAGCCATTCCGAGGTACCAGAGCTGCCTTTTCTTCATTAGAGCGGCAACGGAGGAAAGCAGGATGGCGATCTGCAGGAAGACGATGGCCATGGAAAAGATCTGGCTGTGCCTCTGAGCATCATCGCGAAGAGACTCGAGACGCTTGCCTTCTTGCTGAATCTGCTGTTTCTCTTCATCGTATTTCGAGATCTTCTCTTCATATTCCAGAATCTTCCGCTGCCTCAATTCCGGGTATGAAGGCTTGTCCTTATCCTCTTTCACCACCGTCATGCCGCTATCGGGCTTCTGTTGCTCCAGTTCGAGTGCTTCCCTTTGGATCTCGTACAGATAGCCTTTGAGGCTCTTAGCCTGGTAGTAGGCCCATTGGTTGGTTGCCTGTGCCTGGAACATGACCGATTTAGTTGAAAACGAAGCACCCCTGGCTGCGGAAAGGGTAGCGCAAACTGCCAGGATTACAGTGGTAAGGGCCAGGTAAGTGAGCCAGGCATCTTTTTTCTCTTCTGCCATTATTTTCCTTTGCTCCTCCGTCATTCTAAAGATCTGCACCCAAATGAAGGATGCCTATTCTTTTATCCCACCATCACTTTCGGCCGCCTGCTCTATTGGGGCACCAACTCCACTCGACGGTTCTTAGCCCTACCCTCATCAGTTGTATTTGTGGCAACCGGCGCCAAATAGGCCACCCCGTTCGGAGTCAGCCGGTTCGGGGCAATGCCGTATTCCTTCGTGAGCGTCGCCACAACGGCCTCTGCCCGCCTCTTTGACAGAGCCAAATTGGACTCGTAGCCGCCAACGCTATCAGTGTGGCCAACCACGTGCAGCTTCAGACCGGGCTCTTGCTTCATGAGCTTGTCGATCTCGTCCAGCGCGGGCTTCGACTCCGGTTTCAGGTCCGTCTTGTTCGTATCGAACAAAATCCCGTAAAGGGCTACCCGCCCCGACGATGCTATTGCCTTGGACATCTCGTCGGCGCTCACCACGACCATGTTTTGGGTCATGGGACGCACTCCTATGACATCGACAGCCATGTAGGCGCCTCGCCTGGCCTTGTACGTTGCGTCATCCTTGGCCCATTCCACTGCAATCAGGTACACATAGACGTCCCCCTGAGGCTGTTCGAGCTTTGCGCTGGTGACGCGGATACCTTTCTTGTCGGCCGCATAGAAAACATAATGGCTGCGGTTCGTCTTTATGTCCATGCTCCCAAAGGGGGCGAGGAAGTTACTCCAGTTGATCGCATTTGTATCCTGAGTGGAATCATAGAGGATCTGGAATCCTTGAGCCTTCAGCTCATTTTGATAATTGCGGATCAGCTCCGTGGCACTTGTGTCGCCCGCCGACTCATACCATATCCGTGTTAGAGCGCCCTCCAGCTTCAATGGCGGTTCGACGAGCTCACGCTTCTTTGTTTCGAGATTGTAGCGCTTGAAGGTAGAAGTCTGCAAATCGTACTCATCGAACCGCTTTGTGTCATACCCAACTATCTCCGAGCCCCCGAAGCGCTTGAGCAGGGGATGGTCCTTCGATCCCGGTAGATCCGCCGCCCGGAGGCCGGTGCATAGAAGGATCGAGATAAAAACAGCGATAAGACACACAACCTTGTTTCTTGTCAACAAAATGCGACAGGCTATTCTTCTCATTTGACAAACCTCCTTAATTTTTCGCACTACTGGTTCACACACGGGTATCCCATACGTCAATTCAGGCTATCAAAACTAAGCGGCCAAATAAAGTCCCAAAACGACATCTTTCCGGGCAGGAGCGAGATCGAGGTACCTGACCGGGCTATGGCTTCTTTGGGTATCTTGAGGGAGAAATTATCGAGGAGGATTATATCGGCTCCAGCGGAGTTATCTGTTTTCGAATCTTTCACGTGACCTGCACCAACAATCTTCAAAAACGCGTGCGAATTATTGCTGATTCTGTCGGATACCTTCCAAGTGCGATCAGTGTTTCCCGCTCTAAAATGCGTTCGCTCGTGTTGAATCCAAGAAGGGAGGCCGTTACACTTCCGATATCGGAGATGGGTTTGATGATGGAGCCTTCCAGCCTGAAGTGGTGGGACCATTTATCTCGTCGTGGATTGAAGAGCCTGATGAATTCACCGGCATTCGCAAGGATGGATCCGACGTCCGTTCCCTTGTGACGATTGCAGAAAAGGCAGGCAAATGCCAGATTGTCTTCTTCAGTGGGACCGCCGTGTTTCAGGCTGATGATATGATCAACTTCACAGCCAAAAAATGTTTCATCTTCGTGGATCAAGCAGTACTCGCAGAGTCGGTCGGCACGAGTAGTGACCAGCCAGCGGAGAGATTTGTTGATGGTGCTACTACTCATTGCCGACGTAACGGCGGGCACGCGCTTTAGCGAGCCTCATCAAATGTTCCAGTTGTATGTAATGGTCCAATTCCGACTGCTCATCCGAAGATAAGCCTGTGGTTTTCTCTTTGTGGAGTAAATCCGCTACGCGCTTCTTTGCCGTCTCTGAGGGGCGAAAGGCAATCACGCTGCCTGGACTCGTTCCTGCGGCAATGAACTCGATCACTTCCTCGTATGCTTTCACTGTATTCATCAAACATCCTTCCACCTGACCCATTTTTTGACTGAGCCTAAAGATCGTTCCCGGAGTCATTCAGATGCACTCAGCCCGGTCACCGCTCACTTCCTAAGAACACATTGTACAGATCCTACACCGGCACTTCGATTATAAGCCGCAACCAAGGGCTTTGCAAACCCGAGCTACGGGGCGGGAAGTACATCCGGACAAGAAACGTAATCGGCAATCTCCTCGGCACGTATTCCCGACCGGGGCCATGGAAGGTGCTGATCGATGTGATGGTGCAAAGACTCTCCGGCATTGCGGACTTGGAATCTAACCGCACGGACCGGATAGCTCCAGGCTGAGGTCGATAGCCCTGGCGGAATGGGTCAGGGCGCCGCAACTGACCAGATCGACGCCCGTTTGGGCGATGGCGCGGATTGTGTCGAGGGTGACGCCTCCCGAGGCTTCGAGGATGGTGCGGTGGTTGTTGGCGTGGTTGTTGCGGGTTACGGCTTCTTTTAGCATTTCGAGGGAGAAATTATCGAGAAGGATTATATCCGCGCCGGCGGAGAGCGCTTCTTCGAGCTCTTCCAGGCTTTCCACCTCCACTTCGATCTTGAGAGTGTGAGGTGCCCGGTCGCGGGCTCTTCGGACGGCTTCGGTGACGCTTCCCGCCGCGGCGACGTGGTTGTCCTTGATAAGTATTCCGTCGAAGAGGCCGAAGCGGTGATTGAAGCCTCCTCCGTGGCGTACGGCTTCCTTTTCCAGGGTGCGCCAGAGAGGAGTGGTTTTACGGGTGTCCAGGAGGCGGCAGGGGGTGCCGGAGATGGCTTCGGCCATTTGCCTGGTGAGTGTGGCAATGCCGGAGAGGCGCTGCAGCAGGTTGAGGGCGGTGCGCTCGGCGCCGAGAAGCGTGCGAACGCGCCCTTGCAGCTTCAAGACGGGGATGCCTGCCCGAATGGCTTCTCCCTCTTGAAAGAGAGCCTCCACCCGAATCTCGGGGTCCAGCAGCTCGAAGACCCTTCGAAACGGGGTTGAGCCGGAAAGGACGAAAGGCTCCCGCCCCAGCACAACTGCTTCTCCCAGCAGGTGCGGGTCGATAGTGGCTTCGGTGGTGATGTCCCGGTGGCCCATATCTTCCTGAATGGCCAGCCAGAGCAGGATATCCGTCCGGTTCATGTTCCGTCTCCCGTGGTGAGGATTTCCCTCAGCTCAGTCTCCAGTGGCGGCGCTTTTTTGCAGGGCGCTGATCCTCTTCTGATGGCCTCGAAGCTTATCCAGCTTCTCACCCAGCCGGGCTCCCTTCTCGTGCTCCTTCTCGATCACGTCCGGGGGGGCTTTCTGGAGGAAATCTTCATTGGATAGCTTCTTCTGGATGAAGCCGGATTCCTTCTCCAGTTTTCCGATTTCTTTCTGAAGGCGTTTCGTTTCGCTTTCAAAATCCAGAATATCCTTCAAAAGGACGTAGACCTCGACGTTCTTTACAAGAGCGCTGGCGGCGATGCGGGGCTTTGCCATTTCTCCGACCCGGGCGGGCTGAAATTTCGAAAGCCGGGAAAGGTCGCTCACCGTTCCGGTGTAGGTCTGCAGAAGCTCCTGTTCATGGGCTTGTTCGCAGAGGCAAGCCACTTCCACACGGGCAGCGGGCGGAACGTTCATCTCGCCCCGGATGTTCCGGACGGCGTTCACGACACCCATGATCAGCTCCATCTGCTCTTCGGCTTCGGGGTCCACACGCTCCGTATCGGAGCGGGGGAGGGAGGCCTTCATGATGGTGCCGGAAGTCTGGGGGAGCTTCTGGTAGATCTCTTCGGTCACGAAGGGCATGATCGGATGGAGCAAAACGAGGATCTGCTCCAGTACGGTGGCCACGATGGATTGAGCCAGCGCTTTTGCCGCCGGGTCTTCTCCGTAGAAGTCGGGCTTGATCATTTCGAGGTACCAGTCGCAGTATTCGTGCCAGACAAAATGGTAGAGCACCTGGGCGTACTGGTTGAAGGTGTAGCTTTCAACCGCTTCATCCACTTCGGTTATGACTCGCTGCAGGCGGCTCAGTATCCACCGGTGCATGAGGCCGGAGGGCCTGCGCGGGATGTCCTCGAGGGACGTGACACCTTCGAGGTTCATCAGCACCAGGCGGGCGGCGTTCCAAAGCTTGTTGACAAAGTGCTTGTAGCCCTCGATGCGGTCTTCCGAGAGCTTGACGTCTCTTCCCTGCACGGCAAAGATCGTCAGGGTGAAGCGAAGGGCGTCCGTGCCGTACTGATCCATCATCACCAGGGGATCGATGACGTTGCCCTTGGATTTGCTCATCTTTTGGCCCTGGGCATCTCGCACCAAGGCGTGGACGTAGACGTCGCGGAAGGGGACTTCCTTCATGAAGTGAAGGCCCATCATCATCATGCGGGCGACCCAGAAAAAGAGGATATCGAAGCCTGTAACCAGTGCGGACGTGGGGTAGAACTTTTGGAGCTCCGCCGTCTGATCCGGCCATCCCAGGGTGGTAAAGGGCCAGAGGGCCGAGCTGAACCAGGTATCCAGAACATCGGAGTCCTGCTCGAGTTTTTGCCCCTGGCACTTGGGGCAGGAAGAAGGATCTTCGAGCGAGACTACGATTTCCCCGCAATCCTGGCAATACCAGGCCGGAATTCGGTGTCCCCACCAGATTTGTCGGCTGATGCACCAGTCCTCGACATTTTCGAGCCAGATGAAATAATCCTTTTCCCACTTGGCCGGAATGATCCGGGTCTTGCCTTCCCGAACCGCATCCATGGCTTTTTCGGCAAGGGGCTTGGTGTCCACGAACCATTGGAGGGAGGACATGGGCTCCACCACGCTCTTGCAGCGATAGCAGTGTCCGACGCGGTGCTTGTAGGGTTCGACCTTCACCAGGCAGCCTGCTTTTTCGAGGTCTTTCAGAATTTGTTTCCGGCAGGCGTAGCGATCCATGCCCGCGTAGCGGCCGGCGTCCTGAGTCATGGCTCCGTTTTCGGCGATCACCTGAATGAAATCGAGCTTATGCTTCTTTCCCAGCTCGAAGTCGTTGAAATCGTGGGCGGGGGTGACTTTGAGGGCTCCCGTGCCGAAGGTCCTGTCCACATAGGTGTCGCCGATTACCGGAATGGGGCGATTCATCAGGGGGAGAGTCACGTTCTGACCGACAAAGGAAGCATAACGGGGATCTTCCGGATGAACTGCAACCGCCGTATCTCCAAGCATCGTTTCCGGGCGGGTGGTGGCGACGACGAGGGACCCCTTTCCGTTCACCAGCGGATAGCGAATATGGTAGAGGTGGCTGTCCAGCTCCTCGGCTTCCACCTCGATATTGGCCAGAGCGGTCATGCAGCGGGGGCACCAGTTGATCATTCTTTTCCCGCGATAGATGAGGCCCTCCTGGTAGAGTGTCACGAACACCTGGCGAACGGCTCGTGAGAGCCCCTCGTCCATCGTGAAGCGCTCGCGCTCCCAGTCGCAGGAGGAGCCGAGCCTCTTTAACTGGTTGATAATGATTCCGCCGAATTTTTCCCGCCAAGTCCAGACCCGCTGCAAAAACGCTTCCCGCCCCAGTTCGTGCCGGGAGAGCTTTTCCTGTGCAAGTTGGCGCTCCACCACGTTTTGAGTGGCAATGCCCGCGTGGTCCGTGCCGGGTACCCATAAAACGTCGGAGCCCTTGAGCCGTTTGTAGCGGCAAAGGATGTCCTGAAGCGTGTTGTTCAGGGCGTGCCCCATGTGCAACTGCCCCGTTACGTTGGGCGGGGGAATAACGATGCTGAAGGGGGGCTTGGGGCTCTGTACGTCGGCGTGAAAGAATCCCTGTTGCTCCCAATGGGTGTACCAGTGCAGCTCTACTTCGTGGAATGTGTAAGCTTTGGGCAGAATGCCTTCATTCATGAAACCGCTCCCTTATGCGTCATCAGTCTCTTCAGCAGGATAAACTAACCGGCGGCGTGATCGCCAGGAATGAAGCTATCATCACCAGGCCGGTCAAAATGTTCGTGGTTTTCGATTCCCTTACCCCAGTTTGAATTCCTTCTTCAGCCGATCTATCTCCTCTCGCAGCATAGTCTGGACAATACCGGGCAGCTTTTCCTCGACGACCTCTCGAACTACCTCCGTCAACCTGTTTTCTATCTGCGAGACGAGGGCATCCAGCGAAGAGCTCTCGATCTGGGCAGACCCTGCTCCCGCTACTGCCCCCGCCACTGCTCCCGCAGCCGCAACCGTCGCCACCGTGGCTTCTCGAGCGGGTTCAGAGAAAAGGGCATCCCCCATGCGCATGAGGGCTTCAAAATCGTCGTCGTCACCTTTGGCCGATTCTTCCTTGGAAGAATTCATCTCCATGCCGAAGAGCTTTTCGTCGGTGTCGGAATCCGAATCGGCGAAGGAAAAATCCTTCAACAGATCTTCATCCATGTCTTTTCCGAGGATTCCCGGATTCCCGCCCTTCTTCGAGTCCGAACGGGAGTCACCGCCAAGAGAGAATTCCTTCAAAAGATCATCTCCCAGATGGTCGTCATCCCCACCGGCCAGTTTCGAATCGAGGTCGCCCATATCCAGATCCGGTTCGGCGTCGAGAAGCTCGACATCCAGATTCATCTGGTCTTCGTCGTCATCAGCCCCGTCGGGCAGCTCTACAATCTCTTCCAGATCAATGACTTCCTCATCCAGCATATCTTCCAGATCGATGCCGCCCTTGTTCGAGGAATCCAAATCATCTTCTTCCCATTCAAAGGTTCGCTTCGGTTTCTTCATCTGATTCCTCTCGTCCGTGCAGCCGTTTCCAAACTACACCGACAACATAGAAAAAATACATGGCCTTGTTCCGCCCGGCCGGCTACCTCTTGCCGCCACACGGCGCGATACCGGGGTCTTGATACCCGGTATCGGCCTCTTTGATTCCGGCGAAACAGCAAGCAACCGATACCACGCTAAAATTTCCTCTGTCAAGGCACATGTTGCAGCGCGTGCTCTGCTGGTCCCCCTGAGCGACCCCGGCCGGTTACGATCTTTGGGGCATCAAAGCTTCATCCATGGCCGAGGCAGAAACAGCCTCTTGTAGAGATCCAGAGCATATCGGTCCGTCATTCCGGCAATGTGGTCGCATACCTGCCGTTCACGGGGAGTGTCCGGACGCATCTCCCCCAGCTCGGTTCCGAAGGCGTCATCATCTTTCATGAACGCTTCGTACAGATCCTCGATGATTTTTCGGACCCGATGAAACTGCCGGCGAACCTGCGGCACTTCGTAGACGTGCTCGAAGAGAAACGCCCTCAGTTGCTCGACGTGCTTCAACATACCAGTGCTCAGGCGGATTTCGCTCAAATTCGCTTCGGGGCTCGTGCGGATGATGTCGGCCACCAGGGTATGAATGCGCTGAGAATGCCGCGTGCCCAGGGAGCTTGCAATGTCTTCGGGGATATCCTCCTGTCTCAGGATATCGGCACGCAGGGCGTCATCGAGGTCATGGTTCACGTAGGCCACGATATCGGCGAGGCGCACGACCTGCCCTTCGAGGGTGCTAGAGCGCTTTTCCGGTGCGGCCTGAATCGGATTATAGCGTCCCTTGGAATGCTTGACGATACCTTCACGGACTTCCATCGTAAGATTGAGACCGCGCCCGTCCTTCTCCAGGTGATCCACGGTGCGCAGGCTCTGCTCATTGTGGTAAAACCCACCCGGAACGATATCGTTCAGAACCCGCTCCCCGCCATGGCCGAAGGCAGTGTGCCCCAAGTCGTGGCCGAGGGCGATGGCTTCGATCAGATCCTCGTTCAGAGCCAGGGCCCGCCCGATGGTGCGGGCTATCTGGGATACTTCCAGGGTGTGGGTGAGCCGTGTTCGATAGTGATCACCCGAAGGAGACAGGAAAACCTGGGTTTTGTGCTTCAGACGCCTGAAGGCCTTGCAATGTACGATGCGGTCCCGATCCCGCTGGAAGGCAGTCCGAAGGGAGCACTCCGGCTCCTCCAGAAGACGCCCCTTGCTTTCGCTGCTCAGTTGAGCCCGTGGGGCGAGGAACGCCTTTTCTCTTTCCTCCAGCCAGGCTCGCAAAGGCTCCGAAGTGTTACTTGGGAGGGATTCTCCTTTTAGCATTGACCTCTTCCGTTTCTTTCCGGTAGATTAAGCCACCATGCGAATAATCCTGTACCGATATCTGGTGAAAGAACAACTTGTCCCCCTGAGCGTTTGCTTTCTGGGGTTGACCTTTGTCCTCGTCACCGGCCGGCTTCTGCAGTTGGCCCGCTATCTTTTCACGTCCTCGCTGACGGTGCTGGACCTGATGGAGCTCATGACCTTTGCCATGCCCAGGCTTATCCTCTACGCGCTGCCAATGGCAACCCTTGTCGGGGTTTTGCTGGCCTTCGTGAGGTTGAACAGCGACAACGAGCTGATCAGTCTCCGCTCGGCGGGAATCAGCTTCGCTCAGGTATTCCCGTCCGTGGTAAGCGTTCTTTTGCTGGCCACCCTTTTTTCATTCTATAATACCATCTATCTGCTCCCCTCGGCCAATGCCTCTTTCGAGGAAAAGCTCAAAGCCATGAGCGGCAATTGCCTGTCGATTCTACTCAAGGAAGGAGCCTTTATTACCAACGTTCCGAAACTGGTCTTCTTCTTTCAGAAAGTCAACGGACCGGATCTTTCCATGGAAGGGGTCTATATCCAGGACCAGAGGCAGCCCGGCGTGCATCTCACCATTGTAGCGGAACGGGCCCACCTGCTCCTTCAGCAGGGCATCAACCATCCGGTCTTCAGGATGCGGGACGGGGTTATCACCCGTGTCGCGGAAGACTACAAGGATGCTCAATCCATATCCTTCAAGTCCTATGACCTGGCCCTGTCCCTGGACGAGATGCTGGGCACGACGGCCCGCGGCGGCAAAGGCCGAAAGGAAATGTCTCTCGCTGAGCTTCGCCATGTCATGCGAGGCGTGGGGAGAAGCTCCGACGTCCATTATTCCCTGGAATTCCACCAGAGACTGGCCCTGCCCATGAGCTGTTTCATCCTGGGATTGGTGGGAGCGCCGCTGGGGGCCTTGTTCCGCCAGAGGAGCCGCATGACCGGTATCACTTTCGGTCTGGGAATCTTTCTGGCCTATTATATTGCCCTCTCAGCAGGAAAGGGATTGGGGGAAAATCGTATTCTGCCACCCGTCCTGGCTTCCTGGGGCCCGAATCTGATGGCCGTCGGGCTATCTCTATACTTCTGGGTCAAGATCCAGAGAGAGACCCCCTTCATACTGGTATCCGTCTGGAAGCTCGTGGAGCCCTATCTGTTGTCCGCCGCCGGCTTCCTTAGCCGATTTTGGAAAAGCTCGAAGCATACGACATGAAAATCATCTCCCGCTACATGCTGAAGCATTTCTTCCCCATTTTCAGCCTGGCCCTGTCCGCTTTCGTCGGATTGTATCTCATCATCGATTTTTTCGAAAAAGTCGATGAATTTTTGGAGAAACAAGTCCCCTTCATCCATACTCTTTTCTATTTTCTCCTCAAAATCCCTCTCATTATGACTCAGGGGATTCCCATGGCGGTCCTTCTCGCGTCACTCATCGCGCTGGGAATCCTGAAGCAGAATCGGGAGCTCATCGCCTTCAAGGCAGCGGGAATCAGTCCTACCCTCTACGCAGGCCCCATACTGGTAGCGGCCCTGTTTCTTTCTTTCGTTCATCTGGGGCTCAGTGAAACCGTTGCCCGCTCCATGAACCAGAAATCTCAGGAAATATGGCAGCATCAGGTTCTCAGCCACCGGGCTTCCGTAACCTGGAGCCAGGAGGATATCTGGTATCGCGGGCAGGATGCTATTTATCAGATGCGGGCCTATAATCAGAAATCCCAGACCATGGAAAAGGCTTCCCTCTATTACCTGGATTCTCAGTTCAAGCTGGTACGGCGGCTTGACGCAAAACGCGTCCATTGGGAAGCGAATCATTGGGTGGCCGAGGAAGGCCTGGCCCTGGAATTCAAAGATTCATCCATGGAACAGCAAAGCTTCAAGGAATACGATCTGAAGCTGCCGGAAACACCCAAGGACTTTGAGCGCCTCAAGACCATTCCGGAGGAGCTGAGCTGGCTCGATCTCTATAACTACGCCAGGAGACTCCGCCAGGAAGGATATAGCTCCACTCCTCAGGAAGTGGAGCTGAACCTGAGACTGGCTTTTCCCCTGACCACTTTCATCCTCGCCCTCCTTGGAATCACCATATCCCTTCGTCAGGGGCTGCACGGAGGCATCATGCTGAGCGTGGGACTGTCTTTGATCGTCGCATTCTTTTATATGACGGTTCTGCAGGTGGGATGCTCCCTTGCCCAGGCCGATATCCTGCCTCCCTTCCTGGGGGTGTGGGCGGGGAACATCATCTTCGTCGCGCTGGCGGCTTATCTGCGGATAGCGGAGACCGGCGGCTGATCCGTGGATTTCTTTTCCTTGCCCGTCGTTTTGTACGGCATTGCCTCTATTGTTTGAGGATGCCGTGCTTTCCCCGGAAGAACTACCGGCACTGGTCGAAAAGAAGCACTTCAGTGCACTGCCGATAGCTTCTTCAAGTAGGCTTCGATCTCCTCCTTGCTCAACCTCTTCAGTATCTCTTCGGTCGGCAGGGCCTTCAGTATCTCTTCGGTCGGCAGGGCCTCCAGTACCTCTTCTACCGTCAACCGTGCCAGGATTTTCTTTCTCATTTCCACTTCAAGCTCTTTTTTGTAATCTTCCACGGTATAAGGCATGTCAATACCCTCCATCTGATAGGATTCAAACAACTGGTTTCTCACCGTGCTGAGATCGTTGGTTCGCCAACGGTAATGGGCCGCGCCGTAGAGGGCGTTTTCGCGTATGCCGCTGAACAACTGCCAAATCGCATTTCGTTCGGTTCGTAGTATACGGCTCAGGACAATTATGCGAATAGGGCGGCTTCCCCATCTAGCCTCGTATACACCTTCCTCGATCCTTGTCATCTGGGCCTCGAGCTCGAGCTCGAGCTTCGCGGGACGGCGGGTGGTCACGGCATACAAACTGAAATCCTCGACCGGGAGCAAGGCCTCGAAAGAGGGGCTTCTTTGCTTGCGGTAATTGACATAATGGCCGACCAGCTCATCCAGCGCCCAAGCGTCGAGTGGTTGGTGAAGTGATTTGTAGGTCATGAGATTGTGGCGCGAGAGATTGTCGAGGCCGGCTGGCGGCTGCGTGACCGGGCTCCCTTCTTCCTGTTCGATTATCAGGATATCCAGCAACTGCTGCTTGATGGAAAGGTCTGTCTCCATCTCGACCCGGTAGGCGGAGCCGGTGAAGTAATCGGTTAGGGTCAGGCCGAACAGGCGATGCCAATTGATCATGTTTCAAGGCCCTCCAGCGTATGAGTGCGTACCAGGTGCATACACGGCTAAAATAACAGCTTTGCCGGATGGGATCAACGGGTTCGGACAATTCAAAATATATATGGCACAGAGGTGAAATATGGCTGGCAAATTTTAACCGCGCTCCCTCTCGATTTTTTTCAAGCCATGGGCATCCCGTACAAAGTAAAGGGGACGTCCCTTGACTTCCTGAAAGATGCGCCCGAGATATTCACCTATCACTCCAAGACAGACCAATTGCACGCCTCCCAAGAACAGGGTCACCACCATCAGTGAGGCATAGCCGGGGACGTCGACTCCCATGATCAAGGTGCGGAGGATGAGAAATCCGGCATAGAGGAAGGCCATGAAGGCGAAAAACAAGCCGATGTAGCTCCAGATCCTCAAGGGGCCGGTGGCGAACTGGGTGAAGCCATCGATGGCGAAATTCCACAGTTTCCAGTAGCTCCACTTGGATGTGCCGCCATGACGGGGCTGACGATTGTAATGCACGCAAGTGCTCCGAAAGCCCACCCATGCAAAGAGTCCTTTCATGAACCGATTCCGCTCCGGCAGCTTGCTCAGGGCGTCAACCACGCGTCGATCCAACAGGCGGAAGTCTCCAGTGTTCCGAGGCATGGGGACGGGGCTCAGGGAATTGTAAAGTCTGTAGAAAACGTCGGCGGTAAAGCGTTTCAGCCAGCCTTCCCCCAGACGCTCCTTTCTGGTGGCATAGACGACGTCATAGCCCTCGCGCCATTTGTCCATCAGTTCTCCGATTAGCTCGGGGGGGTCCTGCAAATCGGCGTCGATGAGCACGACGGCGGCGCCGGCGGCGTGATCCATGCCGGCTGTCAGGGCGATTTCCTTTCCGAAGTTTCTCGATAGGCTGATGACTTTGATGTTCGGATTCGAGACGTGATAGGCAACCAGCTTTTCCAGGGTCGTGTCAGTGCTGCCGTCATCGACGCACACCATCTCATAGCGCAAATCCATCCGATCCAGTACGGGCAGGAGCACCTCGAAAAAACGGCCGATACTCTCCTCTTCGTTGTACATGGGAACCACAATGGATAGCACAAACGTCGGGGAGGGGGCTTCGGCCGCCGACGATTCCGTGAAGGTATCGCCGGTACGCTCCACGTTTGACATAATTACCTCCATACTTCATGTCCTAAGGCCGAAACGGCCGATGCGGCCCGGATGAAATACCGGACACTTCGTCAGACAAGGAAATTTGATGCAGCATGTTGGGGGGAGCTTCGATCCGGTTCGATTCCCCGGCTTCCACCACCATATTACCGTTTTCTTGCGAGATATTGTATACGTAGTGAGCGGCGATGACCTGGACAAACGTTCCGTCCGGAAGCTTCCATCTATCGCCAAAGCCCACGGGATCGACGGCTATCTTTTTATGGTTGTAGTTCTCGGTGAAGATGAAAAGACTTTCCGGGAGAGGATTCATCCGGGCCATCTCGGTTCTTAGACGGTCCTGTATTCTCGCGGCCTTCGTGTAGTCCAACTGATAGCCGATCTTGGTGGTCACAAGGCCCGCGAACGAAACGGTCACGACCGTGGCGACCAGCGCACGAAGGCATCGTTCCCGCCCGGGCGCGCCGAGCCGGCGCGCGGCATGGCCGATGAACATGTAAAGCAGGCCGGCAAGGAAGAATGCATGGGAAATGGACGCAACACAGTTGAACCTCGAAGCGCAGCCGATGTGTCTCGATGGCGCTCCCCAGGAGCAAAGCCAGAATGCAAAGGGAATGGATAGCAATCCAAATGCCGGCAGAAACTTGGACCGCTGCATCATTTTCTCAAGATTTCGAGAATCGAGAAGCGAATCTATTTTACCGCGATATACCGCTAAACCCGTTAAACCCGTAATCACGAGCAGCACCGAAAACAGCGATGGATGTTCCCCGCACTTTTCGAACACGAACAAAAAGCTTGACCCTGCCATCAGTATATATCCATAGGTCAGGCGTACTACATACAGCAACGGCACTTGAGCGATGAGATGATGGCTCGCCCGGCCCGAAAGAGCGGACAACCTCATGTCGCTCATATAGGACGGTGCTATGTAAATGCGCCATACAGCGTACGTAATGAAAACAAGCAGGAAATAGAGCGCGACTTTCTTCGCGTAGCTCCGGAATACCGTCGATTGCCCTCTCAAGGAAGCCCCCGGGCGCCAGTAAAGCAGGGGGGTGCTCAGAAAAATACCTGCGCAGCCTTCCTGAAGAAGAAAAGAGGAAGCGAGCAAAACCCCGGGCCAGAACCTGATATTGTTGACGACGAGAAGCATGGCCCAAACAACGAGCAACAAACTGAGCCTCCAATGAAACGTTGCCAGCCATGACTGAGTGGAGTCGAGGGGAGACAGGAGAAATAGCAGGGCAATCAGGAAACTGGTACCGCTCCCGAATCTTTTCCGCAGGAGAAGATGCAGGGTGAACGCAGTCAGCCCCGTCACAAGGGCCTGGAAATGGTACAGACCGATGAGCCCGAACAACGAATGAACCTCTCTTTTCAGAAGCCATTCGAACGCCCTCAACGGTCTCATTTCCCAGTTTCTCGTGAGCATTTCAATAAAGATAGTCCAGAACTGCCGACTATCCGTTGCCACGGCTTCAGGGATTTGAACGTAGTCATCGAGGTAGAGGGACCACTGGTGTGCAAACATGCTGTTTAGAAGGATCGACAGGAGCAGGAATACGGAAAGACGAACAACCTTCGATCCGGCCAATGTCATCGTTTTTTCCCTTGTTTCTTCGCGGGAGCGTAGGGACGCGGGTACCGGCACCCTTGCCCGAGGCGGTTACTCGAGGGAATAGGCCGAGCGAAGCGCAGAGAGCGCAAAGGAACAGAGACGCAGAGATCTCCCTATCTTCTTTTGCATTCTTCTTTTCTCTGCGTCTCCGCTCCTCTGCGCTCTCTGCGGTTTGCTCGTCGCTCGTCGCTCGTCGTTTATCCATTCGGTAAAAAGTGAGTTATCAGGTCGGCAACCGCGTCTCCAGTGCCATGGCGATTTTTTTCTTCAGCTCGGTCAGATCGAAGCTCTTGACCACGTAGAAGTCAGCCGCGATGGACTTCATGTCTTCCTTGAACGTATCGTAAGCCGTCGAGAGGATCACCGGGAGGTCATAGAACTGGTTTCGGATGTCCTGGAGAATGTCCAGGCCGTTGTAATCGACCATCTTGATATCCAGAATCACCAGATCGGGCTTTTCGTCTTCTATACGCTCCAGCAGCTTGTATCCGCTTTCGGCTGTAATGACCTCGTAGCCCGCTTCTTTGAGCTCTTCGGAGTATAGCAATCGAATGTGTTCTTCATCGTCAACAACCAGGATCTTGGGCATGTCGTTCCTCCTTGGCATTTCACATTATTCCCATATCTTGACTAGATGAGGCTTATTTTCTTCAAAAACCATGCATTCATTTTCAACGTATTCCTCTGCCTGCTGGATCGACATCCGTTCCGTCTTTTTGACAAAGCTCAATACCTTGCCCAAATAAAGAGGCAGAAGGGAATCCAGCAGATTGGCACGCTCCTGCTCCCCCAGACGCTGATAGGTCGCGGCGGCATCGAAGAGGATTCGAGTCCATGTCTGAGTGGGAAAGGAAAAGTGCTGCAGCCCCAGGCTTCGGATTTCCTGAAGCTTGTGGAAGACCGTCTGATCATAGACTTGCTGCCACGCGGAGCTGTATTTGTCGAAGCCTTGAAGAAACCGCTCGTGCAGTCGGCTTACGTTCACCTCGACAGGCAGGGGAGTGTCCACGTCCAGGTTGTCCATTCCGAACAATGCCGTGGGCTTGCTCCATTTCACCTGGCGCCAGAAATTCGCGTAAACCGGCATCATATCGAAGATCGTGCCCATGATCTGGCGAAAAAGAACAACCAGTTGAGCATAGGGGTCCTTTGTTCGATGGACCTTGGGAGAGCCTATGAAGGACTGGGAAATGGGCATGCGGGCGTTCAGAGCGATAGTGGTCATCCAGATGTCCACGCCGAAGTTCCGCATGGACTCGGTCCATACGGGTGAGTCGAGAAAAGTGTCGACAAGCTGTCCTTTGAAGCCGAAATCCCCTGCGTTGGGCTGGCGCACCCGGCGTCCGTAGAGACACCTCGTGAGGGGATAGACAATGGAGTTGGTGAGCGGGGCTTCATATTTGTGGCGCACATAGAGGGGGCAAACATATCCGGACCCTTTTGCGATGGGCTCCCCCAGCTTCCTGATCCATTGAGGCGACACGTTCTTCACGTCGGCTTCGAGGACCACGACGATCTCTGTTTCCAGCTCGCGAACCTTCTCGAAGAGATTGCGCAGGTTGTTTCCTTTTCCACGGTTGTCGGGAGGAGTGGAGAGGTAAATCCCGGGAATATCTCCGTGTGCCGCGAAAAAGGCTTCTTTGGTTCCGTCCGTCGAGTGGTTGTCACAATTGATGAGGACACTCTTTCGGTCGCCGAAGAATTCCACCAGCCCTTTCGCTGCCTGCTCGGTTGTGCGGGCGATCGTTTCCGCTTCGTTGAAGGACGGAATGGCGACGATTATGTCGGCTTTGGTAATATGGCGCGGATTTTCTTCATAAAATGCCATCATGTTTCTCCTGCTTTACTTACCCGATGGTTTCCCGCTGCTCTTAAGGTACTTAAAGATATCCGCCTCTGTTGTCAGGACAAAGGAGCTCTTGGGGTTGCTGAAGTTCCTGTAAAACTCCAGGGTGCGGTAGAATTCGAAAAACTCGGGATTCTTTCCGAAAGCTTCGGCGTAGATCCGGGTGGCTTCCGCGTCAGCCTTTCCGCGGGTTTCCTGGGCCTTTCGAAACGCTTCGGATGTGATCTTTGCCAGCTCCCTTTCCATCTGTCCCAGAGTGGCCGCTCGCTCCCCTTCGCCTTCGGAGCGGTACTGAGCGGCGATACGCTTACGCTCGGAAATCATCCGGTCAAAGACCTTCTGCTGTACCGATTCCACATAATTAATGCGCTTGATGCGAATGTCCAGAAGCTCGATGCCAAATTCCGGCAACAACCCAGCGGCGTCGGCGACCATCTCACGGGTGATTTTCTCGCGGCCCTTGGATAAATGATCGGACGCCTCGCCGGGGGCGGGAGTTTCTCCGCCCGTATCCGTGAGCTGAAATTCGGGAATGCCCGCCTCGTTCAACTGCTGCCTGGCTTCTTCCCAGCCTTCACTGCGCACGAGCTCTATCAGGTCATTATTGGAAACATGGTCGCGGACCACCGAGTCGATGATTCCGTCCAGGCGGCTGTGTGCCGTACTTATGGCCCCCACTCGTTGCAGGAACAGCAATGGGTCCTTGATTCGCCAGCGGGCCGTGGTGTCGACCCAGATGTATTTTTTGTCCCTCGTTGGAATCTGATTGGGACTGCCGTCCCATTTCATGATCCGCCGTTCGAAGAAGTTGGCTTTTTGCAGCACGGGGATCTTGTAGTGAAGGCCGGCCTGGATGATTGGCTTTCCGACGGGCTTTCCGAGTTGGGTGATCACCACCTGTTCGGTTTCGTTCACCACAAAAAGCACGCCTTCGGCGAGTATCCCCAGCACGACGACAACCACGATAGCTATACGGGCTCCTGCGGGGATCATCGGCTCTCCTTACCCTGATTATTTTTGGTTTGCGAAGAAGCGGCGTCCGCCGCCTGTTTTTTCAGGTCCGCATCGGTTTCCGAGAAGCGGTTCAAATCGAACATTGGCAGCAGATTGTGCTGACTTCCATCGATAACGAAAAGACGGTCGATTCTACCGAGGAGATCCCCGAAAGATTCCAGATACATGCGGCGGCGCGTTATGTCGGGTGCCTTTTGATATTCCGTCAGGATATCGAGAAAGCGGCTCGCGTCTCCCTGGCTTCGATTGACCCGGTCAAGGGCGTAGCCTTCCGCCTGAGTCAGAGTCTGGCGTGCTTCGCCCATGGCTTTGGGAATCTTCTGATTGTAGGCCTGCTGAGCGTCGTTGATCATCCGCTCCTTCTCCTGCCGAGCTTCGTTCACTTCATTGAAAGCAGCCTTGACGGGATCGGGCGGATTTACGTTTTGCAGCTTGACTGTGACTATGCGCAGGCCCGTCTTGTAAAGCTCCATGAATCCCTGGATCTCGCGCTGAGCCTTGTCCGCGATGGAGGCGCGCCCCACGGTCAGGACTTCGTCCGCATAGCGGTTGCCGACGATGCGGCGCACGACGGATTCGGACATATCATCGAGGGTCGCTTCCACGTCCTGAAGCTGAAAGAGGTAGGCGACGGGATCCTGTATCTGATACTGCACGGTCCACTGGAGGTTGACGACATTCAAGTCGCCGCTCAGCATGGTGGATTCCTCTTCGTATCCCTTTTCGACAAAGCGCGAGCGTACCCCCGGCTGCACTGTCCTGTAGCCGTATTCCCGCTGGAGCACCCGCCCGGTGACCACCTTTCGGACGGTTTCTATTCCGAAGGGAATTTTGAAATGCAGGCCGGCATCGGCAGTGTGGGTGAACTTCCCGAACTGTTGCACTACCGCGGTTTCCTGGGGCTCCACCGTGTAGTAGGAATTGAGGCCTACCAGAACGATCACTACCAACAATCCGATGGTCCAAAACGGACCATGGTGAAAGATGGAAGTATGGTAGCGTTGTTTGAGCCGTCTGAAGATCTCCTCTAAATCTTGAAAATTGCCCTGTCCCGGCCCTCGATAGGGGGGCTTCTCCCAATCCATTTTTCCTCCTTCAAGAGTATGCTCTTATAATTTTCCATTCTTCATGTATAGATGCGATCCGCATTTTTTTTCTTTACCCTTGTGAGGTAACACAAGGGCTGCTCTCGGGGAAGCACCAATTGTCATTTCCCGCCGCTCTTGCGGGCAGACTCCAGAACATAGGCAAAAAAGACCAACAATCCGGCAATGACGAGAGTCGTCGGGATGCCGGCAGAGGAAAGGAAAAACCGGGAGAGCAAAAAGGCGAAGAAAAGGCCCAGAATCAGGCGGATGATGAGAACCTTCAAGCGCAGTCCGGACAAACGATCCTTCATTCTCAACTCAGGCAGTTCCAATTCAGAAGTAGTTTGCTCTATCGATCACGCAACACTTTTCACAATGAATACCTTGCGCATCCTAGCGACACGTCGAACTATTGTCAAGTTTATCCCAAGCTTGGCGTTTAAATGGCCGCGGGATTCGTTGTGCCTCTTTCCCGGCTTAGGTATTGCGTTTCCATTTCCATTGGGGGTATAAGGGCGGGAAGAAAGGCGGATGAGGCTGTCAGGCGTTTGAGAAAGGTATCTTTCGATCATGCCTTTTGCCATGATTCCTTTGATTGAAACCACATCGATGATGAAAGGGAGGACAGTATGCCGGTGTCTCTTTTCCAAAACATTGCCTTCTGTACGGACTTTTCGGAAAACTCCGATGAAGCTTTTTTGACGGCCAAAGACCTCGCCTGGCACTACGGAGCTACCCTCCACATTGTGCATGTTATGGTGAATTTCTCTCTTTCTCCTCCCATCCACGCAAACTACATGCCCATCGAATACGATCCCCGCTTCGTCGAGGAGGTAACGGAAGCCGCCAAAAACTCCATTCAGGAGCGCTACATCGGTCAGTTGAAGGAAAAACAGCCCTATGACGTCCATCTTCTCTCGGGGTACGCGTCCACGGAGATCCTTCGCCTCGCCGGAGAAAAGGAGATCGATTTGATCGTCATGGGGTCACACGGGTTGACCGGACTCGCTCATGTCCTCTTCGGCAGCACTGCGGACCGAGTCGTTCGCAGGGCTCCCTGTTCGGTGCTGGCCGTTCGCAATCTGCGCAAGGTCGAGTGAGTAGCCGGATAAAGGAAGCCCGTTCGTTAACCCGAGAAAGGAATCCTGAAGCAATGCACGTTGAGAGTCCCCTGCTCGTCACCGGCTCCGCCGGCTTCATCGGCTTCCATTTGGCTCTGCGTCTCTTGAATGAAGGCAGATCGGTGGTCGGGCTGGACAATGTGAACGATTACTATGACGTCCGTTTGAAATGGGACCGCCTGAAGCAGTTGCAGAGCTTTCCCAATTTCCGCTTCCATCGAATCGATCTTCAGAATCGCCGGGAAATGGAAGCCCTTTTTAAGGAATACGCTTTCGATACCGTCGTTCATCTGGCTGCTCAGGCGGGAGTGAGATACTCCCTCACCAACCCCTGCGCCTATGTGGACAGTAATATCACCGGCTTCGTTCACATTCTGGAAGGGTGTCGTCACAACGATGTGAAGCACCTGGTTTTCGCCTCCTCGAGCTCCGTCTACGGAGCCAATACTCTCATGCCCTTTTCCGTTCACCATAACGTGGACCACCCTGTTTCTCTCTACGCCGCAACCAAGAAGGCCAACGAGCTGATGGCTCACACGTATGCGCACCTTTACGGCCTGTCCTGCACCGGACTGCGGTTCTTTACGGTTTATGGCCCTTGGGGCCGTCCCGACATGGCTCTTTTTCTCTTCACCCGCGCAATTCTGGCCCGGGAGCCGATCCGGATTTTCAACCAGGGCAAAATGAAGAGAGACTTTACCTATATCGATGACATCATCGAGGGGGTGGTGAGGGTCATGGGAAAGCCTTCGCGGCCCAATTCCGAATGGACGGGCGATGCGCCGGACCCGGGAAACAGCTATGCCCCGTACCGCATCTACAACATCGGCAACAATCAGCCGGTGGAGCTCATGCAGTTTATCGAGGCTCTGGAAAACTGCCTGGGAATTGAAGCGGAAAAGGAATTTCTGCCCATGCAGCCCGGAGATGTACCGGCAACCTACGCCGATATCGAAGATCTCGCCGCGGACTTCGGCTACAGGCCTCGAACGTCCATACAGGAGGGTATTGCCCGTTTTGTGGAGTGGTATCGGGAATATTATGGTGGAAAACAAGGGTCTCGAGTCTAATGTTCGGCTGCCGGCGGCTTCGGCCGGGCCGTCGGTTCCAATATCTTCTACGTACTCTTTAGCCTACATTCGGATTATACTTAGCAGATGCAATGCCTCGTTGGAATACGCATGTCCGGGCTCGGTGCCCGAGGCGTTTTGCACGTGCGGGAGCTGGACATGCCCCGGTATCCGGGAGCCATAATGCAGGCTGTTGCCTGAATGGAGATGGAAGACAGCCCTATTTACCGCAGGAGAGAGAAGAGACTATGGATCTGTTCGAGTATGAGGTCACCAGGCATCCGGCAGATGCTTTCAAGCACGTGGTTTATTTCTGCTCGGAAGACGGCAAGTGCGGTCTGGGGGAGATCCCTTCCCACCAGATAGAAACCCTTGAAAATATCCTGAATGACCGGGGCCGGCTGGGCTGGGAACTGGTCAATGTGAACTTCGGCAAGGATGGGATTCTGGTTTTCTGGAAAAGAATGATTAATGGAATGGGTGCTAAAATCGGCAATGTCGAAATCGGTTGAGGCGATATCCGGGGTGGATGGAGCGATCTGAAAGGAGTGGAGCAGGCTGAAAGCCGAAAATCAATCTTCAGGAGGACTTTGGAGCATGAGAACGATAAAGATCAAAGGAATGTCCTGTCAGCACTGTGCGAAGGCCGTAATCAAAACCCTTAGTGAAATCGATGGCGTCAAGGACGTTAAAGTGGATCTGGCCAAGGCGCTGGCAACTTTCGAGGAAACAAAGCCCGTTGAAACGGAGACCATCAAGGACCGGATCAAGAAGGCGGGCTACGAAGTAGGCTAGAAAGACAATTGGATGGGAAGACAGTTCGTGTTGAAGGGATGAGCTGTGCGCGTGGGATGATGTCAAAAAAAAGGAGGAAATGAAGATGGACCGATACGTATGCAGCGTTTGTGGCTATATCTATGATCCTCAGGCCGGCGATCCCGACAATGGAGTCGCTCCGGGAACCAAATTCGAAGATCTGCCCGACGACTGGGTCTGCCCGGTATGCGGGGCTCCCAAAAGCGATTTTGAAAAGGAATGATGCCGAAGCCCGCACGGGAGACGGCCGAGAGGAGATCACCGTATGCTGTTCAATTTCAATGCTCCTGAAGTTTTTAGAATCGCTGTCGAGATCGAAAAAAACGGGAAGACCTTCTACGAAAAGGCCCAGGGCCTCCTGGAGGATATCGGGGTCAAGAAGCTGTTTGAAGAGCTTGCCCGCGATGAAGTCGAGCACGGGAAGGAGTTCTCGGCCATGTTGGCCCAGTTGCCTCCCGAGACGGCATCGCCGGCGGTGTGGGACCCCGACAACAGTCTGGATCAATACATCAAGATGATGGCAGACCAGCATGTGTTCGTCTCGGGTGAAAGCCTCGACGCCAACCTCGCCAAGGTGAAAGGCCTCAGGGATGCACTGCAGCTTGCCATCGAATTCGAAAAAGATTCGGTGATCTTCTTCCTGAGCATGCAGGATGCCACCGATGACAAGAAAGCTCAGGAGCTCATCAGCCTGCTTGTCAAAGAAGAACAAGAACATCTCAGGCGCCTTTCTCTCGAGCTGAGGAGAATGGGCAACTGAAAGAGCGATTCACCGCGGAGACGCAGAGAAAGCGCAGAGAAAAAGCAGAGAAATTTCACGGGAATTCCAACGACTCTCGGCGTCTTCTCTGCGTCCTCTGTGCCTCTGCGGTGAAAAGCTCAGTCGATGCCCGTGCGGAGTATAATTAGCTCCTGTTCTTCATCTCCTTGCATTCCCTTGCATCTCCTTGCATTTCCTTCCACTGACTGTTCCATATGCAGGCACAATGGTTAATTTAGGAGGAGTGAGCGTCGCCCCGGTTCGGGCCGAATAGACCGGGACAAGGAATGAAAAGCTCGCCTTTCGCATCATCTATATATTATCGAAAAAAATGGAGGAGGACTCTTATGACGGACAAGAAAGTGAAGATCTATACCACGCCGGCATGCCGCTACTGTCAGCAGGCAAAGGAATTTCTGACCCGGAAGGGCATTGAATTCGAGGCCTACGACGTCAGCAAGGATACCGAGGCCTTGAAAGAAATGAAGCAGGTCTCCGGCGGGGCAAGAAGCGTTCCGGTGATCACGGTTTGTGATGAAGTGCTGGTAGGGTTCGACCGCTCCCATCTGGAAAAGGCCCTCGAGTGTCTCAGCAGTCCTTGATCCTTCTGACGCCGGGGGAATTTCAGCATGGCTCTTACAATCTATACCATGGAAAGGTGCCCTTTTTGCGAGAGAGCCAAGTGCTTTCTCTACGACAGGGGGATTGAATTCAAAGAGATCTCGGCACCGCCCGGGTCGCGGGAATGGCAGGAGATGAAGAGACGGACCGGAGGTGAGTCTCTTCCCCAGATTCTGATTCATGACGTGTCCATCGGCGGCTATGCGGAGCTGGTAAACATGGAAGCCACCGGGGAGCTTTACGAAAAGCTGGGGGTTCCGGAGATGGGAGAGGAAAGGGTCCTCTATGATGTGATCATTATCGGCGCGGGACCGGCCGGGCTCAGTGCCGCCATTTATACGATCCGGAAGCTTCTCAAGACCATCATCATCAGCAAGGACATCGGCGGCCAGATCGCCTGGACGACCGATGTGGACAACTATCTGGGCTTCAGCCAGGTGAACGCGGACGAGCTGGTCTCCAAATTCGAGGATCATGTCAAAAAGTTCGACGTGGACAAGCTCATAGGCGTAGAGGTCAAGACGGTCGATCTCGCGACACGGATCAAACGGGTCGTTACTCTCGAGGGAAAGAGCTACTACGGGAAGACTCTGATCATAGCCACGGGAGGCCGCCACCGGCCGTTGGATATTCCCGGTGAGCGGGAACTGGTGGGAAGGGGCATATCCTACTGTTCCACGTGCGACGCTCCCCTTTTCGAGGGAGTCGAGGTAGCGGTGGTAGGGGGCGGCAACGCGGGACTGGAAGCGGTCATCGACCTCATGAGCCTGGCAACCAGGATTTATGTGGTTTCTCTGCTCCCCATTTCGGGAGATGCTGTCTATCAGGCCAAAATACGGCAGTCTCCCAAGGTCGAGATCTACGAGGAATGGCAGCCCATCAAGATCCTGGGCGATACTTCCGTCAAGGGCATGGAGATCAGAAATCTGAAGAGTGGTGAGCACAAGGCTCTTGCGGTGGAAGGTGTCTTTGTGGAAATAGGCATCCTCCCCTGTTCCGATCTCTTTCTCGATACCCTTGCCACCAACCAGAAGGGGGAGATCCTGGTGGACCCCGAATGCCGCACGGGAGTGGCAGGTGTGTTTGCCTGCGGAGATGTGACCACCGTTCCTTTCAAGCAGGTGGTCGTGGCCGTGGGAGAGGGCGCCAAAGCCGCTCTTTCGGCGTACAATTACCTGATGAATCAACCGTGAGGATTGGGATGCAATCCGACCTCATTTAAGGAAAAGAATCGAAAGCCATGGCCGGAATTCCCGTGCTGGATTTGAACCGATGCACTGAGTGTGAGGCATGTCTGGAGCTTTGTCCGGATGTTTTCAAACGGAATGAAGCCGGGTATGTGGAAGTGGCCGATTTGCCGCTGTATCCCGAGGATTGTATACAGGAAGCCATCAGTTGCTGCCCCGCCGGCTGCATTTCCTGGGAAGAGGCGGATTAGAGCCGGAGTCCGCGGAGAAGAGCTATTGAGCGTATTTGCTTCGAAAGAAAGCGACAAGAACGAAACAAAGAGGAATACCGGAAGCTTGAGAAAAGAGGTCGATGCACTGCTTCGAGCGGATAATTTCGGGCAGCGGCTGGCCGAATGGGACCGGTTTTCACCCCGCAAGGTGATCAACCCTCTCTTTTCCTACCTGTGCAGCACCGACGAGCCCTTGAAATGGAGAGCCGTAACCGCCATGGGGGTGGTCATGGCCCGAATGGCCGACGAGGACATGGAGCCGGCCCGCGACATCATGCGGCGCCTCATCTGGAACCTCAATGATGAATCGGGCGGCATCGGGTGGGGCTGTCCCGAGGCCATGGGCGAGATCATGGCCTCGCATGAGCGCCTGGCACGGGAGTTTTACTGCATTCTGGTCTCCTACATCCATGAAGAGGGAAACCGCCTGGGGCATGGCCTGCTCGAGCGTGGAGTCTTGTGGGGGCTGGGGAGGCTTGCCCAGGTGAGGGCGCCTTTGCTGCTGGATTGTGCCTCGTGCATTCTTCCCTATTTGCAATCCGCGGATTCTTTCCACCGAGGGCTTGCCGTATGGGCTCTTGGGATACTGAAATTTGGAGAGCTTCGCGGCAGCCTGGCTTCCTTACTGGATGACCGGGCTCAAGTGAGTATCTATGAAAATGGGGAGCTGAGCACGTATCGGGTATGCGATTTGGCGGCACGGGTGCTCGATGCTTTGGCGTGATTGTTTGAGCTGCGAATAGGACAAATAGGACAAATAAGACGGACGGGACAGAAGAACAAGGAAGAGGAACAAGATGGGCATGGTTCAATTGGAAAGGAGTGCGCCATGAAGGTTTTCATTACCGGTGGAACCGGTTTTGTTGGAAGCACCATGACGAAAAGGCTGGTGGAGACGGGGCATGAGGTTTCGGTGCTCACAAGATCTGGTGCCGGGCGGCGGGGTGTGCGGGAAGGGATTTCGCTCATCGAGGGAGATCCCCAAAAACGTGGATCGTGGCAGGAGAAGGTGGCGGATCACGACGTGATCATCAACCTGGCGGGAGCCTCCATCTTTACCCTGTGGACCTCCAAGGCACGGCGGACCATTATGGACAGCCGTGTCCTTACCACGCGAAACCTGGTGGACGCTTTGTCCTCATGCAAAAAAGGGACTGTTCTTCTCAGCGCTTCGGCGGTGGGCTATTACGGAAGCTATGAAGATGACCGGATTTTGGATGAATCCGCTCCGCCCGGTGATGATTTTCTCGCCAAGGTCGGCCGGAAATGGGAAGCGGAAGCCGGGAGGGCCGAGGCGTTCGGCGTGCGCGTGGCTTTGTGCCGCTTCGGTATCGTGATGGGCAGGCGGGGAGGGGCTCTCGCAAGAATGGCTCCGGCGTTCAGGAAATTTATGGGGAGTCCGTTGGGCAGTGGGAAGCAATGGTTTCCCTGGATTCATGAAGAGGATTTGTTTCGGATCATGCTTTTTGTCTCCGGGCAAAAGGAGATATCCGGGCCGGTGAACTGTACGGCTCCTTTCCCGGTGACGAACGAGGAGCTGACGCGGACTCTCGCAAAGGTTCTGAGACGTCCTGTTCTCCTGCCGGCTGTTCCGGGCTTTGTCCTCAGGACCCTACTGGGAGAATTCGGAGACGTCCTCCTGAAAGGCCAGCGCGCGACTCCCGCAAAGCTCATCGGGGCAGGGTTCGAGTTCCGGTTTCCGACGTTGGAGGCGGCGCTTAGGGACTTGCTTGGCTGAGCCCAGGAGGGCCATATGGAAATGGCTCACCGCCCGGCTGGTTTTTCATCGATTTCTACTTCTATTTCTGCTTCTACATCCTTCTTTTCCAGTTGATCATCTTGCACAACCATCTCTCCTTCCAGAGCCGGCGGCATTGGTGGCGTGGGGGGCGGCAACTGCTTGTTGCTCTCTTCCACCCTAATGGTGAGCAATCCTCCCAAAACGCTGATCTCGTGGTCTCGATCCGAGAATTCCAACTGGAGGATGCTTTCATGGAGCTGTCGGAATTGCTGCTTGATCTTTTTGTAAACATGGACGCATGCCAGTATCCACACGACGAAGAACACCAGAAAAATCGGTACCAGCATGGCAACCATCATGTCGAGAAACAAGATGCATGCGAGGATGGCAAAGGGCACGGCCAGGCTGACAAACATGATCACATAGAAATAAAAGCCTTCCGAGAGGGGGATTTCTCCGCCTAGAAGCCTTTTGATCTTCTCGCGCAGGTACTCTTTGAACTTGGGCATATCGCTTCCACTTCCACTTTCATTTTCCTGATCAGAAGCACGTGAACGGGGGATTCTTCGGGGCTTCGAACATGACATTCACGTCATTCACATCTGCCATATCATCCACATCATTCACAAAGTGAGCTCACTTCTTCTACATAGCAGAAAACGTGGCCGGATGCTATACTACGTGTGGCCATCATGGCAGCTAAGTCCCGATCTTCGCAAATTTGCGGCCATTTCCAGACCGTGCGGGTATGAACGTATACACCCGCAAGAAAGGGCAAGGTTTGCAGGATGCTGTTCAAGACGCTTCCAAAGGAGGAGCTTGCAGTCCTCGTCGAGATGCTGCTTGGCTCTCACGAGGTCATTGCCCCGAAACGGGTAGGAGTGAATGCGAAGGGGAAGCCGATTCACCACTATCTTCCCGTCGAGTCGGTTGATGAGATCGATTTGACCTGCGAGATAACCGAGTATTCGGCAAAAACCTATTTTCTGCCTTATCGCGAGACTCTTTCCACCTATACCTTCAAAGAAGACGGCGACGACTGGACTCAGGAGATCCGCTACCGCAGCCTGACGCGCGTGATTCTGGGGCTCCACGCCTGCGACATCAACGCTTTGCTGAAGCTCGACAAGGTCCTGGCGCGCGAAATGTTTCCCAGCCCTTACTACATTGCCCGCCGAAAGAATACGCTGGTCATCGGCATGGATCACGATCCCTGCGAGGGAGCCTTCTGCAACGCCCTTGGAACCGATACGGTCACTCACGGGTTCGATCTCTTTCTGACCGATCTTGGCGACCGGTACTTCGTGGCCATCTCTTCCGACCGCGGGTACACGCTGCTGGGCAAGGTGAAGACGGCGGAGGTGACCGAGCGGGATTCGCGCGACTATATCGCCGAGCGCAGGCGCATTGCCGGGCTCTTCAAGAACCACACGGACATGCGGAATCTGCAGAACCTGCTCGATATCGAGTTCGAATCCAAAGTCTGGGAGAAATGGGGCCGCAAATGCCTGAGCTGCGGGAGCTGCGCCATGGTCTGTCCCACCTGCTACTGCTATGGGGTTACGGAACGGATGTCCATGGACTTCAAGACGGCCAGGAAGATCAAGCATCTCTATTCCTGCAACCTGGTGGACTTTGCGCAGGTGGCCGGCGGCCACAATTTTCGTCCCACTCCGGAAACGCGTCTCAAGTACCGCTACTACCACCAGCACCACGGCTTCATCGAATCCTACGACGAGCCCAAGTGCGTCGGGTGCAACCGGTGCGGGCGGGCCTGTCTGGCGGGGATCGAGCCGGCCCGGGTCATTGGGGATCTTCAGAGGGAGGAGAGGGTATGAGACCGAGAGCGTACCTCTATCACTACGATATCACCAAAGACGCCGACATGACCCGGCCCGTGGATTTCAACCGGCGCGGCAGGCTGCAGCACGTGGATCGCGTGTTCAAGGCGGACATCACCGGCATCGTGGAGCTCACGGAGCAGGAGAAGCTCTTCCAGGTGCGGATTCTCGATCCGGTCGAGCGGGAAGGCTTTTCCTTCATGCCGGGGCAATTCGTCATGGTCGATGTTCCGGGCTTCGGTGAAATTCCCATCTCCATTTCGAGCTCGCCATCCCTCAGGGGGTACATGGAGCTTTGCATCAGGAAGGCGGGACTGGTCACGGGAGTTTTGCACAAGGTCCAGCGCGGGGCACGCATCGGCATTCGAGGCCCTTTCGGGACATACTTTCCCGTGGAACGGATGAAGGGGCACAACGTGCTCCTCATCGCCGGCGGGCTCGGCATGGCTCCCCTCCGCTCGCCACTTTTCTACATCACCGAAAACCGCCCGGATTACCGGGACGTGCAGATCATGTACGGAACTCGCTCCCCGAGCCAGTTGCTATTCAGCTACCAGTACGACCAGTGGCGCCGCATCGACGGGGTAAACCTTCAAATCATCGTGGATCACCCCGATCCGGCATGGAAGGGTGACGTCGGGGTCATTACGAAGCTCTTCGACAGGATCGAGGTGTCGCCCTACGATACCTTCGCCATCGTCTGCGGTCCTCCGGTGATGTTCAAGTTCGTCTGCTCCCATCTAAACCGCCTGGGAGTCCCCATGGATCGGATGTACGTCTCGCTCGAGCGCCGCATGCACTGCGGTATGGGCAAATGCTGCCGCTGCCATGTGGGCTCGACCTACACCTGCCTGGACGGACCGGTTTTCGACTATTGGACCGTGATGAATCTCAAGGAAGCTATCTGAAACAGCGAGGAAGCTATCCGGGAAGAGCCGGCTAAGAGGATTGGACGCCGGAGAGGAGAAGCGCCCCATGAAGCACCTGAGCATCCAACTGAAGCGCCCCGGGATCGCCGTCTTCGACTTCACGTCCTGTGAAGGCTGCGAGCTGCAACTGGCGAACAAAGAGGATACCCTGGTCGATTTCCTCAGTGCCGTCGAAGTGGTCGCCTTTCGCGAGGTGTCGTCGGAAAAGGGAGAAGACTACGACATTGCCTTCATCGAGGGCGCCATCAGCCGGCAGGATGAGGTCGAGCGGCTGCGCGGGATTCGAGAGCGCGCCAAAGTGCTCGTCTCCCTGGGCACGTGCGCATGCTTCGGTGGCGTGAACCGGCTGAAGAACGCTTTCGACCTCGAGGCGGCGAATCGCGAGGTCTACGGCGACAAGCCAAAGGAAACCCTTCCGGTCCGCTCCGTTAGCGAAGTCGTCGCCGTGGATCTGGAGATCCCCGGATGTCCGGTCAACAAGGAAGAAGTCGAGCGGATCGTCCAGCACCTGATGGTTGACGTCCCTTACAGTTTTCCCCTGTATCCCGTGTGTGTCGAGTGCCGGCAGCGCTTCACCATATGCCTGTTCGAAAAAGGGAGGCTTTGCCTAGGTCCCATCACCCGTGCCGGCTGCAACGCCCCCTGCCCGGCGGGAGGCCTTGGCTGCTGGGGGTGCCGCGGACCGGCCGCCGTTGCCAATTACGAAGAATTCTTCGCCCTGGTGCGGGAAAGAGGCCTGATGCGGGAGGAGCTCATCGAACGTTTGAGCTTCTTCGGCGCTTTCGAGGACGCGGTGTCGTGCTGCCCTCTTTGAGGAGATCACAATATGGCCACAACGCTCATCGATGTGAAAGTCCACCATCTTACCCGCGTGGAAGGTCACGGCGACATCCGTATCCGCGTGGAGGATGGGAAGCTCGTGGAAGCCTCCTGGGAAGTGGTGGAGACGCCCCGCTACTTCGAAGTGATGCTAAAGGGAAAGCACTACACCACTGCGGCAGTTCTAACCGCCCGGATCTGCGGCATCTGCTCCATAGGCCATTGCCTGGCGAGCCTGCGCGCCACGGAACAGGCCTTTGGAGTCACCATTCCCGAAGCCGCCCGGAAGCTGCGTCTTCTTGCAAAACATGGGGAGACGCTCCAGAGCCACGTTCTTCATCTTTTCTTCCTGGCAGCCCCGGATTTTCTCCGGCTTCCCAGTGTGCTGCCCCTTCTCGAAGCCCATCCCGAAATTGTCCGCCTGGCTCGCGATCTCAAGGGACTGGCCAATCGCCTGTGCGATACCGTTGCCGGCCGCACTACTCACCCCGTGTCCCTCGAAGTGGGAGGAGTCGCCCGAATGCCGGACAAACGGGATCTCACCGGCCTTCAGGCGGAGCTGCGCGCTTCCTTCGACAACCTGAGGAGGGCGACGGACCTTTTCCGGATTTTTTCCATACCCGATTTTCAGAGAGAAACGGAATTCGTCTCCCTCAAGGGTGAAAACACCTATCCCTTCATTGGAGGTCGAATTATGTCCTCCGATGGCGTCGATTTGCCGGAAGCCGATTATCAAGCCGCTACCAACGAATACGTGACGGAGAACAATACGTCCAAGTGGTGCGGACTATCGCGGGATGCCTATGCGGTTGGGGCCTTGGCCCGCATAAACAACAACCATCTTTTCCTGCATCCCGAAGCCAGGGATGCGGCCTTTGTCCTCGGCCTTCTTCCGGTCAGTCACAATCCCTTCATGAATAACTTCGCCCAACTGGTCGAGTGCATCCATGTCACTCACGAATCCATTCGCCTCATCGATGAAGTGGTGGATATGGCCGCAAACGCTCCCCTCATGGCCGAAGTTGTCCCGAGGGCCGGCGAGGGAGTAGGCGCGGTAGAAGTGCCTCGCGGAATTCTTTTCCATCATTACGTCTACGATGAGCGCGGTCGTATCCTCAAGGCCAACTGTGTCATTCCCACCACCCAGAACAACGCAAATATTCATCTCGATATGGGGCCTCTTGTGGAGCGTTTCGCAGCCGAGGGCATGAGCGACAGCCAAATCGAGCTCCTCTGTTCCATGCTCGTTCGAGCTTACGATCCCTGCATCTCGTGCTCGGTCCATTGATTCCGGATATCTGCAGTGGGGGACAATAGCTCTTGAGTCTACGACGGAATCAAGGAAGCAGGGCAGGGAGCTTTTCTCTCGGAAATCATTTGAGCGGATTGTCGGTCAACGTCAGGCCCGAATCACCGTTACGCTATGCCCGGAAGGGGTGGCTGCAGACTCGGTGCGGGTGCGTTGGCTTATGGGGGGTTGATTCTTTCGCCGGTCGAACAGAATGAGCCACCCCGAAGAAAGCCCCAACCCATTGAGATAGCCGTCCAGTTGAGTCAGCCCCTCGGTAAGAGGGTCAGATTCGCCGTCTCTCCATACCTTGAGCTCCATCCCCAAGGTCACATCTCGGTAGCGCAGGCACAAGTCCATGCGTCCGCTGCCGATGGCGTACTCGCGCTCGATCGTGCCTCCGCTGTTCGCGACTCGATGCAGGAAGGCCATCAGCACCAGGTGAGGAGCGATTTCATGGTACGGAGCGCTCTTCAAAAGAGGCTGGCCATGTTGCTTCCAGAAAGCCAGAAAGGCTTCCAGAAGCTGCTCCGGATTCAAACTTCCATCGGCGTGGAGCCAGGTGGGCAGGATGTGGGGCAGGGAATCACGAGGTCCCTCCGCCAGAACGCGCGGGATCACCTCCTTGTAGATGGGATTGGCAATCGTCAGCCCCCCGGCAGGGTCCCGGCACACCAACCCGAGATCGATGACATAGCGCCGGTCGTCCGCTGGAGCGTTTTCAATGGAGCGGCCGGCAAGTATGGGCTCCATGATAGCCCTGACCCTGGGCTCGGAAAGCCGTTCCGCCAGGCTGTCCAGGTGTGTGTCCTGACGTTCGATGAGGATCTCTTTGGCCTGTCGAAGATGTTCGGCTTCAATGGCCGTTTTTCGATCTGGAACGATCACCTTGACGACTTGGCGCGCCAGGGCGTTCACCAGCCAGGGTTGTCCCTGAGTTAGCTCAAAGGCGAACCGCAGGGCTTCCGGTGTGAACGGTTGCCCCGTTTCATCCGTGTGCCGGCGATAGAGGGCGGCCACCTCTTCTTGATTGAAGTTGCGCAGGGTGAGAGACTCCACTTTGATATTGAACGGGCTAGCCGTGTGCAACCGCTCGCTTCCTCCCGAAGACACTTTGTAGTCCCGCACGTCTCGCATCCCGATGATGGCCAAAGACCATGGAAAGCCGTGCGGGCGGCTCGGGTAGCCATCGCGCAGTTGTCGAAGCACGGAGATCAGCACCGCATCTTGCAGGGAATCGATCTCGTCGAGGAAAAGCACCAGCGGACGGGGAAGAGCGCTTGTCCAGGCTTCGAGAGCCAGGCTGATACGGCTACCCGGTTCGGAGGCCGGCCACGGTGGAGGTTGGAGCCCCGCGGGCAATTGCCATCGAAGGGTGCGGCGCCAGGCATCCAGTATTGCCGCCTCCGCGCCTCCAATATCGCCTTGAAACGCAGCCCCAACCTCCATCGAAACCATGGCGGCAACATAACGTCCCTCTGCGGTGAGCAGCCGTGCCATCTCCAGCATGGCCGTGGTCTTACCCGTCTGCCGGGGCGCATGAATGACGAAATAACCCTTTTCGTCAATAATGTCCCTGAGTTGTGGGAGGCGAGCCGTTGCGGGCAGCATGTAGTGGTCTTCCGGGCTGCATGGCCCGGCGGTGTTGAAGAAACGCATCGGTACTTTCCTCCTTGCTTACCGTGCTTAAAACATTAATCGATATTTGAAAGCTATTCCTCGATAATAGCATTGTTCAACAAGCCTGGAATCAGATATGTGGTAGCAGGGGGCGCATTTGAAAAAAGGGGGCATCGCAGAATGGAGCGGTCCCTTACTCCGAAGGAGTTACATAAGTCAGCCCAGGGTAAGCCTTGCGCCACCCTGGGATTGGGTGTATCCCCTCCGTGGTCCTTTCCCTGAAAGGGATACATAAAAGGGCGCTATAACCCCTCCCCGACAACGACCGGATCTTTTATGTAACCCTTTCAGGGTAATCCTTTTCAGACGAATTCCCAACCCAGGGTGGCGCAAGGCTTACCCTTGTATCTTAAAAGAAAGAGGTTCCACTCAGAAACGCCGAGTGGAGTTGCCCTCAGCGCAAACGCCAATTACGTTATAATTATCCAGTGAAACAGAAGTGGGCCATGCTGGAGAGCAACCCACCCAGGGATAGCTGGATGGAATGGCGACGGATATGCGCCAGGGGGAGCTACCATGCTCCCCCATCTCAAAATATCCCGAGCTTTCCCTTATGCCTTATAAACTCCGGGGGTGTGGGGGCAGAGCCCCCACGGTCATGGGCGTGGCAAACCGTTTTACCCTGGATCCATCGAGATCGTAGCCCAGCATGGGTTGCCACGTCTTCTCCCCACATATCTCGAACAGTTGCTTGGGCGTAGGAGCCCGTATTTTTTGCAAGGAAGAGAGTAAAGCCATGACCACACAACCAGTTTTTGTCGGGATCGATGTTTCCAAGGATAATTTGGACGCCTTCATCAGACCTGAGGGCTCTTATGTGAATCAACCCTACACCAGCGAAGGAATTCGTTCCTTGGTTGAATATCTTGGCAAGTTCCAACCCCAACTGATTCTACTGGAGGCCACGGGAGGTTATGAGACCAAGATCGTCGCCGGTCTGGCTCATGCCAGGCTGCCCGTGGTCGTGATCAACCCGCGCCAAGTTAGAGATTTTGCCAAGGCTACGGGAAAGCTGGCCAAAACAGATCGAATCGATGCTCAGGTTTTGGCCCATTTTGCGGAAGCCATTCGTCCGGAGCCTCATCTCCTTGCCGATGAGGATCAGCGAGAGCTCAGTGCTCAAATGACCAGACACCAACAGCTGGTTGAGATGATCACCATGGAAAAGAACCGTATGGTGACAACCAGCAAAACCGTCCAAGATCAGATCCACAAGCATCTGGAGTGGCTCGACGGACAACTCGAGGCAGTTGATCGGAACCTGGACGAATTCATTGCCAAGAATGCGGCCCTGCAAAGGAAGATCGAGATCGTTAAAAGCGCTCTAGGAGTAGGTCCCGTGTTCTCCAGAGCGCTCATTTCCTACCTGCCGGAATTGGGCACGGTAAACAATAAACAGATCTCCGCCCTGGTCGGCGTCGCTCCTTTCAATTGCGATAGCGGAAAATTGAAAGGTAAAAGGATTATTTGGGGAGGCAGAGCTCATATCCGCTCCATACTCTATATGAGTACTCTTACGGCAACCCGCTTCAACCCGGTGATCCGATCCTTCTACCAACATCTCCTCCAGGCAGGGAAATGTAAAAAGGTTGCTCTGATTGCCTGTATGAGAAAACTCCTCACCATTCTCAACACCATGGTGAAAAACAATACTCTTTGGGGAGAAAATTAACATGACCCATTGACATTCAAGACAGTTGCTGAGCTGACTTATGTAACTCCTTCGGAGTAAGGGACCGCCTTGCTTTTCAATACCCCCTTTTTTCAAATGCACCCGGTAGCAGGTGGCATTGCCATAGCCTTTTATGGCATACTGCAGTTCACGAGGGACATCGATTTTCTGGTACATCAATGGCGAGGATAGAGAAAGCAGTTGGAATAGTTAGCGATCTCTATGATTTTTATTGAAAGATACCTTAAGGTTACCAGGCATGACCTGGTGAAGGAAGAAAAGGCCATGCCTGGATTGAAGCTTTTTACCGGAAACCGCCTGGAAGCCCTGGTGGAGCAGTTGGCAGAGACCCTGAGGGAGCAGCCGGCTTCGCCTCTCGATCCGGAAATTGTGGTGGTGCAGAGCAAGGGCATGGAGCGATGGGTCTCCATGGAGCTGGCTCGGCTGCACGGGATTTGCGCCAATTTTCGCTTCCCCTTTCCCAATGCGGTTGTGGATGAGGTGTTCCGCCACGTGCTGGGGGACTTGATCGAGGAGCTGCATCTTCCCGATTTTTCTCCCTTCGATCCGGCGGTCATGACCTGGAAGCTTATGGGACTTCTCCCGGACGGCGTTATGCGTCCCGGTTTCGAGGCCTTGAGGAGCTACATCGAAGCCGACACGGGACAGCTCAAACGGTTTCAGCTCTCCAGGCGGATCGCTCAGTTGTTCGATCAGTATCTGCTCTACCGCCCCGACATGATTTTCGCCTGGGAAAGTGGCACCTCGGGTGAAATGGGGAAAGCGGGCGGAGCTGAGGACATGGGCGCGGCGAGCTGGCAGGCTCAGTTGTGGCGGGACCTGGCCCGTGGAGCGGAGTCAATGCACCGGGCGGCCTTGCGCAAGGCTTGCCTTGCAAGGCTTAGGGCAATCGTCGAGCCGCCGCCTGCTCTGCCCGGGCGTCTGGCCATCTTCGGCATCTCCTCGCTGCCGCCCTTTCACATGGAAGTCTTTCGTGAGCTGGGACGCTTCATTCCCGTGAACCTTTTCCTCATGAACCCGTGCCGGGAATACTGGGGCGAAATTCGCTCGGAGCGGGAGATGAGCCGGATCACCCGTCGCCGGGCCGGGGAAGATCTCAGTGCCGGCGCCGTGCGGCCGGATCTTACCGCCGAAGAGCTGTATTTCGAGGAAGGCAACAGCCTGCTGGCGTCCATGGGAAAGATCGGGCGCGATTTCCTCCAGCTCACTCAGGAAATGGTGGAAGAATCGGCGGAGCTCTTCGACGATCCCGGCGAGGAGACTCTGCTTGCCTGCATCCAGAGGGACGTTTTGAACCTTGCCGAGCGTGATCCGGAAAACAAGACGATCATCGATCCGGCTGACCGCTCCATCGTCATCCATTCCTGCCACAGCCCCATGCGCGAAATCGAGGTGCTCTACGACCAGTTGCTGGCGCTCTTCGAAGAGGAGCCCGGCGTGGTGCCCCGCGACGTGCTGGTCATGACGCCCGACATCAACGTATACGCGCCCTTCATTCACGCCGTCTTCGATGCCCCCGAGCAGCCCGCCCTGAGAATCCCTTTCACCATCACCGACCGCAGCCTGCGCAAGGAAAGCCGGATTATCGAAGCCTTCCTGGCCATTCTCGAGCTGGTGGACAGCCGCCTGGGGGCACCTCAGGTGCTGGCGCTGCTGGAAGCGGAGGCGCTGCGCCGCCGGTTTGGCCTCGCCGAAACGGATGTCCTGCTCATCCACCGCTGGGTGAACGATACGCGAATTCGCTGGGGAACCGACGCTCAATCCCGAACGGCACTGGGCTTTGGTGATTTCGCGGAAAATTCCTGGCGGACCGGCCTGGACCGGCTGCTTCTGGGCTATGCCCTGCCCGGTGGCGATGAAAGGATGTTCCTGGGCGTTCTCCCCTTCGATCACATCGAGGGAAGCGATGCGGTGGTACTCGGCAGGTTTCTGGACTTCATCCACCGTCTTTTCGCTACAATCGAAGCACTCGCTCACCCACGCCCTCTGAACGTGTGGGCCGAGACCCTGATCCGTCTGCTGGACGGCTTCTTCGCCCCCGACCCAGACGGCGAAAAGGAGGCTCTCTCGCTGCGCCAGGTCCTGAACGATCTGGCCGACAAGCAACAGTCCTCGGGCTTCACGGACCCGGTGACCCTTGAAGTCATCCGCTCGTTTCTCGGGGAGCGCCTGGAAGCCGAAACGGTAGGCCTTGGATTCATCACCGGCGGGGTGACCTTCTGCGCCATGCTGCCCATGCGCTCCATTCCGTTCGAGGTAATCTGCCTGGTTGGGATGAACGACGGTGCCTTCCCACGCCGGAGCCGGATGCTAGGCTTCGATCTCATGGCCCGCTCCCCTCGCCCCGGAGACCGCTCCCAGCGCAACGACGACCGCTACCTCTTCCTCGAAGCACTGCTCTCGGCCCGGCGCCGGCTCTACGTAAGCTACGTCGGCCAGAGCCAGGAGGACAACAGCCCGCTGCCCCCGTCCGTGCTGGTGAGCGAGCTGCTGGACGTTATCGGGAAAGGCTACGAGGTTTCAGGAAAAGAGGACATCCTCGATCACCTCACCACGCGCCACCGGCTGCAACCCTTCAGCCCGTTTTATTTTAAGGGAGATAACTCCAAATATTTCAGCTACTCGGCAGAAAATTGCCGGGCGGGACGAGACGCCGGCGGCATGAGGGCTGAGCATCGCCCTTTTATTGTCTCGAACATCGGCGAACCGGAGCCGGAATGGACCGGTATCGACGTGAATCAACTGGCGGCCTTTTTCACCCATCCAGGGAAATTCCTCGTGAAGAAGCGGCTGCAGGTCCAGCTCGAGACCAGCGAAACGGCCGCGGAGGACAGGGAGATCTTCGAGCTCGATTCCCTGGAGCGCTACCTCCTGGAAGAGCAGCTTCTGGAGCGAAAAATCGCCGGACAAGACGATCTGAGCAACCTCTTCGCCGTTATGAAGGCCTCGGGCCGCCTGCCTCACGGAGCCGTCGGCGCCTGTCGCTACGGCCTGCTTACCGGCAGCGTCGAAACTTTCTACGCGACCGTTGCGCCCTTCGTGCAAGCCCCCATGCTCCCTCCTCTGGCGGTGGATTTGAGCCTGCCTCCCTTTCAGCTCACCGGCCGCATCGACGGCATCACGGAGCGCGGGCTGGTCCATTTCCGTTCCGCCGCAATCAAAGCCAAGGACCATCTGAACCTCTGGATTCGCCACTTGGTGCTAAACGCTCTTTCCGCCGCGGAGCCTTCGGACATTCAGTCTTCCGCTACTGCGAGCTACCCGCGCACCGGCTTTCTCATCGGCAAGGACGATGCTCTCCAATATGCCCCGGTGGACGAGGCCGCAAGGATCATCGAGACGCTGCTCGGAATATATTGGGAAGGCCTGCAGCGCCAGATTCACTTTTTCCCTAGATCGTCCCATGCCTACGCCCGGAAGCGAGTGGACGGCGGAACTCGCGAGGAGGCACTCAAGGCGGCCCGGAGCGAATGGGAGCCTCCCGGATTTCAGTCGAGCCGCCCCGGCGAAGGCGAGGACCCCTACCTCAGATTGTGCTTTGCCCGCAGCGATCCGCTGGATGAGGAATTCGAGCGCCTTGCCATGGAGGTCTTCCAGCCTCTTCTGGAACATGAGCAGCCGGTTAAAAGACTTTAACATCGAATGTCATCAACACAAGCCAAGGAACATAATGAGAATAGACCCGGTATGAAGAACGACGTCACCACCCTCGGTCAGCTTGAATCCCACCTCTGGGAAGCCGCCAACATCCTGCGCGGCCCGGTGGATGCCGCCGACTTCAAAACCTATGTGTTCCCGCTGCTTTTCTTCAAACGTATCTCGGATGTCCATGATGAGGAATACGCGGCGGCGCTGGCGGAATCAGGCGGTGACGAGGAATACGCACGGTTCCCTCAAAACTACCGTTTTCAGATTCCGGAAGGCTGTCACTGGAGCGATGTGCGTGTGGTCACGGCCAACGTCGGTCAGGCTCTGCAAAAGGCCATGCGCTGTATCGAGAAGGCGAATCCGGAAACGCTCTACGGCATCTTCGGCGACGCGGCGTGGTCAAACAAGGATCGCCTGCCCGATTCACTGCTCCGCGATCTCATCGAGCACTTTTCGCGCATCGCGCTCGGTAACCAAGCTGCACAGGCGGACATCCTCGGCCAATCCTACGAATACCTGATCAAAAAGTTCGCCGACCTCACGAACAAGAAGGCGGGTGAGTTTTACACCCCACGCTCGGTCGTGCGGCTGATGGTGAACATTCTCGATCCCGGGGAAGGCGAGTCCATCTACGATCCCGCCTGCGGCACGGGCGGCATGTTGCTGGAAGCCGTTCACCACGTCCGCGAAAACCACGGCGATGACCGCACGCTCTGGGGCAAGCTCTTCGCGCAGGAAAAAAACCTCACCACCTCCGCCATCGCCCGGATGAACCTCTTTCTGCACGGTGCTTCGGATTTTCAGGTGGTGCGCGGCGACACGCTGCGCCAGCCGGCGTTTTTTTCCGGCGACAACCTCGCCACCTTCGACTGCGTAATCGCCAATCCACCCTTCTCTTTGGAAAAATGGGGCGAGGAAGTCTGGGCCGGCGATCCCTACGGCCGGAATTTTGCCGGAATGCCGCCCGCCAGGACCGGTGACTATGCCTGGGTGCAGCACATGATCAAGTCCATGGCCCCGGCCACCGGTCGCATGGCCGTGGTTCTGCCGCACGGCGCGCTTTTCCGCATGGGCAGGGAAGGTGAAATACGAAAGAAAATACTACGGATGGACCTGCTCGAAGCCGTCATCGGCCTCGGACCGAACCTCTTTTACGGCACCGGTCTGGCCGCCTGCATCCTCGTCTTTCGCCGACGAAAGACGAAGGGCCGGAAGCAAAAGGTGCTCATCCTCGACGCCTCCCGCGAGATCAAGAAGGGTCGGGCGCACAATGAGCTCCTTCCCGAGCACGTAGAGCGCATTTACGGCTGGTATCGCGGCTACCGGGACGTAGAGGGCGTGGCGCGCGTGGTGACTCTCGCTGATATCGCCGCAAACGATTACAACCTCAACATCCCGCGCTACATCGAGCCAAAGAGCGAGCAGGAAGTGCTAACGGTGGAAGAAGCCATGAAACGGCTGAGAGAGAGTGCCACGGCGGCATTTGACGCCGAAGAGAAGCTCATCGCCATCCTCGAGCGGGAAGGGCTTCTGATATGACCACCCGCATCACACAACAGCGGCTTGAATCCTACCTCTGGGGAGCGGCCGTACTCCTGCGCGGAACCATCGACGCGGGTGACTACAAGCAGTTCATCTTCCCCTTGCTCTTCTACAAGCGTCTCTGCGATGTTTTCGACGAGGAAACCCGGACCGCACTGGCGGAATCGGGCGGGGACGCCGAATTCGCCGCCTACCCGGAGAACCACCGCTTCCAGGTCCCTCCCGAGGCTCACTGGCGCGAGGTGCGGCAGGCCGCCCGGAACGTCGGCCAGGCGCTCCAATCCGCCTTGCGCACCATCGAGACCGCCAACCCCGACAAGCTCTACGGCATTTTCGGCGACGCCCAGTGGACCAACAAGGAGCGCCTTTCCGACGCCATGCTGCGCGACTTGGTCGAGCACTTCAGCACGCTCGAGCTCACCCTTGCCAACCTGCCCGAAGACGAGCTGGGGCAGGGCTATGAATACCTCATAAAAAAGTTCGCCGACGACTCCGGCCACACCGCCGCCGAGTTCTACACCAACCGCACCGTCGTCCACCTCATGACCGAAATGCTCGAACCGAAACCGGGCGAATCCATCTACGACCCCACCTGCGGCTCCGGAGGCATGCTCCTCTCTGCCGTCGCCCACCTGCGCCGCCAGGGCCAGGAATGGCGCAACGTCCGCCTCTACGGCCAGGAGCGCAACCTCATGACCTCCTCCATCGCCCGGATGAACTGCTTTCTCCACGGTATCGAGGATTTTCAGATTCTGCGAGGCGATACCCTCTCCGAGCCGAAATTCGTGCAGGCCGACCGCCTCATGCGCTTCGACGTCTGCCTCGCCAATCCCCCCTATTCCATCAAGCAGTGGGACCGCAACGCCTTCGGCTCCGATCCCTGGGGACGCAACCTCTACGGCGTCCCGCCCCAGGGCCGCGCCGATTACGCCTTTTGGCAGCACATCCTGGCAAGCCTCAAGCCCAAGACCGGCCGCTGCGCCATCCTCTTTCCGCATGGAGTTCTCTTTCGCCAGGAGGAAGCGGAAATGCGGCGAAAGCTCATCGAAGCCGACGTCATCGAATGCGTCCTCGGTCTCGGGCCGAACCTGTTTTACAACTCGCCCATGGAAGCCTGCGTCGTTTTCTGCCGCACGGCCAAGCCCAAGGCGAGCAAAGGCCGTATCCTCTTCATCAACGCCGTGGGCGAAGTCACCCGCGAGCGCGCTCAGAGCTTTCTCACCGATGAGCACATCGAGCGCATCGTCGCTGCCTATCGGCAGCTCAAGGATCAACCCGGTTTCGCCTGCGTAGCGACATTGGAGGAGGTCTTGGCGAAAGACGGCAATCTGAGCCTTCCACTTTATGTCCGAGCGGAAAGTGACAACGGTCCGAAGAACACCCAAGCCGTGAACGACGGCAACCTTGGACAGGCGATCATTACCTGGCAGGAAAGCTCCCGCCAACTTCGCATGAGCATGGAGCGCCTTTTTAAGACGCTTGAAAAAATAGAAAATTAATAACCTATACGGTTAATAATTTTCTTGACTGGACAGGCCAATGGACATATCTTTCAAGAATACAAAGCTTGCGAAATCTTTCAACGAGGGAGCTCAGCTAGAAAAGATTCATGGGACCTTGCGTGCCAGGAAAATCCGGATTCGCATGAAAGAGCTGAGGGCCGCCACGAGCCTGATGGACTTCTGGCCTCCCAAGAGTCCTCCTGGGCGGTGTCACGAACTGATCGAGGGGCAAAGATCCGGCCAACTATCCGTGGACCTGGACCACCCACGGCTTTCTCATAAAAAAAGCTGTAGACATATCGCATAATTCGCCAGTACTACATCCGGGTAAGAAATTGCCGGCAAGTCAAATAGTGTACCACCGCTTTGACGAGCAATGCAATTTCCCA
>Ga0074199_1000318_pt1 | contig 86199 bp, 65 predicted proteins | sample EPASupsiteSAE347_FD_64528 | JGI IMG/M metagenome (GOLD analysis project Ga0074199, IMG submission 64528) | Bioremediated contaminated groundwater from EPA Superfund site, New Mexico - Sample SAE3-47 | ecosystem: Environmental > Aquatic > Deep subsurface > Groundwater > Contaminated ... | reverse complement strand
CGCCCCCTGGTTCCAGATGCTGATGTTCGTGCTGAACGTGCCGAACTGCTTCACCATCGCCGTCAACGACGTCGCCGAACGCCCGAATTCAGCCACATGCAGGGTCATATCCACCGTCCCGGTTGATCTATAAGTGTAATTTGGACGAACGGTCACGCGGCTGTAATATGTTCCCGGATTAAGCCATAAGCTGCTGTTGGTGAAAACATTGGTGAACGTCTCATTATATGTTGCGTTACTTGGGATCGTTCCGCTGGAAGCGCTCAATATTACCCACGTGCTTGTGTTGTCGGCTTCCCAATAAAGCTCGGCCTCATTTGAATTCACCAAATAGACGGGAAAATTTGTCGCCGAACCTTTCATGACCGTATTGGTAACTGCCGAACTCAAGCTGAAATAATACTCGGATTCATATGCGCCCATGTCAACGGTTGTCTGTATAAGCCGCTGGCGGCCGCTCAGATCAAACGCAGTTGTCATCCAGCTCTGATTCGTTCCCGCGTTGATGCAGGGTGAATTTCCCGCCAAGCGATAGTTGCCCGCCGGGCAATCAATAAATAATGGGTTATTGCTGATGTTGCCGCTTATTATATTGTTGGCAGGGAAATTGGTCGGATAAGTGCAGTTATTGGTCAGGCATATGTTCGTCGTATTACTGACTATCCACCAGTTTGAAACATTCCCGGAGGAAAAATTGGAATAAACGATGGTATTTACCATGGACAACGGGATGTAACTGGCGCTGGGGCCTTCCTCCAGCCTGACGGCCGCCCCCACGCCGCGATTTTCAACAATCGTGCAGTTCTGAATTATCTGCGGTCCGGTGGCGGCGACGGCAAGTGTGCCGCCGGCCGATCCGTTGCTGCAGATCAGACAATTGCGGAGTTCCCCGCCATAGCGCATCGTAACCCCGCCGCCACCCGCGCCCATATTGGTATTGCCGCTTATGACCGAATCTTTTACCGTTCCTCCCCAACTGATATGAATCCCGCCGCCGCCATTGAGCGCGCTGCCGGAACTGCCATAAGCAGCATTGGAAATAATCTGACAATTAACCAGAGGCTTGGTGCCCCCGGAAGTCATCTTCACCCCGCCGCCGCCGCCGTCGCCGCCGCTCGTATTCGTGTAGATGTTTAGCATAACCACCGAATCGGTTACACATGCCTCTTGATATACGTATACCCCGCCACCGCCATTGTTATTATCATTGGCAGTATCGTGGAACCGGTTGCCATAAACACGGCTCGATTTCACCGTGCTGGGCTTGTAGACATATATTCCGCCGCCGCCAATATAGGTGGTTGTAACCGGGTTTGACACCAAGCTGCCCGTAATCCAGCAGTTGCTGACAACCCCTTTCCGGAGAAACGCCCCCCCACCGTATCCGTCATTGGTGTTCAGGCCATTGGTGATTAAAAGCCCCGAAATGAGGGCGCTGTCATTGGACACATACAGGCATCGCACCGACCGGTTGCCATTGAGAATCGTGCCGTCCGGCCCGTTGGCGCTCCGCAAAACAATATTATTCGTAACGACGATCTGATTGGTGAGCACATAGGTCCCGTTGGAGACCCAGACCGTGTCGCCGGCGGCGAGGGCCTTATCCACCGCCCATTGAATATTGCTGGAGGCCGTGGCCCAGGTCAAAAAATCGCCGGTATCCGTGCCATTGGTGGCTACATACCGGTCGGAGGCCCGGAGAGCAAGAATCCCGGACCAGAGAAGGAAAACAGCCGCCAGGCACAGACGCACAGCGCCGGTTTGATAAAAATGTTTTCGTTCCATATTAAGATCAGTTTATATTATTAAACAATTTTGACAAGCAAATATGCAGAAAATATATCTTTTTATCAGAACAAAAAACCTGATGCCCAATTTCTATTTTCCGCCTTCTGATATGGCCTGCTGTGTGCGCCAGCGGCGGTGCAGCCATATCCATTGATCAGGGTAGCGGCGGACATAATCTTCAATAATGCGGGTGTAAAGCTGGGTCGCCTGGCGCAAGGTTTCCGGACTCTGGTCCTTGGGCGGGTCAATCGGCGGCATAATTTCAATGCGGTGGCCGCCGCGCGCCGTGCGGGTGATAAAAATCGGCGCCACCGGACTGCCGCAATAAACGCTTAACTGCGCTAAGCCCGGCGAAGTGCAGGCCGGCTTGCCGAAAAAGTCAACAAAAATACCACGGTTGCGCTTCATGTTCTGATCAAGCAGAAAAGCGAGGATCTCGTTGCGCCGCAAAGCGCTTAGGCAACTGCGGAATGAATGACGGGTGGGGATTGGCTTTAACCCGTGTTTCTTGCGCGTAGCCACCCAATAATCGTCCAGCGCTTTGGGTTTAAGTTTCTTGGAAATGGAAGTTAGCGGGACTCCCATCAAACAGCATATTATGGCGAGCAGATCAAAATTGCCGACATGCGCCGTGAGTGCGATGACCCCTTTGCCATCGGCCAGCAATTTCTTTAAGATTTCCAAGCCAATAATCTCAACATTGTCCTGAACGAATTGCCGGTCAAGAGCTTCCGCCCCGGCCGATTCAACGACAAACCGCCCGAAATGACGATACATTCCGTCCGCAATCGCCCGGGCTTCGCTTTCGCTTTTTTCCGGCAGACAGCGGCGGATGGTCTGGAGGACCTCGGCGCGCCGATAACGAATTAAGGAACCGATGATCCACCCCAGAGCGCTCCCCAGTGCCATTTTCCGATTTAAGCTGAGGCGGGAACAGAAAGATGTTATGAGGCGGATGAAAATCATAGATTTCGTATCATGCAGATCGTATTGCGTTATACGCACCGCGACATACGCACGACGAGCGACAAAATACGCTTCACGAACAATGTTTCACGTCATGCGATTCAACAAGTTCAGCGCCTGACGTTTGCTCAAACTTCAATTTATCCCCTTCAACCCGGACATTGACGACCGCGGAGGAACTGATGCGCCCGGCGAGAATTTCCTCGGCCACAGGGTCCTGAAGATACTTTTCAACCGCCCGGCGGAGCTGGCGCGCGCCGTATGTTTCGCTGAACCCCTTGTCAATCAAAAAAGCTTTCGCTTCCGCTCCAATGCGCAAAGCGACCTTCTGGGCGGCGATACGCTTGCAAACCTTGTCCAGTTCAAGCTCCAGAATCCTGCCCGCATCCTCCCGCGTCAATTGCCGGAACACAATGGCCTCGTCCAGCCGGTTGAAAAGCTCCGGCCTGAACTCCCGCCTGGCCTCGTCAAGAATGCGGGTTTTCATCCGTTCAAAATCAGCCTCGCGACCACCCGACGTAAAACCAAAACTGTTCGCGCCCTTGGTAGAAGATGTTCCGAGGTTGGAGGTCATAATCACGATCGTATTGCGGAAATTGACCTTGCGCCCCAGACTGTCGGTGAGCATGCCCTCCTCAAGAATCTGCAGGAGAATATTGATCACCTCGGGATGCGCCTTTTCAATCTCGTCAAAAAGCACAACGGAATAGGGCTTGCGGCGCACTTTTTCAGTCAACTGGCCGCCCTCTTCATAGCCGACATAGCCCGGCGGCGACCCGACCAGGCGCGAGACCATGAATTTATCCATGTATTCGGACATATCCAGCTGAACGAGGGCATCCTGATCGTCAAACATATACTCGGCCAGCACCTTGGCCATCAGGGTTTTCCCCACGCCGGTCGGCCCCAAAAACATAAACGAACCGATCGGCCGGCGCGGGTCCTTGAGATCGGCCCGGGAACGACGGAGCGCCTTGGCCACGGCCGAAACAGCCTCATCCTGTCCGATCACGGTTTTTGACATTTCCTGTTCCATACGCAGCAAGCGGGCCGAACCGTTCTCGTCAAGCTTGGTCAGAGGCACTCCGGTCCATTTTGACACAACGGCGATGATATCGTCATCCTGCACGGGTTTCAGCTTCTTTTCCTGCCCTTTGCGCCATTTGTCGGCCTTCTTTTCCATGTCTTCGCGCGTGACGCGTTCCTTATCCCGCCACTCAGCCGCTTCTTCAAAACGCTGGGCGCGGATCGCTTCTTCCTTATGCTGACGCAATTCGGCCGCCTTTTTGTCCATGGCCTTTATGCTTGCCGGACGGGTCATCAGGTTCAGGCGCGCGCGGGCGCCCGCCTCGTCCAGGACATCTATCGCTTTATCCGGCAGGTAACGCCCCATGATATAACGGTGGGAAAGGCGCGCCGCAGCTTCAAGCGCCGCGTCGGAAAAACGCACCTTGTGATGGGCCTCATAACGCGATTTCAGTCCCCTTAAAATTTCTACGGTCTCTTCAACCGTCGGCTCCTCAACTAGAATAGTCTGAAAACGGCGCTCCAGCGCCGAATCCTTTTCAATATATTTGCGGTATTCATTCATGGTCGTCGCGCCGACACATTGCAGCTCTCCGCGGGAAAGCGCCGGTTTGAATATATTGGAGGCGTCCATCGCCCCCTCGGCGGAGCCGGCCCCGACAATGGTGTGGAGTTCATCCATGAAAAGAATTATGTTTTTTGAGCGTTTGATCTCATCCATGACCGCCTTGATCCGCTCTTCAAACTGACCGCGATATTTCGTGCCCGCCACCAGAAGCGCCATGTCCAGGGCAATCACTTCCTTGCCGGAAAGCAATTCCGGCACTTCATGTTCGGCAATCATCTGGGCCAAGCCCTCCACAATGGCTGTCTTGCCAACCCCGGCCTCGCCGAGCAGGACCGGATTGTTTTTTGTCCGGCGGCACAGAATCTGAATCATGCGTTTGATCTCATCGCCCCGGCCGATGACCGGGTCAAGTTTTCCTTGGCGCGCCATTTCGGTGAGATTTCGGCCAAAGGCGTTCAAGGCAGGTGTTTTAACCGCCTGCTGTTTTGCGCCTTGTTCCGCGGCTCCGGAGGGTGGAATGGCCGGCTCATAATCGGGGTCCAGCAGTTTCATTATCTCCACCCTGGTCCGTTCCAGGTCAATGTTCAGATTTTTAAGGACGCGGGCGGCAACGCCCTCGTCCTCGCGAAGCAGGCCGAGCAAAATATGCTCGGTGCCGACATAATTGTGATTAAGCTCCTTCGCCTCCACCGCGGCCAGGGCCAGCACTTTTTTCGCGCGCGGCGTCATCGGCAATGTGCCCATGGTCTGGGTATCCTGCCCCTGCCCCACGGCCTTTTCCACTTCCAGGCGGAGCGTTTCAAGGTCCACGCCCATCTTCTGGAGGACATTAACGGCCTCGCCCTCGCCGAGCGCAATAAGGCCGAGCAAAATATGCTCGGTGCCGACGTATTGATGGTTAAACCGCTCGGCCTCTTTGCGGGCCAGCTGTAAAACCTGCTGTGCTCTTGGAGTAAAATTGCTCATGTTTTATCAAAATTAATATAGCATAATTGCAAAAATAAATCAAACATGCTTGCCGAGCAGTTTTTCCCGGATCAATTTTGCCCGCGCCAGATCGCGCTTTTCCGATCCAATAAACTTGCCTTCCAGCTTCTGCAAATGACCGGGCTGAGTCAACACAAAAAGTTCGTCAATCACGGCCCGCGGCCAGCCGCTGACAAGGCCGAGCTCCAGACCCAGGCGCAGGGCTGAAAGCATGTCCAGCGTTTCCTTGGAATTGAGCAGGTGGGCATGGGTTAAAATGCCAATGGCGCGGCCAAAATGATCGCGGAGCTGGTTTTCCTTCTGTTCAAGGAGGCGCAGACGGCTGTTTTTTTCGTGCTCGTCTATCTCCAGCACGATCTTCTCAAGCCGTTCAAGAATAACCTGTTCCGTCTCGCCCAGGGTCATCTGGTTTGATATCTGAAACATATTACCGGCGGCGTCACTGCCTTCGCCCCACAAACCGCGCACCGCCAGGCCGATTTTATTAACCGCCTTGAGGATGGAGTTTATTTCGTTCATCAACACCAGGCCGGGCAGATGAAGCATGACGCTTGCCCTGATCCCGGTTCCGACATTGGTCGGGCAGGAGGTCAGATAACCCAACTGCGGCGAAAAGGCATATCCCGCCTCCCGCCTTCGCGAAGCCTGCTCCGGCGGGCGTAGGAAGGTCGCGCAGCCCGCTCCCGCCCTTCGCAGCTCCGTTGCTTCGGGGGGCGGAGGAGGGCCGGCGGACGCAGGAAGGTCAAAGCCGGCTTCAATTTCCGAATCAACCGCATCAATCTCCTTCCACAAATTCCGGAGATTTAGGCCGGGCGACATGGCCTGCATGCGGATATGATCCTCCTCGTTGACCATAATCGCTATTGATTCATCACGCTTTAACACCAGCGCGCTCCCTTTGCCCTTTTCAGCCAGGTCGCGGCTCATCAGATGTCTTTCAATAAGAATTTCCTTTTCCACGCGGTTCAGGGCGCTGATTTCCAGCACAATCGGATCGGCACACGTCATAAGACGCCTGAGAACCGGCTCCAAATCCCGCAGAAGGCGGATGGATTCCTCTTCGCCGGCCCGGTCAGGGAACAGCCGTCCGCTGATATTGCGCGCCAAGCGCACGCGGCTGCTGACGATTATGCCCGTGTTTTGGCCCACCCTGAGCCACGCGCCGGGCTGTTTGACAAGCTCATCAACTGCTTTCATCAACGCCGATTTTTTTTATAACGGTTTGCGTTCTCCGCCGCGACGAATTTGTCCGCGGCACTATTTTCCGCCTCGTGGATTTGATCGCGGATGCGCGCGGCTTCCTCGTAATTCTCGGCCGTCACCGCCTCCGCAAGCGCCTTTTTCAAGGACGCCAAGGAGGGGAAGACGTTCACGGCGCCGGCATAATGCACCGGTTTTTTGCCCACATGCCGCTCGCCTTTCTGCATGCCTTGCAAAAGCGGCTCCAACTCCTCCGCGAACGCCGCATAGCAGTTCTGGCACCCCAGGCGGGATGTTTTCTTGAAATCCGAGAAACGCATCCGGCATTGCGGACAGGTCCGGCCGGCGGCCTCAGTGGCGTCCTTCTCCGACGCGCCGAGTCCGAGCAAAAAATTGGTCATGGACGCCGGAACATTGACGTCTATCCCGCTCGCCTCGGCGCATTGCTCGCAGAGATGCATTTTGCGCACTTCGTCATTCAGCATCTGCGTTAAATGAACCGTGGCCTCTTTTTTGCCGCATATCTGACAGAGCATAATCTCGTCCCTCGTATTTCGTGAAGCGCATCTCGCTAATTAGACCCCATTCGCAAAGTTTTTTGGAGGGCGAACCTGTGGCAAGCCGGGGGCAAGTCGTGGTGCATGATGATTGGAAGCCCCGCGCGCAGCTCGGCACAGCCTCGCCCTCCATAGCGTGTTTGGTTTTTTACATGACGAAATACATTCTCAAGCAAGCTCCAATCCCAACGCAATACGTTTCCTTGGCCAGCCTCGGGCAGGCACGGGGCCCGCTTCACGCGATGGGGGTGCCGGTCTCGGCGGCAAAGCGGCGGAACTGACCGGTCAGTTCAACGGTCTTTCCGCCCGGCTTTCCCGTGCCGATGGCGCGCCGGTCCATTTCCACCACGCTGATGATTTCAGCCGCGGTCCCCGTCAGGAACATTTCGTCCGCATTGTAAAGATCATAACGCGTAAGCATCGCCTCGCGCACCTCATAACCGTTCTGCGCGGCAAGCTTCATGACGATGTTGCGGGTGATGCCCTCCAATGCGCCGGCGCTGACCGGCGGGGTCAACAGTTGATTGCCCCTGAAAACGAACACATTATCTCCGGAAGCCTCGGCCACATAACCGTGGACGTTGAGCATGATAACCTCCTCAACGCCGGAATTGATCGCCTCAATTTTCGCCATGATATTATTGAGATAATTCAGGCTTTTAATGGCCGGATTCAAGGATTCGGTATGATTGCGGATCGTGCCGGCGGTAATCACCTTTAAGCCGTGCCGGTAAAGCATCGGCGCATAAAGCTGGATTTTGCCGGCGATAATGATCACTTCCGGTTTTTGACAGGAATATGGATTCAAACCCAGCGTGCCCTTGCCGCGGGTCACCACCAGCCGGACATAACCGTTCATGGTGTTGTTGGCCTTGCAGGTCAGCACGACCGCCTTCAGCATTTCTTTTTTGGAGATCGGAATCTTCAGGGCGATTGCCTGGGCCGAACGATACAGACGGTCAATGTGCTCATCCAGCATGAAGACTTTTCCATTATAGGTGCGAATACCCTCAAAGACTCCGTCGCCGTATAACAGACCATGATCAAACACCGACACGCGCGCGTCTTTTTCGGGCACCAGTTTTCCGCTTAGATAAATCTTCATTTTTTTATCTCCCCTGAGCTTTTTCCAGTTGGCACATTTTTGTTTATTTCGGATTAACCTTAAGTTCCTGCCCCAAAAAAAGCAAGCTTTTCAGGCAGAAAACAGACTGCCGTCCTGGAGTTTCAAAGTGCGGTCACAGCGGGCGGCCACCTCGGCATTGTGAGTCACCATGACAAGCGTCCGCCGGTCGTTTTTGACAAGCCCGAAGAGGACGTTCAAAACCTGCGCGCCGGTTTTTGAATCCAGATTGCCCGTGGGCTCGTCGGCCAGCAACAGTTCCGGCTCATTGACCAGCGCCCGCGCCACGGCCGCGCGCTGTTGTTCGCCGCCGGAGAGTTCCGCCGGCAGATGATCGGCCCGCTCAGTCAAGCCAACCGACTGTAACAGATTCAAGGCCCGGTTCCGCGGATTGTCCGGCGGAACCGCCTTGCCGGACTTAACCGGCCGGCCGGCCAGCCCGAACAAGCCCAGGCTTGAGTTCATCGCCGGCAGCATCACGTTTTCAAGCACATCCAGTTCCGGTAAAAGATGGTAAAACTGAAACACAAACCCGATGCTGCGCGCGCGAAGCACCGTTCTCTGGCGGCCGGACATGGCATAGACATCGCGTTCCTGAAAGTGGACGGTTCCGCTGGTCGGCTGATCCAGGCCGCCGATAATGTGCAGCAGGGTGCTTTTGCCCGAGCCACTGGCCCCGACGATGGCCACGGTCTCGCCCGCGAACACCTTCAGCGAAACATTTTTAAGCACGGAGAGCGCCGTAGCTCCGATCTGATAAGAGCGGCTCAATTCTTCAATCTCAAGAACGGGCTTTATTATTTGTGCATCCATTATAATTCATTAGATACCAGACGCTGGATTCCCGCCTCCGCGGGAATGACAGAAAAAACCAACTTCTTCTCTTTCACTTTGTACCTTTCCGCCTTCGCGGCTCGGCAAAGCGCCACTACGGCGCGACGACGGCTGCCTATGTGCCTATGTACCTTATTCATACCTCAAGGCCTGCGCCGGATCAAGCCGGGCGGCCCGCCAGGCCGGCAGCAAGCCGGCCAGCGTGCAGATCAAAATTGAAAGCAGGGCCACCCAGGCTATGTCCGCCAACGATGTGTGCGACGGAATCTCGCTCAGATGATAAATCTCCTTCGGAAGCAGTTCGGTATTCAGCAATATGGATAAGGCGCGCATGATCGCATTCCGGTAATGGAGCATAATCAATCCAAGGGCAATGCCGAATGCCGTGCCGATGATCCCCTGAATCCAGCCCTGCCACAGAAAGACGCGCATGACACTGTCAGAAGAGAAGCCGACCGCCTTCAGCAGGCCGATTTCTTTTGTTTTCTGGACAACAACGATGATCAGCGAGTTGGTAATGCCGAACGCCGCCACGAGCACAATAAAAATCAGCAGGAAGAACATCATGTTTTTCTCCACCCGCAAGGCGTCAAAAAGCTGGCGGTTAAGCTCCATCCAGGTCTGGACATTAACGTCATCATATTCACCCTTCAGAGCTCCGGCAATCTGCCGGGCGACTTTGCCCGCCTGAAAAGGATCAGTGGTCATGACCCGCAGGGCATGGACTCCGTTTTCCATGCCGTAAAGCTCGCGGGCGGCATCAAGCGGCAGAAGAATAAAGCCGATATCATATTCCCACATCCCTATTTCAAAAATGCCGGCCACCGTCATTTCCAGGGGCAGGGTGATTTCATCCCCCCTGGCAACGAACGTCTGCGGCGAAAAAACCAGCAATTTCTGGCCGACCTTGAGACGCAGACGGCGCGCAAGCTCGCGGCCGACAATCACCTCATTTTCACCCAGTTCAAACGCGCCGCTGACCATGTGTTCCGGCAGGCGGCTCATGCGTCTTTCGGCTTCAATGTTAATCCCCCGCATCATGGGCGTATAGATCAGATCGTCATGCTGAACAAACACCAGCCCCTGCACGCAGGGCGCCACGGCCGCCACGCCGCTGACGGTCTCCACTTTTTTCTCCATTTTTTCCGGCTCGTCAATGATCCCCTGCTGGGTGATCAGGATATGCGCATCAAAGCCGAGTATTTTTTCGCGCCACATGTCGTCAAACCCGCTCATGACCGAGAGCACAATAATGAGCACGGCCACGCCGAGCATCACGCCGATGGCCGAAATCACGGAGACAACCGAGAGGAAGGTTCTTTTCGGCTTCAGATATTTGAAGGCCAGGAATAATGAAAAGGGCAGAGACATAAATTAAATAGGTTCAGGGTTTCACGGTTCACCGTTCAGGGTTGGACATTCTGTACTCTTCATAAATTATGTCTGTCATTCCCGTGAAAACCCTGGCCGACGCTTATAGCAGGCTGGAATCCAGAAAAAAACATATCCGGATCTGGATTCCCGATTAGATCGGGAATGACCGTTAAACGAAGCGCATTTGGTTACTGCTACGCCACGCTAGGCCTATGTGCTTTGGGTATCCGTTTTCTGCCGCAACTGCGGAAAAAGGATGACCTCGCGGATTGATTCAGCGCCGGTCAAAACCATGACCAGCCGGTCAATGCCCATCCCCATGCCGCCGGCCGGCGGCATGCCGTGTTCCAGCGCCAGCAGAAAATCCTCGTCATTTCCGGGCAGGTCATCGCCGGATTGCCCCTGCAGGCGGGCGCGCTGTTCAGCAGGGTCATTCAGCTCAGAGTATCCGGGCGCTATTTCCTTGCCGTCAATGACCAGTTCAAAAACGTCAACCTCCGACGGGTTATCATCACAGGTCTTGGCCAGCGGAACCAACTCCCGCGGCAGGCGCGTCACAAAAACAGGGTTGATCAGAGTGCGCTCTATTAATTTTTCGTATATTTCGTGGGTGATCTGCGCATGATTCCAGGCCGGATCAATTGACAAACCGCATTGCGCGGCCTTGTCCCTTGCCTTTTCAACCGGCAGACCATACCAATCCGCCCCCATTTTTTCCGCGATCAATTCCCGGTAAGTTTTTTCCGGCCAGGGGGGCGCAAGATTTATGCCGTGTTCGGCTGATCCGACTTGCAGCGTGCCGAACACTTTCTGCGCCACGGCGCAAATGAGGTCCTGAACGATGGCCTGCATTCCCCGCCGGTCCGAATAAGCCTGATAGGCCTCCAGCATGGTGAATTCGGGATTGTGGTTGCGGGAGAGGCCTTCGTTGCGAAAATTGCGGTTCAGCTCAAAAATCTTTTCAAAGCCTCCCACCAGCAGTCTTTTCAAATATAGCTCGGGGGCGATGCGCAGGAACATGTCGGCATTGAGCGCGGTGTAATGGGTTTTGAAGGGGCGGGCCACGGCGCCGCCCGCTTGCGGCTGCATCATCGGCGTTTCAACCTCAATAAACCCAAGCTCCCAGAAGAAATTCCGTATTTCCCGGACAATCCTGAAACGCAAATCAAAAAGATCGCGCACTTTCGGGTTGGCAATCAGGTCCAGATATCGCTGGCGGTATCTGATCTCAACATCCTTCAGTCCGTGCCATTTTTCCGGCATCGGCCTCAAGGATTTGGCCAGCAGGGTCCATTTATGAACGCGCACCGTCTTTTCGCCGGCGCGCGTAGTGAACAATTCGCCCTCCACGCCGATATAATCGCCGGTATCAAGCTTCTTAAACAAGTCATAATCGCCGGTCTGCGATTTGCCGGCGAAAATCTGGAAGCGTTCATTGCCGCCGCGCAGATCGGCAAACAGGCTTTTGCCCATGTCGCGGATGGCCAGCATCCGTCCGGCCATCCGCACGGCCAGCCCTTCCTGGAAGCGGTCGCGGATTTCCTTTAACGTGCCGCTGGCCGTAAATGGTCCGCCAAAGGGTTTGAGCCCGGCCTCTTTAAGGGCGGTCAGGTTGATCAAACGCTGCTGACTGTCATCTGATGACGCATCCGGCGTTGGATTGGATTCAGAAAAATTCACTTCGCCTGATGCTTTAGGATTCAGCAATCGCCTCTGATTCGCACGCATCAACGCACTGTCCGCAGCTGACGCAGGTGTCCTCGTCAATTTTATAACGTTTCTCGCCCTTGGAAATGGCTTCCACCGGGCAGATATCCTTGCATTTTCCGCAGGCCGTGCATTTTTCCGAGATGACGTATGCCATGGTCTATCATTCCTTTCTTTTAATTGTTTTTTATCGGGAAAATAATGTCGGGACACCAAAAATTTATTCTACATTCTGCATTTTTTCTTAGCGTCCTATGGCCAGGCGGGCGGCCAGGCGTTCCGGAAGGCCTGCGGCGCGGATTTTGACCTGCGTGGCGGCGATATCATATTCCACGCGTCTCAGTTCAATTTCCTGGGATTCAAGATTGTAAATCGCATACGAGGCCCGCGGATCGCCGTCGCGCGGCTGGCCGATACTGCCGACATTGACAAAATATTTCTTTTCCACATCCACCTTAAGGCGGGAATAACTGCCCCCGGAAATATCATCGCCCTTGACAAAGACCAGGGGAACATGAGTATGCCCGAAGAAACAGACGGTGGTCATCTGGTAGTTAAAACTGGCCTCGGCCTCCAGGCTTTCAAACACATAGCCCCACATTTCAGGCATGTCCAGGGTGCTGTGGACAATGGTGAAATTTTCAACCCTTTCCACCAGCCTCAGGTCGGCCAGAAAAATCTGCTGTTCCGCCGACAGCTGTTTTCTGGTCCAGTCCACGGCATCCGCGGCAATGGGATGAAACCCCGTCAGATCATCGTCAAAGGAACAGTAATGATCATGGTTGCCGCTGACGGTGGTGCAGCCCAATTCGCGGATTTTTTCCAGACATTCCACGGGGTTGGCATTGTAGCCGACCACATCGCCGAGACACGCATAATTGGTCACCCCCCGCGAAGCGGCGTCCTTGAGCACCGCCCCCAGAGCTTCCCAGTTGCTGTGGATGTCGCTGATAATGGCATATATCGGAGCCTTCGCCATCGGTAAACAATCCTGTATTTAAGTCTTCCGGTTCCAGGTTCAGAAAAGCCGCATCAGAGCGGCGGCCAGGGTCAAGTCATCAGGGGAGGTAATTTTAATATTTGACGAGCTGGAGACAACCAGCCGCACATTGTTTGAGACAAGCTCCACCGCCGACGCCTCGTCCGTTACCTTGATTTTTTTCTTTTCAACCAATTGAAATGCCTTCTGCAGCAGGTCCATCTTAAAAGCCTGCGGGGTTTGAACCAGCCACAATTTGGTGCGGTCAATCGTCCCGGCCACAATCATGCCCTTCTCCACGCTCTTGACAGTATCCGTGACCTTGACCGCCGCGACGCCGGAGCCGTACTGTTTCGCGGAATTAACCGTCTGGCCGATAAGGTCAGGGGTAAGGCAGGGACGGGCCCCGTCATGCACGACCACAATATCAACATCCTCGCTGGCTTCATTTAAACCATTCATGACCGACTGCTGACGCAGAGCGCCGCCGGCAATGACTTTCTTCACCTTATTGCATCCGAACATGCGCGCGGCCTGCCGGGCGACGTCAATCCGGTCCTTCCGCACCACCAATATGACTTCGTCAATATCCCGGCACTTCTCAAACGCCAGGAGTGAATAGACAACGACCGGTTTCGCCCCCAGACTGAGAAAGGCCTTGTCAACCCCCGTCCCTATCCTTTCGCTCTTTCCACCGGCAACAATAATTCCACAGTTCATAATATTAATGATTGAATTAAACCATGCGGCTTATACCATTGCGTTTCATACTAAAAATAAACCAAAAAAAAACATTGTCAATACTCTATTTTTTCCATTCGTTCTTGCATACAATATGCCGTTGTGTTTATACTATGCAAATCTTTAACATTTTAACTGGAAGGAGGCACATTATGATACGTCCGACAGTCATTGCAATGATAATCACGCTCCTTGCCCTGGCCGGCTGTGTGGATTATCGGGACATCCAGTCCCTGGAAAATTCCTGCGCATCTCTTTCCAATGAAGTCAATTACCTCCAGGCGCGGATGGCGGCGGTTGAGGCGGCCTGTCTGCAGATAAACACACGCCTGGTTGATCTGCAGGACCGTAAAAACGCATCGGCGCCTCCGGCCAGGTCTGCGGCGGTTACAACCACCCGGGAGCCGGAACAACCCACACAGGTGGAACATGTTACGCTTTTATCGGATACAAAACCGGCGGACAAACTGACGCGCGATTCATTCAACCGCCTGGTCGGGATGACCCTTTCCGAAGTGCTGACCATGCTGGGCAAACCCGACAGCGTCAGCGAAGAGGAGGGCAACCAGAGCTGGAGCTACCGCAATCTAAAGCTTGCAAAGGAAAACGGCGGGGTGGAACACAGTCCGGCCCTGATTGTGTTTGAAGGGGGCTGCGTCGTGCGCGCCACTTTGACAAAGGGCAACCGCTGATTTTTTCTATCCGGCAAACAGCCGGCCGGCGTTCCTGAAAAACACATTCTCCTTTAAGATATGCTTTTCTTCCGGCGCAAGGCCGGCGCGCTCCACCGCGTCTTTGAAACATTTCAGGACGTGATAGGTGTTGAAAGTGAGCTGACGGCAGGTCGCCGTGTGTTTTTTGAGCAAGTTTAAATCCGACCATTGATATGCCGTCCTTGTCAGAAACATGCCGGGCGCGGTTTTGTCATCCCAGAATTCAAGGCCGGCCATCATGGCCCACGGCAAATCGGAGCCGAAGAGGAGCTTCGGCCATAACTCGCGGTGCGGCAGCAGCTTTTCATACACGGCCACGCTGCTGCCGGAAGACATCTCCAGATAAACCGAGGGATAGCTCATGACATCGGTGTCCATGAATTCAAGGAACTGGTTCGGGTGAAGGTAGCGGCCCATGTGGGCCAGAATGATTTTAATCTGCGGATAATTTTCAGCCGCCATGCGGAGATAGCCGCGGACGGCCGGATCGCCCACGCCGATGCCGGAAGTGTGCAGCATCAGCATCAGTTTTTCGCTGTTTGCGAATTGAAGCAGTTCTCTGGGAAGCAGTTCCTCTATCCCTGTTGCATAGTTGCTTTTACCGAGCAGGTCATAATAAGGTTTTATCCCATAGAAGCGGGCGTTTTTTCTTTCATACACGTAAAATTGTTTTTTTGCCTCGTCAATTCCGGCGGGATTCACAACCATGAATCCCTTCACTCTTTTGTCTCTTGCCAGCAAATCGGCAATGTATTCATTGGCCTTTGCGACATTGACTTCCTGAATCGGGAAAGGAAACGCAATGACCCCTTCCATCGTCTTCCCGCTGAAAAGCCTGGCATAACCGGCAAGGGCTTCTTCCCATTTAAGGCTTGTCCAGGTCGTAAGCGGCTGGGCCCTTGCGGGAGAAATCACGGATGCTATCTCCGGCGGCCCCAGATGAACATGGGCGTCAAATATCTTATCGGGCAGCCAGGCTTTAAGCTCGCCGCCCCACAAGCCGATGTGATCCTGATAATCAGGCAAGGAATTCATGTTGCATTTTTACAATTTTTTTCTGCCTTATTTCTTTTTATTCTGCTAGATTCTGCAAGTCAATGGCAAAAAATATTAACGGATTATTAAAATAATATTTCAGGGGAGGATACCATGGCGGTCAATATCGTTGAAACGATTGATGACGCGGTCAGGATAAAAAACGTGCTGATCAGCGTTTCCGACAAGGGAGGACTGAATAATTTTGTCCCGGAATTATTAAAAATTGACAACAGCATAAAACTATATTCAACCGGCGGGACCTATCAAGCCCTCAAGGACGCGCTCGGCCCCGATTTGACGGAAAGGAATCTTTTTCAGGTTTCGTCGTTTACCGGCCAGCCCGAGATGCAGGGCGGCCTGGTTAAGACGCTTGATTTTAAAATCTACATGGGACTATTGAGTGAAACCTACAACCCGGCCCATGCCTCCGATTTACAGCGCACCAAAGGCATATTTTTTGACATGGTCGTGGTCAACCTCTATCCCTTTGTTAAAACGGTCTCGGCCGGGTCTTCGCCCGAGGCGGCCCGGGCCAACATTGATATCGGCGGCCCCTGCATGGTGCGCGCCGCCGCCAAAAACTTCCTGCGGGTGGCATCCGTCACCGATCCGGCGGACTATGTCCCTCTGCTTGAAGAACTCCGGAAGAACGGCGGCATTCTGTCCTTGCGCACCAGATTTGAGCTGGCTAAAAAAGCTTTTGCCCATACCGCCGCTTATGACACCGCCATTGCCGGTTATTGGACCAAAACCAGTTTTGAATCGGCCAAATCTTGCTATAAGATCAAAGAGGTTCACAGCAAATGACAGTCAAAGACTTCAAATCAGCATACAAAACCATCATGGATGACCACTTTCCGCCCGCGCTGGAAATCAGCTTTGCTGACGGAAAAAAACGGCAGACGCTTCTTTATGAAAAACAAAGCTGGCTGATTGACGGCATCAACAAGGGACTGCGCTACGGCGAAAATCCCGGCCAGGAAGCCGCGCTTTACAGGCTGGTGAACGGCAACCTGGCGCTCGGCGAGGTTCAAAGCATTCTGCCCGGCCGCTACCTGGCCTCGGATGTTGAATTACTGCAGTCCGGCAAACACCCCGGTAAGACGAACATCACCGATGTTGACAATGCGCTCAATATTATGCGCTATATTATGGACACCCCCTGCGCCATAATAGTAAAACACAACAATCCCTGCGGAGTGGCAAAGGCAAACACGCTCGCCGAAGCCTACGAGCGCGCCAATATGGCCGACCGGGTTGCGGCTTTCGGCGGCGCAATCGTCCTTAACCGCGAAGTGGACCGCGCCACGGCCGCGCTCATCCTCCAGCAGTATGCCGAAGTGGTCGCCGCCCCGGAGTTCGCCCCCGGCGTCATGGACATGTTCGCCGCCAAGAAAAATCTGCGCGTGATGCGGATTGCCAACATAAGCCGCCTGCAGGAATTCGCCGGCACAAGGATCGTTGACTTCAAGTCGCTGGTTGACGGCGGCCTGGTCGCCCAATGGTCGTTTGCGCCCGAAACGCGCACGCGCGAAAAACTGCTTCCGGCCCAGACGCTCTACAAGGGAAAGGAATACAAAATCAACCGCCTGCCGACGGACCGCGAATATGACGATTTGCTCTTCGGCTGGCTGGTGGAATGCGGGGTGACCAGCAATTCCGTCATCTATATCAAGGACGGCGTTACGGTCGGAATCGGGACGGGCGAGCAGGACCGCGTCGGCGTGGCTGAAATCGCGCGCGACAAAGCCTACCGCAAGCTGGCCGACCGGTTTGCATGGGAACAACACAAAATCCCCTACAACAACATCAAAGATGACGCGATTAAAAAAGAAATTGACCGGGAAGTCGCCGAGAAAAAAGGCGGCTTGATCGGCGCCTGCATGGTTTCCGACGCATTCTTCCCGTTCCGGGACGGAGTTGAGGTCGGCCTCCGGGAAGGGATCACGGCTGTGATTCAACCGGGCGGCTCGGAAAGGGATTTTGAAAGCATTGAAGCCTGCAACGAAGCCAACGCGGCCATGGTATTCACCGGCCAGAGGTGTTTTAAACATTAATTGTTGGAAGTTCAAAGTTGAGCGTTCAACGTTGAACGTTCAACATCCAACCTTCAACGTTCAACAATGAAAATCGCGGTCATCGGTCCGGGCGGAATAGGATGTCTCTTTGCCTGCCTGTTGAGCGAAGGCGGCCACGATGTTTGCCTGGTTGACCGGCGTCCCGACCGGGCGGCGCTTATCAACCGCGAAGGAGTGACGATTGAAAAAAACGGCGAAACGCGGCAGATTCATCTGCGCGCCTGCTCCCACCCCGCCGAGATCGGCCCCGTTGACTTGATCATCCTCTGCGTCAAGGCGCACGAAACATCCGGCGCAATACCAACTGTCCTGACTCTTTCCAGTCCGCAGACCGAGGTGCTGTCCCTGCAGAACGGGCTGGGGAACATGGAAGCCCTTAAACGAGTCATGGCAGGCAGGAATCTTTTTGCGGGGATAACCACGCACGGCGCCACGGTTATCGGCCTGAACTATCTCCGCCATGCCGGCGCGGGCGCAACAACGGTCGGCCCCCTCGGCGACAACCAGGCCGGTGCGGAACAACTGGCCGGGACATTGACCTCGGCCGGCATTGCAACGCAGTCAACGCCCGACACGCTTGCCATGCTGTGGAGCAAGCTCGTGATTAATGCAGCCATCTGCCCCGTTTCGGCGCTCGCCAATCTTTCCAATGGAGAGATTGCAAAAAACGACAAATGGCATTCCCTGTTGTGCAAGGCGGCGGAGGAAAGCGGCAAAATCGCCGCGGCCAAAGGCATTAAACTCATGTTCCCCGATCCGGTCAAAGCCGTTCTGGAGGTCTGCGAGAAAACCTCCCAAAATATTTCCTCCATGCTTCAGGATGTCCGGCGCGGCCGGCAAACGGAAATAACGGCGATCAACGGCGTGATCCTCGGCGCGGCCGCGGAGCTCGGCCTGGATGCGCCGGTTAACAAGAAGCTTTACCAATCGGTTGTTGACTTGGAACAGCATGGCAATAGAATTGCCGCCAGGGATTAGAAATTTTTCATTAACAATCAAACCTGAAAGGAAATAAAACATGTACATAGCCATCAGAGACGATGTGTTAAGACAGGCCGGATATGCGAGCATTGCCGAAGGGCTGAAAGATATGAAGCTCAACAGCGTGGAGGTGGAGTTTTTCCATGACTACAGCGTCTGGGACACGTCCGGTTGGAACAAGATTTCTTTTGCCCCAAAAGATGCCGCCAAAACCATCAAGAATTCATACGGAAAAAATAAGATTAAAATCTGCGCCTTTCTCCTGCACAACAATTTCAACTGCGCCGACCCGCAAAAGGAAATTCAATGGGTGGTGGACGCGATCAAGACGGCCGATGCCCTGAAAATACCCGCCATCCGGATTGACGCCATCACCAAGGGCGAAAGGGAAGAACCTTTTGAAGTCAGGGTCACCCGCTTTGTGGACTGCATGCGCCAGGCGCTCGCGGCGACCAGCACGAGCAAGGTCACCCTGGGCATTGAGAACCACGGCGTTCAGGGGAATGATCCCGCCTTTCTTAAACAGGTTATTGAACGGGTCGGTCATGAACGGCTGGGGGTTAACATGGATACGGGCAACTTTTACTGGAACGGGTTTCCCTTAAGCGAAGTCTATGATATTTTGCGCTCCATGGCGCCGTATACCAAGCATACGCACGTCAAGAACATCCGCTACCCGGAAGAAACCCGCCAGCAAAAACGGGCGAACGGATGGGAGTATGGAAAATACGTTTCACCGATTTACGAAGGCGATATTGACCATAAACAGGTGGTGGCCATCCTGGAAAATGCCGGTTACAAGGGGCCGCTCACCATTGAGGATGAATGCTTGGGCAAGCTGGATGCCGGCCAGAAAAAGGAAGTCCTGCGCAAAGACGCCGCTTATCTGCAAAGCCTGCTGGGCTGACAAGCATGCTCCATGCCTGAAAAAAAATACCGGCAGCTTGCCTGCCTCAAGCAGGCAACACACTTGGCATTCAAGGCCGGACCATCGGAATGCATCCTCTGCCCGGACATGGGCGGACGGATATTCGGCGAATGCTGCGGACTGAATCTGCACCGGATTGACCTTGACTGCGCGGCGCACCCTGCGGCTTCCTTCAATAATTTCGGCGGAAATAATTTCTGGCCGGCACCGGAAGGCGGCCAATTCGGCTTCAACTACCGCGGAAATGAATGGTATGTCCAGCAAAGCATCAACGAACAACCGTTCAAAGTGATTGAATTCAATGAGAGTTCAGCCGTCATTGAAAAGAAAATTAAGCTTGTCAACCGGGCAAGAACGATATTGGAAACAACCATGCGGCGTGAATTTTCGCTGCTTCCTGAGCCGCCGGAATTGCTTGAAAAATGGCAGGCCCATGGATTCCTCGCCTACTCCACCACTGATTCCTTCAAAATGAGCAACCGCGTCTCAGTTGATCAGGCCCTGATCGCCGCCTGGACATTGGAGCAGTTTGACGCTTCGGACAGCACGCTTTCATTCTGTCTCGTCCCGGCTTCCAGATCGGCGATTAACTTTGATTTTTACGAACATCCGGGCAAAAGAATTTCTTATTACGAAAAAGGATTCACCTACCGCACCGATGCCCGGCGCAAAGGCCAGATCGGCGTCAAGGCCGCGGCCGGGGCGCTTTGCATCGGTTTTGTTGACCGGAGCCGGAATTTGATCTGCCTGCGGGAAAATCGCGGCCCTAAAACCGGAACGCATTTTAATATCGCCGACAATGATCAGCCGCTGGGACCGCTTTCCGCCGCGGACAATTACAGCATCTTCAATTCGGATGAAAGCATGCAGGCCTTTGAGCTGGAAACGATCGGCCCATGCCGGACAAAAAACAACCTGCTTGACGGCGCGGAACTGATATCGCGGACTTCGTTTGCGGTCCTGAAAAATACCGCGCAGCTTGACGAATTTCTCGGCCAAAACCTTGGCCGGCCAATCTAATCTCCGCCGGCAGGCATTTTTGCGGACAGGCCGGCCTATCACTACATCGCGGCCATATCTACCGTGCGTTTTTCGCGGCGCGATTTTTCCGCGGCGAAAACGATCGTATGCGTGCGCAACGATTCCTGGGCATTGGTAACAATACAAGAGTCATTCCCCGCATGCAAAGCCTGCAGCCACTCTCTCACCACCCGTGTGTCACCCCCGCCGTGGCCGCCTGATTCGGGCGCCACCTCAATGGTTGTTGTGTTCCGATCACGGAAGGTGTGCAAGGTAATTTTATCTCCCTGAAAAAGCAGCATGCCTTCCGTGCCATGCACCCGCACTCGGCGCCCGCCAAAGCCGAAGGCCGTCATCGTGAACGTGGCGGTTATATCATCCTCAAATTCCATGGCCACCACCTGGTGATCAACCACGTCATTGTCACATTTGAAAATGCACCGGCCATACGGCCCGGTTCTGATTGCTTCCAGATGCGCCGCGGCGCTGTGATCGTAACTGACCACATTGGCCGGCCATAGATGCCGATCGGCAGTATGGACGTATGTTTTTATGGCCGAATACGGACAGGAAGACTCCGCCGGACAACCGTCCGTGCATCTCTCCGGACTGCCTTTTGGAGCGTTTTGCCGGCAAAAATATGTCAGCGAGCCGAACGAACTCACGCGCCGGCACGGCTGGCCGGCGAGAAACGCAATATAATCAATATCGTGACAGCTTTTTGCAAGCAGCATAAACGCGGAGCGGCCCTCGTTTCCCCAATTGCCGCGCACGAAGCTGTGCGCCTGATGCCAAAAGGCCACGTCTTCCAATTGATCAATGGTTATTATCTTCCCGATCGCGCCGTCAGCCGCCAGATCAAACACCTTGCGGAAACCCTTGTTGTATCGCAAAGAATGGCATACGGCCACAATGGCTTTGGACTGCCGCTGGGCGGCCTCAATGGCGCGGCAATCTTCAAGAGTGATGGCCATGGGTTTTTCCAGCAGCATATCATAACCTTTTTGCAAACACGCCACCGCCGGCCCGACATGATCCCGATCCATCGTGGCGACAACCACCGCATCACACATTTTCGGTTGTGCCACAAATTCCTGCCAGGATTTAAACTGCCGTTCACGCGGGATTCCGAATCGTTTGGCAAACCCCTCCCGATAATCAGAACGCGGCTCTGCCACGGCGGCCACTTTCTCCAGAAAATTTTCTGCTATCAGAGCCCCATAGAGAACACCGCGCCCCCCGGCGCCGATAACCGCCACAGTCTTGGGCGAAGTCTTACGCGAAATCATGGTCAAATCTCCTCCCAGATATTTTTTTTATCCAGACATGCATCAATGCTGGCCTCAGCATAATGCCACAAAAAAACACCTCCAAACATAGGTGGTTGCCGTCTGTTCGTCAATCTGCAAAAATATGCGGACTTATTCCGTCTGCCGGGCATAAAGCCGGGCGTAGAAACCATCCCGCGCAATGAGTTCGGCATGCGTTCCCGTTTCCGAAATCAGGCCGTTTTCAAGGATGCAGATACGCTGGCAGCGGCGCGCCATGGAAACGCGCTGTGAGACAATTATGGCAGTTTTGCCCGCCATGATTCTTGAAAGCGTTTCCTGGATTTTCTTTTCGGTTTCAGCGTCCAGCGCCGAGGTGCAGTCATCCAGCAAGAGCACTTCCGGATTGGTCAGCAGGGCGCGCGCCAGCGACAGACGCTGTTTCTGTCCGCCGGAAAGACTGGTCCCCTTTTCGCCGAGCATGGTCTCGTATTTTGCCGGCAGGGTCATGACAAAATCATGGAACTCGGCCGCCCGCGCGGCGGCAATTATTTGGGAAGGCTCGGCCTCCGGCCATCCGTAGCAGATATTGTCCCGGACGGTCCCGCTGATAATCTGGGGCTCCTGCGGCACAAGCGCCACCCTGTTGCGCAGGGCAGCAAGCCTGATTTTGGCAAGCGGCAGGTCGTCAAGCTGAACAGTGCCAGCATGCGGTTCAAAAAGGCGGTCAACCAGATGAAGCAAGGTCGTTTTGCCGCAGCCGCTTGCGCCCATCACGCAAAGCCAGGTGCCGGCCGGAACAACAATGGAAATATCCCTCAGGACCGGCGCGGAATCCGGATCATAACCAAAGCGCACATGATTCAAACTGATCCCCTTGCGCAGCGACGCGGGAAAATCAACGGCATCCGGCGCATCGCCGATTTTGACCGGTTCATCAAGCACGTTCGCCAGACGGCGCAGGTAGACCAGCATATTGACGAAGACGGCATTCATATTGCTGATGGCCAGGATAGGGCCAAAAAGGGCGCAGGCCGTTCCCCAGGCATACATCATCCGCCCTAAGCTCATGTCGTTGTTGATAACCTGATAAATGCCGTAAAGAAAAATGGCCACGCCGGTTGTCAAGCCGCTGAGGCTTGCGCCCAGCGTGTTGGTGGCCGCCCCGATCCGGTTCTGCAGGAGGCCATCGCGCAGATAGCAGGCCCAGAGGCGGTGAAAAAAAAGCTGTTCGCGCTTTTCGCGATTACAGGATTGAATCAGACGGATCGCGTCAAGTTTCTGTGAAACCAGTCCCCAGAGGCAGGCGTTGGTGTGGCTTGATTCGCGGTGCAGTTGCCGCAGGAGCGGATTGGTGAATTTATAAATCATGACATAAAACGGCAGGGACAAGGCCACCATCAAAAGCATCTGCCAGTTGATAATCAGCAGCATAACGGCGCCCACCAGCACCAGCACCACCTGCGCCGTGCCGTTAACAAATGTATTCAGCGCCAGCTCCTGCACGGCATTGGTATCGGATATGATGCGGGCCAACAGCCGGCCGGGCGCATGCGCGGAATGATAGGCGACGGAAAGCCGCATAACCTGCGCATGCATGTCTTCGCGCAGTTTATTAGTTATTCTCACTCCGACCCGCAGCCCGAGACTGCTGGCCATCCGGTAAAAAATATTGCCGCCGATCATCGTCCCGACATACAGCAGAAAAATCCCCCATAACATTCCCCGCGCGCCGGCGGGCCGGATGGAAAAATACTCCTTTTTCTCCTCTTGCTTTTTAACCGGCCTCCTCTCCAGCTCTTTTTCACTCTCCCGCTCCTGCACCGCAAAACTTCGTTCGTTTCTGTCGGACTGGATGTAAACAGCGGCGGAGGGCGGGGCAACGACCAGGATTGAATCAATGACCACCTTGCTGTAATACGCCAGCAGATAAAACGAGCCGCAATAGTCAAGAATGACCATCAAGGCGCACAGCAGCAGCGGCTTCCGAAACGGCATCAGATAGGTGCGGACAAACCGGAAAAAAAGTTCCAGTTGTCCCTTTTCCCGGTCTCTTCCCCGGTAAGGAGGACGAAAAACGTAATTACGGTGATGGATTTTCATACCTTGATTTTGTCGTCTTCAATAAAATCCTTGCCCATATGCCGCTCATACAGCGCGCGGTAGCGGCCGCCGGCCAAAGCCATCAGCTCGGCATGCGAGCCCATTTCCACGATGCCCCCGCCTTTGATCAGCACAATCCGGCTGGCGTTACGGATCGTGCTTAAACGGTGCGCGACAATAAACGAGGTGCGGCCGCGCAAAACGCGCTCCATGGCAATCTGAATCGCCCGCTCTGATTCGCTGTCCAGGGCGCTGGTGGCCTCATCCATGATCATGATGGAAGGCTTGCCCAATATGGCGCGGGCAATGGTCAGCCGCTGTTTCTGGCCGGTGGACATTTGCAACCCCTCCTGGCCGATCAAAGTCCGGTATTTATCCGGAAGGGTCATGATAAAATCGTGGATTTCGGCGATGCGGGCGGCCTCCTCAATTTCGGCTTCGGTGGCATCCGGATTGGCATAGCGGATATTATCGGCAATGCTGATGCTGAAAAGCATCGGGTCCTGGAGAACAATGCCGAACGCGCGGCGCAGGACATGGAGATCAAAGGAACGCACATCCGTTCCGTCAATCCGCAGGCGGCCGGCGGTCACGTCATAAAAACGCATCATCAGAAGCATCAGCGTGCTCTTGCCGCAGCCGGTCGGCCCGACCAGCGCCACGGTTTCGCCGGGGGCCACCCGCAGGTCAAAGTCATGGATGACCGGATGATGCTTTTCATACTCAAAATTAACCCGCTCAAAATCAATCCCGCCGCGCACGATCGGGGGGATTGTTCCATACGGCGCATTGGTGACCTCCGGCTTCTCGCGGCTGACCTCAAAGATACGCCCCAAGGCGATGCGGACATCCTGGAGCTGGAGGGCAATCTCGGAAAAACGGACGGCGGGCCACAAGAGCTGCATGGCGTAGGCGACAAAAGCGGTCACATCGCCGTAAGTCATCTCGCCGGACAAAACCAGATCGCATCCAAGGAAAAAAAGCAGGGCCCGGCCGAGGTTCTGGACCAATGCCGTGTTCTGCCGGAACGAGATGCCAGCCGCGCCAAGCGATTCGCGCAAATCCATGGCCAGCGCCGACTGGTTCTGAAAAATGCCCTGCTCGCGCGTTTCCATCCCGAACGATTTGACCGCAACGTTGGCGACCAGCCGGTTCTGCACGCCGCCCGAGAGCCGGTCATACGAACGCCAGTAATCCTCCGACAATTGCCGGATTCTTTTTGCGTTGAAAATGTAATTAAGCACAAAGGCCGCGACAACAAAAACCAGCAGCAAAGCCATCCGCCAGTTCAAGGCAAAAGTCACCGTAACCGCAAAGGCGCAGGAAACAACATCCGAGACCACGCTGAAGGTCTGCGCGGAAAGCATCCGCGCCACCGTGCCGGTATCGCCCATGATCCGGTTCACCAGCTTGCCGGTGCTGTTTTTGCCGAAAAAGCGCAGTGAAAGCCCGAGAATATGCCGGTAAAGAAAATTGCTGAGGTCAAAAACAAACCGCTGGCCGACGGAAGTCATCAGAATGTTTTGCACAAAGCCGGCCAGCGGAATGATGACCACCAGCACCACCTGGGTGACGCTCAATGGCGCAAAAAGGTCGCGCCGGCCGAGGCTGACGACCTTGTCAATGAAGGCGCGGGAAACGAGCGGCGCGCACATGTTCAAGATTGAAAGGACTATCGTCAGCGCCAGAAGGCCGAGCATTTGCCGGCGGTATGGCGCAAGAAAAGAGATTATTTGTCTATGAGAGGTTAATTGTCCGTCAGCCATAAGGGGAGGAAAGTATTTCGCGGCCGTTCACGGCTTGCAATTAGAAACTGGAAATTCGAAATTTGGGCAAGAGCTAATTTCCAATTTCTAATTTCCAGTTTCAACGAACGCTTGCCTCAATGCAGTCCGATCAGAAAAAACCAGAGGCATGTTTTGCCGTAATAAATCTTCGCCTCCGCCGTGGTTCCGGGCGGAACTTTGTAATGCTGAGGGTCAAAACTGCAGAAGGCAACCCGGTAGGTCTGCTGGCCCTCGGATTGGATCACGTTCCGCAGAAGTTCCACCTTGCCTTCAAAGTAAATATCCTTCAGGCCGCGATAGGGCAGGAGCAGGGCCGAATACCGGTTGCCGACCGCCACGCGGGTCGCGTGTTGTTCCGGAATGCGCAACTTCAAAATCAGCCGGTCGCCGCCGAAAATTTCGTACAAGATTATCTCCGGCCGCACCAGTTCGCCGACCACAAATTCATAACGCAGCGCCTGGCCGGCGATCGGCGCCCTGATTTCCTTGGCGCGGACATTAATATCCGCGTGTTCCACCGCGTCATGGCGCGCCTCCAGTTCCCGCTGCAGGACAACGATCTGCTGGTCATAAACGCTCAAGTCCTTGTTGGTCAGCGTGCCCAATTCCGCCCTGGACAGCTTTTCCTTCAGAACATCATCCTCCAAAGCCGCCTCCGAAACAGCCTTCTTCTCCACCAGTTCCTGGGAACGTGCCAGACGGCTCACGGCATTTGACAGCCGCAGATGGGCGACAATGATATCCTCGCCGAGCCTCTTTTTTTCCTCCCTGATTTCGGCTTCACGGCGCACGAGCTCGTCTTCCGCCTTTTGCATCCGGCTTTTGGCCTCTTCAAGAATGGACTGCTCTTCAGAATTGTCAAGCTGCAGCAGGAGGTCGCCTTGTTTGAGCCGCATGCCGGATTGCACATAAATCTTTTGGACGGTGCCAACCAGCGGCGACCTTACTTCCGCATACTGGTCCGTGGTCACATATCCCGCGGCAAGCACATATTGACTGACCGGAATGATGAAGCCGGCCAGCAGGATCAGAAAAACGCCGACAATGGCTGTTATCAAAAAACGCCGCCGCAGCAGACGGCTTTCTTTTAATGTCGGCGGCAACTGGCCGGCGGATGTTACATGGAAGTCACCCATATCTCCCCATACCTCGCCCGCTATTTTGGATTGAGGATTTGAAATCTAAAATCGTATCAGGCGCGCGAACTGCGTGAAATCTCAAGATTTTTAACCTTTATAAAATCCTTGGCGATCATTCTGACGCCTTCCGATTCATCATCGTAGCGTTTGGTGCACAAGTCACATTCGGCGCAACGGCGCTCATAACAGTTGCGATGCACACGCGAAGGATACATTTTTCTGAAAGCTTCATAGCATTCCTGCGAGCAAAAAACATAGCGTTCCTGGCATGAGCCGAACGCCACCTGAACAAGGCAGAAGCCCTCCTGTTTGGGGTCGGCCTCTTTTTCACACCAGCTGCATGTTATTTTCAGACGGTCAACAACCTGGCGGTAGCGCTGGGCAATCTCCGCCTCAGTCCAGATATATTCAATCCAATTAACCGCGCTTTTGCTTATTTTGGCGATGACCACGTCGTTTTTCATCAGAAAAACGTCGCCAGTCGCGGTAACGTAACAGCGATCGCCTTCAATCGGGGTCTCGCTCGTGCGCAGGTGAATGCGCACCGGGCCGCGCGCCGGCACCTCGTAGGTGTTCCAGCCGCAGGCTTCGCAGACGGTCGCAAAGAGATTCTCGTTCAAATGCTCGCCGCAGCGCGGACACAGTCCCATTTGAATCACGTGCAGTTGTTTCAGCGAATCCTCGGCGGCATCCTGGACCTGTCTTTCGGCCTCTTTATGCACCCGCTTTTCCTTCAGACCGAACTCATCATCCAGTATCAGGATGTCCTTCTCCAGTTTGTCCCTTTGCTGATCCGGCAAAACTGTGTTCTGCAGGGGCGACTGCAGAGCTTCGCCGCCTGATTCCCTGCTAATACCCAAAAAATCAAATATTTTACGCATAACGGTTAACCTGATCTATTCATGAAAAAACGGGCGGATTATTTACGCCCGGCGTGAATAATCACGGTTTAAAACGCACCTGTATTAAATTTTTGCCTAATTATAGTATGCCGCGGTTGCCAGTCAAGTTTTATTCTCCTTCGCCAGAATCCCGCCCGATGCAGAATCGGGACGGGGATGAATGGCGAGGAGAACCCTCCGAAGCTTTAGCGCAGGAGGGTTTTGGCTACGGAGAATTTCACTTATGATACCCCAGGGGCGGGGAGCTTCATCGCCCGCCCGCGCCGGCCGGATTTTTTCCGGTTGCCGTGTTTTTAGACAGCATGGCCATGGCGGCATTGATGACCGCTTCCGGCGTTATGGTAAGCATACAGGAATTATCGCGGAACCGGCAGTGCTCTGAAAAACACGGCTGGCACTGCAATTTCCCTTTCAAGACGCGGTTTTTCCGGCCATATGGTCCGGTGCGGACCGGATCAGTGGGCCCATACAAGGCCAGAACGGGCGTTTCAAAAGCCGCGGCCAGATGCATTGGCCCGGAGTCATTGGTGATCACCAGGTCCATTTCGCGCAATAATCCCGCCAGGCGCGGCAAGGTTGTCTGACCGGCAAGGTTAACCGCCCGGCCGCCCAATTCCTTTGCGATTTCCGCGCCGGCCGGACGGTCTCCGGAGGCGCCGATAATATATATGGAAGCATCCAGATTTTCCTGCAGTTCGCGTCCGACGCGCGCAAACGACATGATCGGCCAGTTTTTGCTCGGCCAGCGCGAGAAAGGCATGAGGGCAACGCGCGGCGACGGCTCGCTGACCAATTGAAGGGGAACCGTCATCGGAAACACCGGCGGAAGCTCCGGCAAGTGCAGATAACGGACCACATCCATGATTTCATCAACCGCATGGCGGTTTTTATTCCTGGCTCCGGCCACAGCCGTATAGAACAAAAACGACCCTTCGCGCTGAAAGGAAGGCCCGATGCGTTGTGCCCCGAGCGCCAGCCGGCTGACAAAAGCGCTTTTCAGAATTCCCTGCAGATCAAGAATGATGTCATACTGTTCCGCGCGGAGCAGACGCGTCCGCCGGATAAATTCAGCCGGAGAGGCGCGGCGCGGAAAGACAATGACACGGCTGACGTCGGAAAAACATCCGGCCAGTTCAGCATAAGCGGGATGAACAACCCAGTCAATTTCGGCGTTCAAACCGGCCTTCAAACAGCGCACCGCCGGCAAGGCATGCAGCAGATCGCCCAGGGAACTCAATTTCACTGCCAAAATCCGCTTATTATCGTTCGCCATGCCGGCTCCTTATGAATTTTAATTTTACGTTGCACGACACAAAATTAAATAGTATACAACAGATGCAAATCAAGGAAATATCAAAGTTCGCTGAAAGGCAGGGCCATTGAATCGGTTTCTTTTTTTTATGGCATTGATTCTGCTGCTGGCCGGATGCTCCGGGAACCCCGGACAGCAGGCGCTCAGGCGCGGCATGCGCGCGCTGGAAAAAGGCAGGTATACGGAAAGCATTTCATGGTTCCAGCGCAGTCTGGCCAATATCGCCTCCAATGATGAGCGCTCCATTGCCTTGAACGGCATGGGAATTTCCTACCAAAAACTCGGGCAGAAAAAAAACGCCCTCCGTTCGTTTGAAGACGCCGTGGCCGCGAATCCCGGCGCGGCGGAGCCGGTCTACAATATGGCCGTGGTTGCACTTGAAACCGGGGATGAGGATAAAGCCGTTGCCTGCTTTGAAAAAGCGGCCCTCATGGTTGAACAGGCCGGTCCGGCGCCGGCCCGGGACACGCGCGCGCTGGAGTTCCTGGCCGTCATCTACAGCCGGCGCCAGCAATGGGACGAAGCCCAGCGCGTCTTAAACGAAGCCTCCCTGCATACCCATCGTTCACCGCGCATCCTCACCGCCCTGGCGGCAACGGAAGTCAAGGCCAATAACATCAATCAGGCCCTGGAACTCCTGCAGGAAGCGCTTGAGCAGGACGCCCATTATGCCCCGGCAATTTATAACCTTGCCGTAATCAACCAGCACTATTTGAACAAACAGGACCAGGCCCTGCCGCTCTTTGCCGAATATGCCCGCCTCGTGCCCTCGGGACCGCAGACCGACCAGGCGCGCTTGATAATCAAGGAAATAAAAAACACGCGCGCGCCGCCTGTTCCACAGGAAAAACCCAAAAGCCCGCCCCCGCCGCCCGTCGTTCAAACCCAGCAAACCGCGGTTGCCCCGGCGCCGCTGCCTTCCTTTGATGAACTGATGCTGGTGGCCAAAAAACTTGAACAGCAGGGACGAAAGGAAGCCGCCTTCAACAATTACCTGCGCATAGCGCGGGCGGCCGAACGCTCCGGCAATGCCCCCATCCGGAACCAGGCCGTCCGATGCGCCATCCCGCTGGCCGACGGCAATCCCCAGGCGGCCTATGATCTTGGCGTTTATTTTATGGAAAGAAACAAAAAGGATGAAGCCTTCATCTATTTTAAATCGGCCGTGAGCCAGGACACAAACCCCTACCCCGCCTCCATGTCGCTGGCCAAGCTCGCTCTTGAGAAAGGCGAGTTTGACACCGCGATCGTATCCCTGAAAAAAGCCGACCAGATCAAGCCCGAGGATCCCGAGGCGCTCTGGCTCCTGGCCGAGCTCTATGACCGCCAGCTTTGCATCTCCAACGCCGCGGCCGCGGCCTACGCCCAGTTCACCACACGCTTTCCCGCCGACCGCCGCGCGCCCGACGCTCAGAACCGCCTGAAGGCCATAAATCCCGATTATAAACCGCCGCAACCGCCGGAAAATGTCCCCGCTGTTCAAAATAAAAAACAGCGTCCTTTCTGGCAAAGAATGTATAAGTCCTCCGTTACCAATTCATGATAAGTCGGAATCAATCGGGATAAAACAAAAATGCAGACATTGCAGCCATATATAGTGGACTTGATGGTTCTCGTCATCATTCTGTTTGAATTCCTGATGGGTTTGCGCCGCGGTCTTTCGGGGGAATTGTTCCGACTGCTCGGCACCGGCCTGGTCATGATCATCGCCCTGAACTTTTATGAAGATTTCGGCCTGATGATCGCCAATCATTCCCGCTTGACCCAGAATCACGAAATGGCCGTGGCGCTGGCATTCCTGCTGATCGTGGCCGGCCTGGGGCTTTGTTTTTTGCTTCTCCGCATTGTGTTTGCCCTCATCGTCAACATCAAATTCAACGATGCCTTTGACAGACCGGCGGGCGGAGCGGCGGGCATTCTGCGCGGGTGCCTGATCGCCGGCCTGCTTCTTTTCGCCGCCAGCCTCTGGCCGAACGAGCAGCTGCGGCCGTGGATCACGGTTAATTCGTATGCCGGAAAAACTGTTTGCGAATTTACCCCGGTTGTGAAGGAAAAAATACGCTCGTGGTATGTTCTCGCCATTTCATCCCGCGACGCCAATGCCCGGAAACCAAGCGAGCTTTCCAAGGAGCCCCTGCCTTCCAGCCAGCCGGTCAAGCCGAACAATCATGGCCGGCGCCAGGCCGAACCCCAGGCCGAACAATAGTCAAAATGTCGCCGCTTGTCCCCCATGCCGTGCTTGATGAGATCCGATTGGCAAACGACATCGTCAATGTAATCGGCTCTTATTTTCAGCTCCAGCGCAGCGGCGCCAATTACAAGGCGCTCTGCCCCTTTCACAAGGAAAAAACGCCTTCCTTCATGGTCAACCCCCAGCGCCAGATATTTCATTGCTTTGGCTGCGGCGCCGGCGGCGATGTCTTCCGCTTTGTGATGAATTACGAAAAGATTGATTTCATGACCGCGGTTAAAATGCTGGCGGACAAGGCCAACATCCGGCTGACGTTTGAGGCCGGCGCCGAAGACAACAGGCTGGCCAAGGACGTGCTCTACGAAATCATGGCCGGCGCGGCTCAGCTTTATCATAAAATTCTCCTGCAGAAACCGGAGGCCGAGGCGGCGCGCCGCTACCTGGCCTCCCGCGCCCTTGACCGGAAAACAGCCGAAGAATTCCTGATCGGCTACGCCCCGGACCGGTTTGACACCATAATGCAGTGGGCCGGCAAAAAATATCAGTGCGCCCAACTGGAAGCGGCCGGATTGATTGCATCTTCAACCGCCTTCCGGAATGAAAAAAACGGCGGGGGCGGCCAGGCCGTCTATGACCGTTTCCGCAACCGGGTGATGTTCGCGGTCCGCGACGAACAGGGCCGCGTGGTCGGATTCAGCGGGCGGATTCTCAAAGATAACCCCCAGGAGGCAAAATACGTCAACACGCCCGAAACGCCGCTCTTCCACAAGGGGCGTCTGCTTTATGCCCTGGACAAGGCGCGCCGGGCCATCGTGGACCAGCATGAGGCCGTGATCTGCGAGGGACAGATTGACGTGATCCGCTGTCATCTGGCCGGATTCAACACGGCGGTGGCCGCCCAGGGAACCGCTTTCACCGATGACCATGCGCGCATTCTCAAGCGTTATGCCGACGGCGTCATCCTCGCCTTTGACGCCGATTCCGCCGGCCGGAAAGCGGCGGTGCGCGCAACGGAAATTTTCCTGCGCGCGGACCTGGCCGTGCGCGTGGCCGTGCTTCCGCAGGGGACAGATCCGGATGCGCTCCTCAGGCAAAGCGAAGGGCCTTCAAAATTCAGGGAAATTCTGGACAGGGCCAAATCCGCGGTTGATTTTCAAATTGACGTTCTGAGCGAGGAAACCAGGCCGGATACCGAGGCGGCCCTGATGAGGATCAGCGCGGCGGTCATCAATACGATTTTGCAGGCCCAGAACGCCCTCCTGCGCTCAACAATGCTGAAAAACGCGGCCGAACGGCTCGGCCTGCCGGAAAATACTTTGGCCGCCGAACTGAACCGCGTTGAAAAACGCCGGCGGCCCTTTGCCAGCCGGGAAACTGCGCCGGCCGGCGACAACTTGTCCCCGCAAAACCAGGCATTGCCGCCGAAGGAAATGGCGCTGGTGGAGCATCTGCTTTACGAGCAAAAACTTTCCGCGTTTGTGAAAAAATACCTTCCCCTCAATCTTCTTGCGCACGACGCCGGCCGGCGGATTATCGCCATTTGCCTGGAAGCCGAAGAGAACGGCCGGGAAGTGATGGAAGTGATCGCTGAAAAGGACGACGAGGAACGCTCCCTCTCCAGCCTGGCGGCGCGCGCATTAGGCGCGCCCAGAAAAATAAAGAGCGATTTCGCCACCCATGAGGAATCGGTCAAATCGCTGATTCTGGCCCTGCGCCGCGAAGCGCTCCAGAAACAACGCCGGGAAATTGAAACCAAGCTCCAGACCGCGCGGCTTTCCGGAGCAATCCCGGAGGCGGACCGCAAACAGCTTGAAATTGAACACATTCAACTCGGCTACGACCTGGCAAAAATGAAACACTGGGACACCGCCCTGCCGATATTGGAATTGATATAGTTACCAGGCATCTGTCCGGAAAGGCGAAGCCGGCAATCCGGCGCGGTTATAAAGATTGCACCCTTCCGGATTGGTTGAATATGCGTAACGCACCGCCACCGGCTTGGACACACTGGGGCTGGATACCAGCACCGTGGCGCCGTCAATCACAGCATCGGCCCAGAACCATTTTTTGTCTGCACCGGCGATTGAAAATTTCATGAGTTTTCCATTTTTGACCTCGCGCGCCGGCGCGCGGCCGATTTTTTCGCCGACCATCAAACCGCCGCCAGGATGGTCAAAAACCAAACGGACGTGTTGGCCTTCAATTTTCATTTTACGATACAACGGTCCTGAGACCACGATGTTGGTCCGTCCATAGTCCCGCGCCAAAGCCCAGCGGGCCAGACGTTCGCCAACATCAAATTTGTTTTGGGGATGGATATTATCCGCTTCGCCGATGTCTATCGTCACGGCCATGCCGGTATTGGTCAGGGCCAGCGTTTTAAGCTGGCACTCGCGCACCCTGGCCCACGCATTATCGCCGCCGGCCGGATCATTGCTGTCATGCCTGTAATTGGCGAGTTGAACGAAATAGAATGGGAAATCCCCCTGGAACCATGCCTTGCGCCAGCTATTGATCAAAGCGCGCATCTTGTATTGATAGAGCTGATCTCCGGCATTGCTTTCTCCCTGATACCAGATGACCCCCCGCATGGCGCAGGGCATCAATGGATAAACCATGGCATTATAAATTGAAACGGGCTTTATTGAAGTGGGATGTATGCTTTTTGCGTTCCCCCAATAAGCCGGCCAGACCGGTTCCGGAGGAAGCTCCGCGTTCGCCGCCAAAGCCGCGCGGGCGTCAGCCGTCCATTTTTCCAATATTTTCAAATTATCAGGCAATGTTTTGCGATACGTCTCTGCTTTTTTGCGGAAGGCGGCGATATAACCGGCCAGTTCCGGAACTGAGTCAAAGGCCTCCAGCGGAATCCATGGTTCAATGCACGTGCCGCTCCAGACTGCGTTGATCAGTCCGACCGGCACCCCCAGGTCGGATTGAATGCGGCGGGCAAAACTGAAGCCGACCGCCGTGCATTCTCCGACCGTTTGGGTTGAACAAAGCTTCCAGGCGCTTTTGTCAATATCACGCCTGGGCGAGGATGAGATGGAGTATGCGACATTGATGAATCGTATATTCGGCAGATCGGCTTGGGCAATATCCTCCGGCGCCTCAACGGGCCTCCTCATGTTGGATTGTCCCGAGCAGACCCAGACTTCGCCCACGAGCACCCCCCTCAGTTCAACTGCGTTCGTGTCGGCGCCATAAACCTTCATCACTTCGCCCTGATCGCGCGCCGGCATCGGATCCAGACGGAGTTCCCAGCGTCCGTCCGGAGAAGCAGTCGTTTCCTTGCGCTGGCCGGCAAATTCAACCGCAACCTTTTCGCCGGGATTGGCCCAGCCCCAGACCGGCGCCGGCCGCTCCCGCTGCAGGACCATATAATCACCGAATATTTGAGGCATCGTCACCGCAAAGGCGTCAAAATAATTCAATAACAATATGCCGGTTATCAAAACTGGCATTCGGGAAAGTCCGGAATGAAAAATTCCTGCCATAAACTCCTTCCTTGATCCCCGGGCGATCTAACAGCTGATCGGTTTGATTTAAAATGAAACCGCAAAATCAGGATTTATTCACGGGTAATATCCGCCCCGAGCGCGCGCAATCTTTCCTCAACGCGCTCGTAGCCGCGGTCAATGATCTCGGCATTGTGGATGATGCTGGTCCCCTTTGCGCACAAGGCGGCGATGAGGAGCCCCATGCCCGCGCGGATATCCGGGCTGGAAAGCGGGATGGCATGCAGGCGGGAAGGCCCGATCACCACCACGCGGTGCGGGTCGCACTGCACGATTTTCGCGCCCATATCAATCAGGCGGTCAACAAAATACATCCGGCTTTCAAACATTTTTTCAAAAAAGAGCGCGGTGCCGGCGGTCTGCGTCCCCAGCACAATCGCAATGCTCATGAGGTCGGAAGGAAAACCCGGCCAGGGACCATCCTCTATCTTGGGAATGGTCAGACCGTGCTCAACGCGCAATCTTAACTTTTTCCGTGGAACAAGTTTCAAGGTTTCATTCTCCAGCCGCAGGTCAACACCCAGAGTATGGAAAGGCCTGAGAATCGGGGTGATATGGCTTTCGGCAACGCCTTGAATGGTCAATTCGCCGCCGGTTACTGCCGCGGCCGCCAGAAAACTGCCAATTTCTATATGGTCCTGGCTGACCCGGTGTTCCGCGCCATGCAATTCGGCCACGCCTTCAATCCTCAGCAGGTTCGTCCCCAGGCCCGATATATTCGCCCCCATTTTATTCAGCAAAAGACAAAGGTCCTGGACATGCGGTTCGCAGGCCGCATTGAAAATGGTTGTCTGGCCGTCGGCCAGCGCCGCGGCCATGATCACATTTTCGGTGGCGGTAACACTGGCCTCGTCCAGCAGGATTTGGGCGCCCTTCAGATTTTTTGAGCTGAAGGCGAAATGATCGCCGCCGGAAATTTCAACGCCTAATGCGCGCAAGCCGACAAAATGGCTGTCCAGCCGGCGCCGGCCGATCACATCGCCGCCGGGCGGATAAATCACAACCCGGCCATGCCGGGCGACCATTGGGCCGGCGAAAAGGATGGATGAACGCACGCGCGCGCAAAGATTTTTGTCCAGTTTTTTCTTGCGGACAGAAGCGGCGTGAAGCGTGACCGTATTTCCCGCCTGATCAACCTTCACGCCCAAATCCGCGAGGATCTCCAGCATGGTCAGCACGTCCTGAATGAGCGGGGCATTATGCAGGACGATTTTCTCTCCGGTCAAGAGGCAGGCGGCCAGCATGGGCAGAACGGCGTTTTTGTTGCCGGAGGGCTGAAACACGCCCCCTATCCTGTGTCTGCCATTGATGATAAATCGCGCCATTAAATTTACTGTTCTGTCATTCCCATGAAAATGGTAATCCAGTTATTAATTTCTCTGATCCTGGATTCCCGCCTTCGCGGGAATGACAATTTGATTGCGTCCTCTGACCGCGCCAGCAGAATCATTATTTCTTCCCTGCGACCATTTCCCGGACAATCCGCACGATATTTTCCGTCGTGAAACCGTATTCTTTCGCAAGCACTTTATAGGGCGCGGAAGCGCCGAAATGATCAAGGCCAAAGATGCGGCCTTTGGCGCCGGCGTATTTTTCCCAGCCAAAGGTGCGGCCGGCCTCAATCACCAGGCGTTGTTTGCAGGAAGGCGGCAGAACTTTCCGTTTATACTTGTCCGGCTGGCGTTCAAACAATTCCCAGGACGGCATGCTCACCACGCGGATCATCAGGTTTTCCTTGGCCAGCTCGCGCGCCGCATCCAACGCAAGCTGAACCTCGGAACCGGTGGCAATAACGATGAACTGCGGCCTCCCTTTCGCGCTTTGCCATAGAATATAAGCACCCTGTTCAAGCTTGCTGGCCGGGGCCAGTTGCGCGCGGTCCAGCACGGGCACATTCTGTCTGGTCAGCAGAATCGCGGTGGGGCCCGTGGTATTTTTCAGGGCCGCAATCCAGGCCGCACCGGTTTCCGTGGGGTCCGCCGGCCGGATAACGGTCATCTCGGGCAAAAGCCGCAGGGCCATGGCGTGCTCAACCGGTTCATGCGAAGGGCCGTCTTCGCCCACGTAAAAACTGTCATGGGTAAGCACATAAATCACCGGCAGTTTCATGATGCAGGCCATGCGGATTGAAGGCCGGAAATAATCCGAAAACACAAAGAAAGTCGCACCATAAACGCGGAAGCCCTTGTGCAGCGCCATGCCGTTTAGAATGGCTCCCATGGCGTGTTCGCGGATGCCGAAATGAAAATTGCGTCCGGCAAACGCATGCGGGCCTATGTCGCCACCGCCGTCAATGATTGTGCGCGTGCTGGGCGACAGGTCCGCCGAACCGCCGACCAGATACGGCACCGCCTTGGCAAGCCCCTGGATGATCTTGTGCGATGCGCTCCGGGTGGCGACCGGTTTGGCTGGGTCAAACACCGGCAGGCATTTTTCAAGCTTATCGGGCACGGCTAGATGATAGGCTTCGTCCCAGAGCTTCGCCTTGTCGGCGTTATTTTTCCGGTAGTTTTCAAAATCATTCTGCCATTTCTGGTGAATATTTTTCATTTCCTCCAGTCTGGCCGCGAAAATTGCGCGGACTTCATCCGGCACAACAAACTCCTGATCGGCCGGAAACCCGAGATTGATTTTTGTGGCTTTTACCTCGTCTACCCCAAGGGGGGCGCCGTGCGCCTCGGCGTTGCCGGCCATATGCGGACTGCCCTTGGCAATCATGGTGTGGCCGATAATCAGGGTCGGCCGGCTCTGCTCCTGGCGGGCCTGCGTCAGGGCCTGGTCAATGGCGGCGTAATCGTGGCCGTCCACCTCCAGCACGTTCCAATGATAACCCTCAAAACGCTTGCGGACATCATCGCTGTAGGCCAGGTCGGTTGAACCTTCAATGGTGATATGGTTGCTGTCGTAAAAGAAAATCAATTTATTGAGGCCGAGATGGCCGGCCAGCGAAAAAGACTCGTGCGAAACGCCCTCCATCAGGTCGCCGTCGCTGCAGATGCCGTAGGTGTAATGATCCACGATTTTTTCAGCGGCGGTGTTGAACCGCTGGGCGAGCATGGCTTCGGCAATGGCCATGCCCACGGCGTTGCCGCAGCCCTGGCCGAGCGGGCCGGTGCTGGTCTCCACGCCCGGCGTCAGGCCGTGCTCCGGATGACCGGGCGTGCGGCTGCCCCACTGGCGGAACAATTTCAATTCATCCAGCGCCAGGTCATAGCCGGAAAGGTGCAACAGGCAGTAAAGGAGCATGCAGCCGTGGCCCGGCGAAAGAACAAACCGATCGCGGTCCGGCCAGTCGGTATCCTTGGGGTAATGCTTGAGATATTTCAAAAAAAGCACGGCGGCAAAATCGGCCGTTCCCATCGGCATGCCCGGATGGCCGGAATTGGCCTTTTGGACAGCGTCAACCGTCAAGGCGCGGATTGTATTGGCAACCAGTTCAAGATTCATGAGTCTCCTTTTTTTGTACTGTAATTAATCATACAATTATCACCACACACATAGCGTGTCTGTCATTCCCGACTCGATGCTACTCTGCGAAGTAAGCCTTCGCTACGAAGCACGAGTCGGGAATCCAGAAATAGGGAAAACAATATCTGGATTCCCATTTTCATGGGAATGACAGAATGTGCCGGATCCCCCCTTGCACGGAAATGAATTCCTCTTGTTTAACAACGGCGGAAATAATATTATGCTTTTTTTCAGATGTAAAGAAACTTGTGCGTTTTTAGAACAATTGATATTTTATCGGAAATCAAAGCCATGAAAATTCTTGTGATCAATGCCGGCAGCTCCTCAATTAAATTCACCCTCTTTGAAAGCGAAGATGAAAAACAGCTGGCCAAAGGCATTGTGGAACGGATTAACACGCCGCAGGCGGCCATGCATTACGCCAACTGCCGGGGCCAGCAGCTGAACAAGGAGGTTTCCGCAAACTCATACGAGGCGGCCATCTCCGAAATATGTCTGGCGCTCATTGACAAGGACATCGGCGTCATAAATAATTTGATGGAAATAAACGGCATCGGACACCGCGTGGTCCATGGCGGCGCGGACATATCGGATGCGGTCAAAATTGACGGCGCCGTCAAGCAGGTTATTCTTGACTGTTTTTCGCTGGCGCCGCTGCATAACCCGCCCAACTACGAGGGCATTGAAGCCTGCGAGCATTTGCTGCCGCATATTCCCATGGTGGCTGTTTTTGACACGGCTTTTCACCAGACCATGCAGCCAGCCGCCTATACCTATGCCATCCCGCAGGAAATCGCCCAGAAAAATAAAATCCGCCGTTACGGTTTTCACGGCACATCCCATAATTACGTGGCGGTGGCCGCGGCCTCCATTCTCGGCCGGGAAATGAACGAGCTGAAAATAATCACCGCCCATCTCGGCAATGGATGCAGCATCACCGCCGTGGACCGCGGACAGGTCGCCGATACCAGCATGGGCCTCACTCCGCTGGAAGGGCTGGTCATGGGCACCCGCTGCGGCGATATTGACCCGGCCGTGGTCATCTTTTTGCGGCGCATCGGCTTCAGCCTGGACGAGGTTGACAAAATGCTCAACAAATCCAGCGGCCTGCTGGGACTGGCCGGCATCGGCAGCAATGATATGCGGGATATCATCAGAGAAATGGATAACGGCTCCGCGCAGGCCAGTCTGGCGCTTGACGTTTTTATCCATCGGCTGGTCAAATACGTCGGCGCTTACACCTCCATAATGAATGGGCTTGATGCTCTCGTTTTCACGGCCGGCATCGGCGAAAATGTCCCGCTCATCCGCTCGCGGGTGTGTTCCAAACTGAGTTATCTCGGCGTGCGCCTTGACGAAGGACGCAACAAATCCAAAGAATTGATAATCTCTGAACGAAACACAAAACCCGCCGTCCTTGTCGTTCCCACCAATGAGGAATTGATGATCGCCCGGGAAACAATCCAGGTGCTGAACTCTTAAACTTCCGTAAATGCCAGCATGCGCTCCTTCGGGATTTTGCACTTAAACACCGCCGCGTTTTTATCCTTAACTCCCATTCCCTTGGTCATCTTGCCTGAGATCAAATCTGTCAATATTTGAGATCGTAAATAATCCCTGGACATTTTAATGGTTACTATTTTACCTTTTAATCCACAGAAAACAAAAAATACGCGTTTACCTCCGCTTTTTCCCTCACGCAGATAAACATCTCCCTTGCGATCGGCAATGGCTTCCGCCTCGCGGCAAAATCCGGAACGGAGACAAATCATTTTTAAAAAATCTTCCAGCCTCCGGTTGCGCTCCTTGAAATATGTTTCGCCCAGATATGTTCCGATCAGAATAATCCGCCCTTTCCCCGCGGCCACTTCGCCGGCCATGGTTTCCTTGCCGTATTTGGCCCATGTTTGTCCGCGGTGAAGCCTGGGCGGAACCCTGCGAAGCCACAGGGCTTGGCCTACTCTGTCCGCCGCGGCGGACTGCGAAGGCTGGACTGGCGAAGAAGGGCCGAACAGCCACGGCGTTACCCATTGCGATCCAGTCAAATCAAAGCGCCGTTTATTGGCGACAACCTGAAATTTTACGGTTTTCCTGTCTATGGTCCGGCGTCCAACTTCACGAATGCCCAATTTGTTCAAAAACCGGTTTTCTGGATAACGATAAATGCCGCGCGAATCAAACGCCCCGCATTCCGATTCCACAACCAATGTCCCGCCGCCGGAGACATAATCAATCAGTTTTTTCTCCGTCTTTTCATCTGTCACCAGGGCGCGCGGCATGAACAGGACTTTCAATCGTTTCAATTCATCCAAATGTTCTTCTTCAATCATCTCAAATGGAATATTTTTCCGGACCAGCGCCTTTCCGTATCCAAGCAAGGCGTTTAAATATGTTTCGCCGCTTTTATTATTACACCAGTGCAGATATGCCGATTGCGGACTGAAATAGAGTCCTATTTCCGGACGATCCGGACGATATTTGACCAGAACATCCTTATGCTTTTCCAATACGCCGGATGCCGCTTTAAAGGCTGCCAGACGTTCCGCGGCATAACCGTCAAATCCTGACATTCCGAACCCACCAGCTTCAGTGGTAAACACTTCGTCCTTCCAGCACCAGAACAGAATTGCTTCCGCGCCCACCGCTATGGCATTCCAAAGCCAATGCTGTTGCTCAACCGCCTGAACCGGCCCCTGTTGAGTAAAACCAACAGCAGCGCGACCACCCTGCAATTCGCTCAGCCAAAGACGTTTTTTCCCGGCCGCGGAACGGATGATTTCCATGCGCACCGCATAATCGGACCAATCCTGCCTGCCCCATTTCGGAAAACTTGAACAGCCGACGCCATCCAGATACGACGCCATGTCCCAGTCGTTGCCGTTGTCAATCGGAGTAATGATTTGACCTTCCTGATCACGGCCGCAATAATACATGCTGGGCGCGCCGCCGTGCATGGTAATGGGATGAACAGCATCAACGGCCTTTATCGTTTCATATCGCTTGCGGGCGTGATCATTTGCGCGTTCGGTCAGGAAATGCTGAAAGGCCATTGCCTCCGTGAACGGCCTGTTTGCCGCCCACCCCGGCGACACGTCCTCCCAACTGACGTAACGCCTCTGCCAGGCCCGGTTCAATCCGTCCAGTCCGCCGTATTTCTTCCCCAGCCACTCCCGAAAACTTTTTAAAGTCCACTCGCAGAAACATACCAGCCCCTGCGCATGCACGTTCCAACGCAATTCGTTCCAGGCATCCCAGCCGTATAAATTCGGCGCATCCTTGTAACGGCCCGCCACCGCCCGGAAAAACGTCTGCATCCGCTCCCAGACCGCAGGATGATCAAAACATCCGCCCGGCGTGATGCCGAAATGACATTCATTCCGGTTGGCGGAAACAACCTTTTGTCCGAGATGATTCAACATTTCCGAACCGGGAATCTCGCGGTGAATCCAGAACGGCTGGACTTCCGCAATCGCGCTTAAAACAACCTTCAACCCGGCTTTGTTTGCCAAATCAACCAGCCGGTCATAGTCGGAAAAATCAAACCGTCCCGGCCGGGATTCAACCCAGCTCCACAACACCCATAACTGCAAAGTATTGAATCCGGCGGCGCGGATATTTTTCAAATCGTCCTTCCAGTAACGCTTGTTCGGGAAAGGCGGCCGGTAATATTGAACTCCGATCTGCATAATCAATTTCCTCCGTAATAATCATTTTACAAATGACATGTTTTGACGGCATCGTAGAGCGCCATGACGTTCTCCGGAGGCGTGCCGTGTAAGATTGAATTGGCGGTGGCGGCCACGGTCCGGGGCGCGGCGGCCTGAATACATTCAGCGATCCGATCCCTGATCTGCTGCGGCGTCCCGCGCATCATCAGATCACAACTGACATTTCCCATCAGGACCAGATCGGGAAAACGGGAACGCAGATCGCTGAAACGCATGCCGGCGTCATAATCACATTCATAGTAGGCATGCGGCTTGGCCCAGCCGAACAGGGAATCGGCCACGGGCCACAAGTTGCCGTCGGAACGCATGATATAATATAATTCCAGCTCACGGCATTTATCAAAAAGCTTCTTCCAGCGCGGCGCCATTATGTTTTTGAAAAAAACCGGCGAATAGATCGGGCCGGTGTTAAACGCGAAATCTCCGCCTCCGTTGATCAGCGTAATTCCGGCCTTTTTCTGGGCCTCAAGATATGTCAGTTCGCCTTGAAGATTAAAATCAAGCCATTCGCCGACCAGTTCCGGTTCCAGCACGGTGGCTTCAAGCCAGCCGGTCTTCATGGGTATGGCCATTCCTGACGCTCCCGCCACCACGAATTCATTTCCCAGCTCGCGTTGCGCCCGCTCCAGAAACGGATCCATAACAGGCGCCGGCGGGAACGTCTGGGAAGGTTCCTTCAACGTCCGGCGGATATACTCACACACTTCGTCACAGTTCTCCCAGGCTTGATTGGTTTTCACCAGGCCATAGGTCCTGGAAGCCGGATCAAACCGATACAGGCTGTAATCTCCTTCCGGATCGCCGTAAAGAAAAGCATATTCATCCACCTGCCGCGCGGGACGCGCGCTCATTCTCCACGGCAGAAAAAAAACGTCAAAATCAAAATACCGGTGGAGCGCCACCGTATCCTGATAAACCTGTTCCGCGAAGTCCTCATGGGCCGCTTCGCCTTTCATCCAGGCAAGGGCTTCCTCGTAATGCAATTCGGTGGAGCCGGTGTGCATGGGCCTTCCCAAAATGGCTCCTGCCACGGAAGAGGCAAACGCCTGCTCGCAGACCGGGATGCGGTCAGGCCATCGGCCCGAAAAAACCGCATGAATTCGCCGGTGATGCGTGCTCGGTGTCTGCAATCTGGAAGTCATATAGATTTTTTCAGCGCTTGCGGTTTTTGGCGGCGGGGCGGGACAAATCGCCGGTTGAATAAGATGCCCGATACCATTGACTGCCAAAGCGGTCAAGATCGTCCAGCATGAAAAACATACAGCCATCGTGCCATGTTTTACCGGCGCGCAAATAATTTAGAATGGCTTTTTGCAGGCTGGTTTCGCTCGGCGCCGTGGCAAGATCAAGCGGCCTCTGCAGAAAAACAAACCATAAGGAGTCCGTGCCTCTGGAATTGAATGGGCAAAGATAAAGCTCACGCATAAATTTCACCAGATTGGAATCAGCCGGCAGAATCTGTTCAAGGATCGGGCTGAACATCCATGACATGGTAACTATCGCACGCGGCGCGGGGGATGGGAAATAGTCCCGGAAAAAGCGGCGGGCTTCCCGCAACGATTCGGAACATTTTTCAAGACTCATGCCCCCTCCGGCGGGAATATGCATCACAAGAACCTGCACGCCTTGTTCCACGACGCATTCCCAATCAGCGCCCGGCAGGCACACCGGGTCAGGCTCAACAAACCCCCTTGGATTGATCGGAAAACCGTATGTGCCGCCGCCCATTTGTTTCAAGGTGGTCTGCCAGCATGATGAGCCGGATTCCGCGCCAATGCCTTCAATCAATCCGAACGAATTTATTCTCCAGGCCGGTCCGGCCAGGGCAATCACCCTTCCTTTTCCACGGTGACGGTAGACCTTATAATCATAAGGAAACGGCTGGCTCCAATATTCAAAACGACCCAGACGGAAATACAGCGTTCCATTGACATAATTCCTTAACCAGCCTATCTCAAATATGCCCAACCGGCCGCCGTGAGCCCGGGAAAAATTATCGCAACAGCATCTGACCTGTTGGCAGGTGTCCCTTGTTACCTGTTCCGGAATGCCGAGTCTTCGGTGAAAAGCTCTCATTCGGGGAACAACCGCCAGCGCAATCAGCAGGTAAAATATGGCGGCATCATCGCCCAGCGCCTTTTCCAGCGGCACGAACTGCAACGGAGATTTACCGGGTTCATAGTCAAAAATCAGCCGGTAATAGTGCCACGCCAGACACAGCAAGGAACGGTTGGCGGCAATCATGCCGGCCGTGGCGATAAGCGCCGGCTCAAATCCGGCCTCAAATCCGCACCATTGCAGATTAGTCCTAATCTGTTCCTGGCGGAGAAAATCGGGAATACCGTCAGGAAAACTTGCCACTGATTCCTGCCAGTGCGGTTTAACGGCGGCCAATAGGTCGGATGCCTGTAATTCGTTCAAAATATTTTCAATTTGCATATGTTTGAATTCTTTATTCAGTTATTTCCGCAGATGAACCACGCCCGCCGTGATGAAGCGGGGGAGGCTGAAGCAGATATCACTGCCATTGCGAACCAGTTTGACGGGAACAGATTTCGCCTCATCCACGCTCAACAACTCCGCTTTGCGTATGGCCTTTCCATCCCGCAGACGGACACGCACCGTCATGGTCTCATGCTTCGCTTGTTTTTCCATAACGGAGCGTTCGGCCGCCATGACGGTAACGATATAATTCCCCGCGCGGGTCTCAAATATATTCCCTTCGCAACAAGGCGGTAACGTCAAGGCATGCGGCGTAAGCACCCACTTCCTGCCGCGCATGAATTTCAAAAGCGGCAGATATTTGCGGTAGACGGCCACGTCGGCCTTCGGCAAAGGCGCCTCGTTCACATGAAACGTGGCGTATTCACGACCCAGCGGCGCGACATGCGGAAAGGCGCCGTATTTCAGGCACCATTTGAACGCGCTCTCTCCCACCTGCAGGAGAACGAGCGGTTTTGCCAGGGCAAAATATGCCATCTGCACATACGTGCCCTCCGCCATGATAGCGTCGGTATGCTTCTGAATCTGCGGACAGAAGGGACCATTGGAGAACGATGTCTTGCCGTGTTGCTTCAAAAACGACCATACCCGCTCGTAAAGTTTCATGTAAGAATACAAGGTAAACTCACAACGCCGATTGCCAACCATCGTCCTGCCGTCATCCTTGCCATAGTCAAAACGCGGATAACAGCACTGGTCAATAAATATTCCCGCCAAGCCTGGAAATTTCTGAAACACGGTCTTCAACTCCCGCAAGACCCATTTTCCATACGGCCGGCCGGGGTCCGGATTCATAAGCACTCCCCTGGCCTCGAGCGGCGCGCCGGGATCTTTCGCGCGCCAGGAAACATGGGGCGAGCCGTCACTCAGCTTGATGATGGACTCGGGATATTTTTGCTCGGCAATCTGCCGGCTGAAATCGCCGCTGTTGTGGTAGATGAACGCCGAGACCCCATGCTTTTTCAACATCCGCACATAGTCATTCGCCTTGCGATAGGTCATGCCCTTCACTTTAATCTGCGGGATATCCGGCCATACGGCGTCCCATGGTTCTTTGAAAGGAATATTAGGCCCCCATGCCAAACCATCGCGGAAATACGGAATCTCCTGCCACTTGAACCCCATTTTCCGCGCCCATTCGCGCACCCGCCGTTCAGTGAGCATCTTGCCATAATGCATGACGCCTTCCTGCGCTATAATCCTGGTGTTTTGCGGAATAAAATATTCCCGATACCGGTTAAAAATCCATCCGAGCCCCGCCCTCCAGTCGCCTTCATGCACGGCGACATACAGGGAAACCACCGGGTCATAATTGTTTCTCAGCCCCACATGACGAGTATCAATACGGATGTTCCCCTCGCGCTGATCCACCTCAAAGAACACGCGCGGGCATATCTCCTCAAACGGTTTCAGGAAGGTCATTCCAATGTCCCGTGAGGGATCATAACATACAATCCCCGGAATCGGAATCTCGTCGCTTCCATCAACGGGTTTGCCGTGAGAAAAGATAAGCGTGCCCGGCGTGTTTGACCCGCTGGTGTTGAATGGCGCATTATTCACGGGCGCCCACAGACGCCAAGCCATCAACCCCGAGATGTTGGGATCACTTTGCTCTTCCGCCGGCTCAGCCAGATGGAAGACGACTCTGAGGCTCCTTTCAGGCCCACGCACCTTATGAAAGGCAACCGACCATAGAAAATGGTCCTTGCCAATGCTTAAAACGGTCTTTGTTTCAAAGTCCGCCTCTTTGAACCGCTTCCTAATGGAGACCGTGTGCCCGGCCTGCTTCCTTGCGATGCGTATTTCACGCACATCAACAGGATGTAAAATATCCGAGAACTCGCGGCCCTTCAGTTCGTCATACACACTCATTCCCACTGTTTTGCCATGCCACAAATTAATCCCGGTTTTTTGATCCACCAGCTCCGCAAGGGTTCCGTTCCCGGGGTTGATCTGAAAACAGAATCTCGGGTTACTTATGATGATGACATCTTTTTCCCGACGAATATCAAGGCCTTTCCGCCTCAACTGTCGCATGGTTTCTCCCTGATTTTATTGACAAAACTCATCATGTTAAATTGAAGTTGGTTTTCATCTCCTGTCCTTGCCCTCCCCGATGACATAATCACGCATTGGCGGATGGCGAAGAGAAATCCTGATGAACGCTTCCGCATAGAAATATCCCGATTCGTATCCACGGAATTTCATCATGGTTTCATTAATGGGATAAAAACTGGAAGGATTTTGACTGCGATGGCAGAAAGTCGCCCGTTTTTTACCCTTAACATAAGGAGTAACATCAACATACGTATTCGGGATAAAATGGTAATCTTGATAGCCCGCGCATGGCTCAAAATAATAAAGTTCGGGTCTCAATTTGTTTTCCAGGTTATTCAAGGCCCTGAGAGTGCAAATCCCCACCGCCTGATGATCAATGTGATAGTCCACCGGCCAGTGGCTGTATATTATTGCGGGTGAAAAACCCAAAATTATATCTTCAAACTTCCGCACGGAATCCGCGTCAACCGGTATTTTAAAGTCAGGGTATCTCAAAAAATCAACCTTTGCCTTTAATGCCCTGGCCGCTTTTTTCCCCTCTCTTTCCCGTGCGGCATTGGAAGAGACGTTCACAATCAAGACATCGTTTTGCTCTTCAACATGCCTGAGAATCGTCCCGCCCATGGAAGCCTCGGCGTCATCGGGGTGGGCGCTAAACACCAGAATTCTTTTAGTAGTCATTGGCATTACCCCATATAATTTTGACTATTCAGTTATCCTCGGCAAATGCGGGGTGGAGATAATATCCGCAATCATGCGCGGTGAGAGGTCAATCCGCTTAAATCGCATGAAGATGCCCCAGGCTCTGCCGTTGTTGGAATCAAGCGCAGCCAGAATCTCATGAGTGCCCTTCGCCGCCTTAAAAGGTATCTTCGCGGCATCAGGATAGGCCGGATTCGCGCCAGCCGGATCGTAATACACCGCCTTGCCGTCAATCCAAACCTTCACCGGTCCGTCATAGCCGAGCAGGAGATTGAGTTTCATGGCGGCGCCACAATGGATTTTACCGGCATAATAAACAAGCGCTGATCCCGCCTTTTCCAGTTCATCATGCAGGTCCAAAAAGTTGCCGATATAAGTCCTTGGCTTCAGGCCAAGCGCCTTTTTATTTTTTGGATACGCAAGCTTAGCAAGCGGCGAGTGAGGAAGGATTCTGCTCACAAGCGGCACATGCACGTAATCTGTGCTGATCGTTTTCCCGGTCATTTTCGGCGGCACTGTCTGAAAGGGACGCCCTTCCGGCTCATCCGCCGGGAAACCGACGACCTTCCAGAAGTCGGTATGCGTGAAGGCGTTCCGACGAAGATCCGGAACGGCAACCGGCGCCCCGCCAAGGTCCGCAGATTGGGCGGCGATCATGCCTGGAAGGGAATACTCAATGCTCCGATAAACATCAATGGGCACGGCGCCGTTCTTGAGCATGTATCGGGTGAAATGCCGCGCCATGTTGAGATCCGTGCCGCCATGACCGGTATTTGGATCAACCCCGCGCGCGGCCATGTCAATATCCACGACCTCCCAGCCGGCCGATGCGGGGCGATCCTTGTCCAGGCGGCGGCAGAATTGCTCGCTTTCTCTCCATTCCAAGCCGCCATCAACGCCAAACAGCCGGAAATTGTGCTCGCCGGGACGCTTGGTATTGAGCGTAACCAGGATTTGGATGAGCAGGCCCTTGGCGGTATGGAACAAGGCAATCTGACCGTCCGAACGCAGGGGCGCTTCCTTGCAGCGCCAGCCGGCGCTGCGGCAACTGACGGAGACCACGCGGTCGTCAAGCACCTCCAGCAATGGTCCCAGGTCATGGGTTAAATAAGTAATCGGCGGCATGTCAGCGCGCCAGGTAGGCTTTACATCAGTCAATCCACGCGCTTTGACTTGACTGGGGGTGAAAAATTTTCCCGCCGCATTGGTCATGCTCTCGGGCAGATAGTGAATGTACTCCGCTTCGGCGATGGACATCTCGCCATAGCGCCCCGCCGCGATCCATTTACGCCAGTAGCGGATAAAATCCATGAAGCACAGGTTTTCGCCCATCATATATTGCAGGCCGGTGCGTTCCACCGTATCGCGGATTTTCAGCCATTCCTCCAGATTGAATGCGCCGGGCACCTCGGACAACACATGGCAGCCGACCTCCAGCGCCTGCACCGTGTGCCGGCACTGCGAGCGGCAATTGCTGGCGACAACCACGACATCGGGCTTCATGGCGAGCAAGTCGTCATACTCGGCGACGACCTTGCCCCTGTTGCCGCGCCGGCGCATGGCCTCTTCGGCCTCGGCCCGCCGATTTGGCAGACGGTCGGCAATGCCGATCACCTCCGCTTCCTTGATAATCAGAAAATTTTTCAGGTGGTCCAGCCCACGCCCCATTCCTACAATCCCGATCCTCAGCTTATCCCGAATAGACATTTAATTTTCCTTTCTCTTGACAGATTCCCTGACGATTAATTTTGTCTGTAAATTCATTTGGACGGGCGGCTTGATTTTGCCCCTGATCAAACCCAACAGCGTCTCAATCCCCAAACGGCCCAGTTCATCAACCGGCTGGGATATGGTGGTCAGCGGCGGAACCAGATGCGCGGCCATAAAAAAATCGTCAAAACCAATAACGGACATGTCGGCGGGCACGGTCAAACCAAGCCGCGCCATGGCCTTGAAAGCGCCCAATGAAAATTGTTCCCCGCCTGTAATCAATGCCGATGGTTTTTTCTCCTTCAACATGCGGAAAACAGCTTTTTCCGCTTCAATTCTCCAATCGCCCTTTTCGCAGATTGCCGCCAGACCGGCATCATAAGCAATTTGATTTTTTTCCAATCCTTTGCGATAACCCGCATAACGGGCCGCCGAATCATAAAAATCGGACGATCCCGCGGTGAAACCGATCCTTCTATGTCCAAGACGCGCCAGATAATCCACGGCCCGCACGGCGCCCCGCTCATGGTCCACCGCAATGAAATTCAACCCGTTGCCCAACTTGGCGGAAATGGATACGCATGCTATCTTCCTTTTCTGTATCTCGGCCAGCAATCGTTCGTCCTTCCTGGACGGCGCCGGCACCAGCAGGCCGGCGATATCGTTTGACGCCATCAATTGAACAATCTGGTCAATATGGTTGCATTTGGGCAAAAAGAGCAGGATGATTTTCTGGTCACGGGCCGCTGTCCGCAGGCTTTTTTCCAGTTCCGCCGTGTAATAATCCATCCCACTGCTCTTGAGCGCCAGCACCGGCGACCAGACCCCGATGCGGATTGCATTGTCGGACATTTTTCCGAGAACAACGGACCCGCGTTTTTGCCTGCGGATAATCAATCCTTCCCTAGCCAGTTCAGCCAAAGCCATACGAACTGTTCCGCGGCTGATGTTATATTCGCGCGCCAGTTCAATTTCCGGCGGTATGCGGTCGCCGGCATGAAGCGCGCCCGACTCAATCAAACGAACCAGATTTTGCTTAACCTGCGCATGCAACGGACTTGAGCGCCGGATATCAATCGCAAATTTATTGTTCATATTGTTATTGGCAATAGTCTGCGGATTTTTGCATTTCATGTATTGCGATGCAAGGCCAGATATTCGCCATACCGGCGATATAATCCATGCGCCTGATGATAACAGGAATGAGGGCTCAGAAAATGCGAGAATTCAAAGGTAATGCCTTCCTCATAACCGGCCTTTTGCGCCGCCTCTAATTTGAGCAATAATTTTTCCCATTTGATGGGCGGGAATTTGATGGGCATCTCCCGGTCAAATGTCTCCACATTGGTCCAGCACTCCAGCCCGTGTTTTTCGGCAAGTTTTTTATTGATGGCCAGCAAATCCGACAGTTCGCCGAAACCGATGGTGCCATCTTGAAACGCCACGATATCAACGGCGCCGGCAAGCCCCGGCATGATAGCATCCCACTCCTTTTCATGCTGTTCGGCGCCGACGGTTTTGATAAAACCAAAATTGTCGGGCGCTTTGCCCAAATCAACAAACGGGGAAATCAATACAGGAAGGCCATTGGACAGGGCTTTGCAATGTTTCCCGATGGAGGCATGAATATCAAGGATGCCATGAATGTTCCGTCCCGCCTCATGTGTCAAATACCAGCCCTTGAACGCCGGGAAATGGCCATAACGCTTCCACGCCTCATCTGCCACCCGTCTATTCAAATCTATTTCCTTCTGATGCAGTCCATTCAGCCAGAATTCACCTGAATCGTAGGTGCCAAAAAAGAACTCCATGTCATGCGCCTCGGCAAGTTCCAGAAACATTCTTACCAGGTCAACGGACGGCAGAAATGCATTCTGCTCCTTTTGCAGAACCTGCGAGGGATAGGTCATCCAGCGGCTCAGCCCGCAACGGATCATGATCACGCGCTTAATGCCGATGGCCCGCATGGCTGCAAAATCCCGCCCCCACTCCTCTTTACCCCAGTTCTGAGAGGGAATATCGGTGCTGATCTCATCCACAAAAGTCCCGGTAATCCGTATTTGTTGAATAGACATGCCTAACTTCCTCCCTCTTAAGCTTCCCGCCCGCGGAACGGATTAATTGTTAAATTGCTTTTTGCTTAACCTGAGCCATGCAACGGGCTTGACCGCCGGATATCAATTCAAATTTATTGTTCATATTGATATTGTTTATACAATATAATATAAAGAAGTCAACAAAAAAGCAAAATATTTTCAATCCGCACTTGACACCTCCCGCCGGATTCGGCAGTCTGCCCGCCATGAAAAGGCCGCTTCAGTTCGATCCCGGCGGACGCGCGACGGTGATAAACGATCATGTTGATTGGAAAACCTTCTTGTCCCGGCATGATCTTGTCTGGAAGAAAACCCCCGATGATTACTTTACCGCCCCATTTATCGGGAACGGTCTTTTGGGCGCAATGTTTTACTGTCAGGAAGGAAAAAAGCTCAGGCTGGACATTGGCAGGACAGATGTGGTTGAACACCGGAATTCAGGCGACCTGAGCATCATTGACAATGGCAGACTGCCTGTCGGACATTTTACGCTTGAAATGAATTATGCTTTCCGGGAGGCAACCGGGCGTCTTAATCTTTATGATGCGGAAACTGATTTTGAAATTCTCGTAAATAACGGGCAAAAACTTGACCTTCGGACCCTCGTTTTTAAAAATTATGACGCCGTTCTGGTGGAATTCCGCAAACCCGACACCCGGCAATGTAATTGGATGTTTCATCCCGACGCCTCCGTCGTTCCCCGATTTCCCAAGATAGGCGCAAGGCACCTGAATCCTCCGCCTGAAATGTCAAAGATTGATGGAATAAACATATGCGCACAAAAGCGCGATGCCGGGGGGAGTTATACAACCGCATGGAAAATAATTGAAACGAACGAAAATATTTTCCGGCTTTTAATAACAATCCAGGATAGTTATCCCGGTTTGGAATCCGTTGAAAATGCGGTTAAGAATATAAAACAACTCATCCAACCGGGCAAAATCGACGAACAAATTTCCATTCACAGAGACTGGTGGAACAGTTTTTATAAAAAAAGCTTCATTTCCGTTCCCCACGCAAAAATGGAAAGCGTCTACTGGATCCAACAATACAAATTCGCGTCCATGATGCGCAAGAACGGGCCGCTCTGCGATTTGATGGGCCCCTGGCACAAGGAAACCCGCTGGCCCGGCATCTGGTGGAACCTGAACACACAGATGCTCTACAGCTCGCCGCATATTTCCAACCAGCCAGAGCTGGCTTCAACTTTGCCCGATTATCTGGCAAAGATGAACAAGGAATTAATTGCCGGCGGCCCCGGAAAATGGCAGCACGACTCGGCCGGCGTTGCGCGCTGCACCGGCCCGGCCATGCGGGAAAGCATTATGTCGTGGCCATCTCCCGCCGCTCCGGAAAGATCGAACCTGACTTATTTATGTTATTATTTGTGGGAATATTACAGAATAACAATGGATGAAGGGTATCTGCAAAACCATTTGTTTCCTCTTCTGCGGCGTTCCGTGAATTTGATGCTGCATGAAGTTAATGTTGATGAAAACGGGACTATCCATACTCCGTTTGGACATTCTCCCGAATCAACCGACGATGTGGATACCAATTATGATCTGGCATCGTTAAAATGGGGATGCCAAACCCTTTTGAAAATAAACAAACGTTTGAAACTTAAAGACCTTTTCGCGGCAAAGTGGGAGGAAGTTGTTGAAAAATTGCTTCCCTTTCCTGTCGACGAAAACGGATTCATGTGTTCACCAAACCAGTCCGCGCCTTTAATGCACCGTCATTGGTCGCACCTGTTCCAAATTTACCCGTATTACCTTGTGAACTGGGAGCAGCCGGAAAACAAGGCAAACATTCTGAAATCGATCAAGCACTGGGGCTCGCCTGCCATACCAAACACATGGACACAGGCGGCTATCAGCTCAATGTATTCATCCATAAGAAACGGAGAAAAAGCGCTGGAACACATGAATCTGGCGTTGGCGTCGCCCAATTTCTTTCCCAATACTCTTCAGTCCGAAGGGGGCAATCCTTGTTCGGAAATCTGCGGGGGTCTGTGCCGGATGCTGCAGGACATGCTGATACAAAGCTGGGGAGATAAAATCAGGATTTTCCCGGCGGTTTCCAAAGCATGGAAAAATGTTATATTCCACAATCTGAGGGCAGAAGGCGGGTTTGAAGTTTCCGCTAAAAGACAAAACAGCAAACTGGTCTGGATCAGGATAAAAAATAACAACGGAGAACCCTGCCTTATTGAGCCAGGCTTTGAGGGGAAATTTAATGCCGTCGGAGGGAAAATCAAAAAAAGAGGGGCCGGGATTTTTTATTTAAATATTGAAAAGGGAAAAGAAATGATCCTGTTTGCCGGCCGTATCGCGGATTTTGTGGTTGAACCGGTCCTGGCTGAAAACCAGGCGTATAATTGTTACGGCCTGAAAAATTCCAAATAGTTTTCTTGTGCTGATTGTTATGAAAAACTCATTCAATATGAGTTGCCTGTGCCTCCGGCCAACTCGCTGATAGCTCGGCCAGATCCATGTCAGATATTCTTTCCTGCTTCGTTGACTCATGCTTTTCATGCCCCTGTCTTGGGTGTCTTTTATCCTGAGTCAATTCGCCCGCCCAAAAAAAGTAAAAAAAGTTGTTGACATTACAAACAGGTTTTAGATATATATGTATAGACATGTATAAACAGGTATATAAACATGCAATAATGGTATGATTTAAATGAAGTATGAAGCCATAATATTTGATCAACTCCCCATGCACGACACGTGCTGGTCGCTGATCACCGGTGTAGACGACAAGCTTTATGTCGGCGTTTGTGGCGAAATGACCGGCGGATTGAGCGCCTTCCTTGCCTCGTACGATCCGCAAACGCAAAAGATCGATTATCATTTGGAGGTTGCCGATATTCTCGGTTTTTCACCGGCCGGCGGCGAGGCGCCCCATGCAAAAGTTCATTATTCATTGGTTACCGACAAGGAAGGCATTCTGTACGGCGCCACCCATTGCACTGGTGCGCCCATGGGAGACTGCATGTGGCGGCCGTGGAACTGCTGGACCCATCCAGTCAAGCATTTTCGCGCCTCCGGCTTGTTCGCCTATGATCCCCGCAAAAGAACTGTATTATTCACAGATTGGCTTCTTCCCCATGAAGGCACGCGATGCATGGCCATCAGCAACAAACGCCGCAAACTTTACGGGATTTCCTATCCGCGGAATCACTTTTTTGTCTATCACTTGGAGACGCATCAACTCTCCGACCTGGGCCGCATTGGGAGCGTGAATCCGCAGTGTATTTTTCTTGACCATGAAGAACATGCCTATACCACGGATGACTATGGCAATATAATCCGCTGCAATGGCGATCGCGACGAATTGGAAAGTATGGATGTTCAGATTCCGCATGCCTCATTCCGCAACGGTTTCCATAACGTTCCTTACGACGTTGCGCCGGCCCCGGATGGCGAAAGCGTCTATGGCGTGACCTGGACGTTCGGCGAAAGGTTGTTTTGTTACCATTTCAAGAAGAACAAGCTGATTGATTTCGGCAAGGCCTGCGGCGAGGAGGTTGACGATTGGTTCCATATTATCAACAGCCACGTCGGCGGACTGATTTGCGGGCCGGATGATCTCCTCTATTTTACGGCAAACCTTCCGGTTGCCGGCGGAAAATCGAGTCCGTATCTAGTTGTCTTCAATCCGTATAACGGCAAGCGCGAAATCGTAGGGGAAATTACTTATAACGGCAAGCCGGCCGATCATATCTCCCGGGCTGCGGCGGATTTTGCCGGCAACCTTTACTTTGCCGAAGTCGGCAACAGGCCAACCAAGTTATTCAAGTATGCAGGCGCCGAAAGGAAAACTGGGGTTAGGACAATCATGAGGTATTGGGGATGAAAAACGTGAAGCCATTAAATTTGAAGGACAGAGTCTGGCCCACGTCGCCGCATGAATATCTCCGCTTCGAGGGGGAAGGCATCAAGAAGTTCCTTCAACTCCGCGCCGGGTATGAAAAAAGCGCGTTTGTTGGCGAGGGACAGGTCCAAGTCAGACGGCTTGGCGCCTCATCGTTTGTGAAGCCGATTCCAGCCGGTGAATCCGCCATTACCGCGCTGGTTCGGCACAAGAACGGTAAGATTTACGGCGGCACATCCGGCCGGCGCGCACACCTCTTCTTCTATGATCCCAGTCCGGACGCGGACGTGGTGGTTGACGCCGGGGTCGTCGGGGAAAACATGCGGATTACCGGGCTGGTCGCCGATGAACGCATCTACGGGGCGGCTGAAAGCGGCGATCAAGGATTTCTGTTCAGCTACTCGCCCTGTGAAGTATTGATGAAGGATATTGACACGACCGGCAAAGGCATGCGGGAAATATTCGATTCGCCGGTTGAAGACCAGATGTTTCACAGCATTATTGATCCGTGCCATTCCGTGGGGAAAATAGAGATTTTAACCCGGATTCCGGAAGCGGAAGGAGTAACGGGCCTAGTCATTGATGCGCAACGGAAAATCATTTATGGCCTGACATCCAAAAACGGGTCGTTTTTTTCCTATTCCATTTCTTCAAAGACGTTCAGTCTGAAAGGCCGGGTTGACTCCATTCGGGAATTTTCGCGCAAACTGGCGATTGATTCAACCGGGACGATCTATGGCGCGGCAAGTTGCGGTCGTATTTTTAAATACAGTTCCGATGTCGGCCGGGTGGAGTCAACTTCTTGCGTGATTCCAAGCCTCAAAGGCCGGGAAGCGTATAACCGCGTGGATTCATGGGCGTTGGATGAACAGAGCGGCGTTATTTACGGAGGAACAATTGATGGCATCCTCTTTGAGTTCAATCCGCCGGCCGGTAAAATCCGCTGTATCGGCAAACCGATTGATCAAATGCGGGTGCGCGCTCTGACGGTCGGTAATGATGGGCGGGTCTTTGGTGTTGGCGGCGAACCCGGCAAATGCTGCCACCTGTTTGTCTATGAACCGATCGAGCATCAGCTTCGCGATTTAGGTGTTCTCCTGGCGACCATGGAAACCCCGTGGTATGGCTATGAAGTAGACTGTGCTGTCACGGGCCGCGACGGTGAAGTCTATTTAGGCGAGACGGACAGGATCAGCCATTTATTCATTTATTTTCCGCCCATTGTGCGGCGAGTGCCGGCGTTTAACAATTTTTCGTGAACAAAAAATAAAATCTGTCTCTTTGAGACAAATAATAAAGAAAGGAAGCAACAACATGTCAGAGATAAGAATAGCGACGATCGGAGTTGGAAATTGCACGAATTCATTGGTACAGGGCACGTATTATTACAAAGGGTTGAAGGTCAAGAAGGGCGAAATCGTACCAGGGTTGATGCACCCCGATCTGGGCGGTTACAAGGTCAGCGACATAAAGGTGGTGGTGGCATTTGATGTGGATGCCCGCAAGGTCGGCAAAGACCTCGCGGAAGCCATCTGGTCAAAACCGAACTGCACGGCGAAATTCTACGACGTTCCGCGCACGGGCGTTAAGGTTTTGATGGGGCCGGTAATGGACGGTGTGACGGAGCATCTCAAACATTACGTGCAGGTTTCCGATGCGAAGCCCATTGACAAGGTGGATGAAGTGGCCCGGATATTCAAGGACGCAAAGGTGGATGTGGTCGTCAACAATCTTCCGACGGCTTCCGAAAAGGCGACTTGGTTCTACCTGGAAGCGGCATTGAAGGCCGGATGCGGAATAGTAAACGGCATACCGGTGCTGGCGGCCAACAACAAGGAGTTCGCCGCTCGCGCGGAAAAGGTCAAGGTGCCGATCGTCGGGGACGATTACAAAAGCCAACTCGGAGGAACGGTGCTTGACCGGGACCTGCTCAGGATGTGCGTCCAGCGCGGGATCAAGATAAACAAGTCCTACCAGCTTAATTACGGCGGCAATACTGATTTCTGGAATCTGACCGACTGGCAGAGGGGCAGGACCAAGCACGCCTCCAAAAAACGCGGCGTTGACGCGGTAATGCCTTATGCGGCGCCGTTCTCGGTCAACGTTTCCCAACTTGAGGTGCTGGATGACGACAAGATTTGCCGGATTGAAATCTGGGGCGAAAATTTCGGCGGAACACCCATTAGTCTAGAGGCAAAACTCAGGGTGGTGGATAGCTGCAACTCCGGCGGCGTGATCGTTGACGGTATTCGTTGCTGCAAATTGGCGCTTGACCGCGGGATCGGCGGCGTGCTGGAAAGCGCGTCGGCCTACCTCTCCAAGAGCGCACCGATTCAGTATGCATCTGAAGACGAAGCCCGGGAAGCAATGGACGAATTCATCGCCGGGAAGAGGACGAAATAAGACTGGCGTGAAAAGGTACGGCCGGACTGCCAGTCCGGCCGTCATGAATGTAAAAGTGCGGCGGGGCAAGGCTGTCCCCCCCTACCAATGGAAAAAACACGATGCTTAATTTCGACCTGGTAGTCATCGGACACATCCTGAAGGAAAGGATTGTCTTTCCTGCCGGGAAGGAAATGGGGCCGCTGCTGGGCAGTCCTGCAGCATACGGCTCAGTAGCGGCCGCCAAGTTAGGACTTAAAACCGGTCTTATTACAAAGGCTGGAAAAGACATGCCGAAAAAGCTGATCGGCATCCTGAATGAAGCGGGAGTTGATATGCGCGGGTTGAAGATAGGCGCTAAAACTACGGCCGATCTGCTGATATATGATCGCGCCGGCCGGAAACGGCTCGAATTTATCAGTAAAGCAGAGGATATTCTGCCGGAAGATATTCCGGCAGAATATCTCAAGGCCGACTGCTTTCTTGTCGCGCCGATTGATTATGAGGTTGGCGAACCGTTCCTGAAGTATCTTTCTGTCCGCAAAAAAACGCTTTCGGCTGAACTCAGCGGCTTTGGCGGCGCTTCCTCCAGCAAGAAGTGCGGAAGGTCGCCGGCAGAGAAGACAAAATATCTCCGGAAAATCATGCCGTATTTCAGGATTGTCAAGTCCGGCACCGAAGATTGCAGATGCCTTTTTGGTCCAGGCGCTGATGAACGCGAAATCGCGGGAAAATTCCTTAAATGGGGAGCGCAAATCGCCGCTATCACCCGCGGCGAGAAAGGAGCGTTGGTTGCTTCGCGCAACGCATCTGGATCGCAGACGGAAATCGACGTTCCCGCTTTCAAGGTCGCAGCGGTTGATTGCACGGGAGCCGGAGATGTCTGGCATGCCGGTTTTCTGTATGAATATATGAAAAACAACAATCTTAAAAAAGCCGCCAGATTCGCCAATGCGCTTTCATCAATCGTGATTGAACAAAGCGGCGGCGTGAAGATGGATAGATTTCCGGATGCCGGAAAAGTCCATGAAAGGATGCAGATATGACTTCTCGCGAAAGAATTAAAAAAGCGTTCAGTTTCCAAATCCCGGATCGTATCGGGATATTTGATGCACCCTGGCCGGAAACCGTGGCGCGCTGGCGCGCCGAGGGTTTGCCCCCGGATGTGCATGTCAACGACTATTTCCAATATGAAGTTGACGAATGCGTGCTCATGGACACGTCCCTTGGTCTGCCGGAAAAAGTGGTTGAAACGGTAGGCGATTATGTGATTTATGCAAACGTCAACGGAGTTACGCATAATACCATGCGCGGCCAGACCGGCGTGCCATGAAATTGCTCAGGCAGTATGGCACATATTCGGAATAAATTTATACTTAAGAGTTGTAAAAAAGTGCTATCAAAAAAGAACGGTGGGACAGGCTGTCCCGCCCTACCGTCGGAACAGAATCAAGTTGCGGCTCTGCCGCCTAATTTAATGTATGAATTTCAAAAAGGCAGGGCCGCACAGCCTGTGCGGCCGAAATTCAGAAAGGAAGCAGAAAACATGCAAGAAATAAAAATTGGCGTGGTCGGTTTGGGATGGTGGGGACAGATTTTAACGGGGTATTTCCGCGAATGCAAAGACGTTAAAATCGTGGCGCTCTGCGACCGCCGCCGGAATTTTCCGGACAGCGTTTTGCAGGACGCGAAATATTACCCGGAAATGCAGGCGATGTTCGACAAGAAAAAAATGGATGGAGTGGTTGTGGTCACTCCTCCTGAATTTCACCTTCCGCCTGTTGCAATGGCCTCTGAACGCGGAATTCACGTTTATTGCGAAAAGCCAATGGCGCACCGGCTGGAGGATTGCGACCGAATGATCAGGGTTTGCAAAAAGAACAAGGTAAAATTGATGATTGCCTTCAAGCACCGGTTCGCCAAGTCTTTTTCATGTCTGAAAGAAAAATCACGCGATCTCGGCAAACCGCTCTGGTCGGTTTACACATATCCGCTCTGGAAGGTTGATGATCCCGGCTGGAAGTTTCAGACCAGGGGCACGCCCGGTATTATCGTGGAAAATTTTGTCCATGCGATTGACGGCCTTATCTACCTCATGGGCGATGTGGAACGGGTTTATGCCGAGGGCAACCGGGCAGTGTTCAAACATCCGGTGCTGCCTGATTCGGTCATCTGCACGCTCCGGTTCAAGAATGGCGCCATTGCCGCCATGGGCGGCGGCTGCACATCGGACCGTAGGATCAGCCGGGAATACTTGGACATTCACTATGAAAAAGGCTTGGCGCAGATCTGGGGCAAACTGGATTATCCGTTTCACTTGAGATTTCTCCGGCGTGAAGAGAGTCACCCGGAAGAACACTGTTTCGAGGAAAGCGACGGCGTACGCGAAGAAATCGCTTATTTCCTGAAATGTATCCGTGAAAACCGTGAGCCGGTCATAAGCAACGGCGAAGAAGGCCGAAAATCTTTGGCAACAGCCCTGGCCATCTTGAAGTCAGTCAGGGAAAACAGGGTTGTAAAAGTGTAACAAGGAAAGGACAATAACATGACAAACTTAAATGTGAAAATGTTTCCCAAAGTAAAAAACTTTCCCGGCCCGAAAACCAGAAAAGTTCTCAAGGACCTGCAAAAATACGAGTCCCAAGGAGATTTGTGTTTTGCCAACTACGGCGTCCCTCCGGTCATCAAGGACGCCAAAGGCGTGTTTGTAAGAGACGTTGACGGAAACACCTTCCTTGATTTGACATCGGGTTTTGCCGCTTTGAATCTCGGTCATTGTCCAAAAGAGGTGATAGAGGCGGCTTATAAACAGATGAACATGGTTCATCATACCGCCCAACAGCCGACCGAGGTCAGGGTGCAGTTGGCGAAAAAGCTGCTTGAAATGGCGCCGGGCAAATTAAGAAATAATAGCAAGGTTCAATACGATACCGGCGGGACCAATGCCGTGGAGGTCGGAATGAAACTTGCCAAGGCATATACAAAACGGCCTTATATTCTCTGTTACCAAGGCGCTTATCACGGCCGCTCGCATGGCACTTTGGCCGTTACTTGTTTCCCGTTCCTTAAGGAGAATTTCTTTCCCATCATGCCGGGAGCGATTCGCATCCCCTATCCGTATTGTTATCGCTGTCCCTTCAGCAAAAATTATCCGGGCTGTGAGCTGTTTTGTGCGAAGTATCTTGAAAACATGTTCCAGGATCCGACCTGGGGACTGATTGACCGCAAAAAAGGAACTAACCTGGTTGCCGGCCTGCTCTTTGAGCCGGCGCAGGGCGCGGGTGGATATATTATTCCGCCGGACGAATACTGGAAAGAGGTGCGCCGCATTTGTGAAAAATATGATGTTCTTCTCGTGGACGATGAAATCCAGATGGGTTGGGGACGCTCCGGCAGGATGTTCTCAATAGAAGCCTTTGACACCTATCCGGACATTATGATGGTCGGTAAAGCATTCACAGCCGGGGTCATTCCAAACGCGGCCATTATTGCGCCGGTCAAGATCATGGACGTACTCAAGCCCATCCACCAGAGCGTTACCTTTTCGGGCAATCCGGTCGGTGCCGCTGCGGCCCTGGCCATGATCGCCACGATTGAAAAAAGGAACCTGCTCGACCACGTGCTTAAAATGGGCGCATATTTTCTGGACCGCCTCAATGAGTTGATGGAAAAACATCCGTTCATCGGCCAGGTTCAGGGCAAGGGCTTCATTCTTTCGCTGGAGTTTGTAAAAGACCGCCGTACTAAAGAACCGTTTGAAAGTATCAAAATTGTTAAAGAAGCGTTGAGGAGAGGATTACTCTTGACCATTTCGGGCCACTTCGGCAATCGCCTGAATATCGTTCCGCCATTGATCATCACCAGGAGCGAAATTGATGCCGGCGTGAAAATCCTTGATCAAGCGCTCGGAGCGGCGGAAAAATAAGAACTAAGGCATAAGGGAAACGTTGAACATTCAACGTCCAACTCAGGGTGTTTGCATTCAATGTTGGAAGTTGAATATTGAGGGCGTGTTGCCCAAATCAAATCCGGCCTCAACGCGGCCGGCTACGGAACGCAAAATGAGCATTTTTTCGTTTGTAGCCGGGGTCGGTGACCCCGGTATTTTGGCATAAGCCGGATTTGGGCAACACGCCCTTGAGAGTTCAAAGTTTTCTGCGAATGTCTGCTTGGCTCCCATGGATACAAAGTTGATATCTCTGGCTGATCAATGCCGGGACGAGGCGCTGGTCCTGCTCCGGCAATTGATCGCCTTTGATTCACATGTTATTGATCAAGGAGTCCGCGGGAATGAAGGCTCTGCCCAGCGGTTTATGGCTGATGAACTGCGCCGCTTGGACGCCGAAGTTGATGTGTTCGAACCGGATAATCATTGCATTGGAAAATATACAGACTTCAATCCCGGTCATGATTATCAGGGCCGGCCAAATGTTGTCGGCACGTTTAAAGGCAGCGGAGGAGGCCGTTCGTTAATTCTCAACGGCCATATTGACACGGTCTCGCCGGGGAATATTGCCTCATGGAAACATAATCCCTATGGCGGTGATGTTGAGGATGGCCGGCTCATCGGCTTGGGCGCCGTGGATATGAAAGGCGGGCTTGCAGCCATGTTGATGGCCATGCGTATTATCAAACGATCCGGCATAAAATTAAAAGGCGATGTTATTTTCCAGAGCGTGGTTGACGAGGAGGGTGGCGGCAATGGAACGCTCGCTTGTGTTGAGCGCGGGTATCGCGCGGATGCGGCAATCATTGCCGAGCCGACCGGACTTGAAATCTGTTGCGCCCATCGCGGGGCCATGCATGTTCGGATCAATGTCAAGGGATTGTCAACCCATGCCTGTTTGAAATCAAAAGGGGTGAATGCCATCGAAAAAATGACGATGATTATCGCCGGGTTGGAAGATTTAAATGGACAGTGGCAGACATCCAAGAAACACCCTCTGCTTTCTTCTCCGACCATTACTTGTTGCCAAATATCGGGCGGTACCGGCGCTTCGATTATCCCGGCCGAATGCGAGGCAAAAATAAATGTTAAATATCTGCCGTCGGAGCGCGTTCAGGATGTAAGGAAGGAGGTGGAAACCTGCATCAATCGCGTTGTGCAGAGGGATGATTGGCTGAGACAAAACCAGCCGCAGGTTACTTGGCTCTTGAACACGTCGCCCTATGAAACTTCCGTGAATCATCCGCTGATTGAAGTCCTGAGAACAACGGTTAACGACGTAAAAAGAAAAGTAAAAATATCGGGTTTACCTTCGGGTGCGGATGCGCGAATATTAAACAATATCGGTAATATTCCAAGTTTCATTATAGGGCCGGGTGGTCTGGTCCAGGCCCATCATGTTGATGAAGCTTTGCCGATTACGGAATACCTGCAGGCCATAGAAATTTTTACTCTTTCAATATTCCGTTGGGCGCAATAGAATTGACATGTTCGAACAGCCCTGTACAATAAAGCCAGTTAATCAAATGATGCGCCGGCGAAAAAAACAAACAGCTAACCGGAATCCCGTTGCAGTGTATACTGCCATGCAGGATGATATTCGCAAACAAATTACCGCCGGCGAATTGGAATCGGACGATCCGTTATTATCCGAGTTCGCGCTGGCTAAAAAATACCGCATCAGCCGCGGCTCGGTCCGCGCCGGATTGCATATCCTCCGCGAAAAGGGCATCATTTATGTGTTGCCCGGCAAAGGGGCGTTTGTTGCGCAGAAAGCGGCATTTCAATCTGCGGCCCGAAAAAATCGTATCGCCCTAGTTATTCCCGGCCTTGAGGATTCTGACCATCAGATTTATGAAGGCATTGAGTCTGTCCTGGATGAAGCCGGTTTTGTGCTCTCGATTTTCAATTCCCGGCGCAGCGTCGAACAGGAAAATACGAATTTAAAGCTGTTGTTGGAAGGTGAAGAAGAAGGCGCGATTATTTTCCCAAACTGGGGAAGAACCAACGCTCAATTGATCTACGAACTGAAAAGGGCCAATTATCCGTTTGTCTTGATTGACCGATATTTCCGGGATCTGGAGACTGATTATGTGGTTACGGATAATAAGACGGGGGGATTTGTGGCCGCCGAGCATCTGATTCAAATGGGACACCGCAAGATTGGTGTAATATTGGGAGTGCAATGCACCGCAATTGACGACCGATATGCTGGCTTTATGGAAGCCTTGGCCAAATACAGATTAGAATTGGATCCGAATATGATCGTTCGCATGGGAAAATCAGCCGACCGCGAGCCGGTGAACGGCGGCTATGATGCCGCCATGGAACTATTGAAAAAGCAACCTACCGCCATTTTCGCCACAAACGATTTCCTCGCCCGCGACACGCTGAAAGCCCTTGGTGCGCAGGAAATGTCCGTGCCAGACGATATTTCATTGATTGGATTTGATAACCAAAAGTTTTCCGAAGACCTGATTCCGCCATTAACAACTATTGCCCAGCCTTTTATAGATATTGGTCGTAAAGCTACACAAATATTGCTTTCGAAAATACATGGTGAGCAAAGCCACGTCATACAAGAGACATTACCCCCCAAGCTTGTTGTTCGGAAAACATGCAGGAAAATTGATTAAATTTACCCGCTGAAATATCCAAAAATATACTTGAATAAAAAAATACTCCCTATTGTAATATACATGTATAAACAGGTAATACATTACTAATGCGTCAATAATTCATTAAGTTCCAAGAGAATAATAGTTGTAACTGGATTGTGATGGATAGGAAGATTGGTTTTCCGCCGAATAAAAATATCAATCAGCATTAAGAAAGCCGTAATTATTTGGCAGGAATTACGAATAAAATGATGAAAAAACTGGGTATAGGCATCATTGGTTGCGGCCGGCACGCTCGGACCGGACATTTGCCGTTTTTTGCGGCCAATCCAAATTCCAAGCTCATTGCGGTCTGCTCGCGAAAAATTGGAAATGCAAAAAGAACTGCAAAACAATGGAAGGCGGAAGCATATTACACCGATTATCGCGATTTATTGAAAAGGGTTGATATTCAGGCTGTCAGCATCTGTAATCCGGTCTGGCTTCATAAAGAGACTGTGCTAGCCGCCGCCGATGCCGGGAAACACATTCTTTGCGAAAAACCCATGGCCGTCACGAGCAGTGAGGCTTACGAAATGGTCCGGATTGCCGCGCGGAATAAGGTTATTTTGATGGTCGGCTTCAGTCATCGTTTTTATGAATTAAACCGGCGTTTGAAACAAATGATTCTGAGCGGGAAGTTGGGACGGCTTATTATGTTCCATAACCGTTTCAATTTGGACGTCAATTATGAAAAAACCTGGTTTGCGGAGAAAAAGCGGTCCGGTGGCGGAGTCGTTATGGACTGCGGGGTTCATTCCATTGATTTGTTTAGATGGCTGGCCGGTGAAGTCCGGGAAGTCTCGGCATTTACCGGCACTTTTGTTCAGCGCATGGCGGTGGAAGATACAGCCGTCCTTCTTTTAAAGGCGGCCAACGGGATGCCAGGGGTTGTGGAGTTAAGCTGGTCAACGCCGGCATCGGTCAACACTGTTGAAATATACGGCTCCAAGGGAACCGCTGTGGTTGACTACGGCCGGAATGAAATTCGTGTTAAATGCGGGAATAAAAAATGGATGGCGCGTAAGAACGTCGCGCCTTATGTGAAACAAACTTTTAAATCTGAAATCGATCATTTTCTTGCGTGTGTTTTAGCCGGTCAAACGCCTTCGGTCACGGGGCATGACGGTCTGGCCTCGCTCAGGATTGTGGAAGCCGTTTATGCATCGGCAAAACAAGGAAAAGTCATGACGGTTAAATAAAAACGAGAGGGACCATGAAACGGATCATGGGAAAAGAAGAAGTACGGATGTTGAAGCGGGTCATCGCGACCCAGAAATTGTGCCGGCTGGACAGTATGGAAAACAGTTTTACGGCCCGGTTTGAAAGGGATTTCGGGAAGTATCTAGGCGTCAAAAACGTGTTGGCGGTCAACAGCGGATCAGCTGCTTTACAGGCCGCGCTTGCGGCGTGCGGGGTCGGTCCTGGCGACGAAGTCATTTGCACGGCATTTTCATACATATCGTCTTCCGGGTGCGTTTTAAACCAAAACGCCGTACCGGTGTTTGCGGATGTTGATCCCAAGACTCTGTGTATTGACCCGGAAGATATCAGGGAAAAAATAACCGGCAAAACAAAGGCCATCATCCCGGTCCATATTCTGGGCCAGCCCTGCGATATGGATAAAATCATGGCCATCGCCAAAAAACACAAACTTTTCGTGGTAGAAGATTGTTGTCAGGCATACAGCGCAAAATATAAAGGCAGATATGTCGGCACCATCGGTGATATCGGCTGTTTCAGCCTGCAGATGACCAAGCATATCACTTGCGGCGATGGCGGCATAGCCGTCAGCAATAACTCCGATTTGTTCAATAAAATATCCCTGGTCGCGAATTACGGCCAGCAGATTGGGAAAAAATACAATCATTTGATGCTCGGCTGGAATTTCCGGCTGGCCGAACTGCTGTCGGCCGTGGCTATCGCGCAATTGAAGAAAATCGCCAGATTCAACGCGGAGCGGAAACGGTTCGTGGACTTGATTGAAGCCGTGCTAAAGGACGTTCCCGCCATATCACTTGCGTATGTTCCTCGGGGATGCAAACCCAATTATTGGCTGTATCCGATGTGGTACAATGAAGCCAAGGCCCCGTTTCCCAAACAGGAATTTCTGAGACGCTGCAAGGAAGCTTCCCTCACTGTCGGATTTGCGGATGGCGGTTATATTCCGCGGCCGAATTATCTTGAGCCGGTTTTCAAGGACATGGCGACCTATGGCCATAACTGTCCCTTTGACTGTAAGTGGTACGGAAAAAAGGTTGAGTACAGAGAAGGATTGTGTCCTGTCTTGGAAAAAGCCATGAAAAGCCTTCTGGTCATTGATATCCATCATTCCCGTTCATTGAAAGATATCCGGAAGACGGTTATGGGAATGCGGAAAATACTGGGGTAATTTTGATGATAGACGCCAATACTTATTTCGGTTTCTGGCCCAAACACGAGGTTGATGTCAGTCTTGATTATTTGAAACGAATCATGGACCGGCATGGTGTTGACCGGTTTGTCTCTTTGTCCCTCAAGGGTATATTTTATGATTACGAGGAAGGCAACCATGACACGCTCAAGGAGGCCGCAAGCGACCCGCGCCTAATCCCGGCCGCCACCGTTGATTTGAGGAAATATTACGGCAACGGAAGGGTTGTCCGGCAATGCCTTGAACAGGGGTTCAAATTAATCAGGCTCTTTCCGAATTTACAGGGTTGGCCCTTGAATTACGCCCCGTTCCTGCGTTTTATGGATGAGGTTGCCGCAGCGGGAATACCATTGATGATTACCTTGATTATCCAGCCGTCCGGATCGCATTGCCTTGGAATGATCACCGATATTGCCCGCTTGACCGCGGGATGGCATTCGCCGGTGATTGTTTCCTCGTTTGATCACTTTTATTATCCGGAAATGCTGGCGGTCATGAAAACGACCCCGAATATTTATGTTGATTCCTCGCTTTTCAACACTCCGGATAGCTACCAATTGTTCGCATCCAGGGGGTATGCCAGCCGGATTGTTTTCGGCTCCAATGCGCCCCTGTATTATTTTGCGTCGGCCTCCTTGAGCTTGGAAAAGGCAGATATTCCTGAAAAACAGAAAAAAATGATTCTCTCGGAAAATCTGACAAAGCTATTGCGGTTATGAATATAAAAATTATTGACGTGCATGCCCATCAGGGAAAATGGTTTATCCTGACGCATAAGACCGGTATCAGTGACATTCTCGCCATCATGCGGAATTATGAGATTGAAAAGGCGGTTTTGTCGTCATCATTGGCCATCATCAACGATCCGGAAGCCGGCAACCGGGATTTGGCCCAGACGGTAAAGAATCAGCCCGAACTCTTCGCATATCTCATGCTCAACCCGAATTATATGGACCTGAGCCTGCGGGAGATGGCGCGTTATTTGCCGAACGAAAAATTCGTCGGCCTCAAACTTTACAGCGAGGGATATATCGCACAGCCCCTGGATTGCGCCGGGCATTATCGGTTTTTGGAGGTCCTGTGCGAAAAATACCCGAATAAGAACGTGGTGCTTTTCCATTGCTGGCATGAAAGCGTCTCAAAATTAATTGGACTGGCGAGGTCTTTTTCCGGCGTCAAATTCATCATGGGGCATATGGGCGGGACGGAATGGCAGGAAGCGGTTCATGGCGCGGCAAAAGCTGAAAACATCTATCTGGAAATATCCTCCGGTTACCCGTTGAGATCTAAAATCGAGGATGCGGTCAGAATTGCCGGCGCAAACAAGATACTTTACGGCAGCGACCTGCCCTTGCTTGACCCGGCCTCAAGCCTGGGCATGCTTGTTGACGCAGAAATATCGGCGGATGCTAAAGTGCGCATATTATATGGCAATGCCCGGAATATTTTAAAACTCACGAATCCATGACGGATTGGATATCAATCAATTAACGGAAGAATTTATATTATGAAAAAAACGGATGCAAAAAAACGGGGCGATATGGCGAAAAGCCGCGAATTACGGATGTTCCCCAAGCGGGCGATTCACGTTGATTTTCACACCATGCCCGGGGTTTATGATGTCGGGCGTGATTTCAACGGAATGGAGTTTGCCGAAACGTTAAAGAAGGCGCAAGTTGACTACGTTACCGTATTTGCGCGATGTAATCAGGGATTTGCCTATTACCCGACAAAAGTCGGGACAGTCCATCCCGGATTGAAACGGGACCTGTTGGGTGAGATCGTGAAGGCTTGCCATGCGCGGGGCATACAGGTGGCGGCCTATTTTAACGCCGGTCTTTCCGAAGAAAATGCCTTGCGGCACAGGGAATGGTGCCGGGTAAGCAAAACCGGCAGTCTCTATGAGGAAGGGCTTACCCATGGTTTCCGTCGGCTGTGTTTTAACACGGGGTATAGTGATCATCTGCTTGCCATGACGGCGGAGGTGCTTGAACTATATCCTGTGGACGGGTTGTTTATGGATAGCTTCATGTATGATCCGTGTTATGGTGTGGAATGTATTGAGGGCATGCGCCGTCTGGGGATGGATATCAACGATGACGTCCAGGCCCGGCGATTTTGTGAAATGATAATGGATCAGTTTGCCGAAAAGGCAACTGCGTTGGCGCGGAAAAAGAACAAAAACATCAAACTTCTGTTTAACTGCCTGCCGTATAGTCAACAGCCGGATCATGTTGAGCTTGAATTTTGCGCGAATGGACTTGACTGGGGCTATGATTATGTGCCGTGGATTATCCGCTATGTGCGCACGCTGGGAAAGCCGTATTTACTGATGAGCGCACGCTTTCATGTGGAATGGGGCGATTTCGGCGGGTTGCGGCCGTTGCATTCGCTGTTGTTTGACTGCTACACGGCTATCGCGAACGGTGCGACATGCATGGTGGGCGATCATATGCATCCGCGCGGCAAATTGGACCCGGCGGTATATGCCATGATCGGTTCGGCCTACTCCAAAATACGGGAGTTGGAACCGTGGACGGATGGCGCCAGGGCGGAAGCGGAGATAGCCGTGGTCCATCCTGAATGCGCCAGATATCCCGGCAAGGCCAATGTAAAATCAGCGTTTTTTCCCGGAGTGGCCGGGGCGACGCGTCTCCTGCGGGAGTTGAAACAGCAGTTTGATGTTTGCGACGGGGCGGAGGACCTGGGAAAATACAAGGTGATCGTCCTGCCGGATGATGTTTTGCTCACGGAACAACTGCGCAAGAAACTGGAAAACCATCTGCACCAAGGAGGCGGGATTATCAGTTCAGCCTGGGCAGGACTGAAGGCAGATCGGAGTGGTTTTGCTTTGCCGTCTTACGATAAGATTGTTTATGAGGGTGATGAGCCTTTTAAACCGGCGTATTTTAAAGTAAAATCTGAGGTTGCCAATGATATGCCGGACATGCTGACGGCTATATATGATTCCGGCATTGCCATGAGGACGAAGAAAGGCGCCAAAACACTGGCTGATCTTTACCAGCCCTATTTTAATCATGGTTCCTGGGATTGGCGGTATGAGAATTACTATACTCCGCCGGAGAAAGCGTCCGGCCGGCCGGCGCTGGCGCAAAGCGGCAACATCTATCATTTCAGTTTTCCGGCTTTCAGGAGTTATTATCAACGCGCCCTTCCGGCATATCGGTCGCTGGTCAAAAACTGCCTGCAAAGACTATTGCCGGAACCGCTGGTGACGGCTGAAGGTCTGCCGTCTTTCGGCCAGGTCACCGTTACCAGGAATAAGCAATATTGGCTGGTGCATTTGTTCAATTATGTTCCGGAACTGCGCGGCCGCAAGAATCAATTAATTGAAGAAACAATTGTCAGCCGTGACGTAAAAATCGGGTTGAGAATTCCCGGCCGTAAAATCGTCAGGGTTTATTGCGCGCCTTCCAAAATCGAACTTGACTATAAATACGCAGACGGATACGCGCAGATTCATATTCCGGAAATTGCCGGTTATCAAATGGTGGTTGTTGAATGCCAGCGTTGATAATTTTGAAATAATATAAGGGCAAATATGCGCAAAACGACGGCAGGCGGTCTGATTTTCGGCATGGTTCTAAATTGTTTTGGCGCCGATCAAATGCGGATAGCACAACAAAAGCTTGTGGTTTTAAAAAAAGGGGAGCGGGTTTATATCCGGAGTTATTTTTCCCCCGACCAAGATGTCTTGATAACCATGGGCAAAGGGGAATACAATCGCCAGATCGACTTCACAGATGCAAGACTTATACCATCTAACCTTCCCATGGATAAGGCCACGGACATCAAAGGCATCGCTTTTCATAAGGCCAATGACGATTGCACCCCATGGAAGCTCAACGGAACCTACATTGGCGGCAATCATGGCTGTTCGGATGGACGTGGAGCGGTCAGCACAAATCATGGGCTTGGGGTGAGCGATCTCGGCAGCGCATGGATTGATGATGCCGGTAATAAATTTTATATTGTCAAGATAGTGGACACGAACCGCTTCTGGGTTTTGTCGGAAAACAAGAGCACTAATGAAATATGGAAGTTTGAGAGATACATCAAAGGCAATAGTCTCAAATGCTGTTCCTCGGGTAAGAATTTAAAACTGGACGCCGATCAAATGACGCAAATTCTTCCTAGCTGCCGCATCAAGGAACAAAAATATCTGGTTGACGGCCGGACGCCGCTTGCGGAAATGACGCCGACTTCTTGTGAATTTCTGGATATGGAAGAAGAATATGACATCATTGCGCCCGACTCATTACTGAGCGCTATTCGGAAAAATACGGGCAAGGAATTTGATTTCAGGGACAGCACCCTCAATGCGGTCATAAGCAACCATATCGTTTATCGCTTTTTGCCGATGGGGGCCTGCGTGATTGATCACCGCGCAAAAGCCAACCGGCCGTTCAAGTTGGGCTATATGGGCTTTATCCAGTCAAAAAACCTGCTTGGCGGGGTCTTTGACAATTCCGTCCGCGAATATTACATTCCCAAAACCTTACCTTTTGAAAAAAACGGCGTTCAATATGATTTCCGGCAAACTCATAGTTTTGAGGCTAAGATTTCACTGCCCGCGCGAAGACCCTGCCTGGATTTCAATGAAAAAGAAAAGAACATTGAGGACCCAAATAATCTTCCGGACCGTTTCATCCAGTTTATCGGCGTCAAGGAGCGCGACAGATGCGTGCGCAAAATCGGATACGTATTGGGTTATTCGCTGGTTGAGGGAATGACCCGAGCTGGGGAAAGGGCCAGAAACGCGTTGAACGCCCTGATGCTCTATTCAGTCAAAACCTATCCTTCCGCGGTTGATGAAAAGATCAATCCGGTGCCGGCCGGGAAAGAATTCCATTGCCTGGCGTACCGGCAATATTTCGACCCCGCCGCATATGAAAACGCCACCTGTGTCTACTGGCACAAGGAGGGCTCTGCCTATGTGCTGTATATTGATTATCACAAATCCATTGATAAAGATGTGATCTGGCTTCCGGGCTTTTTGTCAGGAAAGAAAATTACGACCATTGAAAAAACGCCTTCAATGGAATTGTTAACCGCCGGACATGTCCCTTCGGACGGCGTTGTTTTGTCAGCAAACGCTCCATACGGGTATATCATATTGAAGCTTGAGTGATGAAGAACCTATCTCAAAATTCGCATGGGCATGGCCAATTTTGAGATAGGTTCGAGTCATTTGGCGCGGACATGTAAATAAATCAATAAAGCGTCGCCTGCACTTGCTGGTTCGGTCTGTTTCATAATTCAACCGCCGCCGCAGCCATTGCTTCCAAATTCCGCGGCGGAACATTGGGCAGCAGCGCTTCGTGACTGGGGCTCACAATAAGACGCGGCCCCAAGAGTTCCCTGACCCGGCGCACATCCGCTTTCACCTCGTCCGGCGTTCCCTTGACCAGCAACTTCTGAGTGTCTATCCCACCCATGAAAGCGATACGGCCCTTGAAATCCCGCGCAAGGGTTTCAGCATCCATATTGGCGGCCAGAGCCTGGAGCGGATGCAGGCAATCCACGCCCGCCGTGATCAGACGGTCTATCACCTTGTGAATCGCGCCGCAGGAGTGTAACAGGGCCTGGTAGCCGTGGGCGTGCGCCTGGTCGGTGAAGCGCACAAACCACGGCATGATGAACTGATCAAATTGCGCCGGCCCGCAGATCAGATCAAGTTGTGTCCCGAAATCGTTGCCAAAGAAGAATCCATCCACTTCCGCGCCGGCCTCGGCAAAGAAGCGTTCATTGGCCTCGTAGTAAAACCCGCACACCTTGTCCGTCACCGCCCGGACAACTTCAGGATGCGTATACATCTTGACCATGTAGTTCTCCATCCCAAACAAGTCCATGACATTGTGATAAAAACACGTCCAGAAGCCGCTGGCCCGGTAGACATCTCCGGCGTTGCGCAACGACTTCAGACACATGTTAAATGAGAGGTAGTCCGGATTGGGCCAGGGAAAAGCCTCCACGGCCTGCACGTCTTCGCAGTCAGCCAGCGGACCTGGCTGACCGTGCTGTTTCTTGTTCAACCCCTCATCAAACATACCGTGGCCGCCGGGATCGCGGTAGGCGTCCGGAAAAAACTGCGGAGAAATCCAGCGCAAATCATCGCCGAGTTTCCGTCTCAGCTCTTCCTCGGTCTTTGTTCCGAAATATGCATGCAGAGCCGGCCAGCTGTCGCGGTGGGGATTGCCAAGCCAAAGCCCGCACCGGTCCGCGGGCCGGCCCGCGATAATGGCGCGAATCCGTTCGCGGCTGTTTAAAGTGGGCATTTTGTGTTTTCCTATTCAGAACTTTCCGCAGTCTGCTGATTGTTGTTGTTCATTTAACTTGCGGGAAGTGTTTTTAAATGACGCTTAACACATGCCTTACGCACATAAAGCTACACATTTTTTATTCTTAGTCAAGCGGGCTGGGTCTCCAAAAAGGTATTTTTGATTTTTTCTTGCTTTTCAAGTGCCAACTGTTACCGTTCGCTGCAATCCAACATGAATCATGCGGAGGAACGCAAAAATGAAATCCGGACAGAATAAAATCCCGTTAAACATTGATTGCCATTCGTCTGAAAAATTCGGCATTATAAACATTACCCAGGGCGTTCCTTTCCCCGACAAAACATTGGAGCGGGGCGCGGCGGTTAGAATCGTTGATGAACAGGGCGCAATTTATCCCACCCAGGCGCAATGCCTGGCAACCTGGGGGGCGGATCTGAAATACGTGAAATGGCTGCTGGTAGATGCGCAGGTTCCCGGCAGGATTAAAAACGGCGCGCCTTTGTTCCTTGAATACGGCGCCGGCCTTGATGTTCCGGCGCCGGAACATCCGGTCTGCATCCGCAATGAAGAACGCCGGCTAATCCTAGGCAACGGCCGACTGGAAGTTGAGCTGTGCCGCGGCAACCGGGCGTTTTTTTCCGAAATCCGGGTGAAAACAAATGAGGGCTGGCGCGATTTATTGGCCGGAGGAATTTGCCCGGTTCTTTACATGATTGACCAGCGCGGAAATTATTTTGATTCAGGCGCGGCCTTGCCGGCGCCGGTCATTACCGTTGAAGAAGAAGGAAAAATCCGTTCCTCCGTCTGCGTCAAAGGCTGGCACGCGTCCGCCAGCGGCCTCCGGTTTTGCCCGTTTATTCTGCGGATTCACATGTATGCCGGGCGCGAAGATTTGAAAATATTCCACACATTTATATTTGATCAGGAGCCGGACATCTTTGAACTCTCATCCATCGGCCTGCGGCTGCCGCTGAAACTGGGCGATGCGCAGCGGGCGTGTTTCGGCGGCGAGCAGGGGCCGCGATTCGCGCAAAATCTTCCTGATTTTCCGGAGGTATGGCATAACGCCCAATGGCTGGCCGAATCTGAGCATCAATATAAAATTGATCTGGATGGCCGTGATTTCGGCAATGGCCGGCGCAGTGCGGCCTGGGCGAGCCTGCAGGGGCGCAGGGGTAGCGTTGCCGCGGCGCTGCGCGACGCTTATCAGGAATATCCCAAGGCGATTCGTCTGAATCCCGATAATCTGGATATCCAATTCTGGCCGGAAAAATACGGAAAAACGCTTGCTTTCAAGACGCCCTGGAAAGAGCCGCAACTGCGCGCAAAATATGAAAATGAACTGCAGGAATTATTGAAGAAGAACCAGACGGCCGGCGTGAACTGGAAAGGATTTCTGGGGACAGCCGATGTCCCTTCATCATCCGCCGAGGGTGACAGGCATTCGCTGGAAGAAGCCTGGAAATTTACCGAAAAATACCTGAAAGATCGTCCGGTTACGTGGGGCGACACCGACACTGGAAAATGTTTCGGGTTGGCCAAAACGCATGAGTTCTCCTTGCTGTTCTCCGCCAGCGCGCTTGATGACGCCGTCATGGAGGACTGGGCGCTGGGTTTGCAGACGCCGCCCATGGCCGTGCCGGCCCCCGAATACATGTGCTCAACCGGCGCGGCGCGCCTGCTCTCCGCCCGCGACGACAAGACGTTTCCGAAGGTTGAGGCGGAACTGGATCATATGATTCAAAACCTTCTGCTGGGACCGGTTGAAGAACAGCGGCTCTACGGGATGCTTGACTACGGTGATTTTGTCAACGTTCACGCCCGCACACACGGTTTTCTTTACAAGATGGTGCGGCAATATCCGGGCGTGAAATTCACGGACCTGGCCGGATGGTATAATAACGAAGCAACGGATCTCGGCTTGACGCTCTGGCAGTATTTTCTGCGCAACGGCGGCCGCAAATTCTGGCGCGCCGCTGAAGCCTATAGCAAGCATCAGGAAGATGTGGACGTTATTCATGCCGACCTGGTATATCCCAACGCGGTCGGCAGGTCGCATGGCCACAATATGCTGCACTGGAACGGCGGAGGGTCGCCGTCGCATACCAACCTCGGGGGCTGGCTTCTGCATTATTATCTGACGGGCAACAAAAGAGCCTTTGAAGTGGCGCGCGAATCGGCCGAGGTGTTTTTAAGGGTCCAGGAGCCGTGCGGGGTTTATTCAAATCGTCACGGCACGCTGCGCCGGGAATTCACCGGTCCCATGGAGCAACTATGGATTTTCTACCAGGCCACTTGGGAACAAAAATTTCTGGACTGCGCCAAACGCTCGCTTGACTTTCTGGTTGCGGCCCAGGATCCATCCGGTTTGTGGGCGCGCGATGTTTATACGGACGGCGAACGCGGCGACAAGGCGCGCCTGGAAGGCGGTTCACCCAGTCTGGGCGCCGGCAATGACGAATATCTGGCATTCTATGATGCTTACCTGGTAACGGGCGACGAGCGCTACCGGCAGGCGCTCCTCCGGGCCGCAGATTATATAATAACAAAAACCACACAAAAACCGATGTTTAAGAATGTGCCCGGCGCGCGCAAATCAACCAGCATGCTTTACGGCGAAATGGCCACGGGCGGCGCCACGGTTGCCCATGCCTATCAGCTTTCCGGCGACGAACGCTATCTGAAGGCAATCCGCGAAACGCTGGAGGAAATGCACGAAGATATGAACGGCTGGGCTGAAATGCTTTTGCGCGTTCCGTTTCAGCGGGCCGGGGATGTTCCGCAGGATGCCCACGCCATGCTGGCCGCGGTAAATTTGTCTTCCAGATAATCCGCGGCTTCCGCGCGGCAATAACCGTTTGGATATACATCCGCTGAAACTTGCCCCGATCAGCGCAGAAATCTTTTGGGGTGCCTTGTCCGTTGTATTCCCCTCCCGCCTGTTGAATTTTTTTTAAAATTTCTGTTGACAGCCATATATCAATCCGGTATTTTTATACTAGCCGTGAAAAATACCGGTATTATCAAGTCATCTGTCCGCGGGGCGCACGCCACGGACAGGGTTGTCATGGCCCTGAAAAAGAATTGGAGCGGCGTTCCCAACGGCGGCATGCTGCCCTCCGAACGCAGTCTCGCCGGGCGGCTCGGCGTCAGCCGGGTTACCATCCGCCGGGCGCTTGACCGTCTCAAGCGCGATTCATTTGTCCATTCCAGGACCGGCAAGGGGCTTTTCCGGGGACCGTCGGATGACAACAAATCATCGTTCAATGGCCAGGCCGTGGTTCTCTCCCTGGCCGATATAGATTATTACAGCGTCAATATTGTCCGCCGTGTCCTCAAGGAAGCGGAAACTCACGGAATAAGAGTATTTCCGCATTCCCACACCGGCAATGTTGCGGTTCTGCAAACTTTCCTTGAATCCCTTCCGCGCCAGAACGGTGTGAGCGGCGTGATATTGCAGCCGCCGCTTTCCCCCGACAAAATCGCCTCCATACTTCCGCATTGCCATCGCCTGCGGCAGGCCGGTATTCGCGTTGTCATGCTTAACACGCCCTCTTTCAAGCTGGGCTTTGATCATGTCGGCTTTGACGATTGCGCCGGCATGGCCATGATTACCCGGCACATGCTGGACCGCGGGCACCGCAGGATTGTGTTTGTGGCGGCGAAAAATCGCAATCTGAGGTCGGCGGTCCGCCAGGAAGGCTATCAGCGCGCAATGAAGGCTGTCGGCAGAAGCGGATACGCGCGGATCGTGTATGCGGAACAACTGTCGCACGACATTATGGCGCCAGAGGCATACGAGTTTTCGTCGGACCCTGTTGAGCTGGTGCGCAGGCACGGCGTAACGGCCTTTGCGGCGCATAACGAGAATATAGCGTTCGGCTTGTTTCTGCTTCTGCAGTCCGCCGGCATCAGGGTCCCCGCCGACGTATCGCTTGCCGGCTATGACCATCTTGATCATGTCCGTTATACATTTCCTTTTATCCTGACCACGAGCCTTCGCGACCGCGAATTGCTGGGGACAACCGCCTTTCATCTTCTATATTCGCGAATTATCTCCGGCGATGCGGCGGACAAGCCCCGCGACGTGCTGCTTCCCGTGCAGATGATAACAGGCGAATCGGTAACAACGCCGAAGGAAGCAACGGGGAACAGCATCAGTATAGGGGGTCAGTCAAAATTATGAAAATATGGACAATCATTATTGCGCTAATAGCCGGATGGGCGGCGGCCGCCGATTCTGCCAATTCCGGCTCTGCTGTTCCGGCTCCGGATCAATTGACCATTGCCGATCTGCGCTGTCCGGGGGCCGGCCAGGAATATCTGGAAGCCTGCCGGTCGTTTCTTAATTCCTGGGCAACCGATCAAGGCGGAAATTCCTACACTTCGTCCATCCCGATTCTGCGCAAGGCATCGCAAAACGCGCCGAGCGCCGCCATAAAACTCCGCTGTCTGCTACTGCTGGCATGGGCGCAGTTCCTGAACGGTTCGGCGCCGGAAGCTAATGCGTCCGCCACGGAAAGCCTGACTCTGGCAAAACAGGCTCAACCCGCCCTCCAGGAAATCGCGCTATTAAACAATCTGCGCGCATATATTTCATCCTCGCCCTCAGCTTCCTTACCTCCCTCCGTCCGTCTGGCGGACCTGGAAAAACACCTGGGGGTCAACGAGGACACAAGCCTTTTAATGGATGATTTGTTTTATCTCGGGAAGGGCACGTATATCTGGCGGTGGATGGACGCCCGCCGAATCGCTAAGGTAAAAACGCTTTTGGATGAACGGATCATGACGGAGGGCAAAGCCTGGGGAATATCGGCGGCCGACCTGGAAAAAATCAAGCCGGTTTTGAAGAAAAAGTATGAAAATCAACAAAGGATAGATTTCTTTGAACTGGCGGCTGACTTTGAAAACGAATGCGCCAAAACCCTGCTGGAAGAATTGCTCAAATGAAAACAAAACATTCGCTGAATATTAAAAAAACGCGCGGTTTTACGCTCGTTGAATTGCTGGTCATTGTGGCGGTGCTGGCGCTGCTGGGAGCCTCTCTCCTGCCGTCGGTTGCCGCCCTGCGGGCGAAGGCCGCGCAGGCGCGATGCGCCAATAACCTGCGTATTCTGGGAGCGGCCTGGAACACGTGCGCCGATGATTATGGGGGGTGGCTCTTGCCGGCTTCTTTCCCATCCAAAGAGGTTGTTGGCCTTCCCGAAGGCTGTCCCTCCAATGCCGTGCAGCCCGGAATCTGGTGGTCCAAGCTGGCCGGCTATCTGCCTCCGGAAGCTTTTCAGGGTAACCAAAACGTGTTTTCCTGTCCCGGCGACGCCAAACCGGTGAAAGCCAATCTGAACGCCAAGCCGCTGCTCCTTAGTTACGGCTACCCGGACTATTTCGGCTATCCGTATGAGTCCAACCCCCAATGGGCCACTTGCAATGCTTATGGGCTGCACCGCCGGAAAAATACGAAAAAGCCAGGCGCCACGCCGGTTTTGATAGAGATGGCCGATTATCCGGGCGGCAAAGACAGCGGTTCAAGCATCTCGGAACACAAAAACAGCAGGATGATTGTGCAGGCCGGAGGTTATGGACGCGAACTTTCCGCCTGGATGGCCTTCCGGCATTGCGGCCTGGCCAACGTGCTGTTTGATGACGGCCACGTGGAAGCGGTCAACGCCGATAATCCGGTCAGTCATTCTAAAGCGGAAGATTTTTTTTAGAGCAATGGAGAAAATAGAAAATGTTCCCTTCGGTGATGCCGAACTTCGTTATGGAAGAAACCCTGGCTAGCTGCAGGGCAAGCTTATTAAAGAATGCTCGTCATTCCCATGCCTGCCCGAGCGTCGGCCAGGGAAAATGGGAATCCAGATTCAAGAAATTATGAGCTGGATTCCCGCCTGCGTGGGAATGACAGAATCGGAAAAATGCAATTTTACTCAAACAACTAACCATTAACGACTAATCTTTCCCGCTTTCCGGAAAGGAAGGACGATGAAACTCATCACGATCATTCGGTTACTGCTTATGACCGGAATGGCCTGCGCTTCGTTGACGGCCAAGGCCGCGTTGCAGGGAGACTTTGACCCCAAACATCTCTACCCTTCCCGGGAACTGGTTACGCCGCACGTCAAATGGCTGACCCCTTCCGCGGAAGGTCCGCTCAAAGTGCTCTTTATTGTGTCCATGGAACAAATGCGGGAAATTGTGGAGCTGGCCCAGCGCATGGACCTTGACTACCAGGTGGCGGTCATCGGCGATTTCAAGCACTGCGAAACCGGGGCCTCCACCCTGCCCCCGCTTCAACCGGCTGACTTCCGGCGGGATTTACAGGAAAAAATTGAGTCCGGCGTTGACCTGATCGTCGTAAGCGGTCCGCAGTGGAAGGACTTTTCCTATATGCAAAGGTATCAGCTCCTTAAGAAAGTCAAGGATGGCACCTCTTTGCTGACGTTTGCCGCCGAAGCCGACGAATATTTGACCAGGGCTGCCAAAAACAAGGTCAAGGAAAACTTTCCCTGGCTGGTCCCCTGGAAAGGCCTGCCGGCCTTCTCCACCAACTACGCAGGAACAGCCGAGTTTCAGGCCGGCACGCTGGAAAAAGCGGTTTTCGGCAAAGGAAGTATTTACCTGCTCAAAGGCTATAAAACCGTTCCCCTGCAGATGCTGACACCGGGCATGAAAGAACTCAAAAGACCGCCCCGCGCCGATCCGTGCCGGTATGCTGAAGATGCCACTTTTGAATTAAATCCGGCGGAATACGATTATTACCTGGGGATGATTATTCACATCATGCGCGCCTCAGCGCGGAAGACATCCCCGGTTGAGGTGCAGGGTGATGATTATCTGAAAGTAGACCGCGATAACCCTATCCCCGTTAGTTTTACAATTAAATCCGCCGACGACCGGCAGGTTGTTCTGCGTTTTGCGGTCAGGACCCGGCAAGGGAATGTTCTGGTTGAGCGGCAACAGACCATGCAGCTGAAGTCCGGGGAAAACAAGGCGGCTTTTGAAACCGGGAAAATTCCCTCCGGCGATTATTTTGCGGACTTATGGGTTCAGGATAACGAAAAGATTCTGGAGTTTGGCTCAATTTATATTGAAGCGAACGGCACTAATACGCTGGCCGGAGTGGAGATCAACTCGTCCATTCGCACCGGCCAAGGCGTGTTGCAGCTTGACGGCAAACCCATCCAGCATGCCGGCGCGGCCATTCATCCCAACGAAGGGGCGTCCGGGAAAATATTGTTGAATCTTAATCCGCAGGCGGAAGGATTGACGTTAAAAATTAGGCAACGTGACAATTTCGGCCGGATAACGGCCAATGTTTCATTGCCGATCACGCGGGAAATGGCTGATAAGAAAGAAATTGCCTTTGCTCTGCCGGCCACGACTCCGTTGACTATCATCCAATACCTGGATGTGGAACTGTGCCGGGGCGAGGATATTCTGGACAAAAAATCAAAATGGTTTTCAATCTGCGATTTTTCACCGACGGATGACGTCAGTTTTCTCATCTGGGCGGAATCAGGACGCCGCCTTAGTTATTTATCATATTATGGTTTCAAAAATTTCTACGATTCAGGATTTGACACACACGCAGTCTATTTTTCAGAGCCGGCGCTTTTGGCCAATATGCGGTATATGCCCATTGCCACGCGTCTCGTTGATAAACCGGTTGACAGGAAAAAGGAACCCAGGAAGGTTCCCCATGTCCGCGAGCCGTGCCTGACCGATCCCGACTATCGGAAAACAGAGAGGGAAAAACTCGCCAGAACAGCGGCAAGACTGCGGCCTTTCAGCGTGAATGTGTTTTCCCTGGGTGACGAAAACCGCTTTCTCTATCTCTATCAGATTCTGAAAGAGGAGCTTTGTTTTTCGCCCACCTGCTCGGCCGCCTTCCACGATTTGCTGAAAAAGGAATATAACACCATAGAAAATCTGAACAAGGAATACGGGACGATTTTCAAATCCTTTGACGATATCAAGCCCCTGACGTTGGATGAAGTCCGGAAGGACCCCAAACTCATACCGCTCTGGGTGGATTTCCGGCGGCACATGGAGAGCACCTGGGCAGAAATGCTGGCTTTTTGCCGGGACGCCGTCCAGAAAGAGATACCTGGCGCCCGGGTCGGTTATGAGGCCGCGGATTACGATTATATCAACAGTCTGCAGGGATTTGACTGGCAGAAAATCATGAACGCTCTGCAATGGAACTACACGTATGACGGCGTTTTCGCCCCGTATGCGGTGGTGGATTTAAGCCGGCCGGGCGCCATGCTGGGCACTGGACCTTATGGCGGCTACGAACAATACAAAAAATATAATGACTGGGACAGCCGCGCCTATCATCAATATATTTCCTGGCGCCACCTCTTCCGCGGCGCCAATATGTTCATTGTATTTGCTCCATACCTTAATTATTGGTTCGGTTACGGCCATGGCAGCATTACCGCGCCTGATTTTTCATTTCTTGAATGTTTCACGCCGAATATACCGGAAATGAAAGAAATCAAGAGCGGGGCCGGCAAACTGCTCATGAACGCCAAAAGAGAGAATGACCGCACCGCGATATTATATTCCGCCTCCAGCGTTCACGCCGCCACGCTCTCGGATTCGGCCGATATTATTGAGGGCGTGCTACGCAGTCTTGTCCCGCTCATGGAAGATACGCACCGCCAGTTCAAAATCATCTCCTACCAGCAGTTGGCCGATGGCGTCCTGGAAAAGGATGGCTACGCCTTCCTGATCCTGCCCTATGCCCAGGCCCTTTCCCAAAAGGAGGTTGAAAACATTCGGTCGTTTGCGAAGAACGGTGGGACAGTTATCGCCGACGTCCGGCCCGGAATCTGCAACGAGCACGGCAAAGCCTATGCAAAAGGGGCGCTGGATGACATATTCGGCGTCCTTCATAATCCGTGTGTGACGCAGAAACTGGCTAATGCCACCCTGGCTTTCAATGATCCGGCCTTGCCCACGAATATCATCACGCTTGCCGATGCCACCCTGAAGATTCAGTCCGGCCAGGCGCAGGCCAAGGCCGGTGAAGCCCCGGCCCTGATCGTCAACGGATACGGGAAAGGCAAAGCCATCCTGATGAATTTTACCCTGCATCAGTATCAGAAAAACGAGGACGTGCTGGCCATTGAAATTGAACGGCTCTCCTGGCAGGTGCCGGAGATACGGGCTATCTTTGAGCGTATCCTGGACCTTGCCGGGATCAAGCAGAAGATCAAGTTTGCGCCGGAAATATCCGGTCTGCGGGCCTATCGCTATCAAGCTGGGAACTTGCATTATGTCGGCTTTTTACAGCATCCCTGCCGTGCGCGCGCCGCGCAATTCGGGGAGATCAAGACTTACAAGCTGACCTTCAACCGGACGCAAATACCCGTTCCGGTCAAAACCACGGCGACCCTGGACGGGAAATATCATGTGTATGACATCCGGCGGGGCAAATACCTGGGGTATACGGACACGATACCCATGGAAGTGGGGCCCGGACGGGCTGAATTTTACAGTCTTCTGCCGTATGAGGTGCAGGGGCTGGAAATAAGGGCCCCCGGCCGCGTCCGGCAGGGGGAGGTTTTGGATTGGAGCGCGCAACTGAAAATCAAGGGGGACAAGGCTGGCCTGCATATTTTCCGGATTACGCTCAAATCGCCGTCAGGGAAAGAGATCGGCTATTATGCCGATAACGTCAAGGCGGAACAGGGCCGGGCTTCCGGCAAAATTCCATTGGCGCTTAACGATGAGCCCGGCTTATGGACCCTGCGGATCAAGGACACGGCTTCAGGACAAACCGTTGATGCCGAATTCAAAATTGATCAGTATTGAAACATTTTGCTGGAGGCGGCCTGACCCCAGGCCGTGCAATCGGCGGATTAATAATTGAAAGGGAAACGACCGCATGAAAGCACAAATAATATTCGGAACAATTGTCCTGCTTGGAATGACGCTTTGCGCCGTGGCCGCTGAAAAGAGAACTTATCCTTGTCACAGGCTGGCGCAGACGCCGGCGCTGGACGGAAAACTTGATGACGCGGCCTGGAAGGACAGTCCCGATGCAACCGGCTTTTATATTTATAAAGCAGGCGGTTCGGACAAATATGCGCTTGAAAAGCAGACCTGCTTCAAGGCGGGCTGGACAGAGGACGCGCTTTATATTGCGGTTCGGGCCGAGGAGAGTGCGCCGGAAAAGCTAATGACGGCGGCAAAAGACAACGGCGAGGTATGGGGTGATGACAGCATTGAATTGTTTTTCTTTCCCGCCGCCGCGCGGAATTATACCCAGCTGGTTGTCAACAGCGCAGGACGACGCTACAACGGGCGGGGATATGAGAGCATAAACTTGCTGGACTGGGAGGCAAAAGCGGTTGTGGACAAGACCGAGTGGCGCGTAGAACTGCGGATACCCTTCGCGGTTCTGATGGCGCAGTCGCCGAAGGAAGGGGACGAATGGGCCGTTAATATCGCCCGGAATCTGTTGACCGGTCCGGATGGAGAAAGACATACCTGCTGGCCATTACTGCAGGCCGGGTTTCATGATGCGCCCAACTTCGGACGTTTTGTGTTCAAGGGCGCGGCCGGAGACAAGGTCACGGAAGAAGAAAAAATTAACGGGTCTTATGTCCTGGATATGCAAAGGGAAGTCAGGGAACTGGCTGATATGGCAGGAAAATATGAACAGGAACTGGATGAGGCGCAGAAATCGGAAAAAATGCAGGCGGAAGCCGAGGAATTGCGCCGGACATGGGAACAGGCGGCCAAAGCGGTCAATACCACCAACACACTGCCGGATATGCGGGAATTAAGGACAGCGCTCCAGACCAGCGCCAGCCTAGTCAGCACCAATCTCCAGCAAAAAAGCGATGATTGCATCGGCCGGGGTATGCTGGAAACATTATTTAAAGATTAAATCAGAAAAGGATCAGTCAAAATGTGTGGAAGAATTATATTGCTCGCAGCTTTATGTTCCACAATTGCCGTAATGTCTGTTTGTATCGGTTTTATCGGTTGTGTCGGCGGTGATACGGCTTCTGCCGTCAGGGGTCTTCTTTTGGCGGAACATGGCAAGTCTGAATATGTTATTTACTTTGACGTCAACGCCGCGTCATCAGTGAAAAAGGCGGCCGAGGAAATTCAGCGTGTTATATTTCGTTCAACCGGAGCAAATCTGCCGATCGTAAAAGAACCGAAATCTCCAATGATTTGTCTTGGTGACAACAAGTTTGCCCGTTCTGTCGGCATCTCGCTGGAGGGAATTCCAGAGGAGGGATTTCAAATTGACGCGAAAGGAAAGAACCTTTATATCGCGGGCGTGGACACGCCGGATAATGAATTAACCGCCGGCGGAGGTTGCAGTCAGGGAACATTATACGGCGCCTTGGAATTCCTGGAACATTTTATTGGCGCACGGTGGCTTATGCCCGGGGACATCGGCGAGGATATCCCGTCTTGTCCCGTTCTAACGGTAAAAAATCTACCTCTGCGGGGCGCACCGGATTTCGCTTATCGTTTTCTGTATGAAGCTGGCAGTATCACTGATGTGAAAATGCAAAATTGGTGTGGACGTGTGCGCATTGCCGAGAAGGAGCCGGCAAGGAACCATCCTGATATAAGATTCTCTTGTGCCTTGTGGGTTTTCCACAACCATATTTGGGACAGATATCCATCTCCTTCTGTTCTTCTCAATTACCCGGAATATCTGGCTTTGGTTGGAGGGCAACGCTATAATCCCCAAAATAGACATGAGCGCAAACTTTGCACGACAAATCAGGAATTGATTGAGATTGCCGCCGCTTATACTGCATCATGGTTCGAGAAGTACCCCTATCTCCGGTCATATAGTATTAGCCCAAATGATGGAGGCGGTTGGTGCGAGTGCCCAAACTGCTCTGCTCTGGATGAGTCCGTTGACACTGCAAAATGGCCTGGCGCCAAATTGTACCCCAAGTCGTTAACGCATCGTATTCTTACGTACTACAATGAAGTGGCAAAACTTGTTGCGAAGAAATATCCTGATCGTCCGCTTGGCGCGTATCTTTATGCTGAATACCTTTATCCTCCGCAAAAGCCGATACAAATGGAACCAAATTTGTTTTTTTTCCTTGCAACCCGTCCTTATTATGGCTTCACACTGTATAAGGAAGAATTAGCGGAGGAGTTTCCCAGACTGATTGCCGCGTGGGCGGAATGCATACCACCGGGACGTTTGGCATACTATGATCTTCCAACCATGATGACGACGCGGAAATTCATTGGTGCCCCGCAACCTGTGGGTATTTCGATTCTCAAACTTGTTTTTCCTACTGTGAAAAAGTACGGCTTAAAGGGCGTTTTTTTCTATGGCCAGGGCTGGGGTACTGGCGGGGCGCATAATTATTTAGCGGCCAAGCTAATGTGGAATGCCAACGCCAATATTGACGCAATGTTTGATGAATGGCTGGCGCGTGCCTATGGAGTTTCCGCCGCGGCCCCGATGAAAAAACTCAACTTGCTCCTGGAAGAAAGACTCGCTCTTTATAAACGGGTGATTTCTATTGATCGGCAATGTCGTTTTGATGAAAAGCTGGCGCTTGCCGTATACAAGCCGCTTTTCAGCCAAATTGAAACGCTCTACAAAGAAGCGCTGGAAAAGGCCGACACACCGGTCCGTCAACAGCGGCTTCAGATGTTTGGCGATAATCTGATCGTATTGCATTGGAATCTACGCAAGGCCGGAGCCTTGGAAAATCCGGAAAAGTCCGTGTTCTATCTTTCCGATGCGGACTATCAACAGTTTGTTGCCAAGAAGCATTCCATCCTTTCTTTGCCATTTGACGAAAAACGATTGCTGGAGCCGCAACTCACGTCTGTGCTTCCAAAACAAAACAGGACACTGAATGTCAATCGTGTTACTGCCGGCTCCCCGCTCATTGACGGGGATATTACGGACATCGCTTGGACAGGGGCATCCAAGGCAACCGGCTTTTCTCTAATCGGCTCAACCACTTGTGCGACTCAAGCCACGACCGCCCAAGTGATGTTTGATGATACGAATCTCTATCTCGCGTTTAACTGTGCGGAGAAAAAAGCGGATACTATCCGGAAAACTTGTTCGATTCGGGATTCAGGCCTGATTTTTTCGGATGACTTCGTGGAGTTGTTTCTGGCGCCGCCAGCCGACAAAGCTGACGAGGCCGAAGGAATTGTGCGAAGAAACTTTTGGCAGATTGCAGTCAATGCCAACGGGGTTATATGGGATGCATTTGGTGAGGATGTCAACAAGAACGTTGCTGCGCAGGCAGCGGCGCGCGTTACGGACTCCGGCTGGACCGCGGAATTGTCCATTCCGCTAAAAGATTTGAAGATAGTGGATATTGCCAAAGGATTATTCAGGGCAAACATTTGCCGGGAAGAGAAACCACACAATGAATTGAGTTCATGGAATGCCGTATATAAATCTTTCAATGACCCGGAATATTTTGGGACATGGAGGTTTGCGGACTTGAAATAACTTATTAACGAAAGGACGGCGATTATGAAACTCATCACGATCATTCGG